>Ga0187779_10002516_pt1 | contig 11197 bp, 11 predicted proteins | sample 1015_Q2_SP10_10__FD_132435 | JGI IMG/M metagenome (GOLD analysis project Ga0187779, IMG submission 132435) | Tropical peat soil microbial communities from peatlands in Department of Meta, Colombia - 1015_Q2_SP10_10_MG | ecosystem: Environmental > Terrestrial > Soil > Wetlands > Peat | place... | reverse complement strand
GCGAGTGGCTCGCTGCGGGAGATCGCGGCGAGCTCGACGCCTTCGACCGATTCCTCCATCCCGAGGTGAAGATCCACGCGCCGCTGGGACTCTCGACCTCCGGTGTGGAGGCTGAGAAAGCGGCCTGGGCGGACGTGAGGCGAGCGGCCCCCGACATTCGCCACGCGGTGCAGGAGACTGTTGCAATGGACTCGCGCGTCGCCGCCCGCGTGGTGGTGACGGGCACGCTCGAAACCGAGTTCGCCGGGATCCCGGCGAGCGACGTGGGCTTCGAGATCGACCAGGTTCTGTTCGCTCACTTCCGGGACGGGTTGATGATCGAGGTCTGGGAGATCGCCGACACCGGCTCCCTCCTGCGTCAGCTCGGAAGCTGAGGTGACCGAAGGGGCGATCGCCTAGCCGTGCAGCAGTGCGCCCGTGATGGGCTGCAGCTTGCGACCCGAGGGCGGGTACGCGCCCAGTGCGACGAATCCCGTCGGCGTGTACGCCGAGCGCAACTCGTATGCGTTCCAGTGTTCGTTCGGATGGGGAACCGCCTGCGGGACCCGGGTCGCGATGACGGTGCGACTGTGCGCGCCCCGCACGTCGCCCACGCGAACCGTCAACGTCCAGCCGTAGTCCGGCGATCCCTGGGCCGTGACGATCTCCAGCTGGTTCCCGCGATAGGCCGCCGCAAGGAGATGCGGGCTGGTACCGACACTGAGCCTCGCCACGATGAGCTTCGTCGGTGATGACGTGCCGTCCCAGCTGAGAATCGCGGTCAACGACGACATGACGAGGCGGCAGGAGTCCGCACACACGAGCGTGAAGTCGTCGGAAGCCTGCGACCCGCCGCCTCCGCCGTTGGCAACCGGCCCATAGCTCTTCGAGCTCAGCGGCTTCAGCGTAGCGGGGTCGAGCTGAGCAAGATGGACGTTGACGAGCGCCCCCTGCGCCCCCTGCGCCTCCGTCCAGGCGAGCCAGAGGCGCCCCTGCTGGTCCACGCCGAGCCTGACGCTGCTCGGATCGAACCCGCTCTTCTTCACGAGCAACGAGCCGAGATTGGTCGCGGCTCCCGCTGCGGTGCAGCATGCGCCGAGGGTGCCGCCCGCCGCGGCCGCCCAGACCGTCCGGCCGCCGATCACCACCCCGGCCATGATTCCTCCGACGGAGATCACGGCGTCGGTGACCTTCGCAGGATCCCCCGGGATCGCCACCCAGCTCCCGACCTTGCCGTTCGACTGGAACGCTGCCGTCGTGTTGTCCACGACGAGGCTCGAGCCCACGACGATCGACTGACCGAGCTGCTCGTCGGTGACCCGCGTCGACACGAACGAGGTCAGCCTGCCTCCTGTCGGCTTCGCGCTCCAGATGGTCTCCCCGCTTCCGACGCCGAACCAGAATCGACCGGAAGCCCACCCGTACACCCGGAACCACTCGCCCGAAGACGCCGGGTACTTGACGGGCAACGTATGCCAGGTCGTCTTGGCCTGCGCGGGCCCAACCACGACGAGCGTCGCCGTGGCGATTGCCAGCGCTGCCCAAAGCGTTCCGTTCCGCCTGCCTGCGGAGCTCAAGGTGCGCGGATGCTACAAGCGGGGCGACCGACGAACAAGCGCGGCGCTAGTCGGCCCACCAGTCGCGCTGGCCGTCGACGTCCTCGCGCGGATCCTCGCCGAGATTGGGCGCGCCGAGGACGAGGATCTCGAGGCCTTCTGGCCCGGCCTCGTAGCCTCGCCACGTACCGGGCGGGACGCGCACCGCGTCCCATTGCTTGAGCTCGACGATCTCGTCGTCGACCTTCATCCGTCCGCTCCCGCGCAGAACCACGTACACCTCCTCTTGCTTCGTGTGTGTGTGGCCGTACGGAAAGCGATAGCCGGGCGGGACGCGCTGGTAGCTCAGCGCGGTCTCCTCGAGCTCGAGCGCCTTGGTCGCCGCACGGAACTCCAGCTCCGGTGCGCCGTCGAACCTCGGGCCGATGTCCTCCAGATCCGACTTGATGTTCCTGAGCGTGAACATTCCTAGTTGCCTACGGTCGGGTCGGGCATGAACTCCCGGACCTCCTGAGCACAGCGGCAGGCGACGGCGGTCTTGGCAGCCCACTCCAGCGCCTCCTTGAGTGAGGGTACGTCGACGACACAGAGTCCGCCGATCGCCTCCGGGTACGGGCCGTCGGTGACCGTTCCAGCAGTGGCCACGATGCTCGCCTTCTGGTTCTCCAGTCCGCCCCCGAAGACCCACACGCCAGCGTTCATGGCCTCCTGGACCACGGCGTGCGAGGCATTGGCCACGGCCGGCATGTCCTCGTCGGGGATGTGGTCCATCGCGTGGGCATCGAACGAGATCATGTACCGCGGCATCGCATCACTCCTCTCCGGGCGGCCTCCCGACTGCACGTTAGATGCTGCTCTCGAAGGTAGACCGTTCGGCGACCAGCAACTCATCGGCCTCCGCGCGGGCGCGGACGGAGCAGTTCATGGAGCCTTCGCGTCGAGAACGCGGCTACGAAGGCTCGAGGTGCTCGTTAGACTCGCGGTCGTGGCGTACCCGGCTTAGTTGATCCCATCTTCACGTCCTCAGCCGTGGCTCTCCGCCTCGGCTGCTGAGAGCTGGATCGACTAGGAGGGAGGACAGATGCTCTACGAGCCGACGAGGTTCGATGCTCTGATCGACGAGCCGTGGGTCCCTGGGCGCATCGAAGACGCGATCGCTGCGATCGCTGCCGACGCGCACGCTGCGTTCGATCCGACAGCACTCTGGCCCGCGCACGAGTGGGATGCTCGCGAGAAACCGTTGCCGCTATCCGGCCTGTACGTCGGTGCGGCCGGCGTGATCTGGGCGCTCGATGAACTCCGGAAGCGCGGTCATGTCGAGTCGTCGCACGATCTGGCCGCCGCGGTGGTGCGCGCGGTCGAGCTCGAGCGGGCGACGCCGGATTTCTCCGCGGATGGGCATTACCGTCCTGGTGCACTCATCTCCGGCGAGACCGGAGCGCTGCTCGTCGCCTTCCGGCTGACCTCCGACCCGGCGCTCGCGGACGACGTGCACGCGCTCGTTCGCGGGAACGTCGACAACCCAACGGACGACATCAGCTGGGGAGCGCCCGGGACGCTCCTCGCCGCTTTGGCGATGGGCGAATGGACGGGCGAGGGTCGTTGGGATGAGGTTGCCCGCGAGTCGGCAGCCGCGCTCAGGAAGCGCCGCGGCGACGACGGGCTCTGGCGACAAGACGACGACTACCGCGGCCTGAGCACGCTCCACGGCGTCGCGGGAAACACACTCGCTCTGCTCCGTCTCGAGCCGGACGATTCCGTCGCGAGTGAGAGCGCGGCCGTTCTCTCCCGGCATGCGTTTCGCGAGGACGGCCTCGCCAACTGGCCCGGCACGCCGCGCCCGCAGCTCGCGCGCCCGCGAGACGGCCGGATCGTCGTTCAGTGGTGCACCGGCGCGCCCGGTGTCGTCGCCGGCGCTTGGGACTACCTCGACGAGGATCTCGTGCTCGCCGGCGCCGAGCTCGTCTGGTGCGCGGGCGCCCATCGGGACGACAAAGGCCACGGCCTCTGCCACGGCACCTCGGGCAACGGCTTCGCGCTCCTAAAGGCGTTCGCCCGCACCAACGACGAGCGCTGGCTCGAGCGGGCGCGCCGCTTCGCCGTCCATGCCCTCGCCCAGGCTGAGCGGCTCGCTGCCGCGAACGGCCGCCGCCGCTACTCCCTCTTCAACGGCGACGTCGGCACCGCACTCTTCGCCGCTGCCTGCCTCGACGCCGATCCTCGCTTCCCAATCGTCGACGTCATGTAGAGCCAGCGAGGGGGTGAGGTGGAGGCGGCGGGAATCGAACCCGCGCAAGTTCAATCGAGCCGGTCGATTGTTATGCGACGGTCGTCTCGGCGCGCCAGCGCTCAGTTTCGTCGGCACGCCAGCCGAGGCCGATCGACCGGAACCGGCTCGACGCTTCGTCGAGGAGCTCGCCGTCACCGCGGGCGACGCCGAGAGCCCGGAGTGCGAACGGCTCCGCGTAGGTTCCCGGCCTCAGCCACCGCGGAGCCACCTTCTCGAGGGCGTCGCGGTCACGAAGGGTGACGAGGGCGTCGAGGACCGCGGGAGGTTGGTCGTACCGATAGGGACCCTCCGACAGGTGGTCGAGGTCGATCGTCGCGGCGAGTCGCTCGAGGCCGGGCAGGTCGGCGCGGGCGAGCAGCAGCCGGATCCAGTGCGCGTAGTAGTACGGGCGCTGGCCCTCGATAGTCTGCGCGGCCGCCTCGGACTCGAGCCGATCCGCCTCCGCGTCGTCGCCCGTGTACAGACTCGCCTGGGCGCAGGTGAAGAGGGCAGTCGCATTCCCCGTGCAAGGCGCCGCCTCGTTCGCCTTGACGGTCTGCTCGACCGTCGGCGTGAGCTCACGGATGACGTCCCAGCGACCGTGGACAGCCTCGACGTAGAGCCGACAGTCGACACCGTGCATGCGGTGATGCGGGGTCAGGCCATGCACGAGCGCCTCCAGCCGTTCGCACGCTGCTGCCGCTTCCGGCAGCTCCGCGAGGGCGATATAGATGCACGCAGCCGTCATCTCGGCGAAGTGAGAGTCGTCGGGATCGGAGAGCATGGGGACCAGGGCGAGGCGCTCTTCCATCCATCGGCGGGCGCCCTCACGGTCGCCGGCGTACCACGCGACGTCGGTCAGCGCGACAAGAGCCTTCGAACGGAGGTCGACGTCACCGCTGCGTAACGCGAGGGCGTGCAATTGCCTGGCGGCAGCCTCGTCTCCTCGCTCGAGCGCCGCCGCGGCGAGTGCCTTCGCGTGTGCCGGCGAGCCGTCTTCCGACAGCTCGAGTGCCAAGTCGATCCAGCCATCGATGAACTCCGGGTTCGGCCGCCGGTTCCACATTCCGGATCGAACGACCGTCTGCAGGGCGAGTTCGCTGTAGAGCTCGCCCGATGGCCCGGCGAGCTCGATCGCCCTTTCCATCGCCGCGCGGAACGCCTCGCCGTCGAACCGCAGCGCATTGGCATGGCCGATCTCCTCCCATAGCTCGGCCTGTCGGTCCGGCTCCGATTCGAGAGCGACGGCTTGGTGCAGGAGAGCCAGGCCCTCGTCGATCTCGTACCGTGCGACGGCGAGCTGCGCCGCCCGGCGCGACCACTCCACGGCACGCACGCGGAGCTCCGCAACCCGGTCGTCCTCCCCCGGCCACGCGAGATCGACGTCCTCGGGAAGAACTGCAAGTCCGTAGTGGTGCGCGAGAAGCCCGGCGTGCTCGTCTCGCCCCAGGCCCGCTTCCTCGAGCCAGGAGGCGAACGCGGCGTGACGGTGTGCGCGCGTGGCCTTCGGCTGACCTTCGTAAGCGACCTCGCGTGTCAGCGCATGCTTGATGACGTACTCGCGCTCGCCGGGTAGCGACGAGCCGGAGCGGCGGTGTACGAAGCCGCGCTCCTCGAGCAGGGCGAAGTCGGGCTGGGTTCCCTCAACGAGCTCGTAGACGGGGCCCGACCAGAAAGCGCGTCCGATCACCGACGCGGCCTGCAGCGCCGACTTCTCCGCGGGCGGAAGCAGGTCGATGCGCGCGGCCAGCACGGCGTGGACCGTGTCGGGAACGCGAAAGCCTTCCGGAAGCTCACCGAACGACCAACCGCCGGGCTCACGCCGAAGAGCTCCCTTGTCGAGCAGCGTTGCGATCAGCTCTTCGACGAAGAACGGGTTCCCCTCGGCGCGCTCGACGACCGCGGTTCGCACCGATTCGGGAAGCTCGACGCCGAGAAGTTCGTCAAGCAGCTTCCTGGTGTTGGCCTCGCCGAGCGCCTCGAGATGCAGGACGGCCGCATCAGGCTCACTGCCCCAGCGGGGATGCGCGTCGTGAATCTCGGGGCGCGCCGTGGTGAGCAGTAGCAGCGGGCCGCTGACGTGGTTCACGAGCGTGGAGAGCAGGTCGAGCAGATCGTCTTCCGACCAGTGCACGTCCTCGATCAGCAGCACGCTCGGCCTTTGGGCGACGAGCTCGTCGAGCAGTTGGAGCCACGAGTCGTGCAGTCGCTCTCTCGCCACGAGCGGATGGACTCCGTTCTCCACACCCAGCCCCAGCGTGAGTCCGAGGAACGGGTGCGCTTGCAGGCGATCGAGCACCGCCTCCGAGGGATCGTCCTCCAGGATCCCGAAATGCTCGCGAAGCACCTCCGCGAGCGGCAGATAGGTGATCCCCTGTCCGTAGGACAGGCAGCGCCCGGTGCGCTGGAGCGGCTGCGGCTCCTGCTCCGCGAGCCAAGCCCAGAGCTCACGCACCAGTCGTGTCTTCCCGACTCCCGCGTCACCGATGATCGCGACCATGCGCGGCCGACCCTCGGACACCGTAGAGCGATACGCATCCTGCAGGCGCTCGAGTTCGCGCTCCCTGCCCACGAAAGCCGGCCGTAGCGCACCAACTCCGCGTGGCCGCATCAGCAACAGAGCGCGCACAAGCCGGCGGCAGCTGACGCCATCCGGCTTCCCTTTCGCAGCGACCGTGTCCGGCTCTGCGAACTCGAAGGCGCCTCGGACGGCGCTGGCCGTTCGTTCTCCTACGAGGATCTCGCCCCCCTTCGCCGCCTCCTCGAGGCGCGCGGCGACGTTGACCATGTCGCCCGTCACGAACGAGCTGCCTTCCCGCGGCCGTCCGACCACGACCTCACCCGTGTTGACACCAATCCGGAGCGCCAGCTGCTCTCCGAACAGTTCCCGGAGCCTGCGCTGCATCGCGATCGCTGCGTGCAGTGCTCGCTCGGCGTGGTCCTCGAGCGCAGCCGGCGCTCCGAATGCCGCCATCACCGCATCGCCGACGAACTTCTCGACGGTGCCGCCGGCACGCTCGATCTCGGCCGCCATCGCATCGTAGAAACGGTCGAGCACCGCACGCGTGCGCTCGGGATCCTGCGAGTCGGCCAGCGCGGTCGAGCCGACAAGGTCGGCGAAGAGCACGGTCGCAAGCTTGCGCTCGTCGACCGGCGTCTGGGGCTGCTCGATGGGCGCCGCGCAGGCAGGACAGAAGCGGGCGTCAGCCGGTAGCGCCGTGCCGCATTGCGAGCACGCGACCATCGCCGGATTCTCGCGTGGGCCGCGCTAGCACGCAATCGCGGGCGCCTTCAGGTCTGGGAGAGTGGAGGCGGCGGGAATCGAACCCGCGTCCGCGGACGCCCCGACAGAACGTCTACAAGCGTAGTCCGCGCTTTCGATTCGAACCGCCGGCCGGAGGCGGACGCCCAACCGACGGCCTAGCCATCCTTAGAAGTCGCGCTTCGGGCGATTGGCTCTCCCTCTGCACCGAGCCCGTTCGTTGTCGCCGCTACCCGAGCCACGGGCCCAACTCGGAGCGACGTCGTCACCTAACGGAGTTAGGCAGCGAGTGCGAGTTTGTCGTTCGCACTTACGTGTTGTGCCGGTTGATTAACGAGGCCAACCGGCGACCTCGGCTTGCAGCTCTGCCGGAGAATCGACCACGTCGAAACCGATCGCCCCCGTATGTCGTTTGCGGGATTCATTCTAGTCCGCACTTCCTACGGGTGAGCGCACGCAGGCTCAGGCCGAGTCACGTCAGGAGCTTGCGGAGCGCATCGAGCTGCTCGGGCACGACGCGGAAGTACGCCCAGCTCCCGCGCTGTTCGCGTTCTACGAGCCCGGCGTCGTGGAGCACCTTGAGGTGGTGGCTGACGGTCGGCTGGGTGAGGCCGAGCGGCTCGGTGAGGTTGCAGACGCACGCTTCACCTTCGGGCTGTGCCTGGATGAGGCTGAGCAGCCGCAGCCGCGCGGGGTCTGCGAGCACCTTGAGGGCTCGCGCGAGCTGTTCGGCGTCGTCGACCGGGAGTGGTCCGGCGAGGAGTGGCGGACAGGAGCTTGCGAGGGTGGCGATCGTCTGCACAGATGCATATTGACACGCGTCGATGTCATGCGGGACACTCTGATATCGATCGACATCGATATCTGGAGGAAGAGCCATGAGCCAGGCGCTCGATCCCGTCACCCAACGCCACGTCCGCCGGGCGGCCGAGCGGCTCGCCGAGGAGTTCGCGGGCGTGTTCTCGGAGGAGACGATCGAGGCGTACATCGCCCAGTCGCTCGACCTGCTCGGCGACGCGCGGGTCAGCGTATTCGTGCCCACGCTCGCGCATCGCTTCGCACGGGAGCGGCTGCGGGCGCTCGCCCAGGCAGAAGGGAGGATCGTGAAGGACCAGCCCGAGGTGCTGTTCGTCTGCGTCCAGAACGCGGGCCGCAGCCAGATGGCGGCAGGACTCGTCAAGCTCCGCTCCGACGGGCGCGTCCACGTCCGCTCCGCCGGAAGCGCGCCAGGCGACGAGGTCGACCCGGCGGTCGTCGAGGCGATGGACGAGGTCGGCGTCGACCTCGGCGAGGCGTTCCCCAAGCCGCTGACCGACGAGGTCGTGCGCGCCGCCGACGTCGTGATCACGATGGGCTGCGGCGACGCCTGCCCGGTCTACCCCGGCAAGCGCTACGAGGACTGGCAGCTCGACGATCCTGCTGGACAGGATCTCGCCACGGTTCGCCGGATCCGAGACGAGATCGACACACACGTTCGGCGTCTCGTCGCCGAGCTGCTCCCCGAGTAACAGACGGTGACAGCCTCGCCGCTGATGCGAGGGTTGGTCGCCGAGGCGATCGGCACCTTCGCGCTCGTGTTCGCAGGCTGCGGCGCGATCATGGTCAACGCCAAGACCAGCCAGCTGGGTCACGTCGGCGTCGCGATCAGCTTCGGGCTCGTGATCATGGTCATGGTCTACGCCGTCGGGCACGTCTCCGGCGCCCACCTGAACCCGGCCGTCACCGCCGCGTTCGTCATGACGAGACACTTCCCACGCTCGAGAGCGGTCGCCTACTGGCTCGCTCAGGTGTCCGGCGCGCTCCTCGCAGCCGCCGTCCTGCGTGGATCGCTCGGGAACATCGCGCACGTCGGCGCGACCCTGCCGTCCGGCTCGCAGGCTCAGTCGTTCCTGTGGGAGCTGATCATGACCGCCTTCCTCATGTTCGTGATCCTCGCCGTCGCCACCGACACGCGTGCCGTCGGCGAGGCCGCTGCGATCGCGATCGGCGCGACCGTCGGCCTCGACGCGATGTTCGGCGGCCCGATCTCCGGCGCGTCGATGAACCCCGCCCGATCCATCGGGCCGGCACTCGTCTCCGGAGACACCCACGCCCTCTGGCTCTACATCGCCGCCCCGATCGTCGGCGCGGCTCTCGGCGCCCTCGCCTACCAGCAGATCCGGGACCACGAAGAGAGACGAGGGAGCGCGTAACCATGCGGTAGAGCACCGCACACGTATCGCAAAGTCGAGGGATACATTCTCGCCGCGAATCTGTCGATGGCTCCCTCGTGCGGTACACCCTCCTGCTGGCAGCGGTGCTCTCGGCGTGCCTCCTGTTCGCCTTCCCGGCGGCTGCGATCGTCGGCGGGAGCCCGGATCAGGCACATCCCTACGTCGGCATGCTCGACAACGGCAGCACGGGCTGCTCCGGGACGCTGATCTCCCCGCACGTCGTCGTCACCGCGGCCCACTGCTTCGCCAACACGCCGTCGGCCTTCGGACGTGACCACGGCCAGCCGAAGATCCGCGTCAGCTTCGACCAGCAGGGCCTCTCGAATCCCAATCGCGTCAACTACTACGGCGCCTACTACTGGGATCCGCAGTTCTGCGCTCCGTGCAGCGGTCGCGGACTGAACAAGGTCGACGACTACGACGTCGCGGTCGTGGTCCTCGACTCCGCCGTCCAGATGCGGACATACGCGAAGCTGCCCCCGTCCCACTTCGACGACTTCCTCCGCAACGGGACGCACGTCGACGTCGTCGGCTACGGCGTCCAGTCCTTCCTCGGACCGGGCCAGCCGAATCCCGACGCGGTCTGGACGCGCTTCGCCGCCTCCGCGCAGCTCCTGCCCCCGGACAGGAGCCTCGGCAACGACTTCCTGAAGATCACGCCGGCCCAGTGCCTGGGCGACTCGGGCGGGCCGATCCTGCTCGGCGGGACGAACCTCCTGCTCGCCGAGGCCTCGTACGGCGACGTCAACCTCTGCAACGGGCCCGGATACGACTACCGGCTCGACGGCGACGCGCTGCGCTGGATCGCCAGCGTGGTCAGGTCGCAGTGGTAGCGCTCAGCGCCGGGACCTGAGCGCGCGCTCCATGTCCCGCTCGGCCTCGCGCCGTGCGATGTCCCGTCGCTTGTCGCGATGCTCCTTCCCGCGCGCGACGGCGAGCTCCACCTTGGCGCGTCCATCGCGGAAGTAGAGCCTCGTCGGGACGATCGTCAGGCCCCGCTCGCGCAGCTTCACCTCGAGAGACTCGACCTCCCTGCGGTGGAGGAGCAGCTTGCGGTCGCGGTCGGGATCGTGGTTCGCGCGGTTCCCCTCCTCGTACATCGGGATGTGCGCGCCCACGAGCCACGCTTCGCCCTCGCGGACGTCCGCGTACGCCTGCTGGAGCGACGCACGCCTCGCGCGGAGCGACTTCACCTCCGTGCCGGTGAGGACGAGCCCCGCCTCGACGCGGTCCATCAGGTGGTAGTCGTGACGTGCGCGGCGGTTGTCGACGATCAGCTTCTCGCCCGACCCTCGAGCCACGGACGCAGTCTAGTGGGGGATCCGGGATCCCCCGATCAGCGTAGAAATTGGCCCTTTATCGTTCTACGATCAGAAACTGACACCGAACGGGGAGTCCGGAATCAGCAGCTCGCCGCGCCAGTCGATTCGTCGAGGGGTACCGATAGCCGTCGCAGCCGCCGCAGCCGCGCTGGCGGTGTGGGCTGCGCTGCCCGCAGGCGCGCACGGCGCCTCACCGGCCGACAGCACGCCGACGACCCCGACCACCCCGACGACGCCGCCGGCGACGACGACGACGCCGACCCCGGACAAGGCGCCGCCGCTTCCGAAGCCGAAGCCCAAGCCCAAGTCCTCACCCCCGCCGGTCACGCACACGACCACTCCAGCCCCGGTCTACACCCCACCGGCCCAGACGACGCCGGCCTACACGCCGCCTGCGACCCACCCCGCGGTCGTACACCACAAGGCCAAGAAGAAAGTCGTCCACCGCAAGCGGATCCACCACCACCACGCCAAGCCCAAGCCCGCGGTCACGACCGTGACCGGCCCGGTCACGCAGACGCACCTGCCCATCGTCCTGCCGGCCGTCACGACGAACGCCGCGTCGCTTGCCCCCACCTCCTCGGGCGCGACCTCCT
>Ga0187779_10002515_pt1 | contig 11198 bp, 10 predicted proteins | sample 1015_Q2_SP10_10__FD_132435 | JGI IMG/M metagenome (GOLD analysis project Ga0187779, IMG submission 132435) | Tropical peat soil microbial communities from peatlands in Department of Meta, Colombia - 1015_Q2_SP10_10_MG | ecosystem: Environmental > Terrestrial > Soil > Wetlands > Peat | place... | reverse complement strand
GGATAGCCATGCTCTCATTCATGGCCCGCAGCGCGGTCCAAAAGATCATCACGTTATTCTTTATTTCGGTTATCTCGTTCCTGGTCGTTTACCTTGCCCCGGGCAAGCCCAGCCAGGTTGATCAATTAAACCCCAAATTCACGCCGGAGATGGTAGAGCGGTTTCGGAAGCAATACCATCTCGATGAGCCGCTCTACAAGCAATATGTCTATTTTTATGGGGATCTCTTTACAGGAAGGAGCGTTTCCTGGAAGGATAACGAACCGGTTCTTGGCAAAATGTGGGACCGCGTTAAGAACAGCTTGTGGCTCTTTGTCGTGGGCACCATTCTGACTTGGACCCTAGCCTTCCCGGTGGGAATCCGTTCCGCCATTTTCAGGGGCGGTCCCTATGATCGGACTGCGACCTTTCTCTCTTATTTTCTGATCTCCATTCCAAGCTTCTTCTTTGCCTATTTACTCATCATCCTGGTTGTGGAAGGGTTCCACGTGCCTGTTCTTGGAATGACGACCTTCGGACTCGAAAAAATTCCCTGGTACCGGGAAGGAATGGACAGGGTCTGGCACCTCCTCCTCCCATCTGTTTTGGGAGCAACCGGCGGGATCGCGATCCTGTCACGTTACGTGCGGAGCCAGATGCTCGAGGTGGAGAACCAGGACTATATCCGGACGGCCCGGGCAAAAGGGGTCCCTGAGGAAAAGGTTCATTATAAGCATGCGCTTCGAAACGCCCTGTTGCCCTTCGTCACCATGTTCGGCCTGATCCTGCCGGGTCTGATCGGCGGGTCCGTGATCATCGAGTATATCTTCTCTTGGCCGGGTATGGGAAGGTTGGCTTATGAAGCCATCTTGGCCCGGGACTATCCCATCATCCTGGCCGAGAACTTTATTGCCGCAGTACTGGTCCTGATCGGGACATTCATTTCCGACGTGCTCTACATGGTGGTGGATCCGAGGATACGGCTGTGAATCAAACCGAGCGGGAAATGTTCAGTAAAGAACCGATCGAGAAACCGGCGGCTCCCAGGGAATCCAGGTGGCAGGAATTCTGGAGACTCTTTAGGAAAAACCGGCTTGCTTTCCTGGGCCTTCTCATCTTCCTCCTTTTCTTTCTGACAGCTGTCACGGGACTCATGCTCACGTCCGGGAGAAAGCCTTTGTTTGATCCTGCCATGGTTCGATTAGAGGAAAAATTGCGTCCCCCTCTTTCCAGACCAAACTGGGGGGCCCTTAAACCAGAGGCGATCCCCCGCCTTGGCGTCTATCTCTTCGGGACCGATGACTTGGGAAGAGATGTTTTTTCGAGGATGATGCAAGGGGCTTGGGTCTCGCTGACCGTCGGGTTTATTGCGGTGGGGATCTCGGTGGCGATCGGCATCCTTTTAGGGGGGATCTCCGGATATTACGGACAGAATGCGATCAGATTGGATCAGATGATAGCGGTCTTCATCGCCATGGCGGGTGTGATCCTGCTTTTGTCTCAAAACCACATGAGCGGGATCTTGCTCCTATTTGTAAGCATCCTTTATTTCGGTGTCTCGCAATTCTTGAAAAAGAAAGCGCGAAGACCGGGTGAAGCCCCATGGGCAAGGATTCTTTCGGTTCGGGCCATGTCGATTGACACGCTCATCATGAGATTTGTCGATATCATGCTCTGCTTCCCGAGTTTCCTTCTCATCCTAACCGTTGTGGCGCTTCTTCCTCCCAGCATTTACAACATCATGATCGTGATCGGCCTGACCAGCTGGATGGGAACCACCCGGTTTGTCCGGGCGGAGTTCCTCTCGTTAAGGGAGCAGGATTTTGTGACAGCGGCCCGCGCGCTCGGCGTCGGGGACTGGCGGATCATCTTTCGTCACATGGTGCCAAACGCCGTCGCGCCTGTGCTCGTTTCGGCTACCATTGGCATCGCCAGCGCAATTTTGACGGAGTCAGCTTTGAGTTTTCTCGGGTTGGGGGTTCCTCCTCCCCATGCGACCTGGGGAAATATCCTTAACGATGGAAGGAACTACATCTTCGATGCTCCGTGGCTGACCTTTGTCCCGGGGATTGCCATCCTGATTGTTGTCCTCTCCTTTAACCTTTTCGGTGAGGGCCTGCGCGACGTTCTAAATCCCCGGCTCCGGGAGCGGTCATGATGCTTTCCGTTAAAGATTTAAAAGTCTATTTCTTCAGCGATGAGAGAGTCGCTCGGGCCGTGGATGGAGTCACCTATGAGGTTCGAGAGGGTGAGACCGTCTGCCTCGTGGGGGAGTCCGGCTGCGGGAAGACCGTATCGGCTTTGACCATCATGCGCATTCTCCCCATGCCTCCCGGCAGGATCATGGGAGGCACTATCCTCTTCAAAGGGCAGAACCTTCTGGACCTCAACGACGAGGAGATGCAGGAGGTCCGTGGGAAACGGATCGCCATGATCTTCCAGGAGCCGATGACCTCTCTTAACCCCGTCTTTACCATTGGCGATCAGATAGAAGAGGCCATTATAGCCCACGAGAGCCTGGACAAAGAGGAAGTCCGGAGGAGGTGCATCCAGCTTCTCAAAGACGTCGGCATCCCGTCGCCTGATGAGCGGCTGAAGGATTACCCCCATCAGCTCAGTGGTGGGCAGAGGCAACGTGTGATGATCGCCATGGCCCTCGCATGCAACCCCGACCTTGTCATCGCCGACGAACCAACGACAGCTTTGGATGTGACCATCCAGGCACAGATTCTCAGCCTATTTCGAGAACTGAAGAGAAAACATCACATGTCCCTTCTCTATATTACGCACGATCTCGGAGTGGTTTCGACGATCGCTGACAGGATTTACGTGATGTATGCAGGGATCATCGCGGAGCAGGGAAATACCGGCCATATTTTCCGTGAGCCCAAACATCCATACACCCAGGCTCTGTTGGCCTCTCTTCCAAGCAGAAGGAAACGGGGCCAGAAGCTTCACAGTATCCCCGGAACCGTGCCCAACCCCGCGTACAAACCAGCGGGATGTCCGTTTCACCCCCGGTGCCCGTACGCGGTCGATCCCTGCCGAAGTATTTATCCGGCATTATGCGATTATGGAGAAGGACACTTGAGCCGCTGTCCTGTTCTGTACGAACGAGAGAATCCCAGTCATGGAAAAGAGCGATCAGCCTATTCATGCCCTTCTCAAGGTTGAAGGGCTTCAGAAATATTTCCCCGTGAGAAGGGGTTTTCTTCAAAAAGTCATCGGCTGGGTGAAGGCTGTCGATGGCGTTGACCTTGAGATCCGGCCGGGAAAGACCTTGGGGCTGGTAGGCGAGAGCGGCTGCGGCAAATCAACCGTTGGCCGGCTCATTTTGAGACTGCTGGACTCCGATAAAGGGACCATCGTCTACAAGGACCAGGATATCAGCGGGTTCACCCAGGAAGAACTCAAACCTCTTCGGAAGGAGATGCAGATTATTTTCCAAGATCCTTTTGGCTCTCTTAACCCGAGGATGACCGTGGGGCAATCGATTGGAGAGGGCCTACGGATCCGGGGTGTGAACGGTCTGTATGAAAGAAAGGAGAAGGTCAGAAATCTGCTGGAGACGGTCGGGATTGCTCCTGAGGCAGCTGACTTCTATCCTCACGAGTTCAGCGGTGGCCAGAGACAGAGGGTCGGCATCGCGCGCGCTCTGAGCGTCGAGCCCGGCTTAATCGTGTGCGATGAGCCTGTGTCGGCACTTGATGTGTCGATCCAGTCGCAAATTCTCAACCTTCTCAAGGAACTTCAAAACAGATTGGGTCTAAGCTATCTCTTCATTTCCCATGATCTAAACGTGGTGGGTTACATGAGTGACACCGTTGCTGTTATGTACCTGGGCCACATCATGGAATACGCCCCGGCCAACGAACTCTATGAGCATTACTTGAACCCATACACCGTAGCGCTGTTTTCTGCCATGCCGTCGGCTGACCCGAACGACCGGCATGAACCTCAGCCACTTCCAGGCGAAGTACCGGGCGCGTTCAACCCACCTCCGGGCTGCAAGTTTCAGGGAAGATGCCCCATCGTTGAAGACCGATGCAGGGTTGGAGTGATTAAAATGTATAAGGTTGGTGAAGGCCACGGGGTCCGATGCTGGAAGGTGGTTTGAAAAGGTCGTTCTTACCGTTCAACCTGAAGGCTAATTCAATTTTTTGAATTCGGTTATCACCCTATGCGCTATGCTCCAGGCCTGCCCTCCGCAAGGTTTCTGAAGGAGGGCGCTTTGCGGTTTTCTATATTTACCGGTCCGTCACCAGCACTTTGAATCCCATCTGGGCAAGTCTTTCTGCCGTTCTCATCGCTGATTCCCTTGTGTCGAATTGGCCCACTCTCACCCGGTGATATTTTTGAGTTGGCGTTTCCATGGTCGTGATCTGGACATTGTCAAAGTCTTTCCGGAGTTGTTCAGCCAGAATCCGGGCATTGGTCTCGCTCACGAAGGAGCCTACCTGGACAGTGAACGGCTGAGCGAGTTGGACGACTGTACCGATCACTTCCACTCTGACTGCGGCTGTTCCCTGCTCATGCATGCCGAGCATCCGCGCAGCAGCATATGAGACGTCGATAATCCTGCCCTTCACAAAAGGCCCTCTGTCATTGACCTTTAACTCGACGGACCTTCCATTCTCCAAATTGGTGACCATAACCATTGTGCCTAAGGGGAGGGTATTGTGGGCGCAGGTGAGTTGGTACATATCATAGACTTCGCCACTCGATGTCTGTTTTCCGTGAAAATCCGCCCCATACCAGGACGCGATCCCCTGCTGAACCTCTCGCCACTCCTTTTTTTCAATCTTAGGTTCTTTTTCAGGCGGCGGCGTTCTTCTCTCATAAACAACACGCTGTTTGGGAAAGCAGGCTGTGAGAAGAAATAGGGAGAAAATGATTATCACGGGTACGCTGGGCATGGGTACGGTATGTTTGGGTATGGGAGGCTTGGGTACGGGAGGCTTTAGCCTCCCATTATTCCCATTATTCATAAAAGACTTCCCCATATTTCGTCCTGTACTCCATTGCACTTGAATATTTATAATCCTCCGCCTTTTCAACTAATCCCTTTTTAACCGGATTATAATGGATATAGTTAAACTTCTCCTTAAATTTCTTATCAGTCAATATTGCAAAATCAAAAAAGCCCTTGCGCCAGAAGCTGCCTTTATTGATTTTTCTGGAAGCTCGGCCTTTGATTAATCGGACGGTTTTCGAAATTCCAAGACTGATAGGTCTAAAAAGAAGATGAATATGATCAGGCATGATAACGTACGCATAAAGCATTATTTCTTTTCTTGATGCTGATTCTAAAATTGTTTCCTCAACGATCTTAGCCTCGCCTTCGCTGAACGAACGGGTCTTTTGGCTCAGGCTTGTGGTCACAAAATATACGGAGCCATCAACATCAAAAATGAGGTGGCTGTGCCATATGTTTAATTTTTTGGGCGACTAAAGTCGCCCGTACCCGGCAGGACGGTATATTAAGGCAGCATTATACCGAAAAAATGTATTATTTCAAAGAATTTCAACAAAAACTTCGTTGACAAACCCGTCCGTCAGCTATAATATGCCACCATACGTAGAATAAGCTTAGAAAATAAGTTGGGCAACCAAAACAATTGTTGGAGTTATCAAGGAAACCCATGGATTCTGTATTTACCCTACCTTTTCCCGAATATATTGTCGCCGATGAGATTGGTAATCATCTGCATAGGGGAAAGGGTTACGCGGTATGTATTCCGCTTAGTAGACAACAAAAGGGAATGGATTTGCTTGTGTTTGATGTAAAAAGCAGGAAAAGTATCTCAATACAAGTAAAAAGCTCTAGAGCATATGTTGGCCGCCCAAAGAAAACCGATCCACCTGATGGCCCATTTGATTATTATCTTTGGTTTAGGGCAATAGGTAAATCCGATATAAATGCAGATTATTATGCGTTTGTTGGAATATTTCCCCAAAAGGCCATTATTAATTATTCTCTTGGCAGGAAGCGCTCTCCGAAGAATTGGTGGTCGCATATAATTTTATTGATTCCACGATCTGATGTAATCAAAATCATGAACAAAGTAAAACGAAACAGTGATCGATTTTTTGATATTGGTTTTGACAGTGACCTCAAACGAGTTGCACTTACTCGAGTAACAAAAAGAGCTCAATCTATTGACCAATATCTCATTGAAAATTCAATTAAGGGATTGGAAAAGAATCTGAGAGGCTAATATTGGTCGCCCAACCCGCGCTTGCAGCCGACCTGGCCTTGGGCTTGGTGTTTTCGTTGGTATGCTCTTCGGGGTTTCTAATATATACTGGAACCTAATCCTGCACAGCCGGCCAGGCGGCTGAAGCGCCAGCGGTTAGGGCTGTATTGAAGGGAGATCTCATGGATTGGAAATTTGACAAATCCGATGCTGGATTTGAAGAGATGAAGCAAAAAATTGGATCCGTTTCAGAATTTCTAGACTGTATTCAATTCAAATGGTCCAAATGGGAGGAATGGTTGGAAAGTGTCCACTTGTACCCTAAAGAAAAATTGCCTTGGTTCAGAGGTGTTGGTAAAGAAAGCTACAAGCTCGTTCCTCGTATTTATAGAGGGAAGGAAGAAATCAGGTGGGAATATAATGCAAGTGAAGCTGTAGATATGCGAGCCGAATTCGCACGCAGAGCCAAACCCTTTATTAATCGGAACCTCCCGTACAGTGTAGGAGAATACCTTCATCTAATGCAGCACTACGGGTTTCCCACTCGTTTGCTTGACTGGACTGAAGGAGCTCTCATTGCACTCTACTTCGCAATAAGAATTCCAAGAAACGATAAAACCCCCTGCGTTTGGATGTTAAATCCGTCATGGTTAAACTATCGCAACGATGTAACAATAAAGAATGAAGAAACAGGGGAAGATAAGTCGCTTGTTCTCTACACCGACTCTGATGCAGTCGAAGAATTCGCGCCAGATACTATTATTCGGGATCACTATTTAGACGAACATAAGCTGGCAGATTTACCCATCGCGGTATTTCCTCCACACATAGATCCCAGGATTGTCGCTCAAAAAAGTGTCTTCACAATACATGGACGTCTTAAGAATGGATTCGAGGTCCTATTGAAGAAATATGCGGAGGAAGCACAAATCTGTAAGTTGATGATCAGTTCAGACCAAGAAAAGATTAGAAACATAATGAAGGAATTGAATAGACTAGGCATGACAGAGACGACCTTATTCCCTGATTTAGAAGGCCTTTCCCGTGAAATTCAAGCCGAATATGATATGCCACTGAAAAGTCTTTAACAACGTTGTGTCACTAAATGTTACTTATTCACATTGAAAAACAGCCCTAACAAAAGCATTAACCCGACGCGAATTAGCTGCGTCAGGTTTTAGTATTGCCCGCGCAGGTTATGCAAACCTTTAGGCAAAGAAAGGAAAAGAACATGAAGCCACAAGGATCTTTTTGTCAAAGCTGTGCAATGCCAATGGACAAACCAGAGATATTTGGGACTAACGCAAATGGAACAAAAGCGGAAGATTACTGTACATACTGCTTCCAAAAGGGAAAGTTCACGGAGCCGAATATCACTATGCAGAAAATGATTGATAAATGTGTAGAAATCATTGTGCAAAGAAACATCATGCCTGAGAGACAAGCAAGGGATTTAATGATGAATACAATTCCAAATTTGAAAAGATGGAAGAAACAATAATAGCCTAACAAGTTAAGGCGACGGGGAATAGCCCGGTGCTTTTTGTGGAACTAAGTGTCCCGGGCCTTATTTTCATCGTTGGGTCTTCTGCCAAAACTATGATATTGCCTTTTTGCCAATAGTGAGGACTGGCACTTGCTGGAAGACATTCCAATCAAAGAGCAAGGCGCGGGTCCGCCTCCACAAGTCACGGCTCGGGCGCCAGGACTCGTCGCAGCGCACACGGGGATGCGTGGGCTTTTGGCATTGTGGATTGTGATATTCCACTCGCTGTTCTATTCTGTCGGCTGGAACTTGCATGGCTCGGCACTCATGCCCCTCTTTTTCTTGCTGTCGGGCTATTCACTCGCTATTAGCTACGGCAAGAATAAATATAAGAGCCGACTCGAAGACGATGACCAGGATCGGCAAGACCAACGTCCCAGATTTGATTTCAAGAGCTTTTATCGAAACCGATTTGCACGAGTTGCTCCCGTTTACTATGTGGGCATACTGATTGCGCTCCCCCTGTGTATCTTTGGACATGGCTGGGTGCAACGGAACGAGATCGGTCGGGCGGTTGCTACCAACCTGTTCGCCCTGCAAATGTGGGTGCCGCATCCTGCCATTTTCAGCAAAAACCTCGATGGCCCAGCCTGGACCATTTCCACGCTGGCCTTCTTCTATCTCATCTTCCCTTGGCTCCTCAAACGGTACCAAAACAGGACGGACTCGCAATTGAATCGCTCGATCACTGTTCTGATGGTGGTGCAAGCCGTCGTGTTCTTTGGTCTCTATTTTGGCATTTCGAAGATTTCCGACCCTAATGGGGGCTTTTGGATGTCACACGCCTGGCCCATTTCCAGGATAGCCGTGTTTGAGATGGGGCTGGTGGCCGGACTGCTGGTGCTCCGTCAAGGAAGTCCAGGTCGCGACACGTCCGTCAAGATAATGGGCGTGTCAAATGTTCAAGGCCACCAGTGGGCGCGCACGGTTGAATGGGGCGCGGGGATTTTCGCACTTTTCATAGTTGTCTTGTCTATCGTTAGTGTAGTGGCAAAGTTCGATTTGGCCGGAAGTTGGTGGATGCAGGGGGTATTTCCGTTCACGCTACTTCAGATTATCGTTGGCCTGTCGATGGCCGGAGAGGGTGCGGTGTCCGTCACTGGGCGCTTGCTGAATTGGCCACCCATATTGTTTCTCGGCAGGATTTCCATGCCATTGTACCTGGTTCATGAACCCATCATCCAGTACGTGGCCTGGATCGCCCATCCCGATCAGCTCTGGATCAAGGGGTTGCCCACGCCGATGCCAGCCTGGGGACCGTTCGTCGTGATCCCGGTGAGCTTCGTCTTGGCCGTTCTGCTCGAACATTACGTTGAGTCACCCGCTCGCAAGTATCTGGGGAGCAGGCCCACGGTAAATTTTACGCCATCGAGGAGAACGCCGCCAGAGTGAAAGCGAATTTGGGCGACCAGCAGCTGTCGAAATGGAAAGGCAGGCCAACAACAGGATTCAGCCAGACACGAAAAGCCAGTGCGATTTTGTTGCAATTGAAGTGTCTTGGTTGGCTTTTTGTGCATCTGATCCTGAGCGTTAGCCTGATTTGAGGAGACATGACAACCACGTACACCGAAGCTGAATTCGATGACCTCTCCTGGCATGACTGCCACCTATGGGCGGTGCGTTTCGACGTGGGCGACCCAGATGAAAATGATTGGACAGATGACTTGGTGCTTGACCTGGACTTCATTGTCGAATGGCAACACCCCGAACCTACACGGTTTGCCTTCCGAGTAGCACCCGCCCAGCTCGTCTTCCATGGTGTCACCGATCCGAGGATCAGCATCAATTGGGGTACCAGCGGCTTCCAGAATGCACTTCACCCGGTCTCGATCGATTGCATCTATCGCGAGCGGGTCCAGGACCAGAAAGTCCACCTGGATCGCCCCTACTTCAGCTGGCGGATTGCGCTCAACTGGCCCGAAGACGAGATCGCGTTCGGAGCGGTAGGATTTACGCAGTCACTCTTGGCGGAGCCGGTCATCCTGAAGACTCAACATATTCCGCGTAGTGTGCGAAGCCGGCTAACACTTATAAGGCCTCCCGTTGTCAAGAGAAAAAGAGATCTTGATCGGAAATAGGGAATAATTTCCTTGTTGATGTAATGCCCTTAGATTGCCTAAAAGCTCTGTCTTGGTTTCGGATTGCGGTATCAGACCGAGGTCTGCACCAAACACTTATCGAGGTTCACTAGCCATGAGGCAGAGAATATCTTTCCCATACTCTGCCCCCGGCGACAGTAGAGAGACCGAATGGTCTTATTCTCTACGGCCTAGAAACAATTCTGTACCCTTATGCCGTCCTATTCAAAGGTGTGGTTAAAGCGTGGTGCTTTACCAGTTAGCTTCAGGATCGGGTCAGGGGCAGAACCTCTATGACAATCATCTATGTCTATTGTTTAGAGAAGACCGGGCGTCCTAATCAAGCGCAAAGGGCACCGGGTCATCGTATTCCAGGATGTCTCTGTGGATGGTCGGAGCCATAAACGGATAGTTAATAGGGCATCCATCGGACTTGACCCTTTTGGCGTCAGTTAGGCGGACAGGCTCGCCCGGTCTCTCACTATCGTTCGAAAAAGGTATTCATGTGAAACACCTCTTTTCGTTTGAGGATGTAATAAACAGCCCTTGCTAATTTATGAGCTAAAATGGTCATGGATTTGGCCTTTCCGTGTTTCTTCTGTAATTTTTCTCTGTACTTTCTGGCTTGAAGGTTCCTTCGGAGAAAAAGGACGGCGGCCTCTGAAAAGGCCCATTTGAGATGGACGTTTCCGATCTTTTTGCCTGAGGTGCCCAGACGTTTGCCTGCGGACTCTTTGGCTGATTTGACCAGACGGCAGTAGGAGACGAAATCCTGGACCGTGGGGAAGCGGCGGATATCGTGGATTTCGTGGAGGATGACGAGGCCGAGAATTCTTCCGATGCCTGGGATGGATCGGAGGCGGAAGTAGGAATCGGCGTCATGAGCCTTGGCGATGAGGGAGATTTGGTGTTCGAGGGAGGGGAGGAGTTGGTCGTAATAGTCGAGGAGCTTTAGGTCAAGTTCAATACTCTTTCTGACGCTTTCGTCTTGGAACCTTTCTGAGACCCCCTCACGATTTGCTTTATAAGAGATCTTCTTCTCTATCGCTGGGAGATTGTACTGGTAATGGGTATTTTGGATGTGGGCGAGAAGTTCAGCTCTTTTTCGAGTCAAGTGCATTCGACGGCGGAGGAGGTCACGGGTGGAGCGCATCTGTTGGGGATAGACATAGGCCATGGGGATCATACCGCCTCTGAGTAAGACGGCGATCTTATGGGCATCGATCTTGTCATTCTTTGCCTTTCCGCCATGGATGGCTTTCATATAGAGGGCGTGCCCCAGTACAAAGGGGATATGTTCTCTCTGGCACAGATCGGCGATCCAGTACCAGGTGAAGATGCACTCCACGGCCACAACGATGTCTTCTCGGTATTGTGCGATGGTTTTAAGAAAGACCT
>Ga0187779_10002513_pt1 | contig 11199 bp, 10 predicted proteins | sample 1015_Q2_SP10_10__FD_132435 | JGI IMG/M metagenome (GOLD analysis project Ga0187779, IMG submission 132435) | Tropical peat soil microbial communities from peatlands in Department of Meta, Colombia - 1015_Q2_SP10_10_MG | ecosystem: Environmental > Terrestrial > Soil > Wetlands > Peat | place... | reverse complement strand
TCGCTGATCATCGCCGGCGAGGAGAAGACCACCTTCTCCACCGTCCTGGGCACGGTCGCCGTGGCCGCGTCGGTGACCAACATCGTCTCCGGGTTCCTGATCACCGACCGCATGCTGCGCATGTTCAAGCGCCGGGAGCCCGGCAAGTGAGCGACGACCTCATCTATAACGTCACCCAGGCCAGCTACCTCGCCGCCGCGGCCTTGTTCATCTTCTCGCTGCGCTGGCTCTCGCGGCCCGAGACGGCGCGCCGCGGCGTGTTGGCGGGCGTGCTCGGCATGGTGGCCGCGATCATCGGCACCCTCGTGCACCGCGACATCACCCACTACGAGTGGATCGCGGTGGGCGTCGTGGTCGGCGCGGGAATCGGCGTGCCGCTGTCTCGCGTTGCTCTCACCGCGGTACCGCAGCGGACGGCGCTCTCGCACGCGTTCGGTGGCTTGGCCGCGGGCTTGGTGGGCACCGCGAAGTACGCGTTGTGGCTCGCCGACGGCGAGCTCACCGCGTTCCGCATGGGGGCGATCTCGGTCGAGATCATTCTCGGCTTCCTGACCTTCACCGGCTCGCTGATGGCCGCGGGCAAGCTCCAGGAAGTGCTGCCCCAGCGGCCGATCACCTATCGAAACCAGAACTTCATCAACCTCGGGCTGCTCGCCGTTGCGGTCGGCGCGGGGCTCTGGCTGGTGGTCGACCCGACGCAGTGGCAGCTGTTCCCGGTGATCGTCGCGCTGTCGCTCGTCTTCGGCGTGCTGCTGATCATCCCGATCGGCGGCGCCGACATGCCGACGGTGATCTCGCTCCTGAACTCGTACGCGGGGCTCTCGGCAGTGGCGATGGGCTTCGTGCTCGAGAACAAGGTGCTGATCATCGCCGGCGCGCTCGACGGCTCCTCGGGCTTCATCCTCTCGGTGATCATGTGCCGGGCGATGAACCGCTCTTTCACCAACGTCTTGTTCGGCGCCTTCGGCCAGGTACAGGCAGCGGCCGCTGCGGGTGAGCAGAAGGCGGTGAAGAGCGCGAACCCGCAGGACGCGGCGGACCTGCTCGAGACTGCGAGCCAGGTCGTGATCGTGCCCGGCTACGGCATGGCCGTCGCCCAGGCGCAGCACCGCGTGCACGAGCTGCGCGACCAGCTGGTGAAGCGCGGGATCGGCGTCAAGTTCGCGATCCATCCGGTCGCGGGCCGCATGCCGGGCCACATGAACGTGCTGCTCGCCGAGGCCGAGATCCCGTACGACGAGCTGGTGGAGATGGACGACATCAACCCCGACTTCCCGCAGACCGACGTGGTGCTGGTGGTCGGCGCCAACGACGTGGTGAACCCCGCCGCCCGTCACGACAAGTCGAGCCCGATCTACGGCATGCCCATCCTCGACGTCGACAAGGCCAAATCGGTGATCGCGATCAAGCGCTCGATGAACCCGGGCTTCGCCGGCATCGACAACGAGCTCTACACCGCCGACAACACCGTGATGGTCTTCGGCGACGCGAAGGCGGTGATCGGCGACATCGTGAAGGCGCTCAGCGGCGGGAGCGGCATCCACTAGGGAGACTCGGGCGATGATCGCAGCCGTGCTCGCGGCCTTGGCGCTCCAATCGTCGGCGTTCGAGGCCAACGCGCAGATCCCGACCCGCTTCACCTGCCAGGGCGCCAACGAGACGCCGCCGCTCACGGTCGCAGGCGTGCCCGCGGGCGCAAAGAGCCTGGCGCTGATCGTCGACGACCCCGACGCGCCGGACCCCGCCAAGCCCAAACGCACCTGGGTACACTGGGTGGTGTACGACCTGCCGGCGAGCCCCGGGGAGCTGCGGGCGGGCGCGGGCCGCGCCGGGACCGGCGACGCCGGCAACACCGCCTGGAAGGGCCCCTGCCCGCCGATCGGGCGGCATCGCTACTTCTTCAAGCTCTACGCGCTCGACGTCCAGCTCGGCGACCGCGGCGAGCTCGGCAAGGCGGAGCTCGAGAAGGCGATGCAGGGCCACGTGCTCGAGAAGACCGAGCTCGTCGGCACCTTCGGCGAGAAGTAGCGGCTAGCGCAGCCGGTCGGTCAGGTCGGAGAGGCGGCGCGCGAGGATCTCGTTCAGGTTGCGCATCACCGTCGAGGCGATGCGCGGGTAGCGGCGGCGCAGCCGCTGCAGGTTGTTCGGCGTGAAGCGGAGCAGCCGCGCGTCCTTCGCCACGTCGGCGTTGGCGCTGCGCTCGCCGGTGAACAGGCCGACGTCGCCGATCACGTCGCCGCGCTCCGAGGTGCGCAGCTCGATCGGCCCGGCCGGGCCCTCCTTCCACACGCGCAGCGCGCCGTCGACGATCACGTACATCTCGCGGTCGGCCTGGCCCAGCCGCATCAGCGGCTCGCCGGCGGGAAAGCTGCGCAGGCTCGCCATCAGCGCCACGATGCGGCACTGCGCCTTCGACAGCCCGCGGAACAGGGGGATGGCCACCTGCGGGTCGTCGCCCAGGTCGAGCGTGAGCGTGTCCCAAAGCGTGACGATGCGCAGGCCCGAGCAGAGCGCCGGCGTCAGCGTGACCTCGACCAGGAGCGAGAAGCCGAGCGTGAACGCGCCCATGCCGCCGACCTGGCGGTAGGAGAGCAGATCGCTCCAGGACAGCATCAGGAAGCCGACGCAGAGCGAGATCGTGGAGTAGAGCACGGGTCGGCCGACGGAGCGCAGCACCGCGATCGTGGCGGCCCGCTCGTCGGCCAGCTTCTTCGCCTCGGTGTTGAAGCGCACGAAGTAGTGGACCGTGTCGTCGATCGCGACGCCGAGCGCCATCGGCGCGATGATGCTGGTGGCGAAGTTGAGCGTGATGCCGGTGAGTCCCAGGGCACCGAAGTAGACGGCCACCGGAATCACGTTCGGGATCAAGGCGACGATGCCGAGCCGCGCCGACAGGAACATCACCCACAGCAAGAGATAGATCAGCACGATCGCGCCGATGATGCTCTGCACCTGACCCCAGATCAGATTGTCGACCACCTGGGTCATCAGGATGTTGTTGCCGGTCACCTGGCCGTGGAGCTGCGGCGGCAGCTGCTTCATGCGCTGCTCGATGCGGTCCACCAGCGCGATCACGAGCTCCGTGTCGAAGATGGTCGAGCGCACCTGGATGTTGGTGAGCTGGTAGCGCGCGTCGACGAACTCCTCGAGCTCCTCGCTCGCGCCCAGGAACAGCAGCTGGCCGGCGAGCCGCTCCGTGTCGGGAACCGCCAGGTAGTTCGGGTCGTTCTCGTGGAAGGCCCGGTTCAGGAGCTTCACGAAGTCGACCAGGCCCGTGGTGCCGCCGATCTCCGGCTGGTCGTCCATCCACTTCTGCAGCGACTCGAGCGCGCGCAGGTTCTCGGGGTCCTTGAAGGTGGCGGGCGAGTCGGCCTGCACCACCACCTGGAAGGAGTTCGCGCCGTTCAGCTTCTCGTTCACCGCGTCGAAGTCGACGCGCTGCGGCGCGTGCACCGGCAGGAAGCGCAGACTCTCGTTGCCGACCACGACGCGCGTCGCCGCCAGCACCGAGAGCGCCGTCACCACGCCCCAGAAGATGAAGACGCGACGCCGGTTGCGCAGATTGAAGTCGGCCAGCCGCAGGATGGCGCGGCCGAAGCTGCTCTCCTCGGCGACCTCTTCCGACGCCGCCAGCCGGCGCGGGCGGCCCAGCACCGCGAGCAGCGAGGGGGTCAACGACAGCGACACGACCAGCGTCGCCAGCACGCCCACCACCGACATCCAGCCGAAGTCCTGGATCGCCTGGATCGGCGTCAGGATTTCGGAGAAGAAGCCCGCCGCGGTGGTGAGGCCGGTGAGCCCGGTCGCGAGCGCCACGTCCTTCATCACGTGCTCGACCGCGTGGTGCGGGGACTCGCTGCGGTCGTGGCGCATCAGGTCGTAGAACTCGGACACGATGTGCACCGAGTAGGCGACGCCCAGGATGATCAGCATCGGCGGCACGAGCACCGTGGTGATCGTGAGCTGCTTGCCCATCCAGGCCTCGACGCCGAGCGTCCAGATCAGCGCCACCCCGACTGCGAGCAGCGGCAGGACCGTCCCGCGCAGCGTGCGGAACGAGAGCGCGAGCACCAGCGCCAGCGCCCCGACCACGAGCGGCGTGCTGTGCAGCAGGTCGCCCAGCTGGTAGCGGACCTGCGCGACCTTCAGGTGCGGGCCCCCGGTCACGTAGACCTGGACCGGGCCGGCCTCCTCGCGCGCGATCTTGTCGATCTGGTCGTCGATTCCCTTGTCGATGAAGTCGCGGTCCGAGAAATCGAGGAACTCGACCACGATCGCGGCCGTCTTGGCGTCCTTGGAGATCAGGTTGCCGGCGTAGATCGGGTTCGCGAGCGCCTCCTCGCGAAGCTTTGCCAGCTCGGCGGGGTCGGTCGGGATGTCCCTCACGAACGGGCGGACGTCGATCCCGTCCTCGGTGCCCCGCACGTTGGCCACGTTGGTGATGGCGACCACGTGGTGGACGCCCTCGACCCGCGAGAGGCGGTCCGTCATGTGCGCGATGCGGGAGAGGACGTCGGGCGTGAAGATGTCGTCGGCGTGGAGCGCGACGACCATGGTCTCGTCGCTGCCGAAGGCCTTGCGCACGTAGTCGTAGAACTGGCGCCCGGCCTGGTTCTCGGGCAGGAGCCGGTTCGTCGACATGTCGATCTCGAGGCGGAGCCGCCGGTGCTGGAAGTCGACCAGCGGCACCGCCATCACGACCGTCACGAGCGCGATCGCGCACAGGACCCACCAAGGCCTGTGCGCGATCAGCCGGAAGACTCGTTGCAAGCGCTCCTCCCCCCGCTAGTGGTGCGCGCTTTTCTGCGCGCCCACTATAGGGGAAGTCGACGCGATCCGAGCCGCGAGACTACGGATTGACGGTCAGGGAGACCCCGAACCCGAACCCCGAGTTGTCGTTCCAAACCTTGGAGGGTGGGACGGTGCCCAGGATCAGGTAGGCGGCCCCGGCGGGGATGGTCACGGTCGGGCTGTTCGCGATCGAGAAGTCCTGCGGGATGTCGCTCAGGAAGCCGGTGTTGTAGCTCGGCGCCGTGCTCTGGATCGCTCCGGGAATGCGGTTCTTCTGGCTCGGAGCGTTCACCGTGTTCGACGAGCTGAACAGCGCGCCCGCGCTGGTGACGTTGCCGTCCTTGAGCTCGGTGATGTCGTCGTACGTGCCGACGCGCGCGATCTTCAGTGTGTCGCCGGGCTTCGCGCCGATGTCCGAGAGCGCGATGACGAGCGGCGCCGCCGCCTTGTCGAGGAGGCCGACCTGCAGGTAGCTGCTCTTCGAGTTGATGCCGTAGAAGACGTCACGACCCTGCTCGGCGAAGTGCGGGCCGCACTCCGCCAGGATGTCGGCGTCGAACAGGGGCGGCGTGGACGCGTTGTCCACCGCGAGGCTCAGGTCGAAGGTCGCGGGCATCCCCAGGAGATCGGTCGTGCCGTTGAACGAAGCGCTGGTCGCGAACAGGCCGTCCGCCGAGCCGCTCGAGGACGCGTTCAGGAGCTGCGTCAGCCCGACGTTGTTCAGCGGGAACGTCGCCGTCTGCGAGAGGGAGACGGGAGGCTGGAAGAGCTCGTCGACGATCGTCGCGCTCGCGCGCAGGTTGAGCGTGAGGGTCGTCGAGCCGGTGCCCCCGAGGATGTCGAGGTGGATCGTCCCGGACGACGGCGCATTCGGATCGCCCCAGACGCAGACGATGCCGACGACCGTGGTCGTGTTGTCGCCCCCGATGCGGACGTCGTTCACGGCGACGGTGCCGTCGAGCGGCGCCGGCAGCGTCGTGGTGTTGAGCACGATCGCGCCCTGGAAGCCGCCCTGCAGCCGAGTGACCGGGATCGGGTCCGGACCGAGCAGGTCGCTCTGCAGCGTGCCCGAGCTCTGGGCGGTGACCACCTTGACCCAGCTCTGAATCGTCAGTTTTCCGCACCCGGTGGCCAGGAGCGCAGAGGCGCCGAGAACCAGACCGAGAACTCGCATACGATGCGTCATCCGAAATCCCTCCTCCGCGCCTTTTACACGAGGGCTTCCAGAAAGGGAAGGAAAAAAGAAGACGCGGCTTTCTAAACTCGGCTAGTAGCCGGTGGCCCGCAGCAGGAGCTCCCGCATCATGGGCTGGAGCTTCACGAACTCGGCGTGCCGCCCCTCGCTGTAGTAGCGCATGGAGAGCCCCTCGATGCCGGTCACGACCAGCTCGATGCGGGCCCGGTCAGGGGCGGTCGCGACCACCCCGATCCGGCGCAAGCGTTCGAGCTCGCTCATGATTCCGTCCGTGATCAGGTTGACGCAGCGGCGCCGCTCCTCGCGGATCCGCTCGCCCGCCGCCCCGCCCAGCCGCTCGAAGTCGATGATGGTCGCGGCGGGGAAGAGCTCGCAGTAGGCGAGCAGCGCCCGGTCGCAGCGGGCGACCGGGCCGCGGGTCGTGCGCGCGATCTCCATCAGCTCCGCGATGAAGTGGTTGGCCTGGCTCGCAAAAATCTCGGCGACCAGATCCTCCTTGGTCTCGAAGTGGTCGTAGAACGTCCGCGATGACATGCCGGCTTCGCTGACGATGTCGGCGACCGACAGCTTCTCGCCGTTGGTGCGGTCGAACACGCGGATCGCCGCGTCGACCAGCCGCTGGCGCTGCCCTTCGCGCGGCAGCGGCGGCCGGCCTCTCGGGCGCTTCGCAGGGTCGCGGTCACTCATCGGAGCCCACGATACCGCGATCGCCCCGAGGCGCGAAGCAGCCGGGCCCCAGCGCGGCGGAGAGGGCCCGCGGCACCAGCAGCGCGAGCGCGGCGCCGCCCGCGACGAGCAGCATCGTCATCGCGTAGTCGCGCGCGTCGCCGGGCGACCAGACGTGGAACCAGTAGTGCCCCACGATCGGGAACCAGGCGGCGGCGACCAGCGGCTGCGCGATCGCGAGCGCGCGCCCGGAGATCTCGAGCGCGGGCGCCAGGCGCGCGAGCACGAGCCAGCTCGCGAACGCCAGCAAGAGCTCCGGCAAGAGCGCCTGCGTCGCGATCGCGGAGTAGACGAGGCCCAGCGCGTCCCGCTGCACCGGTCCGGGCAGCTCGCCGCGCGAGGCGACGCTCGGGATCAGCTCGAGCGCGGCGAACACCGCAAAGCCCGCCAGCAGCAGGCCCGCCGATGCCCCGAGCCAGATCAGCGCGCGCGCCAGGAACCGCATGGGACTCAGCGGCAGTGCCGGCCCAGCTCGCTCACCTGGAAGCTGCGGCTGTCCACTTCGCCGTCCACCTCGAGGTCCTCGATCGCGACCACCGTGCGCGTCTGGTCGCGCACATCCTTCATTTCCACCTCGGTCGGAGCATTCACGCCGTTCTCGGAGTACATGGAGTCGAGCTTCGCGACGAGCACCTTGCGCAGCCGGTCGCCGACCTCGAACGACTCGCTCTTCAGCACCACGCAGGTCTGCTTGTCGACGTAGCTCAGCACCTTGCTGTAGGCCGACTTCGCGGCGTCTTCGGGCGTGGCCTGCACCACGTACACCGCGCGCCCGTCGAGGTCGGAGTCGGGCAGGCGCTTGGCCGACTCGGGGCGGTTCAGCTGCATGAAGCGCTGCAAATCTTCGTAGGTGAAGTCGGTGCCGAACAGGCTTCCGCCCGCGCCGTCTCCCGAGACCCGCTTGGCTTTGCGCAGCTCGCTCGTGTAGAGGAAGTTCTGCGGCGGCTCGCCCTTCGACTCCATCGAGAGCACTTCGCTGCCGCGCATCTCCTGGGGCTGGCTGATGCAGAGCTTGGCCCGGCGCGTCCCATCTTCCATGGTCTTGCCCAGGATCTTGCCCCGGAACTCGCGCGAGCCGCCGATGCGGTCGAACGAGGTGAAGTGGACGGTCTGCACGCTGGAGCGCTTGGGGACGTTGCGGAGCACGCAGTCGCGCACTTCCTTCAGCGGGTCGGTCGCCTGGGCCGAAGCGGCGAGCGGGGCCAGGAGGACGAACAGAAATGCGGCGACGCGGCCCTTGGACATCGGCCGCCCATCTTAGCCGATCGAAGATGGGGCGAACCCGGGCTGGCGCCGGCCTCGGCGCGAAGCTAAAAGGCAAGCCTCCGGGGGAGGTCGGGTGAGAGGCGATCGGAACGGCGTGCGACCGCGCATGCTCCTCCGCGGTCGACTCACGATCGCAGCGGGAATCCTGATCCTCTTCGCGGCCGGCCGCGCGCTGCTCGCCGACGAGCGCAGCAGCGGGACGGAGAGCGCGGCGCCGCTCGCCGACGTCGGAGCCTTCCCGCATCCGCAGGCGGACCAGGGAGACTCGGCGCAGCCCGATGCCGTCGAGCCGGAGCTGCCGCCGCCGACACCGCCGCCCGAGCGCGCGCCCGCCGAAGCGCCTCCGCAAACGCCGAGCCACGAGGCGCCTGCGCCACCGCGCAGCGCGAGCGCGGTGCCGGACGCGATCCTGCGCCGCATCCCGATTCCACCTCCGGGGTCTCGCCGCGGTGCGCTGCCGCGGCTGGTCTCGAGCGGTGGCTCCGCCCAGGTGACGCGCGCCGAGCGGCTGGTCGAGGTCGTGCCCGCGCTCGGCGATGGCACCGCCGGCCCGCTGCGCGTCGAGTACACGCTCGACGCCGGCCTCACGGACGCCGTCTACGACATCTTCGCGCGCGGCCGGGTGAAGCTCGGGCTCGCGGTCGTGCTCGACCCCGCGAGCGGCGAGGTGCTCGCCTACGCGGGCACGGACGCGGAGCGGATGCCGCCGAGCGCGCTCTACCCGGCGGCGTCGCTGGTGAAGGTGGTGACCGCGGCCTCGGCGCTGCAGAACGTCCCCGGCGTGGCGAGCCGCACCTGCCACTTCACGGGCAGCCCCTATCGCCTGACGCCGCGGCGGCTCGACCCGCCCCGGCGCGGCACCGAGGTGTCGCTCGAGCGCGCGCTGGCGACCTCGAACAACCAGTGCTTCGCGCAGATCGCCGTGAACGACCTCGGCGAGAACCGGCTGCTCGAGACGTTCCGGCGCTTCGGCCTGCTGCAGCCGCCGGGACCGGGCCACGCCTCGGGCGAGGCGGACCCGGCCGACGGCGACCGCTTCGCGCTGGGAAAGCTCGGCTGCGGCTTGGCGGGTCTGCGCATCACCGCCCTGCACGCCGCGGAGATCGCGGCCACGCTGGTCGACGGCCGGCGCATCGCGCCGCACTGGATCGCGCGCGTCTCGGATCTCGCCGGCCACGACCTGCCCCTGCCGCCCCGCGCGCGTCCGGAGCCGGTGCTGCCCGCGGCGACCGCCGCGCAGCTCCGGGACATGATGATCGAGACGACGCTCAGCGGGACGGCGCGACGCGCGTTCCACGGCGCCTGGGGCCGGCCGCTGCTGCGCGAGATGACGATCGCCGGGAAGACGGGCAGCCTGTCGGGTACGGCGCCGGCCGGGCGCTACGAGTGGTTCATCGGCCTCGCGCCCGCCGACCGCCCGAAGATCGCGATCTCGGTCCTGGTGGTCCAGCAGCGCCACGCCCACCCGACCGGCGCGCAGGTCGCCGCCCAGATCCTGAACGCGATCTTCTGCAACGGCGAAGTCTGCCGCGCGGACCGCGCCGACCAGTGGCTCGCGGCGCGGGCCGGATCTACCCGCCGCAGCTTCGATTGAGCTAGCATCAGGCCGTGGCCGTCGCCGAGGGCAAGAAGGCTCCCGCGTTCGCGCTGGTCGACGCCGACGGGAAGAAGGTCAAGCTCGCCGATTTCGCGGGCCAGAACGTGATCCTCTACTTCTACCCGCGCGACGACACGCCGGGCTGCACCAAGGAAGCCTGCGGCTTCCGCGACCTCTGGAAGGAGATCGGCAAGAAGAACGCGGTGGTCCTCGGCGTCTCGCCCGACGGCGAGGCGGCGCACCAGAAGTTCCGCAGCAAGTACAAGCTGCCCTTCACGCTGCTCTCGGACCCCGACCACGCCGTGATGGAGACCTACGGCGCGTACGGCGAGAAGGTGCTCTACGGCAAGAAGACGCGCGGCGTGATCCGCTCGACGGTGTGGATCGGCCCTGACGGCGTCGTGCGCAAACACTGGAAGCGCGTGCCGAAGGCCGAGGAGCACCCCGCGCGCGTGCTCGAGGCGCTCGAAGGCGCAGGGGACTGATGCGCGCCCTCCTCGCGCGGCTGCTGGCGCTCGCCGCACTGGTCGCGGTGCTCGACGACGGCAGCGCCTGCCTGATCGCGCTCGCCACCGGCGCGGCGCCCGGGGCGCCGACCGAGCTCGCCTGGCGCGCGCCCTGCCCGTGCGGCTGCGCGCACCATTCGGCCTCGACACTGACAAGTGTAGGGTTGGCCCAGCCCGCGGCGCCGCAGGCGCTCGCGGCCGTGCCCGCCCCTCAGCGCGCCCCGGTCCCCGGCGCGCCCGCGCCGGCCTTCGCCAGCGCGCCCGCTCGACCGATCGACCACGTCCCGATCGCCCTCGCCTGATCCGAAGCGACCTGGTGTTCTCGCGAACCGGTCTCTCGTCAGGGAGGTACGATCTTGTATTCGCATTCGCGTCACGTCCTCGCGGCGATTCCCGCCGCCGTCCTCGCTCTCGTCTCGGCGTCTTGGGTCGCCTGTGTCCTGTTGGCGGCTGCGCTGCTGGTTTGTCTGACCCCGCGACTCGCCGGGGCATGCGCCTGCGGCTGCGACGTGTTCGAGGTCGGCACCGCGTCGCTGCTGCCGCGCGATTTGGGCGGAACCATGTTCTTCCGCTACGACTTCTCGGACCAGACGACCAACTGGCACGGTGACACCCAAGCCCCGAAGGCGAACAACGACGACAAGGTCATCCGGTCGAACTTCTTCTCCGTGGGCATGCAGTACATGTTCAATCGCAGCTGGGGAGTGATGGGGGAGCTCCCGTATACGGAGCGGTTCTTCAAGACCACGGACGACGAGACCGGCCGGATCCAGGGATTCAGTCATGCCGCAATCGGCGACGTGCGCGTCGAGGTGATGTACACGGGCTTCTCCGAGGACATGTCGACCGGCATCCACGGGGGGTTGAAGTTCGCGAGCGGCGACTTCACCTACCCGCACTTCGATCGAGACACCTCGATCGGCTCGGGCAGCACGGACTTTCTGTTCGGCGTCTATCACCTCGGCAACCTGCCGTTCAGCGCCGCCGATCGCCCGTTCCAGTGGTTCGTCCTCGCGAACACCCAGATCCCGATCTGGACACAGGACCATTACCGGCCGGGGGACGCCTTCAACGGCTCGTTGGGGGCGCTCTACGATTTCGGCAAGATCGGGATCTTC
>Ga0187779_10002511_pt1 | contig 11206 bp, 9 predicted proteins | sample 1015_Q2_SP10_10__FD_132435 | JGI IMG/M metagenome (GOLD analysis project Ga0187779, IMG submission 132435) | Tropical peat soil microbial communities from peatlands in Department of Meta, Colombia - 1015_Q2_SP10_10_MG | ecosystem: Environmental > Terrestrial > Soil > Wetlands > Peat | place... | reverse complement strand
TTCCCGGATGGCTCGCCACCCGCTTCAACCGGCTGGCCACCCTCCGGGGGCTGAAGCCGATTCCGCCGCCGGTGCAGAGCATGGCCGAGTTCGAGGCCGAGGTGCCGCTCGCCTCGTAGGCACTGGCTTTTCTGCTATGTCCCCGGAGCAGGACGGCGCCCACCCCGGGTCCCCCCGGCGGGCCCGTCCGGGGAGGATCGTCCGGGGATGACCGAGCGCATCGGGATCCTGGTGGGTCAGGAGCAGAGCTTTCCGCAGGCCTTCATCGCCAGGGTGAACGAGACGCCCGGCTTCCGGGCGGAGTACGCGCGCATCGGCGGAACACCGGAGCGCTTCCAGTCCCCGTACCGGGTCCTGGTCGACCGGATCAGCCACGAGGTGCCCTTCTACCGGTTCCACCTCAAGGCCGCCTCGCTGGGCGGGACCTACGTCATCAACGATCCCTTCTGGTGGAGCGCGGACGAGAAGTTCTTCGGTTACTCGCTCGCCTCGCGCATCGGCGTCACCGTGCCCCGCACGGTGATGCTCCCCTCGAAGAGCTACATCGCCTCCATCGACCCGGGGAAGAGCCTCCGCAACCTCGAGTACCCGCTCGACTGGGAGGGGATCGCCCGCTACGTCGGCTTCCCCGCCATTCTCAAGCCGGCCGACGGAGGTGGCTGGAAGAACGTCTCCCGGGTGAACAATCTCGAGGAGCTCCACAAGCGCTACGACGAGAGCGGCACCCTGGTCATGACCCTGCAGCAGTTCATCGACTTCGAGGAGTACGTGCGCTGCATCTGCGTCGGAAAGGACTTCATCCTTCCCATCCAGTACGACCCCAAGCGGCGCTGCTACATCGAATCCGAGCACTTCCTCCCGCGCGAGGTGGAGGCCAAGGTGCTCGACGGGGCCTGGGCGCTCAACCATGCTCTCGGCTACGACATGAACTCGGTCGAGTTCGCCATCCGGGACGGGGTGGCCTACGCCATCGACTTCACCAACCCCGCGCCGGACATGGACGTCCACTCCATCCTCCCCAAGCACTTCCACATCGTCGTCGACCAGATGGCCCGGTTCACCGTGGCCTGCGCCCGGGAGGGCCGCTCCAACCACGACGGCTTTCCCTTCCGGCGCTTCCTCGAGGCCCCCCGCCCCCGGCCCGCCGGCCACGCGGAGGGCTTCGCCGCCCGGCGAGAGAAGTCGTGATCGACGGCCAGTTCACCCTCGGGGTCGAGGAGGAGTACCAGATCGTCCACCCCGAGACCCGCGAGCTCCGCTCCTACGTCAGCCAGCTCATGGAGGAGGGCGGCAAGTCCATTCTCCGCGAGCGGGTGCGGCAGGAGCTCCACCAGTCGATGGTCGAGGTGGGCACCACCATCTGCCGGGACGTGTCCGAGGTGCATGCGCAGCTGGTGGAGATGCGCGTTGAGCTCGACCGCCTCGCACGCCGCGGGGGCCTGCGCATCGCCGCCGCCGGGACCCATCCCTTCAGCGACTGGCGGGGCCAGGAGATCACCGACGCGGACCGCTACCACACCATCGTCAACGACATGCAGGATCTGGCCCGGGCGAATCTCATCTTCGGCCTGCACGTCCACGTCGGCATCAAGGACAAGCAGGTGGCGGTGGCGCTGGCCAATCAGGTCCGGTACTTCCTCCCGCATCTCCTCGCGCTGTCGTGCAGCTCGCCCTTCTGGCTGGGCCGGAAGACCGGGCTGATGAGCAACCGCTGTCACATCTTCAAGCGCTTTCCGCGCACCGGCATCCCGGACGAGTTCGAGAGCTGGGAGCAGCTGGAGAGCTTCACCAAGCTCCTGGTGAAGACACGCTGCATCGACACCGGGAAGAAGATCTGGTGGGACGTCCGCGCCCACTATCTCTACGACACGGTGGAGGTCCGGATCTGCGACATGCCCACCGCCATGGAGGACACGGTGGCCCTGGTGGCGCTGGTCCAGGCGCTGATGGCCAAGCTCTACCTCATGTACCAGCGGAACACCGCCTGGCGGACCTACGCCCGCTCGCTCATCGAGGAGAACAAGTGGCGCGCCCAGCGCTACGGAACCGACGCGATGATGATCGACTTCGGGATGCTGGCCGAGCGGCCCTTCCCCGAGCTCGCCGACGAGCTGGTCGAGTTCGTCGCCGAGGCATCCGACCGGCTGGGCACCACCGAGCTGGTGCAGCACATCCGCCGCATCGCCCGCGGAGGAACGTCCGCGCACCGCCAGCTCGAGGTCTTCCGCCAGGCCGGTGATTCGCGCGCGGTGGTGGACTGGATCATCGAGGAGACGATGCGTGGGGTGTGAGCCATGAGCCCGAAGGGAGAGACGGCCGGGGTGGTGGTCCCGCCTCCCCTCCTCTACGTCGGGGGATTCCTGGTGGGACTGGCCCTGGACTGGCTCCTTCCGCTCGGCCGCCTGCCCAGGAGCCGATTCCTGATGGCGGTGGGCATCGCCCTGCTCCTGGTCCAGCTTCCCCTGGGCGTGGCCGCCTTCCGGGCGATGCGCCGGGCCGGGACGCAGGTCAACCCCTACAAGCCGACCACCGCCATGGTCACCTCGGGTGCTTTCCGCATCAGCCGGAACCCCATCTACCTGTCCTTCACCCTGCTCTACCTTGGCCTCGTCCTCCTGCTGGGGACCGTCTGGCCGCTCTGCCTCCTCGTCCCGGTGCTGGTGGTCATGCAGCGCGGGGTCATCCTCCGCGAGGAGCAGTACCTGGAGGCGCGCTTCGGCGAGGCCTACCGCCGTTACCGCGAGCGGGTCCGCCGCTGGCTGTGAGTGACACCCCGGGGGTCAGGGCGTCACCGTCTCCGCCCGCCACAGACCCACCGAGCCGCCCACCCACTGCAGCCCCTTGTTCTGGTCCACCCCGAGCATCTTGCCGCGCGACAGGCGCACCAGGTGCAGGGTCGGGGTCAGCGCCGGCGCACCCGGAGGCCGGAGCAGCATCACCCGGACCTCCGCCTTCACCTCGGCGCCGTCCGGGGCGCGGATGGCCGGAGCGTAGACGACCTTCTCCTGAATGACCCACCCGCGGCGCTGCGGCTCGGGCACCCGCGCCACGTCCTCCGCCGTCACGTCGATGACCACCCCCGAGCCGGCGAAGGAGAAGAGCGGCTTGAGCACGTAGGCCGACAGGTCCTCCGGAAGGCGGCCCAGCTCGGACAGGAAGGTGGCCCGGGGAACGGCCGGGTGGCGGAGGAAGGGCAGCGAGTACTTGCTCCAGGGCCAGTACCAGTTGGGATGGCTGCACCAGCTGACCTCGAGCTCCTCGTTCCAGTGGAAGGGCAGCTGGTACCCCTTCTGTTCCAGCTCGTCGAAGACCATCCGGTTGTAGATGCGCCGGATGGGGAGGAGCTGGCCGTCCTTCCGGCGGAAGAGGCGCCGCCCTTGCTTCACCAGCTCGGTGGCGCAGACCGACTCCACCCCGAACAGCCGCTCGGTGGCCACGAAGTCGGGCACGGTCTTCTGGAGGTGGGGCTCGAAGTCCACCAGCACCACCGCCTCGGGGGGCTCCCCCCCGAGGATGGTGTCGCGCATCAGGCCCAGGCCCCGGTCGCGGGGGATGACGAAGCAGGTCCACCTCCCCTCCAGTCCGGGGATGGTCTGGAAGAGCGCGTTCCAGGCGTCGGCGAAGTAGGTCATCATCGCGTAGCCGGACGGGAAGGCCTGGAGCTCGACCACCTTGCCCTGGAGGCTGCCGTCCGGCGCCGCGGTGACGGCGAAATCCACCTGGACGCAGTTCGGCAGCGGGTCCATCCCCGGGGTGTCGTAGCGGGGGGGAATCACCTTCATCAGCTCACGGAGCAGATCGGGCCGGGCCAGCTCCTCGACGATCTCGCGCGCGCTCCGGGTGAGCGAGTCCCGCAGGGCAGGCGTCAGGAAGAAGGGGGTCTCGGCCAGGGGAAAGGGGATCGGCCCCAGCTCGGCCTCCAGCCCGGAGCGGTAGCGGCCGTAGAGCGCGGGCGTCCAGGCCCGGTTGAAGGCGGAACGGGGTGCGGCGTCCATGGTCGGCCCTGGTCTCCTCTCTAGTGCGCCGGCCTGGCCTGGGCGGGGAGCACCGCCTGGAAGTCCCGCGCCAGCCGCCCGGCGTAATCGTCGAGGAGCTCGGCGATGCGCTGGTGGCTGGGCGAGCACAGCACCAGGCCGGCGTGGAAGGGCTCGGCGGCGCGGTAGACCACCTCCGGGGCGTCGAAGGCGGACAGGTCCGGGCGCTCCTCTCGGGCCAGGGTCATGAGCAGGCCGCCGTAGTCGGTCCGCGGCGGCGGAAGCCGGAAGGCGGGCCCGTCGATCTCCAGATTCGCCCACTCCTCCCAGAGGTTGAGTCCGGTGGCCGCCTCCACCATGTCCGCGGTATGCGCGCCGCCGACCCGGGCGGAGGTCTCGAGCATGTACAGCTCACCGCCCGGGTTGCGGATGAACTCCACGTGGGCCACGCCGCGGACGAGCCCGAGCTCGGCGAGGATCCGGGCGTTCAGGGCGCGAAGCCCGGCATCGACCTGGCTGCCCCGCTCCACCGTCCGCGAGGTGTAGATGCCGCCGCCGTGGGCGACGTCGAAGGGCGGCGTTCCGCACCGGTGCACCTCGGCGAAGAGCACCCGGCGGTCCTGGACGATGGAATCGACATGGTAGATGTCGCCGGGAAGGTATTTCTCGAGCAGGAAGTAGGACTGCCGGTCTCCCAGGCCCTCCAGCATCCTCCACAGCTCGTCCGGGGCGTGCACCTTGACGATGCCGGCGGCGCTGGCCTCGCTCCGCGGCTTGAGCATCCACGGCGGCGGGACGCGGGCCATGAACTCGGCCAGCTCGCCATGGTTGAGCACCCGGACGAAGGGCGGCACCGGGATGCCCGTCTCCCGGGCCCGGGTCCGCATGGCCAGCTTGTCCCGGAAGTAGCGCGCGGTGGTGTCTCCCATCCCCGGGATGCGGAGGTGCTCGCGGACCGCGGCCGCGGTCTCCACGTCGTAGTCGTCGAGCGCCACCACCCGGTCGAAGACCCGGGTCCGGGCCAGGTAGGCGATGGTGTGGAGCGTGTGCTGGAGCGGGCTGTCGTCAGGCTGGGCAAAGAGGTCCACCAGCGCGTGTCGCGGCCAGGGTTTGCCGAGCAGCTTGGCCTGGGTGAAGAGGTAGACCTGGGCGCCGCGGCGGTGTGCCTGCTCGAGGAAGCGCTCGCCCTTGAAGTAGTTGGCAAGCACGAGCAGGTTCATGGCACCCTGATTCCTTACCACGGCCGCGCCGCGCCCCTCATCGGGCCACGGGCCGTCCGAGCAGCGCGTCCCACCGTCGCAGCGGAGCGGATTCGGGATCGCGCGCCAGCGTCACCACCAGCTCCGCCATCCGCTCCACCGCCCAGGCGAAGTGCTCCGGGCCGAGCGAGGCGATGTCCAGGTCCGGAGCGGAGTTCATGAAATCGATGGCATAGGGCACGCCGCCCTGGATGGCGAACTCCACCGTGTTCATGTCGTAGCCGAGCGCTTCGCAGAGGAGGCGGGCCTCGTGCTCCACCCGCTGGAGGAGGTCGTCGTCGAGCGGGGCCATCGACTCGCCGGCCCGCAGGTAGCGCTCGGCGTGGGGGCGCCGCGGGTCCCACAGCGCCGGCCGCACCCGGGCCCGGCCGATGACCAGGCACCGCACGTACTGCGTCCAGCGGACCTCGGACTGGGCAATGAGCGTCCGCCGGCCGCTCCGGTCGTAGGCGGCCAGCAGCTCCTCCCGGGTCGTCACCCGGGTCACGTCGCGCCACCCTCCTCCCCAGTGCGGCTTGAGGTAGAGGGGAAGCCCCAGCTCGTCCACCAGCCGGTCCCAGTCCACGTAGGAGAGGTTGCGGAGCGAGTCCGCGGTGACGTCCTCGGCGTGCTCTTTGTTCGGGAGCAGCGCGGTCCGCGGCACGGCCACCCCGAGCGCCGCGGCCAGCCCGGCGTCGAGGAACTTGTCGTCCACCGTCCGCCAGAAGGGGTCGTTCACCACCCGCGTGCCGTGCAGCGCGGCGAGCTTGAGCCAGGGCTGGTAGGAGGGCACCTCGTGCGAGATGCGGTCCACCAGGACGTCGTAGGGCGGCCGCACGTCGGCGCGCGGCGCCTCCAGGCGGGCCAGCTCCACCACCACCTGGGCATCCTTCCGGGCCACCTCGGCGGCGAGCGCGTCGGGGAAGCTGCGCTCGCGGCCGAGCAGGAGGCCGACCCGCGGGCTGGACCGGCCCGCGCTCACCAACCCACCCGCTCGGCGATGGAGTGGGGCAGCATGCGCCGCCACCAGGGCCAGTCGTGGTTCACGTCGTGCCCCCAGAGATCGAGCTGGTGGGAGATGCCCTTGGCCCCCAGGGCCTGGCTGAAGCGCACCGAGGCGTCCGGCCGCTCGTAGGCGCCCTGCCCGGAGACGATGTGGATGCGGCTGTGGCGGAGCAGGTGGAGGGCGTCCGCGTCGTGGATTCCCGGGAGATAGGAGAGCGGATTGTTGAAGTAGACGTTGTCATCGCCGTAGCCGTGCAGGTAGCCGGGACCGAGGTCGTAGAACCCGCTCATGGCGATGAGCGTGTCGAAGAGGTCGGGCCGCCGGAGCACGGCGTTGGCGGCGTAGAAGGCGCCGAAGCTCGACCCGGTGGCCCCGATGCGGGCGGTGGGATTCTGCAGCGCACGGCGGACGTGCGGGACCACTTCCTCCTCGATGTAGCCCGAGTAGAGAGCCTGCCGGCGAGCGGCCTCCGGGATGCTCACCTGGTCGTTCATCCAGGCGTGCCGGTTGATGCTGTCGATGCTGAACACCGTTACCCGCCCGGCGAAGATGAGCGGCTCGATGGACTTGATGAGCCACATCCGCTCCGCCTCGAGGAAATCTCCGGAGGCGGTGGGGAAGAGCAGCAGCGCCCGACCCCAGTCACCGTAGCGCACGATGGGCATGTCCAGGCCGAGGCGTGGACTGCGCCAGCCGAAGATCTCCCGCCGCAGCGCCGGATCGACGTAGGCCATGGAAGCCTCCTATCATCCCCGGGGCAGCCAGGAAGCCATGGACAGAGGGCTCGAGCAACGCGCCGGCGACGGCCCGGCGGGACCGCCGGGAGGGCTCTCGGAATGGGAGCTGCGCATCGCCTCGGGCGGTGGAGCGGGCCGGGTCCTGGTGGTCCCCGCCGGAGGCGGGACGCTCGGCGCGGACCCCGGCTGCACGCTCTCCCTGATCGGAGAGGGCATCGCCGGCCTCCACCTTCGCATCCTTCGACGCACGGACGGCGCGATGGGATGGGAGGCGGCCGCGCCGTCGACCGCGGTTCTCGCCGATGGACGTCCCGCCCAGGCCGGTCCGCTGGTCGACGGGGGTCGGCTCCAGCTCGGCGCACTGATCCTCACCGTCGCTCGCCGCGCGGCGCTCGGCCTGCCCTCGCTGCCCTCGGCCCCTCCCGAACCGCCGGATCACCTCCTGGCGCCGGGCACGGTGCTGGCCGAGCGGTATTGCATCGAATCGGTCATCGGACAGGGGGGAATGGGCACCGTCTACCGCGCCCGGCACCTGACCCTGGGCAAGTCCTTCGCCGTCAAGGTGCTCAAGGCGGTGCACACCGCCCGGCCCGATTTCGTCACCCGCTTCCAGCGCGAGGCGGTGGCCGCCAGCCAGATCCACCACCCGGGTATCGTGGACGTCGTCGACTTCGGGCGGACGCCGGAGGGCGGCTTCTACTGCGTCATGGAGCACCTCCCCGGCGAGACGCTGGCCGACCGTCTCGCCGCTCGGGGCGCCTTCCGGGTGGGAGAGGCGGTGCGCATCGCGCACGACATGGCCCAGGCGCTGGCCGCCGCCCACGCCCGCGGCATCTACCACCGGGACATCAAGCCGGAGAACGTCTTGCTCGTCCCCGAGTCGAACGGCCTCCAGGCGGTGAAGCTCGTCGACTTCGGCATCGCCCGTCTGGCCGACACCCCGCGCGACGGCCGCGAGACGGGCGACGGGCTCATCCTCGGAACGCCCCAGTACATGTCGCCGGAGCAGGCCTCCGGGCTCTCCCAGGATGCCCGCGCCGACGTCTACTCGCTCGGGGTCCTCCTCTGGGAGCTGCTCGCCGGACGCCCGCCGTTCCGCGGCGCCAGCGCCACCCATGTCCTGGCCGCGCACCTGCTCGAGCCGGCCCCCCGCCTTCCGGATCGCGGGCCGCACGGTTCCATTCCGCGCCGTCTCGCCGCGCTGGTCGCACGGATGATGGCCAAGCAGCCCGAGGAGCGCCCGGCCCGCATGGAGGACGTCGTCTCCGAGCTCGAGTCGGCGCTTCAGCCTTCCCCGGCACGGCCCCGCTTCGGGGCGGCCCTGCTCGCCACGCTGGCCGTCGCCGCGGCGGCGGCGGCGGTCTGGGTCGCTCGCCATCGCCCCGAGCCGGCCGCCGCATCCCCCGCCCTCGGGGCAGTGACGCCGGGACCTCGGCCGGCCGAGCCCAGCCCGGTCCCGGCACCCTCCCCCACCGAGGCCCCGGCCGAGGCCGCCTCGCCCCCGGCTCCGCGCCCGGTCCTCGCGTCCATCCCGGTCGCGGTCACATCCGAACCTGCCGGCGCGACCCTGACCGTCGACGGACGACCGTCCGGCAGCACGCCCCTGAGGGTCACGCTGCCCGAGGGACGGCGAACGCGGCTGGTGCTCACCCTGCCCGGACACGCGCCGGCCGTCCGGGTGATCCGGCCCAGCGCCGGCCTGGTGGTCCACCTCCGGCTGGACACCGCTCCGCGCCCGGGTCTGCCCGACCTCAAGGACTCCCCCTACTGAAGCGGCGCGGGAGGGGGTGGCAGCTCGAGCCCTCCTGGTCTAAGGCGTTGGCCTCAGCATGGTCGTGCTCGCCGTCGCCGTCGGGCTGCTCCTCGCCACCGAGCCCGAGGACGCCCGCGAACGGGCGCGCGAGGCCTTCGCCCAGGGACAGACGCTCTACCGGGCGGGCGATTTCGCCGGCGCCCTGGCCGCCTTCGAGGAGGCGCAGTCCGCCGTCTCCAGCCCGGCTGCCCTCTACAACATCGCCCGCTGCCAGGAACGCCTCGGGCGCACGGCCGAGGCCATCGCCGGTTACGAGCGGTACCTGGCCGCCGCCCCGGAAGCGCCGGACCATGACGCCGTCGCCGGGCACGTGGCCGAGCTCCGCCGGCAGCTCCCCCCCGAGGGACGGCTTCGCGTCGCGGTCGAGCCGCCCCGGGCCACGGTGGCCATCGACCAGGGCCCACCCGAAGAGGCTCCGCTGGAGCGGCGCCTCCCGGCCGGACGCCACCAGGTCCGCGCCGAGCTCTCCGGATACACCCCGGCCGAGCGCGAGGTTGACCTGGTCGCCGGCGGCAACGTGCAGCTCGAGCTGACCCTGAGACCGCTCGAGCAGGAGACGGTGCGTGCACCGGAGGGCGCGGTGCGCGAGCAGATTCCCCCTCCCGCTCCCCGCGCCTCCTCGGGCGAGAGGCGATGGACGTACGTGGCGCTCACCGTGGCCGTCCTCTGCCTGGGCACCGGGCTGGCCTTCGGGGCGAGCGCCCAGAATGCGCAGAACCAGCTCCACGCGCGAATCCACAACCAGACCGACGCCCAGCAGCTCTACGACTCCGCCAACGCGCGGGCCACCGCGGCCAACGCCTTTTACATCAGCGCCGCCGTGACCGGCGCGGCGGCCGTCACGCTCTTCTTCGTCGAGCCGGCGGCGGGCCGATCGCCATGAGGTGGGCGGGCCCGGCGGCGGCCCTGCTTCTGAGCAGCTGCGTCCCTGACCTCACCGGCGCTCCGTGCCGTACGGACGACAACTGCCCGACGCACCAGTACTGCGAGGACACCAGCGGCCGGTGCCAGGCCGGCTCTCCGCCTCCCAACCGGGTGGTGGGCCTGGTCGTCTCCACGCCGGCGGGCATCGTTCCGCTCGGAGCGAGCCTCCAGGCCACGGCGACCGCTCAGCTCCAGTCGGGGGGACAAGAGGACGTCACCGCCACCGTGGTGTGGAGCAGCACCGACGCTCGCGTGGCGCAGGTCTCCAACGAGACGGGATCCGCCGGCTCGGTGCTGGCGGTGGGGACGGGGGAGGCGGACGTGGTGGCGAGCCTGGGAACACAGAAGGGAAGCGTGCACCTGGTGGTGACTGATGCGCAGCTGGTCCTCCTGGTGGTGGTCCCGGATCGCGCCGCGGTCGCCGCCCGGACCGACGTGTCGTGCACCGCGGTGGGGTTCTTCACCGACGGCACCCACGCCGACCTGAGCAGCCTGGCCAGCTGGACGAGCAGCCAGCCGGCGGTGGTGTCGGTGTCGGGTGGCCCGGGGAGCAACGGGGTCCTCATCGCGCTATCCGGGGGCACCGCCCACATCCGCGCCACCTACCAGGCCCTGGCCGGAGGGACGGACGTGACGGTGACCACCGCCGCGCTGACCGGCCTGTCCATCTCGCCCCTCCTGCCGACGGTCCCGGTGGGCGCGCACCGGGACCTCCAGGCCACGGGGACGTTCTCCGACGGGACCGCCCAGCCGGTGACCGGCAATGTCCAGTGGACCGTGGCCGACCCCGCCCTGGCATTCTTCTCCGCCACCACGCCGGGCGAGGTGGAGGGGTTCGACGACGGCGTGACGGTGGTCCAGGCCCAGACCAGCGCCTTCACCGCCACCGCCCCGCTGGTGGTGAGCGCCGCGCCGCTGGCCACGCTGGACCTTCAGCCCGCGCTCCCCGACACCATCGGCATCGGCGGGGGCGCCGCCTTCTCGGCCTGGGGTACCTTCGCCGATCAGGACGTGCTCGATCTGAGCGAGCAGTCGGCCTGGACGTCGAGCAACCCGGACCTCCTCTCCGTCCTCCCCGCCTCCGGCGCGGCCCTCGGGCTCGACGCCGGGGTCGCCTCGGTGGAGGCGGCCTACGGAGCGGCCAGCGCCGCGGTGAGCCAGACCGTCTCCGGCGCCCCGCCGACGGCGATTCTCGTCTGGCCGCCATCGGCGACGCTGATGGTGGGGATGCCGGCCTCGCTGGCTGCGGAGCGCTTGCTCGCGGACGGAACGGTGGAGGAGGCCACCGACGAGGCCGGGTGGACGTCCTCCTGCCCGGTCCACCTCCAGGTGGCCACCGGGACGCGCGGCGGCTCGGTGGTGACCCGTTCGCCGGGGACGTGCACCGTCTCGGCCCAGCTGTCCATGCTTTCCGGGACCGCCGGGGTGGTGGCCACGGCGAGGTCGGCGGTCCGCCTCGAGGTGGCGCCGGCGGCGTTGTCCCTGGGCACCGGGGGATGGTTCGCGCTCAGGGC
>Ga0187779_10002510_pt1 | contig 11208 bp, 8 predicted proteins | sample 1015_Q2_SP10_10__FD_132435 | JGI IMG/M metagenome (GOLD analysis project Ga0187779, IMG submission 132435) | Tropical peat soil microbial communities from peatlands in Department of Meta, Colombia - 1015_Q2_SP10_10_MG | ecosystem: Environmental > Terrestrial > Soil > Wetlands > Peat | place... | reverse complement strand
GTCGAGCCCCGGAGAAGAGACTTCCAGGGTATATGATCTCGATATAGGATCCTCAACGTCCATGAAACTCTCAAACCTCCTGCTGAATGTCTCGCAATCCCCAAGGGTGACTCCGCCCTCCCTGTCGATCGTGATCCTGAGAAGGGCTCTCCTCCCGCTGCCGAGGAGGCTTACGTCAACGACCTCGAAGCCGAGGTTTTCTGCTACCGCGGCTGCAATTTCTTGAATCTTCCGTTCAACATTTTTATCCATATATAAAACAAAAGAGTGGTTGACCCACTCTCATGAAGGAATACAGCATTTCGATACAGCATGTTCCGAAAAAAGTTCTTCAGGGGTGGTTTCCCACCCCTGAAATGTTTAAAACACTATTTGCCAGGAGCTGGTGCAGGAGCTGGCGCAGGAGCCGGTGCCTCTGCAGGTTTCTCCGGTGCTGGCGCAGGAGCCGGTGCAGGAGCTGGTGCCGGTGCCTCTGCGGGCTTCTCCGGAGCCTTCTGGCAACCAACAGCAAGCGCAAACGCTGCTATCAGCAATAATGAAAGTAACAGGGCTATAATCCTCTTCATATTTCGTGTCACCTCCTTCCCGTTCAATAATATATGACCATCATTTTAATACCATATATAGGAAACAATGTCAAGAGGAAATTCTTTTTGTGAGTACCAAGAGGAGGGAAAATCGCTCGGCAGCGGAGGCATCAGCGATGGAAAGATCCGGCGGGGCTGTGAAGGGATGGGGAGTTATCCGGAACATTCCCCATTTTTGCCTTGAGGGGGTTGACACCCTTCCGGAAATCGATTATAGTTTTGTCACCGGTTTTTTCTTCCTAAAAAGGGAGAAGTTTCCTTAAATGGTTCGTTAGGATCGGTGCATGTTGCATGGAGAACAGAAACCTGCCTGATTTTATGTATGGTAATTGATGGTATGGTTCTTGCTTTTTCTTTCATTTAAAGATGTCATCAGGACATCGGATTTTCGAAGAAAGGGGGTGAAAGAGAATGAAGGTTTTTACAATTCTGTTGACGATGGCGGTTGCTGTAATGTTCATCGGCAGCGCCATGGCGGTTCCTCCTGGGAAGACCGTCGAGTTTGACAGCCCGGCAGGGAAGGTCGTTTTTGACGGCAAGGCCCATGCCGATAAGGGCCTCAAATGCAATGACTGTCATACGAAGATATTCCCGATGAAGAAGGGCGGCACGAAGATAACGATGGAAGAGATGAACGCCGGCAAGAATTGCGGCGAGTGTCACAACGGCACGAAGGCGTTTGCATCGAAAGATGCCGCTAACTGCGGAAAGTGCCACAAGAAATAATTCAAGACTCAAGAGAAAGGCCCGTCCTCCGGGCCTTTCTTGCTTCATCCGTGCAATCCTATCATCCTCCATCGGCAGACCGGTTTCGGTGCCGGAAGAGTCAGACGAGACAGCGGGCACTTCTCTATTCCTTCCATCCGGGAACAACTCAATTGCAAGGTGCTGCCCCGAGTAAGCAGCTTCGAGGTTCTCTGCCATCCCCGCCATTCCGGAACTAACCTCAGCGTGCAAGATCGCAAGCCTGAACCCTTCTCTCTTTTTTCGAGAATCACGATTCCGCTAAGAATGAGAATATGATAAGATTAAAAAAGAAAGGGAGGGAATACCGATGAAGAAACAACATAACGAATACCCCTTAATGAGATTCGGAATGGTCTGTTCAATTTTGGCGGTGATCGCGATTTTCGGTCTTGCGCAGCTCGGTGCTCAGGATATAAGAACCGTGCTTCATGAGGGCGTCCAGCATCCGGTTGCGAACATCGAAGGAAACTTCAATGTCCATCCTTTGGACAAGGTTCGCCTCGATGGTTCTTTCAGTTATGATCCTCGAGGGAGGTCCTCTTCCCTCATCTTTAAGTGGGAATTGGTCTCTAAACCCAAGGAGAGTTCAGCCACTCTCTTATATAGTGGTCCCAACGCTTCTTTTGGTGCTGATGTGGTTGGGACCTATAAGGTTAAGCTTATTGTAAACAACGGTTTTGAAGACAGCGAACCGGCGTACGCTATCATAACCGTCACGAAAAAGGGATACGAATAGTAGCGGGATCTTTCAGAATCCCGTGCTTTCCGTACGAGTCGAAGCGTAACGCAATCTTCATCCAGAGGCGTAATCAGGACCGACGCAAAGCGGTACGGCTGAATCTTCGTTACCGACGACCGCCTCCTCCTCCCCCTCTGCCGCCCCAGCTCCTTCCACCGCCGCTCTCGGAATGTTGCGACTGCTGGAAGCGTTGGCTCTGTTCTGCTCCCCTTTGCCTGTTCTCCGCTTCCTGCTGCAGCCCCTTCATCTCTTCGCTGCCTCCCGACTGACCGAAGGACGAAGGTTTTTCCTGCCCGGCCCCTTGGGGCTTCTGCACGCTATTCCAGCTGCCATTGCTATATTTTTCCCAGCCCGAACCGGTGTTCTTGTAAACATTCCCGTCGTGGCCCGCATACATATTGCCGCTTGCGGTCTTAGCCGCGGCAGTGTTGCCGTAAGCGGTAGTCGCGCCAGCTGCCTTCCCGCCGGAGGTAGTCTGCACCGATCCGACCGATCCCTGAGCAGTCGTATAATGTTGCGTGTAGGCTGTCTGGCCGCCCTTCGAAACTACGGAACTGCCCCATGAACCGTAAGCATTTGAGCCCTGCTTTGTAGCACCATACGCTCCGGTGTAAGGATTATACGCCTGCCCGACAGCGGCACTGCCATAGGCCGTGGAAGCAGAGGCGGTCCGGGCATACGTGCCGGTGTAAGGGTTATATGAAGCTGTTCTTGTTGCCGAGCCATAGGGACCGTACGCTGTCTGCGAGACGCCGTAAGCCCCCGTGGCCGGGTTGTGATAAGTCGCGGCACCATAAGTGTAAGGTGTAGGGTAATAAGCCGGGTACCCATACCCGCCGTACATACCGACGTAAGGGGGATAATAGTAGCCGGTCCCTCCAGCAATGACCGCTCCCGTGGCGGCACCCATCACAAACGCGCCCATGTATCCGGCTGTGTAGCTGGCCTGCACGTAACCATCAGGGACCGTGGTTTGGGTCACATACGTGACGTTGTAAACCGGTGAACTCGGAGGGATCGTGTATATCACCTGGGGAACTGATTCGGCGGTCTGCCAGGGGCCCTGCGGATTGGCGGAAACGAACCAGATGCCCTGAAGACAGAGGTAATAGAGGTCGCCGACTCTGATCACCTTTTGTGATGTATTCGTGGCGTATGAGAGAGATGTGCCTTGAATGAGCGCGAACTGAGGAGCACCGTCGTATGTCACCTTGGCAGCTGCCGCCGCAGCAGCCGGATTCACGGTCACCCTTGTCGGAATCTGTGCCATGAGCACGGCGTCTTTGGCCTCCTCAGTCCCGGGAACGGAGGCGAGCACCTGGGCGGCCGGACTGTTACCCGGGATGCGAGCAAAGTCAGCAGGCAGGTTGGGCGTGGCAAACGTCCACGGGCCGCTCAGACTTGAAGCGCTGAACCAGCGGCCTGCCGTCAGATAGTAATATTGGTTTGTCGGGGTATAAAGGAAAAGGTAGCTCATCGTGTTCGTGGCGTACTGGAGCTGGGTCCCCGGAATTTGTGCATATGTCGGCTTACCGTCAAGGAGTATGATCTCAGCCGGACTCGTGCTGTAGAAGACCGTCGGGACTACCGCGTCGGGCTTTGCAGACGGCGGAGGGATAAAATTCTTAAGATCTGCCCACTGCGTCTCCTTCGGCAGCTTCTTCATATCTTTCGGCAGCTTCGCTGCGACCGACCAGGAGCCATCCAGTGCGGCTGCCGACAGCCACTGCTCACCCACAAGGAGATAGAACATGGAGCTCTGCGTGTCGAAGAGAAGCGGCCAATGAGTGTTGACCACATATTCCAGTTTGGTCTTCTGGATTGGCGCGCGGACCGGCTGACCATCTATGTCGAGAAGGATTGCCGGCCTATAGCTGACGAAGATCACAGGCGGGTCGCTCTTCAGCTGCACGCCCGACACCGACTCCTTCTTGGGGACTGCCGCCACCAGCTGATGCATGGTGATCGTAACGGCCGGCGGCAGGAAAGTCCTGAGCAATTGCTCCATCTGCGCGGAGGTTGCCGGATCGAGAGAAGGGAAATAGGTCTTCTTGATATTCAGATTATCGATCAAGACCATCTTGTTTTCGTTGTCGACGGTTGTCTGGCCGTGCAGTTCGACGACACCCACCGCCGTTTTGCCAGCTTTCGGAGTGAGCTCGATGGCCATCCTCCAGTCCAACTCGCGGAAGTCCTTCCAATCGTCAACCTGAGGCTGATACGTAACAAGGACATTCCCGTTTTCGACTCGTTGACGGGGCCATCCCGCATCCTGGGGACTCTGTGCCACACTTGCTGTCGCCGATGCAATGATCAGCACCAAAGAAGCTGCGAACCATGTAATGGTATTCACTTTCATTCGACCTCCCGTCTCCTGTGCTTTTGCGGATGATTGTATAATGAGAAGCTCTGACGTTATACCCATATTATATCTTAATTAAGGCAAGAGAACACAGCGGTCTTCGGACTGATGGGATCGGGCATCCACGGTTTCTATCATGTGGGGATGACGACTCGAACTCTGCAACAATCAAATGTCGGGTTTCGATCCGTAATGGCCGCTGTTAAGACGGGCTGGTGATCGTTCGTCAGTGCCTCGTGAAATCCGATAATGAAGGCAAGGGGCATTCCTTTTTCGATGAAACAAGCAGGGTGGATCCTATCGCTCAGGGTTTGTTCTTGGCAACCAGATCTAAACGTAGGTCAGCCAGGATTCGTACTTCTTGTTCTTGCCGGTGACGACATCAAAGAACAGCGATTGCAATCTTTTCGTGATTCTGCCCGGCTTCCCGTCCCCCACAATCCTCCCGTCAATTTCCCTGATCGGCGTTACTTCCGCGGCCGTGCCGGTTAAGAACGCCTCCTCCGCTATATAGAGCTCATCCCGGGTAAACCGGTCTTCCATGACCTGGATGCGTTCGTTGCGAGCTATCTCAATGATGCTGTCCCTTGTGATGCCCTCAAGGATCGAGGTGAGGGGTGTGGTCTTGAGCATTGCGTTCCTTACCATGAACACATTTTCTCCGCTTCCTTCCGACACATAGCCCTCCGTGTCAAGCAGAATGGCTTCATCATAGCCGCAGGCAATCGCCTCCTTCTTCGCCAGTTGGGAGTTGACGTAATAGCCGCAGACCTTGCCCCTCGTCATGTTGGAGTTGACATGGTTCCTGATGAACGACGAGACCTTGATCCTGATCCCCTTGCTGATCCCCTCTTCTCCGAGGTATGCGCCCCACGGCCATACAGCGATCGATACCCTTACCGGGTTTTCTTTCGGATAGAGCCCCATCGCACCGTACCCTATGTACACCAAGGGACGTACGTAGCATTCCTTTACCCCATTGATTCTGACCGTTTCGACGATAGCCTGTTCTATCTCCCTCAGTGTAAAAGGCATATCGAGTAAGAAAATGCGGGCGGAGCCGAAAAGCCTCTTCACATGCTCTTTGAGCCTGAAGATCGCTGGGCCTTTCTTCGTTTTATAGCATCGTATGCCTTCAAATACCCCGAGACCGTAATGGAGCGAATGGGTAAGGACGTGCACATTCGCCTTGTCCCAATCGACAAATTCGCCATCCATCCATATCTTTTTTGTCTTTTGAATCACCGTGCTATAGTTATAGCAGTATGGCCTTTCCGCTGTCAATAGAATAACCAAGAGAGTTTGAGACTTTATGGCATAAGGATGACGGGATGCGACGCCCCAGCAGGGCCGCTTTAGGGGAGAGGCGAGCAGTATTGCAAAAAGGACCACTTTACAGTATGTTAGTCTTAATCTTTTTCCTCATAGGAGAATCCGCAAATGGGTAAAGAGAACGCGATGACGCCGAAGGGTTATCTCTTCTCGGCTGCTGAAGCAGCCATCAAGAAACCGGGAAGGAAGGACCTCGCCCTTATCTTTTCCGAGCAAGAGGCCGTCATGTCCGGCAATTTCACCACGAACAGGGTGAAGGCGGCTCCCGTGAAGCTCGACATGAAGAGGATTCGGAGCGGCAGGGGTAGGGCGATTGTTGTGAACAGCGGCAATGCCAACGCCTGCAGGGGCGAAGAGGGGATGAGAGACGCCCTGGAGATGACCGAACTGGTCTCGTGCGCTCTCGGGATCAATATGAAGGGTGTCTATGTCTGCTCCACTGGTGTTATCGGAACCCCGCTGCCGATGGGACGGATACGGCCGGTGATTCCCAAGCTCACAAAGGGTATGGGGAAATCTACATGGGACGATGTTGCCGCAGCGATCATGACGACCGACACGTTTCCGAAGGTCGTGAGCAGAAGGCTCAAGCTTGCTGATAGGACCGTTACGATCACCGGCTTATGCAAGGGGGCGGGGATGATTTCTCCCCTGATGGCGACAATGCTCTGTTTCATTCTTACGGACGCACGCATTGCCCGTTCGGCCCTCGACGCTGCCCTGAGCCTCGCCGTTCGGGAGTCCTTCAACAAGATAACCATTGACGGTGACAGGTCTACCAATGACACTGTTCTCGTCATGGCAAACGGCATGGCACGGAATGAGACGGTGGAGAAAGGCTCGGCGGACTTCAAGAAGTTTGTCCGGGCGCTCTCCGACGTGACATCCGCTCTCAGCAGAATGATCGTGAGAGATGGTGAAGGCGCTACGAAGCTGGTGGAGATAGAGGTGAGAAATGCGAAGAACACGAGAGATGCGGAAAAGGCGGCATTTTCCGTCGCCAATTCCCTCCTTGTAAAGACCGCCATCTACGGTAACGATGCGAACTGGGGAAGGATCATGGCGGCCCTCGGTCACTCGGGCATCTCGATGAGAGAAGAGAAGACCGACATCTCTTTCGGCAAGGTGAGGATTGTCCTGCGTGGCCTCGCCACCGGAAAGGAAGGAGAAGCGGCCGATGTCCTGAGACAGAGAGAGATCAGGATTACCATCAATCTCCATATCGGCAATTCTTCTGCAAGAGTCCTCACCTGCGATCTCACGGAAGACTACGTGAGGATAAACGCCGAATATAGGACGTAGTCACACCTGCCGTAAGAGACACTCCCTTTCGTCTAAGGCCCGGCAATATTTTTTTGCTATAATGATTTCATGGAGAAGATCGACCTGCCGATAACCGGGATGACCTGCGCCTCCTGCGCTGCAGCCGTCGAAAATGCCCTCGGCAAGATGCAGGAGGTGAAGCGTGCGTCGGTGAATTTTGCTTCGGAGAAGGCGACCCTCGAGATCGAGCCACCCATCGACCTGAACAGGATCATCGCGGCGATAAAGGAGGAGGGGTACGGAATCTCGAGCAGCAGAACCGACTTTGCGGTGAGAGGCATGACCTGCGCGGCCTGCTCCGCCGCCGTCGAAAGGGCATTGAATGGGCTTTCCGGTGTTCTTCAGGCGACGGTGAACCTCGCTGCTGAAAAGGCGACGGTCGAATATATCCCTACCATCGTCGGCTTCAGCGATTTCGCAAGGGTTGTGCACGACGCCGGGTACTCTGCGGAACAGATTACCGAGGACTATGGGGACAGGGAGATGGTCCGCAGGGAAAGGGAGTTTCATGGCATCCGGAAGCGGTTTATCATAAGCGCAGTCCTCACCGCACTCATCGTGATCGGGAGCATGACGCACATCCCTTTCCTGTCGGACTGGAAGGTTCTTTTCCTTCTCGCAACACCGGTCCAGTTCTGGGCGGGCATGCGATTCCACAGGGCGGCCTGGTCCGCGATAAAGCATGCGTCTACGAACATGAATACCCTCATCACGGTCGGGACCTTTGCTGCTTATATCTATAGTTTTCTTGCGACGTTCTTCCCCGGGATGTTTCTGAAAGGCGGCGTCTCCCCCGGCGTCTACTTCGATACGTCTGCGAGCATCATCACGCTCATTCTCCTCGGAAGGCTTCTCGAGGCTAAGGCGAAAGGGAGGACTTCGGAAGCGATAAAGCGACTCATGCGGCTTCAACCGAGGAACGCAATCGTCCAGAGGGACGGAAGGGAGAAGGAGGTCTTTATCGACGAGGTTGTCCTCGGGGATGTCGTTGTCGTGAGGCCGGGAGAGAAGATACCCGTTGATGGAGAAATCCTCGACGGATACTCCGCGATTGACGAGTCGATGCTCACGGGCGAAAGTCTCCCCGTCGAAAAATCGTCGGGAGACAAGGCCTTCGGCGGGACTGTGAACACCTCCGGGAGTTTCAAGATGCAGGCGACGAGAATCGGCAGGGAGACTGCCCTGGGACAGATCATCCGGCTCGTCGAAGAAGCGCAGGGAAGCAAGGCACCGATACAGAGACTGGCCGATAAAGTTGCGTCAGTTTTTGTTCCGACCGTCATATCCCTGGCGGCGGTTACCTTCGTTGTCTGGTACCTCTTCGGACCGGGCCCTTCCTTCACGCTGGCGCTCATGAATTTCATAGCCGTGCTCATCATCGCCTGTCCCTGCGCCCTCGGTCTTGCCACGCCGACAGCCATTATGGTCGGGACCGGCAAGGGCGCTGAAAAAGGCATACTCATCAGGGATGCGGAAGCCTTGGAACTCGCCCATAAGATAGAGGTCATCGTCCTCGACAAGACGGGAACCATAACGAAGGGCGAGCCCGAGGTTGTCGGCATCGTCGTGAGAAAGGGTATCGAAAGAGATGAGGTTCTGAAGATTGCCGCATCCGCCGAAAAAGTTTCCGAGCACCCCCTCGGAAAGGCGATTGTCAAAAAAGCGGAAGAAAGGGGAATATCCCTCGAAGAACCGAAGGAGTTTATGGCGATACCGGGCGGCGGTATACGGGCTACGGTCGATAGTAGGCATATATTCATCGGCAATGAGCAGCTCTTGAAAAAAGAAGCGATCGAGATATCCCCCATGAAGGCCGAGATGGAAAGGATATCCTCGGCTGCCATGACACCGGTCTTCATCGCCGTGAACAGGGAGGTCGTCGCCGTCTTTGCAGTTGCCGACACCGTAAAGGAAGGTTCCCGTGAAGCGATCAAGATGCTGAGGGAGATGAAGATCGAAGTAACGATGGTGACGGGTGACCACGAAAAGACTGCCGAGGCGATTGCGAGACTTGTCGGCGTCGACAGGGTCTTCGCCGATGTCCTCCCGGAGCAGAAGGCGGAGGTCATCGGGAGACTCAGGGATGAAGGGAAGATCGTTGCCATGGTGGGAGACGGTATCAACGATGCGCCTGCCCTTGCAGCTGCTGATGTCGGGCTTGCGGTTGGGACAGGTACGGACATCGCGATTGAGGCATCGGATATAACCCTGATAAAGGGTGACCTGAGGAGTGTCGTTGAAGCGATACGATTGAGCAAGATGACCCTAAAAACGATCAAACAGAACCTCTTCTGGGCGTTTTTCTATAACGTGATCGGCATACCGGTTGCGGCAGGTCTCCTCTATCCCTTTGGGGGGCCTCTCTTAAATCCCATGATAGCGTCGGCTGCCATGGCATTCAGTTCCGTATCTGTTGTGAGCAATTCCCTGAGGCTAAGGAGGAGGCCTTTATGAAAGTTGTTACGGCAGAAGAGATGCGTGATATCGACGAAAAGACGATCAGGAAATTCGGTATCTCTGGAAATGTTCTCATGGAAAGGGCGGGCACTGCCGTTGCCTCACGGGTCATGGAGCTCTATTCCGGGAGAAAGGTCATTGTCGTCTGTGGCGGGGGGAACAACGGCGGTGACGGGATCGTTGCCGCTCGCGAATTATATAATACGGGCCGGCATGTGAAGGTTCTTCTCTTCTCTGAGGAAGATAAGCTGAGCCCTGATTGCCTCTCACAATTCAGGATAGCGAAGCGGATGGGAGTGCCGATCGAGATGAGGGCCGGGATGACGGGAAGGGATCTCCATAGCGCGGTCGTCGTTGATGCATTATTCGGAACAGGGTTAAGCAAGGATGTCGTGGGGAAGACAGCAAAGGCGATACATTTTCTCAATGACTCGGATGCGCCGGTGGTGAGCGTTGATATCCCGTCCGGCATTTCCTCCGATACGGGGCAGCTGATGGGAACGGCGGTCAGGGCCGCACAAACCGTAACCTTTGGTCTGCCCAAGAGGGGCCACCTCCTCCACCCGGGAGCCGAGCTCACGGGCAGACTCTTTATCGAGAACATAGGGTTCCCTGAAGACCTCCTCACATCACAGAATCTGAACGTGAACATGTTGGAAAAAAGGGAGGTCTCTGCCCTGGTGCCCGAGAGGCATACATATTCACATAAGGGAGACTATGGCCACGTCTTCATCGTTGCCGGGTCGAGGGGCAAGACAGGTGCCGCATTTATGGCTGCCAGGGCATGTATGAGAACTGGCTCGGGCCTTGTCACCCTGGGAGTTCCGGAGTCACTCATGCATGTCTTCCAGTCGAGGGTGACCGAAGAGATGACCCTTCCCCTGCCTGACAGGGGCGACGGGAGTCTGTCTTCGGACGCCGCGGATATCATTCTCGAGTTTTTGTCGGAGAAGGCAGATGTCCTCTGCATAGGACCGGGAATCGGCGTCTCGGGTGAGACGGCGAATATCCTCGAGAAGGTCTTAACCACTTCGCGTGCGCCGCTCGTCATTGATGCAGACGGGCTGAATTCCATAAGAAACACCGGCATTCTCAAGAATGTGCTCGCACCGGTCATCCTCACGCCTCATCCGGGAGAGATGGCAAGACTCTTGGGCAAGACGAAGAAGGGGAGGGGGTTGTCAACCCAGCTTGGAGCGATCGAGAAGGACCGGATTAACACGGCCCTCTCTTTCTCGAAAGATGCCGGGGTTCATCTTGTGCTGAAAGGTGTGCCGACTGTTATCGCGGAGCCCGATGGGAGGGTCTTTATCAATACCACAGGGAATCCCGGCATGGCTACCGGTGGGACAGGAGATGTGCTGACAGGCATGGTATCGTCTCTGCTCGGACAGGGATTGACGCCGTTAGACGCTTCTCTCCTCGGGGTCTATCTTCACGGTCTAGCGGGAGACCGGGCAGCTGATGAAAAAGGTGAACGCTCCCTTGTAGCATCGGACATCATAGAGAAGCTACCGGCCGCGTTTAAAGAGCTGATGCGGTAGATATGGAACACCTCGTCTCTCCCGATATATTCGGTAAGGGTGTAAGGGGTTTTTTTACGGGCAAGGATCCGGGGGTTGATCTCAAGAGGATCTCGGAAATCATCTCCATTGGCAGAG
>Ga0187779_10002509_pt1 | contig 11214 bp, 12 predicted proteins | sample 1015_Q2_SP10_10__FD_132435 | JGI IMG/M metagenome (GOLD analysis project Ga0187779, IMG submission 132435) | Tropical peat soil microbial communities from peatlands in Department of Meta, Colombia - 1015_Q2_SP10_10_MG | ecosystem: Environmental > Terrestrial > Soil > Wetlands > Peat | place... | reverse complement strand
ATGGAACTTATCGGCACTAACATGCTCGATTGCCATCCTGAGCCTGCTCGAACGAAGGTCGAAGAGTTGCTCGAAAAGAAGCAACTCAACGTTTACACTACCGAGAAGAAGGGTATTCGTAAGTTAATCTATCAATCTCCGTGGTACGAGAATGGCAAGTATCGCGGTTTTGTTGAGCTTTCTCTGCCGATACCGAGCAATATGCCGCATTTCGTCCGCGATTAATTTCGTTTTACGCGTCGATTGGCAAGTAGAACTCAAGCTCGATCAAGCAGTCGATTTGCGAACGTTTAGCTTTAACATAGTATCCTTAGTACTGTCAAACGAAACAATCCGTTCTGGTTTTACAGTTATCATAACCAATCCACGTTTTGAGATACGCGACATTTCTCTAACAACTTTCGCTGCTTCTTGTATCGAGACATACTTCTCGTAAAGTGAAGCCGCTTCTCGAAACGAATACTCAAATTCTAATTTCGCTTTACCGAAAATCAAAACTCCTCTCGCTGTATCAGGGTCATCCACCAAAACCGTGACGTTGTTGTCCCGAACAATGTTCTTGACTTTACGAGTGGCAGCAGGTGTGCACATGACTATCGAACCATTCTTGTAAAGGAACCAGACTGCAGTTGCATGAATCGTTCCATCCTTATTCAAAGTGCAGATTCTTGCAATTTTTTGTTCGTTGAGGAAGATATCTATCTCGTCCTCAGGTAGAGGAGGAGGTTGTGTGTATGACAATGTGAATCATCTCGACGCATCTAATCCGTAACTTCTAAACTTGTTCAATCTGCGATATGTGCGGTAATTGAACTATGAAGCACTTTATCCTAGAACGATGACGAGCGTACTCCGCGACTTGGAGTCGACGACGTCTCTACAGATATTTCGATGAAAGGTGTTACAGATTCTGCAAAAACCTGTTCGGGCACCGTGAGATACTGAATATGCATAGGCAACATAACGGAGAGGGGAATTGTTCTTTCAATAGCAAGGACGTGGAGTGCATACAGGTCCAGCGTGCTCGGAAAATATTGACGAGCTGCATAAGCGTTCGCGATCGGATACATGAGATCCTCTTGATAACAACACTTGACGTGACCGAGGCCCAATACGTGCCCTAATTCATGCATGACAACTTCATGGAATAATACTTGATCCGCAATTGTGCCGACGTGAACGACTACTGAAACGATCGTTGCGTTGTCCTTCTGAAAGCGAGGAACGATTTTGAGGGTAGTATAATCCGTACTGTGCGTATCTAACAGTTGAACTTGAGCAGACGAACTATTGTCCCCCTTGAGAAGGACATAGTACGGGCTTCCGGGATAGTAAGTGCTAGCAAACCATGCTTGTGCCGCATTCCAATCACTCATCGCTCGCAACGTGGCGTTATGTGCCCAACTCGGGGCGGCGGGGACGAATACTGAAATCGAATAAGTCCGCCATCTTCCACCCTCCAGTGGAATTACGAACGTACTCTGACTTGCAGAGACAGGATACGTCGAAAGAAAGATGAATATTAGAATCAGAAGGATTGCTTCGACTGTCAGAGAAAATCTTGTGCTACAGGACTTTCTCGATCGCACAGCCGCGTCACCGAATGTGACAACTGGCTGGGTGGACAAAGTCATGCTGTGACTATGCTAGTGTAAGCACGGTTACTAGCTAAATGTCGCGTATCTCTCGTGCAGAGCCCGTTGTCTCGCAACTCCCAAGACATGGAATATTCTAACTATTTTGATTGATAGTCTACAACGACGATGCTAGACGCCAATTCTTGCAATCTGTTAGATACTGGAACATGAGCTGGGTGATCGTCGTAGGCTTCCAAATCCTTCAAGGTGTCGAATTTGGCTATTAGAGAAATATCGTAGGCTCTTCCGGAACTGCGCAGATTCGTTCCGACTTCGAGGTAACGCAAACCCGCAATCTTTCCTTCCATCGATTCCAGTAGCTTTCGAGCCGAGTCGATATTCTGAGCACGATTATCCTTCAATTTGAACAGCACGACATGTGTTATCATAATAATCATTGGACGAAGATAGTTGATTGATTGATAAGAAGTTCTGTAAGCGGACAAGATTGTGGATCAAGAACAACCGAGTCACGCAAGAGCTTGATATAGTTCTAAATGCACAGGACTTGATTCGCGCGCTAATGCCTTGCATGAGTCTTGGATAGGGCTTCGCTCAGTAGCGATTGGGCTTGACGATTCTTTCGCAATGCTGTCTCATAGTCATGGGAGCGAATAGCATCTTCTGACTCTGAGAGCAATAACACAAGTTGTCCTTCCACATGTCGTTTCCTGATCTGCCTGATGGCGGTAAGGAGATTCGACATATCGGTCAATCAAAGGGCCCATTTGTACGAATATTAATGTTCCGTTTTAAATACGTTGATGTACTCTAATTCGGCGTCCAAAATAAGAGAATTATGGGCTAAAGATGGCTTTCTTCAGTACATCTCTCAAAGTTAAGGGGTTAGAGACCGCAGTCCCCGCGAGTTTCACCACTCCATCGACTGATATGACGGGGATAATGCTCTTGTAGCGTTCGTAGATTTCCGCATCTTCAGTTATGTCTCTGGTCGTGAGATCGAAATTTTCGACACTTCTCAGTTGTTCGAGTTCTGATATGGCTCTTTCGCAAAGGTGACAGTCCTTCTTGGAATATACCACTACCTTCTTCACTTGAATCACGGTCAAGACATTTTGATTGGTAGTTCACTAGTTATTTGCCTTGCACGGTACCGTCAGTGTTGATTTTTTCCACGGACTCGAAATCGCCGTATGCAACTGCTTTGATCTCAGCTTCTACTCTTTGTCCCGGCTCCATGTGGCCGCACTTTCCGTGCTGCCGCGCGAGCGTAAGGTCAAATGATAGTCCGTTCGAGGTCTCAAGGATTAGGGTGTATAGTCCGCGCCATCCACCAAATGTGCGGAAAAGCCAGAGGTTTGGGAAGACGTTTATTGGAAATGACATACCAAATCCTGTCTTCGATTTCGAATCTGTTACCGCGTACCAGCCATGAGACACGTTGGGGAGATAGTGATGGTCTGCAAGATTCGATTCTGGTGGGTAAACTTGGGTCATGTCAACCCTGTGACCCGAACGGTCAACTGCAGTTGGCCAAGTGTATTCAGTGCCTGCTTCAAAGTGACCTGTGCCCCATTTTTCAACGATGCCTTTCACGGCCGGCACGTCCAACCTTGTTGTTGGGGATATGGCCATTGCGGGGTGGATGTTCCAGAGAAAATCGATCGGTTTAGTGCCCTTGTTGGTCAACCGATACTGTATTGTGCAATGTGAGTCACCCGGCAGGAGAGATATTGTTTTTTCGAAGACGGTAGGCAAGACGTGGCCGTAGTTCCGGAATCGAACACTTGTTTCCTCGGCTTTGATTTCCCATTCGCTCGGCTGGGACCAAATCTCTCCATGGTCGGGTAGCATCTCATTTCCTGAAACCTGAGATGGGATATCGTTCGGCATCAGTTCGTCCCAACCTCCCGACCATACATCATCAAACCTTGTCCCGAACTCGTGAGAGCTTGGGGGGATGAGTGAGTTATGCCAGAGCAAATTTCGATTCGACGCTCGATGAATGAAATTGAAAATTTTGGCTCCAAGCTCAGGTAAAACGTCAATGGTGATGAACTCATTCTCAAGCCTAATGACTTGTAGATCTCGATAGCGCCAGTTTAGATCAATCATCTGTTGTGTCTCATCCAGTTCTCTTGGTCATTAGGGCTTGAGAACTATCTTGCCATATGCACCAGGCTTCATTACCTCATGGTGAGCCTGAGGAGCATCTGCAAGCGGTATTTGTCTATTTACTATTGGGACAAGCGTTCCGTCTTGAAAGCCTGCTTGCAGGGAAGCGTGAATCGACGACAATTCTTCTTTCGTAGCATTGGTCAGAAGCATACCTTTCACGGTTGCATCGCGACTCATGATGTCTCGTGGAGCAATTTCGATTCTTCCGCGACTGCCTATAATAACGACGCGTCCACGCGCAGCTAGGACGCTAAAATCACGGTCCAAGTTGACGTTGGCCAACATCTCGAGAATAACATCAACTCCATGATCGCCTGTCAATGCTTGCACTTGATCTAGATAGTTTGTATCATGATGGTTAAGCACATGGTCGGCGCCTTGTTCCTTTACTAAGGCTCTTCCTTTCTCTGTGCCACCGGTTCCAATCACTCTCATTCCGGCTGCGTGTGCCAGCTGAACCGTCGCGATACCAACTCCTCCAGTTGCGCCATGAACAAGAATCCACTCTCCCGACGCTGCATCAGCTCGCTGGAAGAGAGCTCGATAAGCCGTCGCGTAAGGGATGCCGATGGCCGCACCTTGTTCAAATGATAACGTGTCGAGCAACTGACGAACTTGAAATTCTTCACACAGTGCTTGTTCTGCATAGGTTCCAGTTATGGAACCTGCTACGTACACCCTAGCCCCTATCGACACGCGCGTAACGCCTTCACCCACCGATTCCAGTTCGCCTCCCGCGTCCGACCCGGGCGTCCAGGGTAGGTTCGGTTTTCTTGCGTACATGCCTGATCGCATGTATGTGTCAACGGGATTGACACCCGCTGCTTTCACGCGGACAACCACTTGACCTGGACCAGCATGCAGGGTGGGGACATCTTCGATCTGCATAACCTCTGGAGGACCGAATTCTCGAACTTGAATCGCCTTCAAGGTTGCTCTTTATCCTGCATGTTGTTTAGCGCAATAGGTTGTACATTAGAGCAGCTTTAATGACGGTGGTTTGCGTAACCAGGCCAAGCAATTTCGATTTCTCATCCACGATTGGGATCCTTTGGAGTCCCGTCTTAATCATCTTCTCAACTATCCACCGTAATGTTGTAGATTCCTTAGCCTTTACAAGAGAACGAGTCATGAGATCCGAAACCAGCAGATCGGATACATCTGCGCCCGCTAAGTCAATGTCGCGTTGTGTAATGATGCCCAGCAGAACGTTAGCTTCATCAACGATTGGAAGAGCACCTACGTTATGCCGAAGCATCAACAGACGAGCATACGCGACCTTTCTATCAGCGGTGATAGTGAGAATTCCTTTGATCATAATATCCCGCGCAACGATCTCACGCATCTACAATCCTTCCATTGAAAGAATAGTTTCTTCGAAGATATGAAGCTGGCAGCGGGGAAGGCTTTCGGGACAGCTGAACGGCAGTGCCGTCAAGTAGTAATACTAGTCGAGTGAAGATTGTCTTTGAGAAGTCATGATACGAATTGGCTTGATCGGCAAGACGAATGCCGGTAAGACCACGTTCTTCAATGCTGCTACACTCCTCAACGCTCCAGTCTCTACCTACCCATTCACAACCAAGAAACCGGCCACTGGTCAAGCGTACGTGAGAACAGCGTGTGTCTGTAGAGAGTTCGGCGTTTCTGATTCTCCAAGAAATTCGATCTGTATTAGCGGTGCGCGGTTCATTCCAATCCAGTTAATTGACCTGCCCGGCTTGATCAAAGGATCATGGAAGGGAAAGGGACTTGGAACGAGGTTCCTCAGTGTCGCAGCTCAGGCCGACGCTCTAATTCATATTGCTGACAGCTCAGGGAGCTTGGACCTTGATGGAAAATTAACCAAGCCTGGGATGGGCAACCCTGTTTCTGACGTCTACGATATCGAGGAGGAGCTTGTCAGATGGTTCAGTAAGGTCATCGAGAAGACAGTTATGAAATTCAAAGTCCATCCGAAGAAGAGCGTGCCATTTGAAGAGAGCTTGAGCCACGACTTGGCTGGATTAAAGATAACGCATGCACATACTTTGAGAGCTTTAGAATTAAATGGACTTTCGGGTGTGGAACCTGTACGATGGAAGAAATCGGATATCTGGAACTTCGCAAAGAGTGCGCGGGAAATTTCTAAACCAACTCTCATCGTCGCAAACAAGATGGATCTTAGCCCCGCTGAACGGAATTATGAAAAACTCGCAGACGAGTTCGGACAGGCGTTCGTTATACCTGCCTCAAGCGACGCCGAGCTCGCGCTAAGACGTGCTGAACATGCTGGTTATGTCGAGTACTTACCGGGTGAAGAGACCTTCAGGGTTAAGGATAAAGAGAAGTTGACGGCGGAACAGCGGGAAGCGTTGACCTACGTGGAAAGCCGCGTCTTTTCAAAATGGATTCAGACAGGAGTACAATTCGCCCTCAACATATGCGTATTCAAGTTGTTGAGTATGAACTCAGTCTATCCGGTTGAAGATGTTGAAAAATTATCCGATAAAAAGGGTAATGTACTGCCCGATGTCTTTCTTATACCTCCAAACGCGTCTCTTGTCGAGTTGGCATCTGACATTCATTCCGACCTAGCAAAGACTCTAATCTACGCTATTGACGCCCGATCAAAAATACGACTACCCATAGACTACAGACTGAAAGACCGAGACGTAGTCAGGATAGTGGCAGCAAGTAAACGGAAAAAGTCAGGTTAGTCAGGCAGAAAATTCGACGATTCCCGTATTCAGCTGAAGAGTCTGTCCTGTTCTCGCCTCAGCTTCAAGAGGATTGAATCCTCGTTCAGTTGAACGTCATCGTAAGTTATTACTTGATCAGGAAGAATTTTCTTCTTAAGACGAATACCTTCGGCGAGTCCTAAGGGCAGAAGATTCTCGTTCCTGGCAATAGCGGCCTTCTCTGCAACCCCGTAAAGTGCATAACCTCCTCCTCCATCCAGGACTTCTCCAGGTTCTAGCGGTCTTTTTGCGGCCCCCAGAACCTCGGCCGAAGGTGTTTTCGGCAATGGGACTCCAGTTGGCAGATGATTGAGAACGGCTCTGATCAAGGAATTTGAAGCTTCAAGACCTGCCCAATGATGGGGCCTGTATACAAGCGCGCTTTCACCTCTTGCTCCTCTTGGAGCTTCGAGTGTCTTGAAGTACTTCTTGACATCTTCATTATCGGTTGTTATTACTACGAAAACTCCCCATCGAATATCATTCGGGACTCGAGTGCCGTCGGGCCGTACCCGGGTGATAACGTCAACAATGCCTTTATTCTCTAGTATCCCCCCGTCTTTTTTCAGACTGAGAAGTTCTGGGACGTCCTTAATCGATCCCAAAGGAAAATGCATTCCTCTGACATCGGGGATCAGGCCGGTTGCATTGCAAACGGCAACCATCTCAACAGAGCATTTTGTTGTATCGATAAACGAGTTGTACATCTTCGGATTTAATCTCAACCGTTCAATTTCTTCCTGCGTGAACCCGAATCGTTGAAGTGCATCATCAGGAGTCTTATGTCTCCATTCTAATCTCGCGGCCGTCCCTTCACCCGCCGCTACGACATCGAAACCTGACGATACAGCCCAGTCGTATAGTTCACAGATTACTGAAGGTTGGTCCCCATAGGCTTGGCTGTATACGACTCCGCGTTCTTGTGCCATCTTCGATAAGAGTGGTCCAATCACACATTCTGCTTCGACTGTCGCCATAACCACGTTCTTCTTCTTACTTATCGCATCATAGGCGTGTTTCGCTGCAGCCTCGGAAACGCCGGTTGCTTCAAGGATTACGTCAACGTCACTATCTATCAACACTTGACTGTTCGTCGTGATAGCAGGAACATTTTTCTCTATGCAACGGTTCGCCTCTTCGACACTGGTCACCTCGGTAACTTCGGCCGGCTTCCGGCGGGCGAAAGTGACGAATCCACGAGTGGCCTTATCTTTGTAAATATCCGCGATTATGGAAGTCGTAATTCCGGGGATTCTTGATACTTGACCTATAGTTTGACAGGCGAAGAGACCTGCACCAATCACGCCGACTCTAATTCGGCCAGCGCTTTCTTCTCTACCACGCAGTCTTTGCCACATAACTGCGACCCTCCTAGCATCTCCGTTAAAGCTTGTACTACTAACTATTGACATTGACGTCGTGAGATTAAATCGATTCGCGCTCGGAACACTTCATGGTGGTCGTACAAGATGATATTAATCAGAAGAATCTGCTTAGATCATCAAAAGCTGATTGAAGAAGATGACTATGGAACTTGCTTGCGCGCTCCATTTCGCGGGAGTGGATTACCCGAAAGGCGTCAAACTTGTTGCGGAAGCAGGTTTTGACGCGTTCGAACTCTCTCCGTGGCTTCCAAGACGATTAACGGACCGTGACATCAGTAAATTACGAATTCTCTTGAACAAGCATCATCTGAAATTCTCCGGTTTCACTGCGTTTTATCCACCGGAGATGATCCTTGCTTCGTCTTCCCCGCGTGTTCGCAATAACACGCTTCTTTACACCAACCGACTTGCCGAAGTCGTTCGCAGCCTTGAAGGGCGGACAATCGTGTGGGGAAGCCCACGGTCAAGGCGAATTCCCAGAGGCGTCTCAAGCGAGGTGGGTTATCAGCGACTCATAGATCTTCTCAAGAAATCAGGAACTTTTGCTGCTAAGAGAAACGTTAGCATCGCAATTGAACCAGTGAATCGGTTTGAGAGCTCGAACATTCACACCGTTAAGGAAGCGCTTGAGCTTGCAAAGTCGGTTGATCGAGAGAGCGTTGGGATCGTCTACGATTCGCATCACGCATGTTTCGAAGAAACATCATTGACCAAACCGATAATCCATGCGGGTAAGCGAATTATGGCGGTTCACGTGTCTGACTGCAACCGGAGGATACCCGGGGAGGGCCACATAGATTTCAAGTCTATCTTGGATGCTTGTAAGAAGATCGGGTATGATGGTTACGTTTCGTTAGAAGCCATATTCGGTCGAGATATTCAGCGCGAATTGGTCACTGCTAGGAAGCGTCTCGAGGAGCTAATATAACGCCGAAGTCCCGAGTAAGCTTTCCATGAACATTTTCGACTTGTAGGCAGCCGCATCAGGGTCCTGTTGATAATTGAATGACAGTTCGAGAGATAGGTAACCTTGGTATCCGGCCTCACGAAGGGCCCGAATGAACGGTTGAAATTGCACAGTCCCCTGACCCGGAATCAGACCTTGATCAGCTGCTCCATTGTTGTCGTTAACATGAACATGATACAATTTCTCTCCTAAAGTCTTCACATAATCGACACCGTTTTCATGTAAAATGTTCATGTGCCCCATGTCAAGAAGACAACCCAAATTCGCGGCATTCACGTCATGAGACAGGTTCAGATAATCCTGCAAGTCATTTACCAGATTGGATTCGATTGGTGGGAGTGGTTCAGCACAAATCTTCAGTCCTAGAGATTTAGCGTGATCAGCACACTCGCCAAACGATTCAACCACAAGGTCCCATGCATCTTGGAAAGATTGACCATGATAACGTTTCCCCGCTCCCATCGACATCATTGGAGCTCCGAATTGCGCGGCGCAATCAATACTCGCCTTCAAAAAGTCAATACTCTCGCGCCGCTGCTTCTCATATGTACTGGCAGGATTCACGTATGGGACAGGATACATCTGATCGGGTGTAAGACACGGTACGTCGAGCTTCGCATGAGTAATGGATTTTCTTCTCTCCTGAAGAGTGTCCGAATTCATATCATGAGTGTAGGCGTGAGGTCGACATCCCCAAATCTCTACTGCAGGATATCCAAGCCAGGCAATTCGCTCTATTGCTTCCTCAAACGGGTAGTTGACCCAAATCCGGTTACATATCGCCAATTTCATGGATCGTTCAACATTTCCTCTTCATTGGTCGCTTGCGCATCTCGCCGTGTCGCTTAGAAGCTTTCACTCGACAAGAGTTGCCGTGAAAACCAAACGGCCTTATTATTACTTGGTAAAGAATTGCAGAATAATCGCATATGACGTTCCACTGCAGTTAAATTATGACTCTTACGATCATATCCTTTAGTGAGTTGTGCATTGGAATCGGGCAAGTCGAGGCCCAAAGCACGTTTTTCAGCGCGCCTTCCCAACGGGGACTATCTTCAAGTTGCTATCTGGGCTGGAAGAACTGATCCCGCAGCCGAGGTACTGAACGTCCAGATCCGACACATGTCTGAAGGCGAATGGACTACTGCCGGTAAGATCGCCATCTACCGAGCCAAGGATGGGAGTTACACTCAGCTACCCGATCGACCAGCTCCCTCAAGAACCTCGCCAACACAACTGGATCAGGCCGAGCCCTCTTCAGACCTCGGCCAAGAAGAAAGCAGAGCGTAATAGAATGTGTCGAATGCTAGCATACTCGGGTACTACTAGTAACGCGGACAATATTCTAAGAAAGTTCAGAGAACTGGCCGAAAGAGGAATGGCACCACCAGGAGAGTCGCTGGGACATAAAGATGGATGGGGTATCGTATGCTACGATCATAGCATACCTAAGGAACTAGGAAGGCGACCTTCAAATGCTATGGAGGACGAACTCTACACGAATGCACTGAACCAAACCTCACGACTCCGCCCCAATCTCTTGCTAGCCCACCTTAGGAATGCGTCTCCCGGCGTAGCAATCTCCCTCGAGAACACACAGCCATTACACCGAGGTTCATGGAGTTTCGCTCACAATGGGACAATCTGGTCACCTCCTTTCATGCAGAACAACGGTCCTTCTGACAGTGTCATATTCTTCGAGAAGTTGCTAGAGAATTTCCAAGACAGATTAGACTCAGACAAGCTGAATCAGAGAATCTTGAGCGCTGTAGTGAAACTAAGAGAGCTCATCACTGATCATCCAGATTCAGAACGGAGAACATACACCTCTATAACTTTCATACTTACAAACGGGGAATCCCTATGGGTGCTCAGAGATTTCAATGACAGCAGTGACGAAGAATATTACACAATGCACTATCTTCAATCAGCAAGCTGGATCCTATTCTGTCAGGAGAAAATAATCCCAGGAGACTGGAAGTCTCTTGACAACAAGAGTATGGCCATTTTCGATCCAGAAGGTAAACTAGAGATCGTAGCGTGCCCCTAAACACTAATTCTTGACGCGAACGTACTAGTCTGTAAACTGAGGGTCATGGTTACTTAACCCGCACTGACGAACAACAGTTCGTAACCAAACCGGTCAATCTGAGGTGACACATAGCATATTTCCTTACTTTCTTACGTTCTTAGAGAACTCTCAATGAAGGTTCTTGGCGATTCGAAAGTAACTGACCAGTTTCAAGCTACGATTCCGAGGATTGTCAGAGAAATCCTCAATCTAGAGTTTGGTGATCGCGTTGTCTTCGTCGTCGAGAACGATAGCGTTCTAATCAAGAAAGGTAAGTTGGACATTCAAGTTGAGT
>Ga0187779_10002508_pt1 | contig 11214 bp, 11 predicted proteins | sample 1015_Q2_SP10_10__FD_132435 | JGI IMG/M metagenome (GOLD analysis project Ga0187779, IMG submission 132435) | Tropical peat soil microbial communities from peatlands in Department of Meta, Colombia - 1015_Q2_SP10_10_MG | ecosystem: Environmental > Terrestrial > Soil > Wetlands > Peat | place... | reverse complement strand
TCGGTCAACGGCATCCGCGAGTTCGCCCATGCGAAGGGCGCGCGCACGTCGTACGTGCCGCTCGAGGCACCGGAGCTTCGCGTGCCCGACGGATTGCTCGAGCGCTATCTCGACGACGCGTCCCCCGGAGGCCACAACCTGTTCGCGTACCCTGGCCAGTCCAACTTCTCCGGGGTCAAGCACCCGCTCGAGTGGATCGCGCAGGCGCACGAGCGGGGATGGGATGTGATCGTCGATTGCGCCGCGTTTGTGCCGACCAACCGGCTTGACCTGTCGGTGTGGAAGCCGGACTTCGTCGCGATCTCGTTCTACAAGATGTTCGGCTACCCGACCGGCGTGGGCGCGCTGCTCGCGAGGCGCTCGGCGCTCGAGCGGCTTCAGCGGCCGTGGTTCAGCGGCGGCACGGTGGTTGCCGCGAACGTTCAGGGAGAGACGGTCGTGCCGCTGTCGGGCCACGCCCTGTTCGAAGACGGCACCGTCAACTACCTCGGCATTCCGGCGGTCGAGATTGGCTTGCGCCACATCGAGCGGATCGGCGTCGACACGATCTCGCGCCGGGTGCGGGCGCTCGGGACGTGGCTGCTCGATGCCCTGCAGCGGCTGCGGCACTCGGATGGCAGCCCGGCGGTGTGCGTCTACGGGCCGCAGACGTGGGATCGCCGCAGCGGCACGATCGCGTTCAACTTTTTGCATCCCGACGGACGCGTCGTCGATGAGCGCTACGTCGACCGCCTCGCCCGCGGACACAACGTGTCGCTGCGCACCGGCTGCTTCTGCAACCCAGGAGCAATGGAGGCGGCGTTCGCGATCCCGCGCGAAACGCTCCTCGGTGTCGAGCTCGGCCCCGGCCTAAGCCTCGAGGACTACATCCGGGCGCTCGGCCTGCCCTCCGGCGGAGCGATTCGCGTCTCGCTCGGCCTCGCGTCCAACTTCGCGGACCTGCACCGGTTCATGCAATTCGCCGCCGAGTTCGTCGACGTCACCGACGTTCCTACCGACCTCACCCCGCGCATCGCCTGCTGACATGAGAATCCGAGCAACGCTAGATCAGGAGGACTTCATGCGCGCCTTTCGCTCACACTCGACGCGCGTGGGCGTTCCTGCGGATAGCGGTACGCTGGAGCAACGCGACCGCCACCTGTGTGAGCGAGCGCAAGAGCACAGGCGAGTCCTGGTGGTTCGACACGCTCCGCCGTCACCCTCGACCGCGCGTCCAACCGGACCCGGATGCGGCTAGCGAGGCGGATCGCGTACGGCAGCTGCGAGCGGCGATCGCGACGCGACTCGAGTGCGGGGACACCCTGGAGACCGTCGAGCGCGAGCTGATCGCGCCCTCCGGCCTGTCAGAAGAACAGCAGTCGGCCCTGTGGGTCTACGCGTGGTCGCACCCCAAGCGCCGGCCAGCCACAGCACCTCGCCTCTCCGTCTGGGCGGCGCTCGGAAACGCGCTGCTCACCGTCATCGGGATCTACCGCTACTAAGCCGGTCGGCGCCGCCGCGCCAACTACAGCATTCCCTCGACAACAGCGAATCTGAGACTCCACATGAGAACAGTGACGCGCGCAAGCGTGCCCGAAGGAGGTGACGGTCCTGATGGCCCTCATTGAACGTGAACACCTCAACCCCAAACCAGCAACAACAGATCAGGAGAATGTCATGCCTGCATTCGCAGAGACCTTGACAAGCGGCCGCATTCAAGCCGATCTGACCGACATCGTGGCCAGTGCCGCGGGCACGCCCGCGGCGGCCGGCGCCCCGTTCGGGTACAAGACTCCAGACGGGGCGGCGCGGGTTGTCTACCGGGACGGACAACATCACCGAGATCTACCTGGCGGGGGAGCCGGGATCCTGACAGCAAGGCACACTGACCGCCATCGCCCAGTCTGTGGTCCCGCCCCCAGCCGCGAGTCTCGGGAGCAATTCCAACTACATGTGTCTACCAGCAATACGTCATAGCCGTGTTGGGCGGCGAGCTTCACGGCTGGGTCGATAACTGGGCCCGCAGGGGCAACTCACACAAACCAGTAAGGCTAGATCAGGAGGGCTCCACGTTGGTACCTTTCACTTTCGCACTGCCCCGAACGAAGAAACAGAGGGACATGATGGCCCGTGGAATTCTCGCGGCCGGGACGGCTGCGGCGGCATTGTTCGGATTCGCCGGTGTCCCCGCCGCCTCAGCAGCGTCTTTCAGCGGGACGTATCAGGTGGTCGAGTACCACGGCTACGAGATCGAGGTGCCGGTGTCTTGGCCGGTGTACAAGCTGGCGGCCGACCCGAGTCGGTGCGTGCTGTTCAACCAGCACGCCGTCTACCTCGGCACGCCGGGGGCGGACCAGCGGTGCCCCATACGCGCGTTCGGGCGGACCGGGGCGGTGTTGGTGCAGCCGGAGCAGACGTCGGTGCCGCCAGGCACGGTGAAGGTCGGGCCTGACACGGCGTCGTTCTCGGGTCCGCTGCCCGCGCACGACGCGACGAGCCACATGGTGCAGGTCGCGGAACCAGGTCCTGGTGTGCTGGTGACGGCGACATACGGGTCTGACGAAGCGCAGATCCGCTCGATCCTGTCGGGCGCGCGGATGACCGCGAAGTCTTCCTCCGAGGCGTCTAGCACCCCGGCCGGCAAGGCGTCTGGGATGCCGGTGACCGGGCGGGCGGCGGCGGGGAGCAGTTCGTCGTCTGGTGGAACGATGCCGGAGTTGTCGCTGCGGCAGGGGCACGGGCTCGGGGTCGACGCGTGCACCGTGCCGTCGGCCGCGACGATGACCGACTGGCTGGCCTCGCCGTACCGGGTGATCGGCACCTACCTGGGCGGCGTGAACTGGGCGTGCAGCTATGGGAACTTCACCAGCACGTGGGCCAGCGAGGTCGCGGCCGAGGGCTGGAGATACATCCCGATCTGGGTCGGGCCGCAGGCGCCGTGCACGACGATCGAAGGCGCGACCGTGATCGACACGTCCGACGCGGCGGCCCAGGGCGAGGCCGAGGCGGCGAGCGCCGCGGCGGCGGCCCAAGGCTTCGGCTACGGCCAGGGGACGCCGATCTACTTCGACATGGAGGGCTACGACAGTTCCGATACCTCGTGCGCCCAGGCGGTCATGACGTTCCTCGGCGGCTGGACAGCAGGGCTGCGCGCCGCCGGGTACCTGTCGGGGGTCTACTCGAGCGCGGCGTCCGGCATCGCGGACCTCGCCGCGGAGTACACCAACCCGGACTACCAGCGCCCGGACGACGTGTGGGTGGCCGACTGGAACGGTGACCCAGTGCTCACCGACCCCTCCCTGCCGAGCGGCGACTGGCAGAACGCGGTGCTCCACCAGTACTACGGAAGCCACAACGAGACCTGGGGCGGGGCCACCGTGAACGTCGACAGTGACGTCATCGACGGCGCGGTCGCCGGTTACCCGGGCCCGTCGGCTGTCGGGCGGCCGGCGCTGCTTGACGAGCCATCCGGAGTTTCCTTGACGCCGGGAGGGACCACCACTACGCGGCTGGTGATGCAGGGCGGCCCGCAGGCCGCGGTCGTGCACTGGAAAGCCGCCGCTCCCGACGGGGTGTCGGTGACCCCGGGATCGGGGGTCAGCTTCGTCTCCGCAAACGAACGGGCGACCGTACCGGTCCAGGTCTCTGCCACCGCGTCACTAGTCTAGCCGCCGAGCGGTATGACGTGCCGATCACGGCATCCGCGGGCGGTCAGGAGCTCGCGGAGACCTTCCTGCTGGTAAGCAGTGGATCAGCGCTGCCCGGGACGGTCGTGCTCTACGCGGCGGACCCGCAGAGCATGGCGATCGCCGCAGCCGACGCGAGAAGCGGCTGGCGCTGCCCGCGGGCGGCGTGACCGGCGACTTCGAGACCGCCTGGAACGACGCTTCGCAGGGCTCTGACCTAGTGCTCGCAGTCGGTGCGGCGGCGTCCGACGCGCTGTACTACAACGCCTGCGGCTGGACGAACCCGGCTGGCACCAGCGCCGGCAGCACGCCGTTCTTCTACCCCGGGGCTCCACTTCAGCAGAGTGAGGCGGACGCGTTCGAGGTGGCCGACGGGAGCAGCACAGCCGCGACCGTGCGGCTGACCGCGCAGTACGCGCAGTACGCGCTGGCCGGAACGGTGCCCGACGACGGCGGCCAGCCGGTCGGGCCGGTCACCCCGACGGACAGCTGCCTAGGATCCGCCAACGTGCCGGTGCCGTAGCCGCGCGTACGAGGTTCCAGTAGCAACGGCGCCGTTGCTACTGGAACCTCCGACGGAGCAAGACGCTAACCGTCACCGGAGGAAGTGACCGGATCGGACGGGCCCAGGTGCTCGCCACCGGCGACGCCGTCGACGCGACAGCCTGCTGCTCCCCGTCGTAGCGAAAGAGATCACGCGATTGCTGCCTTGAGACGATCCGAGAGCCGGAGCACGTCCGATCTCGCGTCGGGGCCGACCGCGGCGGTTCCGCATCAAATTGGAGGGCATCACTGCCGACGACCCTCGCAGCGGCTGTCGCTGCGGACGACAACCAGCCGCCGTGGCGACCACGGCCAACTACTGCATCGCCCCGCCCGTCGCCGCGCACCTCCCATTAGTCGAGCGGTCCCAGCGAGACACCAGCTTCCACGAAGGCCGAGCCATCTGCGCGGGCCGGTTCTGGCCACTTCATACTTCCGCTCTGGCTCTCCCGCCGGGCTGGAGCGGCAGCTGTCGCCCGGTCCTGCGGCGGCGCGTGTGCGCCTCCGTCGACTCGGTCACTGCCTCCTCGCGTCGGTGGACCGGTGTAGAGGATGTATGTTGGGAACGGCCCCGGCGCCCATTCCTGCGAGCGTCGCGGCGTCTGTCAGGTCGCGCCCCAGTTGCAGTGAGCCGGCCGCTTGATGGACTGGCCGTTGCGAGTCAGCCACTGCCGGGAGACAGTCCCCCGTAGGCGCACTCGGCGAGCCAACGCCACAGGACCGCGCCGCGGCGCAGCCTGGCATCACCAGCGCGGCCAGCTGGATGGCCCGAGCGGGCGCGTAGAAGTAGTCGACGAGCAGCCATTCACCAGATCACTCGGACCAGCCGGGTCGAACGAGGCCGGACTCGTAGGCGATCACGACGAGCTGGGCGCGGTCCCGGGCGCCGAGCTTGATCATCGCCCGGCTCACGTGCGTCTTGGCCGTGGCGGAGCTGACGACGAGGCGCTGGGCGATCTGCTCGTTCGACAGGCCGGCGGCGGCGAGCGCCATCACCTCGCGTTCTCGGTCGGTCAGCTCCTCGAGCGCGGCCGAGCGGGGCGGCTCCTTGGCACGCGCGGCGAACTCGCTGATCAGCCGGCGGGTGACCGACGGCGACAGCAACGCCTCGCCAGAGGCCACTACCCGCACCGCCTCGATCAGGTCGCCCGGCTTGGTGTCCTTGACCAGGAAGCCCGCTGCCCCGGCCCGGATCGCGTCGAACACGTACTCGTCGATCTCGAACGTGGTCAGGATCACGATCCGGACGCCGGCGAGCGTCGGGTCGGCGACGATCGCGCGCGTGGCGGCGATTCCGTCGAGCGTCGGCATGCGGATGTCCATCAGCACGACGTCGGGCGTGAGCGCGCGGGTCAGGTCGACCGCCGCGCGCCCGTCCGGCGCCTCGCCGACGACCTCGATCCCGTCCTGCGCGTCCAGGAGCGCGCGGAACCCGGCGCGCAACAGCGCCTGGTCGTCGGCTAGCAGCACGCGGATCACTGCGGTCACTCGCCCGGAAGTGGGATCCGCGCGCGGACGCGGAAGCCACCGCTGGATCGGGGGCCGGCGTCGAGCGTGCCGCCAAGGGAGGCCGCCCGCTCGCGCATGCCCGGGATGCCATTGCCACCGTCCTCGCCGTCCGGCGCGGACGCCTCGCGGCGACTGCCTGAGGCGCCCGGACCGCGTCCGTCGTCGTCCACCTGTACGGTCAACTCGTCAGGGCCGTAGTTCAGTTCGACGGTGGCGGCGCCCGCCCCGGCGTGGCGGACGATGTTCGTCAGTGCCTCCTGCACGATCCGGAACGCTGCCAGATCGATGCTCGCCGGGAGCGGCCGGCGCTCGCCGTGGACCTCGAGCGTGACCCCGACGCCAGCCGCGGTGGTGCGGGAGACGAGGTCGTCGAGGCCGTCCAGGCCCGCCGTCGGCGCCCGGGGCGCCTGCTCGCCGGTGCCGCGCAGCACGCCCAGCACCGAACGGACCTCGCGCAGCGCGTCGGCGCTCGCCTCGTTGATCGCCGTCAATGCGATCCGCGCCTGCTCGGGCTTCTCGTCCATCAGGTGCAGGGCAACGCCGGACTGGACGTTGATCAGCGAGATGTTGTGCGCCAGCACGTCATGTAGCTCGCGGGCGATGCGCAGCCGCTCTTCATCGGCCTGGCGGCGGGCCTGGAGCTCGCGCGCCCGCCTGGCCTGCGCGAAGCGCTCCCGGCGGGCGCGCACCCCTTCGACGCCGGCCAGCGCCACGAGCAGCCAGGCGGCGATCGCCAGCGCCGCCAGCACCTTCGGCCCGCCCGAGTGCCCGAGCGCCCACGGCAGCCAGAGGAACAGCACCCAGCCGAGCCCGACCGCGGCCCACGCGAGCACCCGCTCGCCGGCGAACACCGCCGAGACGATCGCCAAGCCGAGCGAGAGGAAGTTCGGGCCGAGCAGGTAGCCGCGCGCGACGTACGCCGCCGTGACGGCGAACACGAAGGCGAGCACCTCGCGCACGTACCGCCGCCGCAGGACCAGCGCGAGCGGGCCGAGCGCGAGCAGTATGTAGGCACCGGCGTCAAGCTCCGTCGCCGGGTGGCACCCAGACGCCCACCAGCAACTGTGCGTGCGCGACACGTGATGCGCCGCCCCCGCTGTGGCGGCGATCTGGATCGCCCCGCACATCGCGGCGAGGCGGACATCGCTGCGGCGGATCCAGACCGGTAGGGCCACAGCCGCACGATAGCCCCGCCCGCGGGGGTCGTCATCGGCTCCCGGGCGCAGCGGCGGCTACGCCTGCGGGAGTACACGGTGTCGCTCCGGTCAGACGCCGGAAGCAGCACAGAAGCCGCCCCTCGCCCGACGACAAATCGCCCGCCGGAGAGCACGCTTCTTCCTGCAACACGCGACCGAATCACACACACCGAAGGGAGCAGCGATGTACGGCTACGACAGGATCAACCAGATGATCCGGGACCCCAAACTGCGCGCGAGCGACGCCGACCGGGAGGCGACCGCCGACCGGCTACGCCAGCATCACACCGACGGCCGGCTCGACACGGAGGAATTCCAGGAGCGCCTGGACAGGTGCTTCGCCGCGAAGACGGTGGGCGAGCTGGCCGAGCTCACGCGCGATCTGCCGGGCGATCCGGCGCGTCGCGGCTCGGGCGCTCGCACCGGCTCCAGCCTGCTCAGCTGCCTGCGGTCGATCCCGATCCTCGCGATCATCCTGGCCATCGTCGCGGTCCACCTGATCGTCGGCATGGTCAGTGGCCTCTGGATCCTGATCCCGCTGTTCTTTCTGGCCCGCTTCATGATGTTCCGCCGCGGATTCCGCATCGGGAGCGGTCGCCGCGGAGCCGCGCTTTAGCGGCCGCTCGAGCCGGGCTCGCTGCGCCCGTTCGGCCTCGCCATAGTCACCAACATCAGCCACCGCGCCGATGGACTGGCTCCTGTGCCACGGGTGTCGAGGCGGCGGAGCATCGAGGCGCGCGAACGAGAGGGGTAGCGGATAGGCTCTGGTGCGTCCGGTCCGGCCTTGCCCCGGGCCGGATGATGCGACTGCGAGGAGGTGGAGTCGGCATGGCTGGAACGGTGCTGTTGCTCGGGACGTTCGACACGAAGGGCCACGAATACGCCTTCGTCTGTGACCGGTTGCGCGATCTGGAGGTCGCGGTACTGCTGGTGGATGCAGGGATCAACGACCCGGTGGGGGTGGAGCCGGACGTGGCTCGGGACGCGGTGGCAGAGGCGGGCGGGGCGCGGATCGAGGAGTTGGTGTCGGCTGGCGACCGTGGCGCCGCGGTGGAGGCGATGGCGCGGGGCGCGCCGGTTGTTGTGCGGCGGCTGTTCGACGCGGGTCGCTTCGACGGGATTCTGGCGCTGGGTGGCTCGGGCGGCTCGTCGATCGCTACCGCCGCGATGCGCGGTCTTCCGGTCGGGGTCCCGAAGTTGATGGTTTCGACGATGGCGGCCGGCGACACGCGACCGTATGTTGGTGCCACGGATGTGACGATGATGGCCTCGGTCGTCGATATCGCGGGCGTCAACTCGGTGTCGGGTCGGATCATGAGTAACGCGGCTGGCGCGATCGCGGGCATGGTGGGCGCTCGGGTGCCCGAGTTCGCGCACCGGAAGGTGATCGCCGCGACGATGTTCGGTGTCACCACGCCGTGCGTGACTCGCGCCCGTGAGCTGCTCGACGAGCTTGGCTACGAGGTGCTCGTTTTCCACGCTACCGGCACCGGCGGCCGGTCGATGGAGGTCCTGGCGTCCGACGGCTATCTCGACGGCGTGCTCGATATCACCACGACCGAGCTCGCCGATGACTTGGTTGGCGGCGTGCTGTCGGCGGGGCCTGACCGGCTAGAGGCGGCGGGGCGGTCGGGCGTTCCCCAGGTGGTCTCGCTCGGCGCCCTCGATATGGTCAACTTCGGTCCGCGTGACACCGTCCCGGAGCGGTTCGAGCAGCGTCGGCTGTATGTGCACAACCCGACGGTGACGCTGATGCGCACGACGCCGGAGGAGTGCGCCGAGCTCGGGCGGAGAATCGGCCGCAAGTTGTCGGGGGCGCGCGGTCCGACGGTCCTATTCGTGCCGGTGCGCGGGGTGTCGATGATCGATGTCGAGGGGGAGCCGTTTCATGACCCCGCGGCCGACCGTGCGCTGGTCGACGGGGTGCGGGAGACGCTGGATGAGCGCGTGGAGGTTCACGAGCTGGACATGGACATCAACGACGAGCGGTTCGCGGTGGCGATGGCGCGCCGTCTGCACGAGCTCGTGACGGAGGCGACATGAACCGAGCGGATGCGCTGGCGCGGCTGCGGGCCCAGGTGACGGCCGGGCAGCCGATCATCGGAGCGGGCGCGGGCACCGGACTGTCGGCCAAATGCGCCGAGGCCGGCGGCGGCGACCTGATCATCATCTACAACTCGGGCCGCTTTCGGATGGGCGGTCGCGGCTCGCTGGCCGGGCTGCTCCCGAACGGCGACGCCAACGCGATCGTGGTTGACATGGCCCGCGAGGTGCTGCCGGTCGTGCGCGCGACGCCGGTCCTGGCCGGGGTGTGCGGCACTGACCCGTTCCGGCTGATGCCGGTGTTCCTGGAGGAGATCCGCCGGATCGGGTTCAGCGGCGTGCAGAACTTCCCCACGGTCGGCCTCATCGACGGGACGTTCCGCGCCAACCTCGAGGAGACCGGGATGGGCTTCGGGCTCGAGGTCGACATGATCCGCGCGGCACACGAGCAGGATCTGCTCACCGCGCCGTACGTGTTCGATCCCGATCAGGCGACGGACATGGCCCGGGCCGGGGCCGACGTCCTCGTGCCCCACATGGGCCTGACCACCGGCGGGGCGATCGGCGCGGAGACGGCCAAGACGCTCGACGACTGCGTCGGGCTGATACAGGCCATGCACGACGCGGCCAAGCGGGTGAACCCGGAGATCCTCGTCCTGTGTCACGGAGGGCCGATCGCCGAGCCCGATGACGCGGCGTACGTGCTCGAGCGCACGGAGGGCGTGGTCGGCTTCTTCGGCGCGAGCTCGATGGAGCGCCTCCCGACCGAGGTAGCGATGACCGAGAACATGCGGCGCTTCAAGGCGCTCGCTGTGAGCAGCGAGCACCGATGAGCACGTTCGTCATGCGGGACGCGATCCGGCAGAAGGAGTTCGACCGGGGCACGATCGGCTGTGCGGCTGTCGTCTGTTAGGGGGCTGGGGCTGAGCGCGCGCTCGGGAGAAATGGGGGGGATCATGGGGGCAAGAATGGATTGAACCCTCCCGGCGCCGCGCACCCTCGTTCGGCTCAAGGCGGCCTCGCGGGCCGCGTTGTCGTGGCCCGCGCCGCGCGGCCCGCGTGAGTTTGCGCAACTTTTCGGCTCTACGTCCGTTTGGGTCGGAGGTTGTTCGCTGTCAGCACGCGAACCGAGGGCGCCCTGCCAGGGGGCGAGGCGGGGCGCCCGTTGCCTGCCGCGGCGGGGTTGGGGCGACAGCGCCGCGGCGAGAGGGGCGTCCGTTCCCCAAGTCCAATTCTCGCAAAATCGGGAATTCCCTATTCGATGTTGTTGAAGGAATCGACGCCTGACGTGTCGGCAGGGGTCTCGGCGCCCGTGGCGAACACGTTCCGCGGAGCATTGCCGCGCGATGACCCAGAAGCCCGTCAAGCCCAACAAATCGCCTGATCGGCCAGTCCGCTCGCGTCTGCCCCGGGCCAGGAGGCGCACGCCGAGCCATGTCGAGATCGCAGAGCGTGCCTACTTCATCCACCTCGAGGAGGGTGAACGCGATCAGGTCGCGAACTGGCTGCGGGCCGAGCGCGAGTTGGCGGCGGCTTGACGCGGCGCGCGGCTGATCTTGCGAGCTGAGGGTGGCTGATCCTGCTGATCTGTTGAAGGCGTGGCAGCGCGCGATTCGCGACCTAGGCGGGGTGGCCGCCTCGCTGGCTTCGGGACCGGCCGGAGCGGCGAGTGATCTCGCGCGACCTCTGCAGCGCCAAGCCGAACTGCTCCAGCAGGTGCTCCAGCGCCAGCTCGAGTTCGAGCGCGAGCTCCTCGGGCGTGCCGCCGCGCCGTTGCACGCCGCACAGGATCTTGTCGATCAGGCTACGGGGACGTTCCGCGCGCAGGCGATCTCGTTTCGGGCAGCATCAACCACCTTCGGCCAGCTCGCCGGGCTGATGGACCAGCAGGCGGACCTCCTGGAACGTGCCGGCACCCTGATGCGTGACCCGCTAACCGCGTTCAGATCCGCCGGCGACGAGCCGCCCACCGAGAACCAGTGACACCCGGGTCGACGCGCACGTCCACATGCGTCAATCTGAAGAGTTGCCGGTTCCCTCGGGCTGTTCGAATCTAAGCGGGTTGTCGTCCAGCGGGTTCGCGGCCGCGGTCCGCGCGTCGGCGGGTGGCTGGCGATTCCGGGTCTGCAGGGATAGACCGGCAGCCCAAGCCGCGCCGTCCACAACAAGGTCCGCTCACCGTGCTCGGTGACGGAGTTCGAGTCGACGGGCGCCGCCGCTACGATGCCCGCGTGGGGCCATTGCCGCATCTCATCGTC
>Ga0187779_10002507_pt1 | contig 11221 bp, 7 predicted proteins | sample 1015_Q2_SP10_10__FD_132435 | JGI IMG/M metagenome (GOLD analysis project Ga0187779, IMG submission 132435) | Tropical peat soil microbial communities from peatlands in Department of Meta, Colombia - 1015_Q2_SP10_10_MG | ecosystem: Environmental > Terrestrial > Soil > Wetlands > Peat | place... | reverse complement strand
TCTTGTAGGTGTCATTGATTTGGATGCCCCGGTTGATCGCGTTTTCCTGATTCCACAGGAGGCCGCGTTCGATGTTCATGTTTTCGAACGTGAACGTATATTCAGCCCCAATGAGGGTCGGCAGCGCGCCGACCTCTATGTTGAAATTGCCCTTAACGAACTTGACGTAGCCTACCGGGAGCGGACCCCAGAGCTGGTTCACTGAATTGCCAGTCGACAGGTACGGCGTGCCCAGGGCCGGGATGTTGTAGGCTCCTGCCTGGAAATAGAACTGCCACCAGCCGGAGGTCTTTTGGATGAAAACCTGACCGTTGCTCACATCCCAGTAGGTCGCGTCGCTCATAAACGGAGGAGCGGCGAGAATATGATTGCCTTCCGTCGCGCCGATACCACTCAGAATTCCTGTAACGTCTAGTTTTCCAAATGGACCGGCGTCAAACTCGTGAGGTACTGCCGTGCTAAGTGGCCCGGACATGGAAGGAGTGGGCAGTGGCATGGGAGCCGCTGGGGCCTGGGCGGGTGCCTGCGACGGAGATGCGCTTGCGGGTGTCGAGGCGCCCTGATCCTGTGGTGCCGTCGGCGCCGGCTGACTCGCAACGGCCGATGAGGACGCTACCTCCGGCTGAGCATTGGCATTTGACGCAACGGTCGGGTCCTGCGACTTACCTGCACTGGATTGAGCTCTGCACACGAGCGGTCCTACGAGTGCTTGCATCACAAAGATTACGGCCACCATGACTCGCCGAAGTGCACTCTTCATGTGACTCCCCTCTATATTTTTTATTTGTTTTGCCATTCGCACCCACCCGGATGATAGCGGAGCGAATTCGGGTCACCTGGCCGCAACTCTAGGGTCTGCAAGGACCGGAGTCCAATGCATAAAAGTTCTTGGTTGGATTCAAATTTCGAAGAACAACAGAAATTTATGATCACGATCAGACTTCTATATGTGCGGAACGAGGGCGGACTTGTCGAGGAGGGATGTGCGGAAGAAGGGACTCGAACCCCTACGGCCTTGCGGCCACCAGCTCCTAAGGCTGGCGCGTCTGCCAATTCCGCCACTTCCGCGTCGGGTACTTCGGCATTCAGTATAGCATCGCGTTCTGACTTGCCGCGCCCAGACCGTCAGGGGATCCGACTCACCCCATGGGTGCACGCGAGCGTTCCTTCGCTAGCAGCACCACAAGGCGCGCAACTTCTTCAGGCTCCATGGCCGTGCTGTCCACCAGGACTGCATCTTCGGCCCGGATCAACGGAGAGGCGCTGCGCTCGCGGTCGCGGCGATCACGCTCGTGCACTTCCGCAAGCGTGCGGGCGATGTCGATCGCGTCACCTTTCTGCTGATGCTCGCACCACCGGCGTCCGGCCCGGATCTCGGGAGAGGCCGTTAGAAAAATCTTCAGTTGCGCATCGGGGAAAACCACGCTGCCGATGTCGCGCCCCTCCATCACCACTCCCCCTCGTTCTCCGGCGCGTCTCTGCTCGACCACGAGCACCTTGCGGAGTTCCGGGACGACGGCGACTTTCGAGGCCGCCAGTGCGACTTCGGGTGTGCGGATGGCAGCCGTGACGTCCTCGCCATCAAGGAAGACCTGTTGTGTGGCGTCCCGGGCGCGGAGGTCGATTCGCGTGTCGCGTGCGAGCGACGCCAGTTGCTCGGCACTCTCCAGCGAGACCTGCCGCCGCAACGCCTTCAGCGCAACGGATCGGTACATGGCACCGGTGTCGATGTAGGTATAGCCGAGCAGCGCCGCGACGCGTCTGGCAAGCGTACTCTTGCCCGAGCCGACCGGGCCATCAATGGCAATGATGAGGTTCGGCAAGATCCCCTCGAATGTCGCCAGAGCCAAGCGAACGATTTGCCGCGCAGCCCTTTTATCACCCGGCTCGTCAGTTGCGCTTGAATGCCCGCTCAATCTCGCGCACGGAATAACGCAGCACAACAGGGCGACCGTGCGGACAGCTCATCGGATACTCGGTCTTGGCAAGCTCGTCCAGCAACCACTCCATTTTTGTGGTGTCGAGCGGTGTGTTGATTTTGATGGCTGCGTGGCACGCGGTTGAGGCGGCGATTGTCGCCCGCAACGAATCGATCGAGACAGCTTGATTTTCATGAGAGACGCCATCGAGGATTTCAAACAACAGTTTTTCCGTATCGCCACTCACGATTCCGGCGGGCGCGGCGTGAATGGCAATGCTGCGCATACCGATCTGGTCGACCTCGAATCCATTTGCACGCAATTCCTCGCCAATTTGCTCAAACGTCGCAAACTGCCGTGGGTTCAGCTCCACGAGGATCGGCACTAGCAGGCGTTGCCCGCCCAGTTCACCTTCCCTCCGAGCTCGTAGGTGTTGTTCGAAGAGCACGCGCTCGTGCGCCACGTGTTGATCAATGATCCAAAGTCCTTCGCCGTTCACCGCGACGATAAAACTCGCGTTCACCTGCCCGAGCGGCTTCAGTTCAGAGATCCCCTCAGGCCGAGGAAGCGATCCAGCTCCGGCCGCAGCTGCCTCCAAAATCGATGGCCCGTCCGCATCAGAGGGTATCGGAAAACTCATCGTGCCAGCGGAGCCAAAACCGAGTCGTTCTGCAAAGGGAGCCACGCTTGGCGGGAACTGCTCAGAAACGGCACCGCTCCGAAACGGAGCCGAAACCGCTCCCCCCTCCGGGCTCAGGAGCGAGCTGGGCATCAATCCCGCACTCGATACCGACGCCGCTGCGACGGCGCGCGCGGCGGGAAACCCCGCAATAGGCCTGGCGATCATAAGTGCGCTCCTTAGGGCGTCACGCGCGAAATCATGAACCGCCTGCGGATGACGGAAGCGCACTTCAATCTTCGCCGGATGAACGTTCACATCGACTTCTTGGCAGGGCAAATCGAGGAAGAGCAGCACGACCGGAAAAACGCCCGCGGGCGCGACATGGCGATACGCCTCGCTGATCGCATGGAGCAACAGTCGGTCGCGCACGAGCCGCCGGTTGACAAATAGGTAGATTCCATTGCGATTCGATCGCTGTACTTCCGGGCGCGATGTAAACCCGCTCACACGCAGCGTCGCCGCCTGCTCGTCGCTATCCTGCTCATCGGCGGCTAAGGTCACGGGGCCCTCGCTTGCAGGAATTTCAATGAGCTCGTCCAGAGCCTGTCGGCCGAAGATCTGATAGACGCGCTCGGAGAGTTTCTCGACCGGCGCGCAGTCTAGAATCACTTGCGATGAAGTTTTTAGCAGAAACTGCACTTCCGGATGAGCGAGGGCATAGTGGGTAACAAGTGACGCGATGTGACCGAGCTCGGTCGTCTCCGACTTCAGAAATTTTCGCCGTGCCGGCACTGCATAGAAGATATTGGCGACGCTAATCGAAGTCCCCGTCGGGACACCCGCTGGTTTTACGCCAACGAGCTTTCCTCCCGCGAATTCGACTTGAGTGCCTTCGTCTTCGTCGGCCGTGCGGGTCTCAAGCCATAGGCGTGAGACGGCCGCGATCGAGGGCAAGGCCTCACCGCGAAAGCCGAGCGTGGCAATGGACAGCAGATCGTCCGCCGTTTGCAGCTTCGACGTCGCATGGCGCTCAAACGCGAGCAAGGCGTCGTCGTGATTCATGCCGCAGCCGTCGTCCGTCACGCGGATCATGCGCTTACCGCCTGACTCTGCTTCAATGCGAACGGACCGCGCGCCCGCATCGAGCGCGTTTTCGACCAACTCCTTGACAACCGACGCCGGCCGCTCGATCACTTCGCCAGCCGCAATTTTGTTGGCAACGTTCTCCGCAAGTATTCGGATCCGCGACATCAGAACTCCCTATCGCACAGTCAAAAGGAGACGCGAAAAGCCGTCACTGGATCTCATTCCTCCCGATACTGTCCTCATCCAGTTTGATACCCAACTCCTTGAGCTGCGCGGCGTCTACTTCCGACGGTGAGTCGGCCATCAAGTCCTGCGCTTTCGTCGTTTTGGGGAACGCGATGACGTCACGCAGAGATTTCTCTCCGGCGAGAAGCATGACCACTCGGTCGATTCCGAGCGCGATACCACCATGCGGGGGTGTACCGTAGGTCAAAGCATCGAGGAAGAATCCAAAGCGCTGCCGCGCCTGCTCCTCACTCAACCCGAGCGCCCTGAACATGCGCGCCTGCACGTCCTGCCTGTGGATTCGAATGCTGCCCGAGCCCAGCTCGTTGCCGTTGAGCACCAAATCGTAACCTTTCGAGCGGCATTCCCATGGCGCGGTCTCAAGCTTATCGATGTCCTCTTCGACGATGCCGGTGAACGGGTGCTGCGCGCTCACCCAGCGCCGTTCAGTTTCGCTCCATTCAAAAAGTGCAAAGCCCGTGATCCAGACAAACTCCCATTTGCTCCGATCGATGAGCTTCAATTTATCACCGAGATACAAGCGGACCTGGCCGGCAACGTTCAGGGAGGTATCGCTGTGCGGAATTTGCTGCTTTGCCGCTACGGCAACGATGAGATCGCCCGGCTTTGCGCCGAGCGCAGCGACGAGTTCGTGCAGGCTCTGTGCGCCGAGCTGTTTTTCAAGAGGCGATGAAACTCCCTCTGTCGTCACTTTGGCCGTGTAGACTCCGCGTGCGCCGACCGACTTCGCGAACTCCACTAGCTCATCCATCTGTTTGCGCGACCAAGCCGCGGCGCCGGGTGCGACCACTGCTTGTACGTTGCCTTCCCATTGCAGCACTGGACGGGCCGGTTCGAACGAGTGCGTGACACTACGTAATTCCATGCCGAAGCGCAAGTCTGGCTTGTCTGAACCGAACCGACGCATCGCATCTTTATAGGTAAGGTGGCGGAACGGGCCTCTGACTTCGACGCCAACGACGGCGCACACACGCTCCATCACTCGCTCGATCACCTCGAAAATGTCTTGTTGTCGGGGAAACGACATTTCGAGGTCGAGCTGTGTGAACTCCAACTGACGATCGGCCCGAAAGTCCTCATCACGGATGCACTTGCAGATCTGAAAGTACCGATCCATGCCAGAAATCATCAGAATTTGCTTGAAGATCTGGGGCGACTGCGGCAGGGCGTAAAACTGTCCGCGGTGAATACGGCTCGGCACCAGGCAGTCCCGGGCTCCCTCTGGCGTTGAGCGCGTCAGCAGCGGCGTCTCGATTTCGAAAAAGTCGAGCTCATCGAGTGTCTTGCGGATCTCGTAGACGATATGATGGCGTAGCTCGATATTGCTGTGTAGGCGCGGGCGGCGCAAATCGAGATAGCGATACCGCAGGCGTGTCTCCTCCGTAGCCGTCACTTCGTCCTCGATGAGAAACGGTGGAGTTTTCGAGTTGTTCAGGATGTGTAGGTGGCTGGCCAGCACTTCGACTTCACCGGTCGAGATTTCCAGATTCGCCTTCTGCCGCCGCAAGACGCGCCCCTCCACCGCGACGACAAATTCCGACCGCAGCTCTTCGGCTTTCGCGTGTGCTTCAGGCTGTTGCTCCTGGTTGAACACAATCTGCACAATTCCAGCCCGGTCGCGTAGATCGATAAAGATGAGCTGGCCGAGATCTCGTCGACGATGCACCCAGCCCATCAGTACGACGTCTTTACCTTCCTCCGACGCGCGCAGCGCGCCGCAGGCGTGCGTCCGTTTCAGATCTCCCTGCGTGTCAAGCACCGGAGCCCCTTCGTTCCGATTCCAGAAATTCCAATAAGTCGCTTTCTGTCAGTTTTTTTTGCTCGGCATCGGCGAGCCGTTTCAGCGTGAACATACCCGACGCAACTTCATCCTCGGCAATGATGAGCCCATAACGCGCTCCCAGCCTGTCAGCCATGCCCAGTGCTTTTTTGAAAGTTGTCTCTTCGGCTGGTAACTCGACCACCAGCCCGCAGGCACGCAGTTTCTTCGCGATGTTCAGGGCGACCGGATAGGCCTGCGCACCCCTTCGCACGATGAACACGCTCAGTCCCGGCAGGTGCGGGAGATGCCCGCCCTCTTGGAGCGAGAGAATCGCCCGGTCCGTGCCGATGGCAAAGCCGATCCCCTTGACACCAGCCGGCCCACCTAACAGCTCGACGAGACCATCGTAGCGACCGCCGCCGCAAACAGCGTTCTGCGAACCAAGGCCCGTAGCGGTCATCTCAAAGGTAGTACGCGTGTAGTAATCCAGGCCGCGGACGAGCCGCCAGTTCTCCTCAAAGCAAATTTCGCGTAGGTTCAGCTCGTCTTTCAGCTCCGAGAAGTGCTGCCGGCAGGCCCCGCAAAGATGGTCCGAGATTCGCGGAAGCCTCTCGATCAGGGCCTGCTCTTCCGGCAGCTTCGAATCGAGCACACGCAGTGGGTTGGTCTCGATGCGGCGCTGGCTGTCCGGGCCGAGTTTGTCACTTCCTTTTCGCAACTCCTGACGGAGCAGGTCGACATACCGGGGGCGGCAGTCGGCGCACCCCACGGAGTTGATGTATAGCGTCGTATTGAGAAGCCCTACCTGCCGGAAAAGGACCAAAAGCATTTCGAGAACTTCGGCGTCGATGGCGGGCGCGTCGGAGGAACCAAGCACTTCTGCACCGATTTGATAGAACTGCCGGTACCGACCTTTTTGTGGGCGCTCGCGACGAAACATGGGCCCGACGTAGGAAAGCTTCTGATTTCCTGGTAGCAGATGCATCCCATGCTCGATGTAGGCTCGGCAAACCGATGCGGTGGCTTCCGGACGCAGGCTGATGGACGACTCGTCCCGATCTTCGAATGTATACATCTCTTTTCCCACGACGTCCGTATCAACCCCGATGGAACGGGCGAATAGCTCCGTCTCCTCAAAAATCGGCAGGCGTATTTCGCGAAAATTGTATGACTCCAGAACCTCGCGGACCCTCTGCTCAAACCAATTCCACAGCGCGGAATCGGGCGGCAGAATGTCCCGGGTACCTTTGATCGCCCTAAACTGCTTCCGCGATTCCATGCCTGCTTCTGCCCTCGAAGAAGTAGCCGGTGACGACAGGCCAGACAAAAACGCTCCCGCCAGATCGCTCCATACATCCGCTGCCATTCTCTTGATTTTCTTAGCGACCAGGATACATCGACAGGGCCGCCACACCTAGTGACTAGCCGCCGGTCCCGTAGCTTTGCGCCGCAAACGCGTTCTTGAATCCGACGTAGTGTTCAGCGGAAAGTCGAATCTGCTCGCGCTCGGCTTCGGTGACCGTGCGACGAACCTTCCCCGGGACGCCCATGACAAGGCTACCGGGAGGAACTTCCATTCGCTCGGGGATCAGTGTGCCCGCGGCAACGATGCTGCCCGATCCAATCCTTGAGCCGTTTAGCAGAATCGCACCCATGCCGATCAGGCAGTGGGACTCAACCGTGCAGCCGTGAAGGATCACGCCGTGGCCTACCGTCACACCGTCCCCTACCGACAGCGCAAAGCTTTCCCCCTGGATGTGCAGGACGGAGCCGTCCTGAATGCTGGTGCGCGCGCCGATGCGGATCGAGTGGTAGTCCCCTCGCATCACAGCGCACGGCCAGACGCTGGAATCCTCGCCGATCACGACATCTCCAATCACAACCGCTTGCGGATCGATGTATGCGCTCAAAGCGATTCGAGGCTGACGACCCTGAAAACTGCGAATCATTCGCCCTCCCTCTATAGCCAGCGACAAGCCGAGCTGAGAGTATATATGGCAAATCTGCGATGCGGCCTGGTGGTTTGTCGAATATGAAAGGGAACGGTCAGATATCGAAGAACTTAAGTTCGTATCGGTTCATTTGAAAAGTCGATCCCCCCGATCAAAACGTTGCATTTTACGAAACTGATACTTCTGTATAACCTCCGGGCCTCGGGCTTCACCCCCTTCAAAGGAGAGTCTAATGGCCGAAAAAACAACGGGTGAGATGCAGGCTACGTTGGGACTGACCGGGCTCACGTTCAATGCGATGGCCCTAATCGCCCCGGGCGCCTTCCTGTGGCTCACCTTCATCACGCAGGCCGGTGAAGGCAACACGACGCCGTCGATGTGGATCGGTATCTTCTTTGCTTTACTGCTCTGTTTAGCAACCGCTGTGTCCTATGCGGAATTGGCCAAGCTATATCCTGGCACGGGAAGCTCGTATTATTTTGCCGAGCAGTCCTTCTTGAACCACGAAAAGGCGTGGCGATTCGCGCGCTTGGCAAAGTTTGTCGTGGGTTGGGGCTCCCATCTTTACTACTGGATTTATGTCGGCGCGATGGTTGCCGTCACGGGAGCGTTCTGCGGCTACATGACCGGGACGTTGTGGCCCACTTTCATGAGCGCGGCAAACCCGGGCCCGATGTTCATGATGCTCTGCGCGATCCTGTTTTCGTTTGGCGTAGCCTACATTGCACACCGCGGCGTCACGGGCTCAACGGCGGTGAACATTGCCATGAACGTGATTCAGATTTCGGCACTGATCGTTTTCTCCGTGATGGCGATTGGCTATCGACTGAACCATCCCGCGGGTAGCGTGGCTTGGCAGTGGGATGCGACGTCGGGTGATTCCTACAACTGCGAATTCCAAATGGACGCTCAAAACAGCATTGTGCGCGACTCCAGCATGGTGCCGCAATGCAAGAAGGATGCTTCGGGCGCTCCGGTTCCCTACCACATCAGTTATCCCTGGAATGACTCCATGGGCAACTTCTTGAGCCATCCGAACGCCAAATCCGTACTTGGCCTTCACAGCTTTGGTTGGATGTTCGTTCAGGCAAACCTGGCCATCTTGATTTTGGTCGGATTTGAGTCCTGTACGGCGCTCGGAGGCGAGGCACGAAATGCCAAACGAGACATACCCATTGCGGTGATCACATCTCTACTGATCCAGGGGGCCGTCTTCTACTTGTTTGAGTACTTCGCGGCCAACTACTTCTTAAATAGTGGCTATCCGATGACCAATGCGCCGAGCTCGGCGGCACCGATCGGAGACATGATGGTTATGGTTGGTAATGCCATCTTCGGTCCAGGCCATGGCCGCACCTTCATGCTGATCGAAGCCTTAACGGTCTTTCTCGCCTTGATCGGCACCACACTTTCCGCCATGAACACCGGGGCCCGCGTGACCTACGCGATGGGCAAGGACCAGGAAGTGCCAGAGGCTTTCGGCATGCTGCACGGCAAGAATCTAAGTCCGCACCGTGCCATCTGGATACTGGCTGTCATCGCGGCGATTTTGGGGTGCCTGGGCCTGTCCGTGCTGTTCGGCAACACTGCGGCGATCTCCGACGCCACAATTGCAGCCCTGCCTCACGGCTTCTGGTCGAGCTTTGGCTATATGTCTCACGACACGATGGCCAAGCTTCCAAACAGCTTACTCGCACTCGAGCTTTCCTCAAATTTCGGAACGTTCCTGCTCTACGGCTTGAGCTGCTTGGTGTGCATGGTTGCCTATCACAAGCACCCGAACTTCCGTTTCCTGCGACACTTGGGTATCCCGCTGTTCGGGTTAGCCGCGAATCTTGTCTGCATGGGGTTCTACTTGATTGGGCCTTTCATGGGCTTTGGCACGAAAGCGGAACCGTATGTGGCTTTGGGGGTAGCCGCAGTCTGGGGGATCTACGGAGCCATCTATTTCACCGTGGCAAGCAAGAAGAAGGGCAAGACGACGCTGGTTACGGCGCGTGCCTAATCGGAAACGAAGCAAGTGGGCCCGGCGCTTGCCGGGCCCGCTGCTCTCAGCTGCACCATCTGAAACTTTTATCTGGTCGATTCAAATGTTGTATCTCACCGACCACCCTCTTCGACGAATAATCTAGGCTAGCCTTCTGCGCGCGGTGGGGAGCGGGTGCGCAGAGGGAGATTTGAGGCATCCCGCGCAGGCGAATTCCAGCCACGTTCTCGGCAGGAGCCAATGTACAGGGGCCTTCAGGCGGCAGTGGCGACGAGCATGGTTGGAGCGAAAGAGGGCGATCGTCTGCCTGAAAACTCCATGGACGTTGAGTTCGCGCATTGTTCCGACGTTGGCCGAGTGCGTGAGGGCAATGAAGACTATCTCGGGCACGTGGCCCCGGCGACAGCGGAAGAAGCACGTGCGCACGGCTGGTTGTTTGTTGTGGCCGACGGAGTCGGCGGCCACGATCTGGGAGAAGTCGCCTCGCACACGGCCGTCGACAGCGTCTTAGTTGGCTTTCGCGAGGCCTCGCCGGGCGAAACGCATGCGGCGCTGCTCGAGCGCCTCATTAAGAACGCGAACACGCGCGTGATCGATGCCGGGCACGCGGCCAGCCCGGCCGGAACACGCATGGCCACGACGTTGGTTGCCTGCGCTCTGCGCTATGACCGCGCAACCATCGCCCATGTGGGCGATTCGCGTTGTTATCTCATCCGCCGCGGCCAGGCCAATTTGCTCACCCGCGATCACACGGTCGCAAACGAGCAGATCCGACTGGGAATTGTCTCTGCATCCGAGGCGGCAAGCTCCAAGGCGCACCACCTGCTGATCCGTTCTCTCGGCGCCGAACTTTTTGTGAATGTCGACGTCCAGGAGCACCAGGTCCTGCCGGGCGACATCTTGGTGCTCTGCTCGGACGGACTGCATGGTTCTGTGACCGGTTCGGAGATGGCCGCCGTCACCAGCCATGGGGGCGATTTGATCACTGCAGCCAAGCGACTGGTGGATATTGCCAACCAGCGAGACGGTAGTGATAATATCACCCTGCAAATAGTCCGCGTCCGAGGCGTTGAGCGCGTCGGAATGTACCGGGGCCGGCCCTATCGGCTGCGATAGCCGGAACACCCTGCCGATTCCCCTTGACGCTCTTGCGAGGTTACTGTCCGTCCCGGCGAACAACTCGACCATTTCCGTCTGGAAAGCGTAGCGGCCCGCAGCGGCATGGCATCCATTTTCAAAGCCACCGATGTCCGCACGGGTCGGCCGGTCGCGATCAAAGTCCCTCATCCAGAGATGGAAAGTGACCCGATTTTCTTCGATCGCTTCAAGCGCGAGGAAGACATCGGCAAGGCTCTCGATCACCCCGGCGTAATGAAGGTCTTTGAGAACGGTGATCGCAGCCAGCTGTACATGGTGATGGAATGGGTGGACGGCAGGCTGCTCCGTCAGCTCTTGAACGAGCAGAAGAAGTTCCCTCCTGCGCGCGCCGTGAAAATCGCGCTGGGGATCTGCGACGCGCTCAGCTACATCCATAATCACGGTATCGTGCACCGGGATCTCAAGCCCGAGAACATCATGCTGGTCGAGGACCCGGACGCGCCCGGGCGCGAGATGGTCAAGGTGCTCGACTTCGGCATCGCCAAGACG
>Ga0187779_10002506_pt1 | contig 11223 bp, 10 predicted proteins | sample 1015_Q2_SP10_10__FD_132435 | JGI IMG/M metagenome (GOLD analysis project Ga0187779, IMG submission 132435) | Tropical peat soil microbial communities from peatlands in Department of Meta, Colombia - 1015_Q2_SP10_10_MG | ecosystem: Environmental > Terrestrial > Soil > Wetlands > Peat | place... | reverse complement strand
GTAGTATAGCGTTACGCTACCGCCCTTCCCTAAGCCGCCCCCGTCGTACTTGAAGTCCATACGTACCTGATGCTTACCCGCAGGTATTGGTTTCGCGGCCTCAGTTGTGAAGAGTTTCAGCCCGAACAGGTTATAGGCGAACTTGACTTTGCCGGCCTTGGCGTATAGGCTCCAGCCGCCGAACTTGCCTCCCTGATGAACAATCACGCCCTCCGCGGGTTTAGGTGAAATCTCAACGTCGGCAGTGACGGACCATGACTTGTCTTTGATGTTCACGACGCAGTTTTCTAACAGTCGACCCATACCGGGGAACAGTTCTTGCGAGTTGCCCTTTATCAGAGTTGGACGGCCGGCAATGTCAGGGTTGGCGCGTTCAGCCAATCGATCGTCCAGCGGGATAACGTTATACTTTGTCGCCTCGATCAGCCAGAGGCGCTGAAGTTCAGCCAGCTTGTCAGGCATTTGTTTGGATAGGTCGTGTGCTTGGCTCCAGTCCTTGCTACCATCGTAAAGTTCCCAGTTATCCTTATCAAACGGTATCTGTGCCACGACGCCCGTTATCCACGGTGTGCGGTGTTTCGTGACCGCGCTCCATCCCTTATAGTAAATGCCTCGGTTGCCGAACATCTCGAAGTATTGAACCTCACGACGTTCCGGCGCGTTGGCGTCGTTGAAACTGTACAGCATACTCTTACCTTCATACGGCGACTGCATCACGCTATTCACAACCGTCGGCTCAGGAATACCGGCAACCTCAAGGATTGTTGGGGCGATGTCGATGACGTGGCAGAACTGGTTGCGCGTAGTGCCCTTCTCTTTAATGCCCTTTGGCCAGTGGATGACCGTACCATTTCGCGTTCCGCCCCAATGTGACGCAACCTGCTTAGTCCACTGGTAAGGCGTGTCCATGGCCCAAGCCCAACCAACCGCGTAGTGATTGTACGCGTCAGGTGAACCGAACTTGTCGATTTTGGACATCAAGAATTCAGGCGTCTCAAGAGCACTTGCCCCGTTTAACGAACACATCTCGTTGAATACGCCTGGAATCGTTCCCTCGGCTGAGGCGCCGTTGTCGCCGATGATCAAGAAGATTAACGTGTCATCCATGACACCGAGATCCTCAATCGCCTTAACTAGTCGGCCCACATGATGATCCACGTGCTCCATGAATCCTGCGTACACCTCCATCTCCCGCTCCAAAATCGGTTTCAGCTTCGGGTCCATCTCGTCCCAAGCAGGAATCTCAGCGTGACGCTTCGTTAACTCAGCACTCTGCGGAATCACGCCCATCGCCTTCTGCTTCTGGAACGTGATCTCCCGCTGCTTGTCCCAGCCGTGAGCGAACTTGCCCTTGTACTTGTCAATGTACTCCTTCGGAACATGGTGAGGAGCATGCGTAGCGCCCGGAGCGAAGTACATGAAGAACGGTTTGTCGGGCATGAGCGCCTTCTGCTGACGCACCCACGCAATCGCCTTATTCGCCAAGTCTTCTGTTAGATGGTAGCCCTGCTCGGGTCTGGCTGGAGGTTCGATGGGAACGGTTCCGTTGTAAAGTCCCGGATACCACTGGTTCGTCTCGCCACCGATGAACCCATAGAAGTATTCGAAACCACCACCATTTGCCGGCCAATGATCATACGGGCCCATCGGCGAAGTCTGCCACACCGGCACCTCATGGCATTTACCGAACTGCGCCGTTGAATAACCGTTCAGCTTCATGGTCATAGCCAACGGGGCCTTAGTATTCGGGCACAATGAGTTGTAGCCTGGAGCCGAGGTCGCAAGCTCCGTTATCGACCCCATCCCAGCCGAATGGTGATTACGCCCAGTCAACAACGCCTGCCGGGTTGGTGAGCAAAGAGCCGTGGTATGGAAGCGAGTATACCTCAAACCTTCCGACGCGAGCCTCTCGAAAGTCGGCGTGTAACAAGGTCCACCAAACGCGCTCGATGAACCGAACCCAGCATCATCAATCAACACGATCAGAACGTTCGGAGCACCTGCAGGAGGCCGTACCTCTCGGATTGGCGGATACTTAGTATCCGGATCCTTAGCATCATAAGTCGTTAAACCAAACTGCAGACGGTCAGGTATTGGAAGAATACTGCGCTCCACCGAATCTACTTTCTCGGACATAATAACTCAATATCTGTTACGCTAGACACAGAGATAATGGTATGGCTGAACACTTGCTGAGTATGAACAGACTCATTTCGGTTCAAGCGTCTAGCTGACGAAACTGCGTTCGGGTCATTATTTTGTATGTGTGCCGATAGCGGTGCGGGCAACTAAAATTGAACCATCGTAGTGCATCGTTTTGTATGTGTGCGCGCACCTTCTATGGCACACACAAAATAGAACTGTTCGAATTTGGTTGCTCGCGCGTCTAGGGAAAGTGAATTAGTGACGATCTCTTAGTTTATTGTATAAAAATGGAGCCAAACTAGCGGTTCAATTAGTGTATTGTTCTACTGGGCGGAAGAGCTGCGTTCGCGGTGAGACTCTCCAATTCAACTGGTTAGATAGAGGTTGCCGGTTGAGGCATCATATTGTATGGGAATTTTTTGTAACGGATATGGCGCTGGCCCACCAACGACTTGTGCATTGTTGTATGCATCGTATATGGCTCCATGGCATGGGCATACTATATCTTTCGCCGATGGGTCAAATTGGACTTCGCATCCCGCATGAGTGCAGATGGCGCTGTAGGCTACAAATTGTCCATTATCCAAGTGAATTAGCACTATCGGGCCAAATGTTGGATCATTGATCGTTAACGACTGATTCAGCGGAATGTTTGCAGCATTCGTTAATAGTTGACCAGTATTTGAGCTGGGAATTACCGTCGAGGCTGGCTGCGAATTAGGGGATGTGCTTGTTTGTGGACCTGGGGGGCTGGGCTGCACACTGACAGAGGTGGACTGATGGTTAGGGGCAGATACAGCGTTCAACCATAGTCCGGCTATGGAAACGGCGGCGAATCCTAGCATGGTGTGAAGGAACTTTCTTCGCCCTTGCTGAAACTGTGACCTGTTCTCTCGCTGGTTTCGAGCATTGATGGGCCGGAAGGCTGCTCGGGAAAGTAAAACTGGAACTTTTGGTTGACCCATGAAGGTTGATGTAGCTACGTCTCTTGGAACTTGTATGTTGTATTTCGTAATCAATGGGTCTGGACGCTGATCTGATTCCTTAGTCGTCAAGATTCCACTACTCCATGTCGGTTTACGAGAGCCTGAATCGCATTGAGGAGCCTCGGAGTGTCTGTTCGGTCTACGCCCAAGCTTATCACGAATGCGCGCACGAACTCAAGTATTGTCACTGTCTCGCGGTGTGAGACGAATTGTTGTTTGATTCGATCGAACGACTTGTTCACCTCACTCACCTGGTTCGGGTATAGATTGGCTCTTTTTGCAAGCGAAACCGACGGGCGCACAAAAACTGGTTTGACTTCGGGAGGTGCGGGTCTCATTTGAGTTGGTTCGGCAACAAGCCAAGCTAAAGAATGAAATCGAATCGCTAAGACCCCATCTACACTTCGCCTCGTTTGGGGACCGGTCAAGAGCAGTGTCAACCAGCATATCACGAAGACAATGTCTGAACCAAAATAGAATGGAAAAGCGGTCCAAGTTGCAGATAGAAAGAACATGAAGTTAAGAATTAAACCGGTAAGCGCCGCAATTCTGAAAAGGAATCCCGTCAAAGTTGCAATCCCTATCAAGACTTCGCCCACCGCGACTATCCAACCGAAGGTGACAGCGGTCGGCACCACTACTCCTACCAGGAAGTCATGAATCGGGCTTCCAACGGCATACTGCGCGATCAAATGTCCGATAAATCCGGCTTTCGACGAATCGAAGTAGGTTGGATCGGTCAGATGCTGAAGCCCTGCATAAAGAAACGTTACGCCCATGAAAATGCGTAATGGCCAAATTAAACTCAAAGAGACTAAAGAGCACTGGTCTTTACCCGACGAAGCTGAACCCATCTAAAGACTCGCCTTGCTAGGTTCGACGCACAGGTTTTCACGCATCAGCAGTCCGCAAACCCGACATCTAATCAATCGTACAGCGTTACCGTCCTTATCGAAGTCTTGGGCGATCTCACGAATTCCGTTGTGCTGGCAACGACTACTCTCGTAATCCATCAACGATTGCATATATTCAAACCTAAAACGGTAAAGTCAGGGCAGATCTTAATCCTACATTTTGAAAGTGCCCATTCAAACCATTGAATGGAGAGTATAGTCGTCTTTCAAACCGTTGAATGTAGAGACGCGTAGATTCATCTAACCGCATTGCGGTCGACTGTTCTACCCTGACATCCTCCGCCAAACTTTGATCGTCTCATACCAGAGAACGATCACGGAGAAGGAGTACAGAATCGTCACGGCATCGTCCAGGTCAAGTGGAACCTTCCACACTAGCCACACGTAGTACGCGAGTATGCCAGTAAAGAGGATAGTGATAAAGAACAGCTGGGGGATTATGCGCTTACCAAATCTTACATACCCATCAAGCAAGTCCGCGGAAATATCGTTCAGGACGACGTATTTCCCATCTTCCGTCTTTTTCACGTTCCCAGACTCGACCAGTCGCGAAAGATGGTAAAAGGCCAAGGATGGAGTGGACAGCTTCAATCCACGTTGGACATCTCTGAGTTCACAAGGTCCGTTTCTCAGGACGAACAAGTAGACACGCACCGTATTCCCTCTTATGGCCGGTCCTGCTTGAGTCGCCGTTCTGCCTCACCCCGTAGCTCGCATGAACTGAAAGGCTCATTTGACTGTTACGGACCGACCTGTGTTTCACTAGGCAAAAGATTATGTACAGACTAATTTCATAATCTGTCTGAGTTATTAATGTCAAAGATGGTTGAGTACAAACCTGGGACAGCGTTTCCGGGCGTGATCGGAAGAACTTGGGATCAGTCTAGTCCGGCTTGGCCAGCACCCCTTCGCGCAAGACAAGGTGCGCCTAATGTCTTGTTCATTATTCTTGACGACACAGGTTTTGGACATCTGGGATGCTTCGGCGGCCTCGTGCAGACTCCTAACTTGGACGCACTAGCCGCGAATGGTTTGCGCTACAATAATATGCATACCACGGCTCTTTGCTCTCCTACCCGAACCTGCATTATGACCGGTCGCAATCATCACTCGAACGCGATGGCGTGCATCACGGAAGGTTCAACGGGTTATCCTGGGTACAATGGAAACATTCCATTCGAGAACGGATTGCTTTCCGAGATGCTGTTGCAGCATGGTTACAACACATATGCACTTGGCAAGTGGCATCTTACCCCGTCTGACCAAATGTCATCGGCTGGCCCTTATGACCGCTGGCCACTGGGCCGCGGATTCGAACGCTATTACGGTTTCCTAGGCGGCGATACTCACCAGTATTATCCAGAACTCACGTGTGATAACCATCGAGTTGAGCCCGAGAAGACGCCTGAGGAAGGATACCATTTGACGCCCGACCTTGTCGATCACGCGATCAGCTTCATAGTCTCCGCCAAGCAAGTGGCTCCGAACAAGCCGTTCTTCATGTACTTCTGCACCGGCACCGCCCACGCTCCCCATCACGTACCGAAAGAATGGGCGGACAAGTACAAGGGCAAATTTGACGACGGTTGGGATGCTTACCGCGAGAAGGTTTTCGCTAACCAGAAAAAATTGGGCATCGTCACCGCGAACGCCGAACTCTCCCGTCATGACCCGGACGTCCAAGATTGGAACAAACTTAAACCGGAAGAACGGAAACTTTACGCTCATATGATGGAAGTCTTTGCAGGCTTCCTCAGCCATGCCGATCACCACATTGGTAGACTGCTCGACTTCCTGAAGACTATCGGAGAATTCGAGAATACTCTGATCATGGTCCTCTCTGACAATGGTGCCAGCGCAGAAGGCGGACCCACAGGCTCCGTGAACGAGAACCGTTTCTTCAACAACGTCCCCGACACACTCGAGGACAACTTGAAGATGATCGATAAGATCGGCGGTCCTGAGACATACAATCATTACCCATGGGGCTGGACATTTGCAGGGAACACTCCCTTCCGCCGATGGAAACGTGAAACCTATCGAGGCGGGGTCAGCGACCCATTCATTGTTCACTGGCCAAAGGGCATTAAAGCAAAAGGTGAAGTACGAACTCAATATGCACACGCCATCGACATGGTCCCAACTGTCCTAGACGCATTGGGAATCGAACCGCCGACTGCAATCAGGGGCGTGACCCAGTCACCCATCCAAGGCGTCAGCCTTGCACATACATTCGATAACGCTAGTGCTCCAAGCAAACACATAACACAATACTTTGAGATGATGGGCCACCGCTCTATCTACCACGACGGCTGGCGAGCAGTCTGCCCCTGGCCTGGACCATCATTTACCGAAGCAGGGAAAGGATTCGGTGCACCGATCCCAGCCGACATGTTGACTGAGTTAGACGCGAAACACTGGGAATTGTATCACGTAGCCGAGGATTTCGCGGAGAATCACAATATCGCTGCAGAGAACAGACCGAAGCTCATCGAGATGATTGCTGCATGGTACGTTGAAGCGGGTAAGTATAGTGTGCTTCCTGTAGACGGCCGCGGAGTTCTGCGAATGGTTGACCAGCGCCCAACTATCGCGATAGATCGGTCAAGCTATACTTACTATCCGGATACGGAGCCAGTCCCAGATAATGCAGCGGTTAAAGTTCTGAACCGTTCGCATACCATTACTGCAGACGTTGAAGTCCCGAAAGGCGGAGCTGAAGGAGTACTCCTCAAGCATGGGGGTAGCGACGGAGGTTACTCGTTCTACGTAAAGAACGGAAAGCTACACTATGACCACAACTACGTTGCTAAAACTCACTATACAATCACTTCGACCACGACAATACCGGAAGGCCGCCACAAACTCGCCTACCAGTTCCAAGTAACCGGCAAACCAGATATGGCACACGGAAAAGGAACGCCAGGCCGCGCACAATTATTCATAGACGGTAAACAAGTAGGGCAAGCGGACTTTCCAGTGACGAGCCCTATCGCTCTCGGATTGGCCGCCGGCTTAGTCTGCGGTACCAATCCAGGCTCGCCAGTCACACCCGAGTATAAGCCACCGTTCAAATTCACAGGTACATTATACAGTGTAACGGTGGATGTTAGCGGCGAACTTTTAAAGGATCATGAGGCGGAGCATCGCGCGATAATGGCGCGACAGTGACATGCAACGACTATGACAGTAGAATCCAGCTAACATCTCGCATAAAAGAAGCCAGCGCACACAGCTTCGTTCTCATCGGGTTGACCAATAGAACACGGGCATCATTCCTGCTGACACGAAAATCAATATGCTAAGAATATCCATCTCTGCGAGGACAGCAATAATATACTAAACCCTCGTTGATAGGGGTGAGTACGCAATGGATCTCCAATCCGTAGCACTTTTCACGGCGAGCCTCTCGACGTTCACGATTGTCGATCTCATCGCTGCAAGTACGAACGCGTTTAACGGAGCCCTACTTGCTAGGCGACCATCGCACTACAGGAACTATACCGTCGTTGGAATAATACTAATGGCCTTAATTGGAGGGATCGGTGGAGGAGTGTCACGCGATGTTCTTCTAAACAAAATACCGTCCGCGTTCACAAATCCGTATTACATTATCCTGTGTGTCGTGGCAGCTATTGTTGCCCTGCAGGTAAATTACCGGGTCGGTCAAGAATTCCGCGAGGGCATGTTCTCGTTCATGACTGCTTTCTCTCTGCCCTGGTATGCGGCTGTCGGTTGTGATGCAGCTTTGAGAGCAGGTCTTCCTGCCCTAGCAGCAATCGTGATCGGAATCGTTGGTCCTACAGCTGGTCGATACTTTATCGATATTACGTCCGGAGTTACGCCGAAACATTTTCTGAAGGGAGAGTGGTTTGTGGGTACGGCGGTCCTGACAAGTGTAGTTTACGTCATTTGCTACGAGTTAGGGCTTACCGTAGGTCCTGCGAGCCTTGTCGCTTTCATTGTCGGGTTTTCGTTCCGGCTCACCGCCCTTTTCAAGGGGTGGGAGGAACCGGAGCCCGTAGGTCAACCGAAGAGTAAGCCAGAACGTCCACGAAAAACGCTCGGTCCAGCTCTCAAGGAAGAGATCGCGGATATGAAGAGGAAGGAAAGATGAGCCAAGAAGCCGCGAGATCGAGCAGCAAGAAGAAATGGTTACCTTACCTCATTCGAGGCATAATGGGCATAGTGATTGCGATCACTCTGGTTCGTCAATTTATTGAACCAGGGGTTAAAGTGTCCAATTTCCCAATCTATCTTGGCGTTTACTTCTTCGCCAACGGACTCTTGAGCATTAGAATAGCCCGAGCCGACCCTACCGCTGGAAAGAGGCTCGTACTCGCAGCGTTGGCTAGCATAATCGGCGGACTTGCGCTCATCATCACATTCCCCTTCTCAGACTATCGGGATTCACTCATCGCTACAGATCTCGGACGGTATGTCTTCAGTACGATTGTCGCTTTGATAGGAATACTGCAGCTTCAAGGGGCGGTGCACATGACTCCGCAACCAGTGCTGAAACAGGCCCATTTGATCAGTGGCTTCCTGGAACTGTTGCTTGCAATCGTAGTCCTAGCGGCCCCAATCGATTGGGAAGCTAACGTGGTTGCATTAGTTTGGACGGTATTCATTTCGTCTTACATGTTCCTCGTGGCTCATCGAGTGCGTAGTGCGTCATTAGCCACAAGGTGAACGTTCGGCCGGAACAAAACATCATCGTATCTATCCAAAACATTCCAGACACCATTTCGCCAACTCCTTATTTCCAAGAAAAATCGAACGAACAAGTAGGAGCAAGTATACTCCAAGGCCGTAGGTTAGGACGAATAACCAGCTCAAGGGGTGAGGCCAAGACAAGAAGAAAGCCGTATTGGCCCCCGGCCAAATCCGTAGTATAATCCAGCCAATCGCAGTGTCTGGGGCTTCGTTTCGACTAGCAATGTAGAGCCCTTGAGATCCATAGAACGGAATGTTCAGTGTGGGATACAACGCGTTCAATCCTAGCGCTCCGCTCATCGTCGCAAGGGTTACTACGGTGACTTGAGCGAAAGCGTTCTCACGAGCGACCGCGTACAAGAGAAGCCACAGGGACACCGCGAACACTCCCAGAAACAGTAGCGTAGCTATCGGCGAAGGCAATTGATCTAACACTGGTATCAGGTTAGGAAGAATCACGATAGCATACGTGAAGGTGAAGACTGCGGTGAAGATTAGATACCTATGCTTGATCGTCCTGAAGTTCATGCTCTAGAGGGCTGAGCTCGCGATTTATTGAACTAACTGCGAAAGACATTACGTTAATACGTATGGTTCCATGAAGAAAATTAGGCAAGTAGATTGACTTCGAGACTCAAGCTCCCCGTTATCTTCCTAACGTTATGCGTCCTGCTGATGGCTTTCAGGGTGGGTATGGTTAGCGGAGCGGCCAGTGAAGGGGGCGGGGATGGCGGAAATGTGCCTCCTCCCCATGGTGGCTTTGGTTTTCCTTCAGGTAGTTTCAAGCTTAATCGCAGCATCAAGAGTCAAGGTGGAGTGGCGTGCGCGTACTACACTGACTTCCTACTCGTCGTAGATGCGGGCCAGCAGTTCAAGGGGCGACTCTGGACATCCGGGGCGACTATCAACTACACCATAGTCTCCGATACCGTATTCAACTCCCTTCAGCAGACCGGATGCAGCTACCTATCAGAGTTGAGCGGTCAAGTGGAATCGTTCAACTCTCCTATCGTCCTCAGCTGGACCGCGCCTCAATCCGGCCAGTATGAACTAATCTTCTATTCACAGACACCATACACCGGGCAAATTTACTGTCTACCTCAATCTTGACGCTCGAATAGCAGATTATCAATTAACTGTTGAGTTGTGAATTGATGGGTCACGGTAAGGTCTTCTCTGTTCTCCTGCTCGCAGCAATATGCCTCCCCTTCGTATCCATACCGAGAGTCACTAGTCAGATGAGTGGGACTGTGACGGGTACGACGATTCAGACCCCGCCGGCAGGTCAATGTTCAGTTCTCGCTCTACCTTTCTCAGCCCCGGTAGGGACGGTGCTCTCGGGAGAGTTTACGGCAGACGTCCCCATCACCTTCTACATATTCTCACAGAACGATTTCAACGCGTTCACGCAAGCAGGGAACTGTGCTTTGCCCGAGTCCGCGAATCCCCTCTTCTTGGAACCGAACGTGATAGGGTACGGTAATCCGTATAGTAGCAGTCCTATCCCGGCCAACGGAACCTACGTTTTCGTGTTCGTGTACCGGAACAATGGGCTCACTCACCTTACGAGCGGCTATGCGACCGTTAACCTGAGTTACCCTTCATCCGTCAACTTCCTAACCGGACCCAGCACAATGACAATGACTTTCTCAGCCGCCACGTTAACATCAAGCACCACTCCCGAATTCTCAGACTGGAGCAGTTGGCTAATACTCATCCTCCTAACCGGATTAGTAGGAACCATTGTCCGAAGTAGAAAAAACGACCTCTAACCTTCTTCACACTGAGCCCATGGCTTGTCCAGGCACATTAGAAGTGAGATGAAGTTATATTAGGTGAGATGAGCTAAGAAATACGCTGAAAACACACACTAATCTAACCATACCTAGCCTCACTTAACCTAATCTAACCTCACTACTCGAGACGTCAACGGTGAAGTTTGCAAGTTAACTGCTCTACAATATGAGATGAGAACAGTCATTCCGCCGCCGAGTCGGCTACGGAAGGCACCTGTCGGGCTACTTTTCCAGACTAATCACCACTGGTGCGTCTGGTTACCGCAAAGGTTCGTCGAAATAGGTCTCTAGAAAGCCGTTCAAGAAGCGTTTTCACACTGCCAAGAGGCGTTTAGGATATCCTATACTCGAACCGTTCCAAAACACCGAAAAAGATCAGTTTTCTGCAGTGTCCCCTAGAAAAGTCACCGAAAAGTAGCCGATCAGGGTGCTAGGTTAGTTGAAAAGTATCCGAAAAGTAACTGACGGGCCTCCAAAAGTATCCGAAGTCAATCTCAATTCTGACAAAACCGTTCGTCGAGGGCTGATCCTAAGCCAGACTGCTATTCTGTGGTTCGGCCGTCGAAGTGTTCTTCGCTTGCCATTGCTTCCTTCTTGGTGTGGCGGACTACGCCGTCTTGGTGTTCGGGCGGAGAGTAGATTGTGTAGAGTCTAAGGTTCGCGCGC
>Ga0187779_10002504_pt1 | contig 11227 bp, 10 predicted proteins | sample 1015_Q2_SP10_10__FD_132435 | JGI IMG/M metagenome (GOLD analysis project Ga0187779, IMG submission 132435) | Tropical peat soil microbial communities from peatlands in Department of Meta, Colombia - 1015_Q2_SP10_10_MG | ecosystem: Environmental > Terrestrial > Soil > Wetlands > Peat | place... | reverse complement strand
TCGACGAGCCGCTCCAGGAAGGGATGGTCATCGCGCTCGAACCGAAGAAGGGAATACCGGGCATCGGGATGGTTGGTACCGAAAACACCTACGTTGTCACGGAAAAGGGCGGCCGGTCCATCACCGGGAACCACCCGGGGCTGATGCCGGTCGGGTAGAATGTTCTCATAATTTTAAAGTCTCGTTTTTTGCTTTGAATAGGGAAAAATATGAAATAATACGAGGGAGTCACGGGCGTTCGGGGTCTATCGACCCTCACCCCGTGGAACATTACGTCGTTCGTCCGATCGAACAAAAATTTTTTCTTGATAATACATTGGAACGCGGCTCATTTCTCAAAAGTTCGTAACATTTCAGAACTTTTTGAGATGTTGAATTGAATTGATTGTAACGGAAGAGACCCTCCTACCCGTCTGAAGTTCCCGGATTCCGGAAAACCCCGATCAACAATCTCCCCTCTTCAGGGGGTCGGGGGCCACATGCTCGCAGGAATTACTCTCCCATGCCAAGGATTGGAAAAAAGTTTGCCGCTAAAATTTTCCCGGCAGTTTCTTCAAAAAATTTTAAGGATCAGTCTTTGCTGCCGCCGGAACGGCAGTCCCCCTCAGTCTCCCCCGCGTCAGCGAGAAGAAGATCCCGGCGATGCTGAGCAGGGAAAAGACCGTGAACCCGGCCCTCATGGCCATCATGAGCTGACCGTGCACAAGCGGGGTAATCTCCACCCTCCCGACATAAATCGCGATGATCATCGTTGCGATTCCCATCGAGAGCATCTGACCGACCAGGCGCATAGTGCCGAGCGTGCCGGAGGCGATCCCGAGATACTTCTTTTCGACGGAACTCATGATCGCGTTGGTGTTGGGGGAAGAGAAGAGGGCAAAGCCGAAACCGAGGAGCGCGAGGGTGGCGATCAGGACGATGATGCTGGAATCCTCCGTGAGGATCGAGAGGATGAACAACCCGAGAGCGAGGATCGCCATGCCGGCAGACGCGATGGTCCCGGGTTCGATCCTGTCGGAAAGCCAGCCCGCCCAGGGAGAGAAGACCGCCTGCATGACCGGCTGGACCACGAGGATGGTCCCTGCAATGCTCGCAGGAAATCCCCGCACGTACTGGAGATAGAGGCTGAGGAAGAACGCGATCGAGAAGGTGGAGGCATAGTTGATGAGCGCTGCGAACCCCGAGAACGCAAAGACGTGGTTTTCGGTAAACAACTTCATGGAGAGGAGCGGGTAGCCGATCCGGAGCTCGCGGGCGATAAAAACGAGGAACATGACCGCCCCCGCGAGAAGGAGGATGAACCCTTCCCGGTCCGGGATGAGGGAGAAGCCGTACATGACGCAGACCAGGGTGAGGCCGTACTGGATGGCTCCCCCGAGGTCGTACCGCTCCCCCCGGGATTCCGCCCACTCGCCGTTGAGGAAGAGGAGGATCAGCGCAATCGCGGCGATGCCGACCGGGACGTTGACCAGAAAGATGCTCCTCCAGCCGAGGTGGGTTGTCAGAAAGCCGCCGATGAACGGCCCGAGCGAGAGGCCGAGATAGACGGCGGTGGTATAGATCCCGAGCGCCTTCCCCCGCTCCGTTACCGGGGTGACTTCCGTCAGGATGGCGACAGAGGTCCCGAAAACCAGGGCTGCCCCGCTGCCCTGCATAATCCGGAGGAGGATCACCATCAGCGTTGAGGAAGAGAAGACCATGAGAAACGAGGAGGCGATGAAGAGGAATAGCCCGGCTACAAAGATTTTCTTGCGGCCGCAGATATCGGCGACTCTCCCGAACGGGACGAGGAAAACACCGGCGGCCAAAAGATAGGCGGTGGAGACCCACGTGAGGGCGACGGCGTCCATGGAGAACTCCGAGCCAATCGCCGGCAGGGCGATTGTCACGGCCGAGAGATCGAACGGCGTGAGAAAACCGGCAAGGACGGCGATGAAGAGCGCGACGGACTTTTGCCCGGGAGTTTTCATGGTGGCACACTCTGGTTGCCGGGATCGGATATTAAACCAGAGGGGAAGCGTAGGACGCGGGAGAAGGGCCGGGATCCCGGGACCCTCTCTTAAAACAAAAAGGGCTTTCGGAGCTGTGGGATAAGAAGGGGGCAGCTGCCTGGAAGAAGTCAGCGAAAAGGGTGTAGTATCCTGCAGGGGATGGCGGACTCGTCTTTGGCGCCCTGCGGGTTAGCGTGAAGTTCCGGTCGGTTCCGGGATATTCCGGTAGACGAGACAGATGTTCTGTTCGAGGTTATGGTTTTATAAGGAACTTCAGCACCGATGAAAGGATTTTCCGCAGGCTCCTGCTCCGGAAAACCTTTGCCATCGACGGGTTGGTCGGGAAGAGCCTAAAGAGAAGCCCGGAGCAGATTACCCGGCAGCTGCCTGCTGGAGGAAAATACGGCCTTTCGACGTGAGCCGGAGCGCCATTCCGCCCCCCGGGGTCTCCTCGACCAGGAACCTCTCGGAAAGGAGGTTCCGGATACCGGACCGGACAAGCCGTTCGGAATGGAAGGCGTGCAGCCGTTCTACAACGCTGCGCGGAGGACAGCCCTGGTTCTGCAGGACTTCCTGGAGGATATCTGCATGGAGGGGTTCAGGTATGAAAATCTTAGGGGTTTCGTACACGATTGCCTGCATCGGCAGTCTCCTTGGTGAAGGGCGTGGCTGCGGAGTGCAGGAGCCGGTCCGGCACTCCCGGGGCCAGTCTCGATAGTCCGCATCAACGGGACTGGTGGTCCCGGTTGTGTTTGCGAGCCGGGATACGCTGCTGCCCGGTTTCATGCGGACCGGATGGATCACCTGCGGAATACATAGTGCCGGGGAATAAAAACCTTTGGGCGCCCGGAAGGCGGAATATCCCCCGGCAGGCCCTGAATGCCAAAAGAAGCCGTTCCCGGTGGATCCGGATCCTTTAATGCCCGCAGCGGAAATGCGGAAGTACCAGGCAGGGAGGTATATTACCGGGCAGGAAGGTTACCTAAAGCGATCCCTTCCGTTTCTTTACCCAGAAGATCCGGGAATGCTCTTCGCGTTCCATCTCGTCCCTCCGGAGGGTGATCGCCTCCCTTGTCGCGTAGAGATCCGGTATGACCCGGAACTCAAGGGCATTGACCCGCCGCTTCAGCCGCAGGATCTCGGCGCTCAGGATCCGGGCGGCAGCGAGGAGTTCCGCGTGCCGGACGATCGCTTCGGTGAGCCCTTCGAACGCCTCGGCGGCCTCATCGATAACAGAGGACGTGCCGATGAGCCCGTACCCCCGGTCTGCCAGCTCTTTTCTCACCCCGTCGGCGGTAAAGACCGGCAGCTGCATCCCCATGACATTGCGGGATGTAACCCGGATTTCCGGTGATCTCTCTACGGAGATGGAGACGATGACGATCCCGAGGGACCCCTCCATCATCTTGGCGATGGAAAGGGTCTTTCCGGCGTTTTGGGAGAGGTCGCCGAGTTCCTGCTCCGAGCGCCGGGTGCTATTTGCGATCGCGATCAGTTCGAGGATCAGGACGTCCCGCTTGAGCTTCAGGAGACGGTGGCCGTTCTCGGCGATCTGGATCTTTCTCCTGACCGCCTGGAGGCCGGCGCGGGTTGCCTGGATATCGCCCTGCATCATATCACGAGGTACTGTGCAATCTTCTCCGGCTCAACCCCGTCCTCGATCCCCCGGACTATGGCCCGGATATTGAAGACCTCGTACTTCTTGCGCTCGAGATACAGAATGACGGGCAGGATCGAGAAGGGATTGCGTTTCGAAAGCCCGGCCATCCGGTTGAGCCGGACCCGGGCTACGGCCATCTCCATCTCGTGGAGGGGCCGTTTCCGTTCGACCCACCGGTCGCTGATATAGTCCTCCGCTTCCTGGGCCGAAACGTTGCCCCCTGCTGCCAGCGAGCGGTACGCTTCCACGAGCAGCGGGTGGAGCCGGAACGTACGGAACGTGGAAACAAAAACGTCGCGGTCCGCGATACGGGACAGGGCGCTGAGTTCATCCACCGATATATTTCCGCCCTCGATCATCTGCCCGGAGGGGTCTTTTCCGGCAGCGCCGGCCCGGAGCCGGAGGAGGTTCCGGAAGTTGGCGAGATCTATCTCGAGCCGGAGGGAATCGAGGAAGAGTTCCCCGCCGGGAATGCCGCTCCCGCAGTTCCGGATCAGATCGGTATAGTACTGCTGCCAGAGCCGGTTCTCGAGTTCTGAAAAGAGGCACGGCCTCTCCAGGATCCGGCACTCTCTCTCAACGACCGGGTACAGCCGCCAGCTCCCCAGTTCTGCAATCACGTTCTCAAACGAGCCTGCACCCAGGAGGGCCTCGAGGGCCGCTGAATCGAGATCGCCTGCCGGAACGAGGATCTCACGTATCCGGTCGGTCGGGAGCCCGCGCCGTTTCCCCCTCAGCACGATCATGACGTTGACAATGTCCCAGCGGTGGAGGTACCAGTCGGTGAGCGTCTTTAAGTTGCCCGTAGTGAGCTCGCGGACATCCCCGCAGGCGGCAGCGAGGTTCGCCGCGAGGGCGATCTCGATCCGGTCGATGTCCGGCCGCAGGCCCGGGAAGATATGGATCTCCCGGGCATACCCGTGCTCCCCGATGAACCGGGCGATCTGGGCAACGCTCATATGGATCATGCGGAGGTAATCCCCGCGGGGGATGAGCTGGTGCGCACGTATCCTGAGGCGGGTGCAGGTATAGATCGTGCCCGAAGGGTTGGGCGCCGCGGTATTGACCCAGTTGCCCCGCCCGCTCCGTAAACCCATGGCGCTGCGATGGTTCAGCTCAAACACCCCGGGGGACTTCCGGTCTCACAAGGGAATACATACCGGATTTGTTTATTAAGTGTTCCCCGGTGCCTGAGGTTTTCGTCCCGTAAAACCCGGCGGGGCCATTTCCCTAATCGATCCACCGCGTAACGTTCTCGACCGGGGGACGGACCGAGGGCGGTAGCTCTTCCTGCGCATATCCGATTGCGCACCCCATCAGCTCCCATTCGCCCGGGGAGATGCCGAGGATCCCGCAGAACCCTTCGTTCTCTCCCATGCGGGAAGTTATGGACACGATCTGGAACCCGAGATCGAGCGCTGTCGCCTTGAGCCACATGTTCTCCAGGCAGTGGGCGAGGGACTGGAGCTCTACGGGCGGGAAGCCTTTCCGTTCGGCGACAACGATGTAGTACGGGGCCGTACCTACGCCCGGCACTATCCCCATCTTCCGGATGGCGGCAAGGCGCTGGACAAACCCGGCCGCCCGCTGCCGGAGGGCGGGATTGTTTTCCATCTCCCGCTCGAGTTCGTCCGACATCCTGTTCACCTCGGCAAAAACGAGCGGGACCGCCCGGCGCATCCCTGCCGAACCGTTCGTAAAGACGAAAAACCGGCGGAAATAGTCGTCCGCTCCGCCGACCGCCGCGGCAGCGTACGGGGCAAGGAGGCCCGCGTGGATGATCCGGCTGACTGCATCCACGGGCGGCGCTTCGGGCCGGAACATCCGGTACGAGCGGCGGTCTGCAAGGATCTCATCGAGAACCATGTTCTTCTGTTCGGATAGTCCGGTGCACATGATAACCGGGAGGAAATTTGTCGGGGATTTTTTTAACCATTGCGGTACCGGGCAGCCCTCAGGCGCACGAACCGGAAAAAAAAGTTTTTTAGCGGACCGAAGACCGGTAAGCGCCCGCCGGAACGACGATCTCGAACCGTGCACCGCTGCCCTTTGCCCCGGTCTCGCGGATAGCGATATGGGTTATGTCGAGGATCTCACGGCTGAGGTACAACCCAAGGCCGGTGTTGGTCCCGTAACCGCGGCTGAAGATCTTCTCCTTGATGTCGGCGGGAATCCCTTTCCCGTCGTCCTCGATAACGATCACCAGTCCTTCGGGGGATTCGCGGGCGGATATGGTAATCTTCGAGAAATCCCCGGCGTGCCGGGTCGCATTCTCGAAGAGGTTGTAGAAGACCCTCCCGAAGAGCGGATCGGCATAGATCTCGTACCGGACGGGTTCTTTCGGGACCGAGAAGAGCGCTGCATCGAAATGCGCCATCGCCTCGGAGAGGATCGCCTGGAGCGAGAGCCATCGGGGGGATGCGGCGCCGATATCGTCGTAGATCTTGGTGAACTGGATCTGCCGGTTGATGGTATCGAGTATCTTCTCCTGCCGGGTGAGGTAATCCTGCACCGCGGGATCGCTCACCATCGGCTTCATGAACCCGTTGTACCCGATCGCAACGGTGAGGAGGTTTGCGATATCGTGCCGGGTGATCTGCGTGAGGAAGTGGAGCTTCCGGTTTACCTGCCCGATGGCTTCCGCGGCCTTCTTCCGGTCGGTCACGTCGTGGGCCACGATGCTGATCACCGGAGAGGCCCCTGCCGCGGAGATCATGCTCGATGCGAGCTCGACATCCCGGTAGCTCGAATCGCTGCACCGGATCCTCGCCTCCCCGGAGAACCCCTCGCGGCTGCAGATACGGTCGGCGATAGGGGCCATCGGGTCCGCCGGATCGATGATGATCTCGGGAAGGAGGAGCGTCGGGAGGATCTCGGGGCCGTACCCGAGAAGCCCGATGAAGGACGGGTTAGCCTCTGCTATCCTCCGGCTCTCACCGTTCACCATGAAGATGTACTCGGCAGCCTTGTCCACCACCGCGTGGTACCTGCGCTCGCTCTCCTTGAGTTTCCGGTCGAGGGCGTGGCGGTGGATCGCCATATCGATGGTGGCGAGGAGTTCCCGGTCCATGAACGGCTTGACGATGTACCCGTAGGGAGCCGTCTCCTTGGCACGCGCGAGCCGGTGGTCGTCGACGTATGCGGTGAGGTAGATGACCGGGATCTCAAACCTCTCCTGGATGAGCCGCGTAGTCTCGATCCCGTCTATCTCTCCCATGAGCTCAATGTCCATGAGCACGAGGTCGGGGTGTTTCTCTGCGATCTGCTCGAGTGCGTCTTCCCCAAAAGCAACAGGATCGGCTACGCTGTACCCGGATTTTGTCAGCATCTCCTGCATGCGGAGTGCGATGACGCCGTCGTCCTCAACGATCAGTATGGATTGTCCTGCCATCCTCTCCCTCTGGTCCGCCAGACGCCCGGGTGCCGGGGCGAACGACGATTAGTCTTCCTTCTTTTGATCTGCCGTGCCAGGTGCACACGGTTGTCACCGGTCCCGGGCGGAAATAAGCAGCAATCGTATTGCCCGTTGATTAATAATGGTTTGCATATCGTACCGCAGCCCCGAACAAAAAAGTAGTGACCGGCCCGGTTCCTTACGGGGAGAGAAAATGCGGGCAGGCTGCAGGCGGCCGGAGTGGTCTGGCCTGTGAAGGGCCTTTTTCAGTTCATCCCGAAGGCCCCTCCACCGGCAGCGATTCCCGATCAAAGCAGATCAGCCTGCCTTTTTCACAAACGTACCGGCCCCGTACTCCCGGAATGCCTGGCTGAGCTCTTCCTGCGTGTTCATGACAATCGGGCCCCGCCAGGCGACCGGTTCGTGGAACTGCCTGCCGGAGAAGAAGAGGAACCTGAACCCTTCCCCCGATGCCCGGGCCGTGACACGTTCCCCGTCGGAGAAAAGCACCATATCCCGGTTCCGGACCGGTTCGCCCCGGCCGGGCAAAAACATCCCTTCCCCGCCGATAATATACGCCGCGGCCGTATAACCCGGGTGTACCGGGTGGGTGTACGATGTCCCGGGACCAAGCGAGATGTCGAGGTACTCCGGATCGGCGACGATGTTCTCGACCGGCCCGCGGATCCCGCCGGCCGAACCGCAGATGATTCGGATCTCCGTCCCCTCCTGCGGTCGCACGACCGGGACAGATCGGCGTTTCACTTCCTGGTACCGGGGGTCCATCATCTTCTCCGCACTTGGGAGGTTGACCCAGAGCTGGAAGCCCCCCATCCTCCCGCCGACGGGTTTTGGCATCTCCTGGTGGATGATGCCCGATCCGGCGGTCATCCACTGGATGTCGCCGGCACCCACCGTGCCGGCATTGCCCATGCTGTCGCCGTGCTCGACCTTCCCTTCGAGCATGTACGTGACCGTCTCGATCCCCCGGTGGGGGTGCCAGGGAAAACCGGCAAGGTAGTCCTCCGGCCGGGTACCGGCCCGGAAATCGTCGAGCATGAGGAAGGGATCGAAGAGGGGGACCTCCTCGTACCCGAAGGCGCGGTGGAGCCGGACGCCGGCGCCCTCGATGGTCTGGTATGCGGCGAAGACCCGTTCAACCGTTCGTTCTTCGGCCATAATGGGCTCCTTTTGCACCGTCACGGGATTAAGGTTTTCGCCGGTCCGCACACCGTTCCCGCCCGGGACGCCTGCAGAGTCCCGCTTCCCGCGATCCTTTAAAAATCTCCGGCACGAAAACCACCGGTACCACCATGAAACTGAAACAGGCGCTGGCCGGGACGGTGCCGGAAGAATCGCTCCGCCTGCTCTCAAACCACTTCGATGTCATCGGCAATGTCGCCGTCCTCTCGCTCCCGTCCGCCCTGGAACCGTACAAGAAAACGGTCGCTGCAGCAATCATGGCGGGCCGGAGGAATATTTACACCGTCCTCAACAAGGTGACGATGGTGACGGGGGATGCCCGGACCGCCCGGTACGAGGTCCTTTCCGGCGGGACCACCGTCACGCTCCACACCGAGTTCGGGTTCCGGTACCGGCTCGACGTGACAAAAGCGTTTTTCAGCACTGCCCTGGCGTACGAGCGGATGCGGGTCACCGACCAGGTCGAACCCGGGGAACGGGTGCTCGTCCCGTTCTGCGGCATCGGGCCGTTTGCCATCCCGGCTGCCGCACGGGGCGCCCCGGTGACCGGCATAGAGAAGAATGCGGACGCATTCTTCTGGCTCAACGAGAATGTCGCGCTCAACCATGTCCGGAACCTGTTCACGGCAATCCGGGGGGACGCGTTCGATACCTCCCCGATTGCCGGATCAACGTTTGACCGGATCATCATCCCGACCCCGTATGGAATGGATGCGATCCTGCCGGTCCTCTCGCGATTCCTCGCTCCGGGCGGGATGATCCATTTCTACACCTTCAGGAACCGCCGGCAGGTGCCTGGCATCCTCGCGGCTTTTGCAGAGAACGGTTTTTCGGTTACCTATTACCGGTCCTGCGGGAACGTGGCGCCGGGGATAAGCCGTTGGGTCTTCGATATCGAAACCCGGACGGGCTGAACGAGAGGCCCGGGAAAACGGGCCGGGAAAAACGATCCCCGGGACCGGTCGCCAAAGTTCCCCGGGGCACGGGACCGGCTGCCCCGGCTGCCCGGGTTTATTATTCCGGAGAAACAATGCGGTAAGGATCGATCATGTACGAAACCCTCTTTGCTGTCCTCATGGTGATCGCACTCGGCCTGATAGCCGGCTCCGCGCTCGGTCTCATCATCGGTTTCCTTGCCGGAACGCAAATGCGGGAATGGTCCAAGATGGACCTGCGCGCGAAGAAAATCAATGCGGCCCTTGTCGCGATCTGCAGCCTTGCGTTCATTGCGGTTCTTGCGTGGTACAGTCTGTTGCGCTGAGGGGCGGGAAGACATAAAAACGCGTGCCGTTTTGCGGGGCCGGGGGATTCCCCCTTTTTCCGGATTTTTGTCCCCGCGGGAGATGATTCGGGGGAACCGGAAGGTTTCCTGCCAGACAGACCGCGAAACGAAACCGAAGAAATGTCCTTTAAAGAACTCTTCTTCCCCGGATAGCGGTCTGCGCTTTACCATTCCGGGACGTTAGAACAAAACTCACGCCCGCCGGAACATGCCGGGCGGGATCCGGATCTCGAACCGGGCCCCGCGCCCGGGCCCGCCGTTCTCACGGATCCCGATGCCGGTAACGGACAGGATCTCGCGGGCGAAGTAGAGGCCGAGGCCGGTGTTTTTTCCCGCCCCCCGGTTGAAGATCCGCTCTTTCTGCTCGGGGGGGATGCCGGCCCCGTCGTCCTCGAATACCAGGACGAGGTCCGCGCCGCTCTCACCGGTGTGCACCCGCACCGCTCCTGCCGTACCCGCGTGCTGCAGGACGTTCTCTGCAAGGTTGGAGAAGACCCGGCCGAGCAGGGGGTCTGCCTTCACCATTACGCCGGCAGTATCGTTCGTTAACCCGATCTTCGCAGGTGAGAGAAGGGGGACCGCCGCCTTCTCGATGACTGCACGGAGGTCCTGCCAGACGGGCGGGCCCGCCGCAATCTTCTCAAACTCCTTCGAAAATTTCAGGAGGCGGGAGATGTCGGAGACCGCCCGCTCCATGATGGTGATGTACTCGGCGATGCGCTCTCCCGGGTTCTCGAGGCGCATCAGCTGGGTATACCCGCTGACGATGGTGAGCTTGTTGTTGATGTCATGCCGGGTTGCAGACGAGATCGAAGCCAGTTTCCTGTTGGCGATCCGGACCGATTCCTCGTTCTGCCGGAGGGAATCTTCTGCGTTTTTCCTCCGTACCGCAGAAAGGACCATCTGCCGGAGTTCTTCCATCTGCACCTCCGGATCGCCGCAGGCATGGAGGCAGAAATCCGCACCGGTTTCCAGGGCCTTCGCTGCAAGCCCCCCGTCCTCTCCGTTGACAACGAGGATGAACGGGACTGTACTGCCGGTGTTCCGGAGCTTTGCCAGGAGATCCATCCCGCCCGTTCCGGCGGACCGGCAGCCGGCGATCACCGCCTCGTAATGCTTCCCCGAAAGAGCGCCAAGCGCTTCCGCGCCCGATCCCGCGGTATCGACCGAGATCCCACCGCTGTGCTCGAGGGCCTGTTTCCATTCCTTTTGGAGCACGGGGTCAATATCGACGCAGAGAGCGGGAATCATGGTGTCTTGCACCGGATGTGGTAATAAATTGTCGGGACTGATGTTATATATATCCGGCAGGACTGTCCCGTAATTCCCGGAGTACCGGTCACCGGTACTCCGGTCCCGCTTAAACCGCTGGGGGCCGACCCCCGGTGACCTGTTAACCGGCTACACCGACCTGATGCTCTTCGATGAGCACGAGGGGCAGGACGGGCGGCTGCCGCCATCCCAGATAAACTCCTCCCCGCACTCGTTGCAGCAGCACTCGGGACAATCGGGATCGAGGATGAAAATCGCGAATGGTCCATCGGCCTTGTTCATGATCCTCTCACTCCCGTGCCGGAAAGATGGCGGCGGTCCGGCCGATAAATATTCCGAATTGATTCCGGTCCGGCCCGGCTCCGGGCGAACGGTGGTCAGGGGTTCCGGAATATTTCGTAGACCGCCGAGAAGTCCTTCTGAGC
>Ga0187779_10002503_pt1 | contig 11230 bp, 6 predicted proteins | sample 1015_Q2_SP10_10__FD_132435 | JGI IMG/M metagenome (GOLD analysis project Ga0187779, IMG submission 132435) | Tropical peat soil microbial communities from peatlands in Department of Meta, Colombia - 1015_Q2_SP10_10_MG | ecosystem: Environmental > Terrestrial > Soil > Wetlands > Peat | place... | reverse complement strand
GCAGACGGGCGAGATCGGGCTGGTGAAGATCCTGAGCGAGGGCTCGGTCTCGAGCGGGGTGCGGCGGGTGGAGGCGGTGACGGGCGAGGGGTCGCTCGACCACTTCCGCAAAGACCACGAGCTGGAGCGCGCGGTGGCGACGCTGGTGCGGACGGATTCAGAGTCTCCCGCGGCCGCAGTCCGTGGCGAGCTGGAGCGGCGCGAAGAGGAGATCAAACGGCTGAAAAAAGAGCTCGACCAGGCGCGGATGAAGTCAGCGGCGGCCTCCGCGGCCGCAGCCGAAGCGAGCGCGCGCGAGGTGAACGGCATCAAGGTGATGGTGCATCGCGTGGACAACCTCGAGCGTCCGCAGATGCGCACCCTGGTGGACAACCTGCGCAACAAGCTGGGCTCGGGAGTGGTGGTGCTGGGCTCGGTGTCGGAAGTCGAGAGCGAAGGCGAAGCCGGAGCCAAAATAAGAGAAAAGAAGATCGCGCTCATCGCCGGCGTCACCAAGGACCTCACCGCGAAAATACAAGCAGGAAAGATCATCGCGCCCATCGCGAAGAAGGTCGGAGGCTCGGGCGGCGGGCGTCCGGACCTGGCCGAGGCCGGCGGCAAAGACGTTTCTCAGCTCGATGCCGCGCTGCAAGAGGCATACGCGGTGGTTGAAACGCTTACCAAGTAAGACTCACCACGGTTTTCACGGATGCAGACAGATAAAGCTAGGCGTTGATCTGTGCAAATCTGCGGCAGGCCCTCATAACTCGCCGACTCGCTGCTCCAACTGCCGAGTGATCGCGTCGGGATCATCCGTCGCAGCGAACGAGACAAGCGCGCCGATCTTCACCGTCACCTTCCCCGGCGCGAAGTGCTTGCCTGCCTGCTTCAGTGCATAGAGGCCTTCGATCTTCATGGGCAGCACGGGCAGGCGCAGGCGCGAGGCCAGCAGGCCGATACCGGAGCGGAAGGCGTGGACCTCGCCATCTGGAGTGCGGGCGCCCTCGGGAAAAATCAGCACGCTCGAGCCGCGGTCGGCGAGCTCGCCGGCGTAAGCGAAGCTCTCACGGTATCCCGAGCGCTGCGGCAGCGGAAAGACATTGAAAAGGGCGACGACCAGAAAGTAATCGAGCTGGTCGAGCCAGCGGCGCAGAAAAAATCTGACGCATGGCGGGCGGCGCATCTCGATGAGCAGTTCGCCGCGCATGGCCGTGGCCAGATGATGCCGCAGGCGCATGGGCAGCGCATAGAGAACGAAGCCCACGTCAATGTAGGTGACGTGGTTGCTGACAATGAGCAAAGGCCCGCGCACGCCGTGCAGATTCTCCCGGCCGATGACGCGGGGCGCGGTCATGAGCAGTGTGGCCGGCCAGGTCAGCAGCTGATAGACCAGCACGCGGAGGGCGCGCACCGGCCAGCACTGCGTCCATCGCGGATAATCGAACTGCTGCTGGCGTGGCGCGGTATCGCGCAGCGCGCTCTGCAGCTCGCTGATGGTCTTGGCCTGAGCAAAGTCCTGGTCGTCGAGGTCCACTTCATAACGGTCTTCAAGCGCGCTCATCAGCTCCACACGGTCGAGCGAGCTCAACTCCTCGAGGCTTTTCGCGCCGCCCTTGCGGACCCGCTCGAGTATCTGCGCCAAAGCTCCTGCCGGCGCTGCTGCTGAAGATCTCTGTGTTCGAGCCCGGGCAAACTCCTGCAGCGCAGCGACCTGGATCTTTTGCGTGCCGGTGCGGGGAAAATCGGGCTCTGGCCAGGCTAACCAGTGCAGAATCTTCTGGTGCTGGGCCAGGGTACCGTTGGCGCGGCTGACGGCCGCAGCCAGGTCGGCATCAGGCGAACGCGGAATGATGACGGCGCAGCTCTCGGCGTTGCCCTCACGCTCCAGCGGAATGACCACGGAATCGCGCACCGCAGGCTGCCGGCGCAAGGCGGCTTCGAGATCGGCGGGAAATACCTTGAGCCCGGCGGGCGTAACGATCACCTGCTTCTTGCGGCCTTTGAAGTACAGGTGGCCCTGCTCATCGAGCGCGCCCAGGTCGCCGGTATGGAACCAACCCTCTTCGCCGCGCACCGGCTGCATCCTGCGTCCCTGCCAGTAGCTGCTGGCGATGCTCTCGCCGCGCACGAGGATCTCGCCATCCTCGCTCAATTTGAGCTCGCGCCCGGGCAGCGCCTTGCCGATGGAGCCCCGGCCGAGCTTAAAGGGATGATTCACGCTGATGAGCGAGGTAGTCTCGGTGAGCCCGTAGCCCTGGATGACGGCGTAGCCGAGCGCGCGCCAGAACTCCTCCGTCTGCGCGCTCAGAGCAGCGCCGCCGGAGATGAGCGCCCAGAACTTCCACCCCAAGCGGCGATGGATGCGGTGGAAGACGAACCAGCGGTGAAGAAATCTCTTTTTGCCGGCGGCGGCGAGCTCTTTTTCGAATCCGGCGAGCGAGCCAGCGGCCTCGTGCTCGCGCAAAATCTTCTCTTTGAGCGAATCGAGCAGGCGCGGCACGGCAACCAGCACCGAGACACGTTCGCGGCGAATCGTGCTGATGATCTCGCTGGGATTGAGTGATTCCTGGAAGATCACCGTACCGCCGATGAGCTGGGGAATCAGAATCCCCAAAAATTGTCCGAAGACGTGGCTGAGCGGCAGCAGATTGAGAAAGCGGATGGGATGAAACGGCCGCTCGTAGCGCAGGTATTTTGCGATCTCCGGCTCAAAGGTCTCCAGATTCGCGAGGATGTTGCCGTGGGTGATGACCACGCCCTTGGGGTCAGCGGTGGCGCCGGAGGTGAAGACGATCTCGACCACGTCATCGCGGCCGAGCGTTGGACTCGGATACAGGTCGCGGCTGCGCGCTGAGACCAGCTCGGGGAGCGATTCCAGGTCGAGCGCGGGAATGCCGGCGAAGCGTGGCAGCAGCTCGCGCGAGCACAGCGCCAGCCTGGCTTCCGTCTCGTTGGCAACGCGCAGCGCAAAGTCAGGCGTGGCGATGCGGTCCATGGGAACGACAACCGCGCCGCGCAGCAGGCATCCGAAAAATGCCGCCACCCACTGCGCGCTGTTCTCGGCCCAGATGAAAACGCGCTCGCCTTTGCCGATGTTGCGCGTTTCCAGTTCGCGGGCAAATCGCGCGGCGAGGCCGGCGATCTGGCTATAGGTGAAGCGCTGCGTGCGGTATCCGCGACGCTGGGCATAGGCGATCTCATCGCCCCGGCGCTCAAAATTCGCCAGATATTCCAGAATAGTGCTGCGAGGCACGCTCTGGTTCTAGCAGATTGCGCCGGGGATTTGGAAGCTGCAGCAGGCTCGAAGAGGTCAGCTCCGCCACTTCAGCGTGACCGGCCCGCTCATGGGGTGCTTCATGGGCTCCCCAGTGCGACGCGAATCCAGGCAAGCCTGTTTGAGCGCGAAGTACCACTTGGCGGGGCGGTCGGCGTCATCGATGAGCATGAGCGTGGGGTTGTGGTGCAGGCCTTCTGCCTGCTGCTCCATGGTCAGCTGATCCTGGCGGATGAATCTCTTGCCGAAAAAACGGCCGATGGGCAGCGTCATCGGCGTGGCCCAGAGAAAAATGTTCCAGGCGGCGCGGACATCGATGCGGCACTGCGCTGCGCTGACCGGGGTGACGGTGGTCAACGTCGAAAACCAGGCCTCTCCGCAGCGGACGATCTCAAAGCGCATGTTGGGCAGGACGAAATCGATGGTCGTCTCCACTTTGTCCCCGGCTTTGGCGCCTGAAAGCCTCATCAATTTGTAGGGGGCGCTGTTGGCCGATGGCGCATGCGCGCTCATGCGAAAGCCATTGGCGATGGGCTCGAACTGCTTCTGCTTTTCGTGAATGCTGTGGCGGCTGCGCCACCACCAGGATTGATGCACAAAGGGTCCGTGGGCAGGGTCCATCAATCCGATGATGCCGTGGTCCACGTGGCAGGGCAGGTCGGCGGAAAGAAGAGTCAGCACGTATTTCGAGCTGAAGGTCGGCACGCGCGGCACCGGCAGCAGGCCGTCTTCGTGTTTCGCAAAGGCAATCCGGCCCGAGCCGGGCTCCGGCATGAAGACCCAGAAGAATCCGTCGCGCTCTTCGCAGGGAAAGGCCGAGGCAAAGATACGGTCCACCTGCAGTTTGGCGTCGGCGGTCAGGGAAGGGATCTCGCGGCACTGTCCGCTGATGGGCTCGAAGCACCAGCCGTGATAGGAGCATTGCAGCCGCTCGCCGTCGAAGTCGCCGTAAGAGAGCGGTATTCCGCGGTGAGGACAGCTATCGCGCAGAGCGAAGGCTGCGCCATTGCTCTTGCGTCCCAGCACCAGCGGAACGCCCAGCAGCATGGCCGTCGCCATTTTCTTGCCGCGGACCGCTTCGCTGCGCAGCGCCGGATACCAGAAGTTGTAAAGCCAGTCTGTCTTTTGCGTGGAAGGCGCGGCAACTGCCTGGGTGAGCACTTCGGACACGCAGGTACTATCTCAGTTTCGCGTTTCGACTTTCAAGTGCTGCAGCCAGCCAGCACTGGGATCCACTCACTCGGTCCCAGGTGCGATGAACTTGCGAATCCAGTCCGGAGGCATGGGGCCAATCCTAGCCCTATTGGCCATATAACTTGCCTGTTACTTCCGTTCACTTATGTGATTCGTCGGGTTTTGCAGCATTGCCCGGCAGGCAAAAGCGTCCTATAATCCAGCTACTCTGGACGGAATCTGGTCCAGCGGGCAGGGGTGCGCGTTGCTGGGGATTCCTCGCCCGGAAGCCCACGACGAATGGTGCGCAAACACCTAACTCGAGGCCTGTGTATCAGCGCCGGATTGCTGCTGGCGGGCGCGCTGACACTATTCGCCGAAGACGGCCTGTCGCCCATCACCGCCGACGACGGGCGCAAGATCTTCATCAACGACAGCGACATTCCACATGCCGCCCCACACGACCACACGGGCCGTTCCGACGGGTCAGGCAGCCATATCCGCTACATCTATTGGAGCAACTCCGAGCGCCGCTGGAAGCCGGTTCCCAGCATGAGCGCGACCGGTCTGCGTGCGCGCTCGGCAGCCGCCGAGGTGCTGGCTGAGACGGGGTCGTCTCAGGAAACGAACGCGGCGAACAGTGATGGCATGGGGTTCATCAGCTCAGAGAAAGTGGAGCAGGCGATCGAAGCGGCAGCAGCCCGGCACAATGTGGATCCCGACCTGGTACGCGCAGTCATCAAGGTGGAATCCAACTTCAATCCTCACGCGATTTCACGCAAAGGCGCCATGGGCCTGATGCAGCTGATGCCGGGCACGGCGCGCTCGCTCAACGTGGCCAATCCCTTTGACCCGGCCCAGAACGTGGATGCCGGCGTGAAGCACCTGCGCTCGCTGCTCGATGATTTTGGCGGCGACGTCTCCATGTCGCTGGCCGCCTACAACGCGGGAGCGGGAGCGGTGCAGCGGCACAATGGCATTCCTCCTTACCGCGAGACGCAAGCCTATGTGCGGCAGATCACGCAGATCTACAAGGGCGGGCTGTTTGCGGGGAACCCGATGAAGGCGCCCATCCACGTCTCGCACGACAGCCTGGGACATCTCTCGTTCAGCAATACGGATTAGGGCTCGCAGTCAGCAATGACTACACGGCCGCCAATTCGATGGGCAAGAGCAACAGCGGCAGCGATTTCCCTGCTCCTGGCTTGCCCGTTGCTGGCCTCGGCAAAGACACTGGCGCAGAAAAAGGCCGCGGCGCAGCAGCAGTTCGACTACGCTGAAAAGCTGCGCGAAGACCTGAACGGCAGCCCGCAGAGCGAGCGCACCCGCCGGGAATATGACAAGGTCATCGAGGCCTATCATCGCGTCTATGTCATCACTCCCAACAGCAGCAAGGCAGATGCCAGCATCCTTGCCCAGGCCGAGCTGCTGACGGAGCAGGGCCGCGCCTTCGGTGACGAAAAGCTTTCCGAGGCGGCGATCAAGCAATACAAGTTCCTGCAGGAGCAGTATCCCGGCAGCCGCTACCGTACGGGCGCGATGTTCGCCATCGCCAAGATCTACCAGGATGACCTGCATGACAGCGATGCCGCTAAGGCCGCCTTCGAAGACTTTCTGCAGAAACATCCGCAGCACCCGCTGAGCCCCCAGGCGCGGCAGGCAATCGAGGAGATTGACCATCCTTCACTGAAAAAGCAGAAATCGGTCCAGAAGCAGGAGGTGGTTGCTAGCCGGCAACCAACCCAGTCGAAGCAGGTCGAAGTCAGCTCGCCGGCGCAGACCACAGCCGATGAGAAGCCGGTCGAGCGCTTGATCAACGGCAGGCGTCCTCTGGTGACCGGCATCCGGCATTGGTCTACGCCCGATTACACGCGGGTGGCGATCGATCTGGAGCAGGAGGTCCCTTACGAGGCTGGACGCATCCCTTCGCCCGACCGCATCTTCTTTGATCTGCATGGGACGAAGCTGGCGCCGGAACTGGCGGGCAAGTCATTCCCGGTGGATGATGGCTTCCTGAAGAAGATCCGCGTGGCGCAATACCAGGTCGGCATGACCCGGGTCGTGCTTGAAGTAGACCCGGTCAGCGAGTATTCGGCTTTTCTGCTGCCCAATCCCTACCGGCTGATCGTCGATATCCACGGCCGCCAGGCGAAGGCGAATGCCTTGGCCAGCAACAGCGGCGATACGAGCAAGGAGAAAGCCCAGCCCGCGCCGGCAACAGCGGCATCTCTGGTGGTGAAGGCCGGTGCGAAGCCGGCAGAGCCAATCGTCACTGCGACCACGACTAGCGCAACCAGCCAGCCACAAGCTGCCACGAAGAGTCAGACAGAAAGCGCGCAAAACAAGAAACTCGCCACTGACGCGGTCAAACCCGAGCCGTCGGTACCAACCAGGAACGCGAAGGAGCCCGATACTGCGCAGGAAGAAGTCAAGGCCACAACCAAGCCCACGACTGCTCCCACCTTCCAGGCAGTAACGCCTCGCGAGCAGCCAAAATCGAGCAAAGAGAAGGATGCTGAATTGGCACGCATGACGCGCGAGGCCCAGCCCAGCTCCGACGGCCAGCGCTCGCTCATTCGCACACTCGGGCTGAAGATCGGGAAGATCGTGGTGGATGCCGGCCACGGAGGCCACGACACCGGCACCATCGGCCCGCGGGGCCTTATGGAAAAAGACCTGGTGCTCGATGTCTCGCTCCGGCTGGGCAAACTGCTGCAGAACAAACTGGGGGCCGATGTTGTATTTACACGCAACGACGATACCTTCGTGCCGCTGGAGACGCGCACCGCCATCGCCAACAAAGAAGAGGCGGACCTATTCATCTCCGTGCATGCCAACTCCAGCCGCGATCCCTCTGCCCGTGGGGTTGAGACCTATTACCTGAACTTCACCTCCTCGCAGGATGCGCTCGAGGTCGCCGCCCGCGAGAACGCCGTCTCTGAGGCCTCCATCCACGAGCTGCAGGACCTGGTGAAAAAGATCGCGCTGAAGGAAAAAATCGAGGAATCGCGCGAGTTTGCCGGCGATGTGCAGAAGGCCCTGCACACCGGGCTCTCCACGCGCGGAAACAGCATGCGCGACCGGGGGGTGAAGAAGGCGCCGTTCATCGTGCTCATCGGCGCAAATATGCCCTCGGTACTCGCCGAGATCAGTTTTGTGAGTAATCCCAAAGACGAGAAGAAACTGCAGGCTCCTGACTACCGCCAGAAGATCGCCGAGTCGCTGTATCGCGGCATTTCCGAGTACATCCGCGGCCTGAGCGGAGTCAAAGTAGCCTCTGCTTCCACCGCCGCCGGCCAGTGACCGCCACTGGCGGCGCTCATCGTCATCTAATATAGAAATGATGTTGTTTCGGATGCGATTGCGCTCTGCCTTCGTTCTGTTTGCGGGCACTTGCCTGGCTGCGGCTGCGCCCTCGCAGTCCTTGCTGCCGCCAACCTTCGCTGGATGGCAGAAGAGCACCAGCTACGCCGGCAAAGATGCGGCCGCCGCCGATGCCGCCAACGCAGCGCTGCTCAAAGAATTCGGCTTCACTGACTCCGAGCGGGCCACCTATCAGCGCGATGGGCGCAAGCTGGAGGTGCGCGCTGCGCGCTTCAACGATGCCACCGGGGCTTTCGGCATGTACAGCATCTATGGCAGGCCGGAGATGAAGGGCGAAGCCATCGGCGACCGCACCGCGGAAAACGGCGATCACGTTCTCTTCCTGCGCGCCAACATCCTCGTGGATGCGCAATTCGAGCATCCCAACGTCATGTCTGCTGCCGAGCTGCGAGAGCTGGCAGGAGGTCTGCCGGTGGTGGGCGGGGGCGCGGCCACGCTGCCCACTCTGCTCTCCTATCTTCCGCAGGCGTCACTCATCGAGGGCTCCGTGCGTTACGTGGTTGGCCCTCTGGGTCTCTCAGCTATCGGAGCGCCTCTGCAACCGCCCATCGTGGATTTTGACCGCAGCGCCGAAGTGGTCACAGCGCAGTATCGCACCGCGAACGGTGCTGCCACGCTGGTGGTAGTGAGTTATCCTACGCCGCAGATCGCGCTCGATCGCTTGCGCGCGCTTTCGGCTCTGCTGGGTGGCAGCAACGCGCCGCAGACTCCCGGTGTTCGCGGAGCCGTCACGGTCGCAACTCCCGGCGGCGAGGTCACCTTTCGCCGCAGCGGACCGCTGCTCATCCACGTGAGCGGCGCCATCTCAGCCAGCAACGCGCGGCTGCTGGCAGAATCCGTGAACTATGCAGCCGATGTCACTTGGACGGAACGGCCGCCGGTCACCACGCGCGCTCTCTTCCGGCTCATCGCTGGAATCTTTGTGCTCATCGGGATTCTCATCAGCGCCTTCCTAATCCTCATATTCTTTTTCGGAGGCTCCATCGTTCTGCTGAAGCGCCTTTTCCCCGGCATGCAGTTGCCCACCCCTGGGGACGAAGTCATCAAGCTCAACCTGAAAGACTCCCCTTAGCCCCCTTGCAAGTGCTTGATGGGCCTTGACTTAGTCCTATTCCGACGCATTGACTGGCATTTTCTGTCAGTTTTCCTCAGGCTTTGTCAGCTTTGTAAGTTATTGATAATAAATGGGTTTATCTTTTAGAATTTTCCTTGACACCCCTCATCAATCGCTCATAAGATTTTTGCAGAAAAGTTTTGACGGTTTCGCTTCCGTTGGAACTATTCTCCCTTGAAAGAAACAGGCCGCCTTTGCCAGGCGGCCTTTTCATTTGTGCAGATGACGCCAGCGAGAGATTGCGTCCGCTAATTCACAAGAAGATTTTGGGAGGCGCCGCAGATCTGGCGGAGGCGTCTTCGCAAGTCCTCTTCTTCGGTGTGCGGAGCAGTTGCGAAGAACGCCCCCAGAGAATTCAGGCCCCGGCGGTTACCGGGGCCCGGTTGTGCTGTTGGCGGAGAGGACGAGAAAGCCAACAATGCGTTTCCTCTCTCTAGTGCACTCGCACTGCCACTTCCTCTCCCTCGGATTTACAGTGACTTAGGTAACAGCGGTGGGTGAGTGCCTGTCCTTTGGCTGCAAACAATTGCCACCCTGCACTCAGGCGAGGGCGGGCAGCGAGATTCTGATCTCCAATCCGCCGCCGGCGGCGTTGCTGGCAGAGATACTCCCGCCGTGCAGCTTGAAAGCGCGCTCGCTGATGGCCAGGCCCAGTCCCACACCGCCAGTGTGGCGCTCTCGAGCCTGATCGAGCCGGTAGAACGGCCGGAAAAGATTGGCCAATTCAGCTTCCGGTACGCCTGGCCCGTGGTCCCGCACCTTGAGTATGCAACTCATATTGGAAGCACGCACACCATCAAGCTGCACCTCGACCGGCGTCCCCGGGTCCGTGTAATGGATCGCGTTGCGCAGTATGTTTTCTACTGCGCTGCGCAACAGCTCCGGATTGCCCGTCACCCTGCACGGCTCCAGCTGCTTGCATTCCACGCGGCCGCCGCGGCTGCGGGCCTCAAAATCGGCATCGGCGGCAGCTTCTTTCACCAGCTCATCAAATCGAAACTCCTCAGGCTGGTGCAGTTCATCGCCTGCTTCGAGCCGCGAGAGGGTGAGCAGACGCTGGATCAGCTGATTCAGCCGCTCGGTCTCGCGCTCGATGCGGTCGAGCGATGCTGCCGCGGCCGGGCTGCTTTGCTGCCGCGCCAGCCCCAGCGCTACGCTCAGGCGCGCCAGCGGCGAGCGCAGCTCGTGCGAAACATCGCGGACCAACCTGCCCTGCGCCTCGATGAGCGATTCCAATTGTGCCGCCATGCGGTCGAAATCGCGCACCAGCTCGCCAACCTCATCCCGCCGCGGCCTGCCTCCGGCGCGCGCCGTGAGGTCGCCCTCTTCGATGCGCTGCGCCGCGGTTCGCAACCGCCGGATGGGCGCCGCCAGATAGTACGCCAGCAGCAGCGAAACCAGCCCTGAGGCCAGGATGGCCAGCGCCAGACGCTCCGCGATCTCCCACAGCGGCGGAGGCGGCATGCGCGGCAGCTCGGCGACATACACGTACGACGCGCCCCCGGGCGTGCTCTGCAGCAGCGCCGCGAAACGTTCATCGCCGGTGGAGGCGAACTCCAGTTTGCCGGTATGGCGCGCCGCAACCGCCAGCGCCTGCGCGTTGGCCGGCACCGCCTGATTGCAGACCTCTTTGCCCTGCTCGTCGAAGAGAAAATGATGCACCCGCGGACCGGGCTGGAAATCCGCAGCATACGTGCGCAGGCCCTCACAGCCCCGCTCTGTGTAAGCATGAGTGACGCCGAAGGCGTTGTCTGCCAGTGCGTGGCTCACCATGGAGTGCCAGGCCGTGCGCACCTGCGCCGCCCGCGGACGTTCCGAAGTCAGCTCGAACAGGCCCAGCACCAGCGCCGTCGCCAGCCAGAAGAAAAAGAAGATCTGAAAGAAGAGCGTGCGCACGGTTACTTCTTCTCTGGCTTCCTGGCCGCCAGCGCGTAGAGGTAGCCGGCGCTGCGCACCGTCTTGATGCGCTCTTCACCCAGCTTGCGGCGCAATTTGCTGATGTGCATATCTACGCTGCGGTCAAAGGCGTTCAGCTCGCGCCCCAGCGCCGTCTTGGCCAGCTGCTCGCGGCTCACGATGTTGCCCGCCGAGCGCAGCAGTACATGCAGCAGGTCGAACTCCACCGCCGTCAGCTCCACCGCCGCGCCCGCGCGCAGCACGCTGCGCGCCGCCGGATTCAGCGTAAGATCGCCCACCGCGATCTCTTTTCCCGGAGCGGCCGCCTGCCCGTCGCCGGCGGGGCGCCGCAAGATGGCCCGTATCCGCGCCAGCAGCTCCCGCGGATTGAACGGCTTGGGCAGGTAATC
>Ga0187779_10002502_pt1 | contig 11233 bp, 10 predicted proteins | sample 1015_Q2_SP10_10__FD_132435 | JGI IMG/M metagenome (GOLD analysis project Ga0187779, IMG submission 132435) | Tropical peat soil microbial communities from peatlands in Department of Meta, Colombia - 1015_Q2_SP10_10_MG | ecosystem: Environmental > Terrestrial > Soil > Wetlands > Peat | place... | reverse complement strand
CGTTGCCAAAGTGACGAGGGTCTTCCCCGGGGCGGTCTATGTCCGGTCGCGAGATGACTTCGTCCTCCTTCTTTGGGGGGGTCTGAAATCGCCCATGACTATCAACATGCCCGGCGGAAAAGTTGCCAGAGCTCCGTTTGGTCCGGACGACAGCCTTGTTCTGGACGAGGGGGGATTGAGATCTTCAGTCGCGGAGATATCGGTCTGGGGCGCCGCCGTTCATCGAGGGTCCCTACGCGGCAAGCGCGTACTCGAGTTGCCGCCAGGGAGAGAGTTGGCGAAGGGAGTAGGCATGCTCAGGTCCATGTACGACGTTTCAGCGTCGGGACCGCTCCTTGTGGACGATGCGCCGTTTCGGGTCTTCCTTAGGGAATGCCTGATTCCATACTCTAGGAGGAGGAAGAGCAATCTGTTCAGGTTCAGAGCCTACGACGCACTCATCGGGAGGGGGCCCGGTTTCACCCCCGCCGGAGATGATTTCGTGTCAGGGCTGTCGGCGACCATGAACTTCGTGGCTCGGAGCCGGGACTTGCAGAGGATCCACATGCCAAAGAGGTTGCTCCTCCAGAGGACGGTGCCGGAGAGCGGGGCCATGGTGGCGTACTCGGCGCTCGGGTACGTCGACGAAGGGATGGAGGGGCTCATCCTTGCGTCCCTCGGGAAGCCCGTGGATTTCCACGACGAGCTGCTCTCCGTCGCTTCCAGGGGGCACACGTCGGGAGTAGACATGGCGCTCGGGGTACTGCTGTGCGAGGCGGCGCTGGCGGAGAGGGAGAGGCGCGACGGGACGTTGGAAATGTGCATGGCCGCTCTTTGATGCAGAACGCTTTATACTGCCCACTCGCCGCGAGTTTCTAGCCTGAAAGGGATGCCTTCAGAAGAGCTCACGCTGGAAACGAAGGGCCTGGTCAAGAGGTTCGGGAGCCTCCTCGCCGTCAATGGGGTCGACTTCCAGCTGCGGAAGGGCGAGATTCACGCGCTCCTCGGGGAGAACGGCGCAGGCAAGTCGACACTGTGCAATGTTGTCTACGGCTACTACAAGCCTGACGGGGGAGAGGTCATAGTGAAGGGGAAGGCCACCAAGATCACTTCCCCGAAGGAAGGCATGCGTGCGGGCATCGGCATGGTCCATCAGGAGCTGATGTTGATCCCTAACATGAGCGTTCTTCAGAATCTCAGTCTGACCACCGACCTCAAGCTGAGCCGGCCGGTCCTCGAGCTGAGCGACATCAGGAGCAAGCTCCTTGCCATGGAAGAGAGCTACGGGCTTGAGGTGGACCCCGAGGCGATGGTGGAGGACCTGTCGGTGGGCGAAAGGCAGAGGGTAGAGATACTGAAGTGCCTCTTCATAGGAGCCGACATACTCCTCTTCGACGAACCCACGAGTTTCCTAACAGATATCGAGACGGAGAAGCTGTTCGTCAGTCTCAAGCGCATGGCCTCCGAGGGACGCTCGATAGTATTCGTGACCCACCACATAGACGAGGTGATGACAATCGCGGACAGGATTACGGTGATGAAGCTGGGGAAGGTCGTTGCGACCAAGATGAGGAGCGAGGTCACCCAAGATCAACTCGCTATGCTCATCGTGGGTCGCGAGGTCCTGTACAACGTGCGAAAGCTGCCGACCGAAATAGGCAAGACGATCCTCAAGCTCGACGGCGTCTCGGCCGACAACGACCTTGGGACTCCGGCCGTCCGGGATGCGTCCTTCGAGCTCCGGGCAGGGGAGATTCTTGGGGTCGCCGGCGTGGCAGGGAACGGCCAGAGAGAACTTGATGAGATAATCACCGGGATGAGGAAGCCAAAGTCAGGGAAGGTGTACCTGGACGGCAAGGACATCACAAAGGAGTCCCCGGACGTAGTGCGCAGTGAAGGGGTCGCCCATATCTGCGAGGAGCACAAGACTGGGTTCGTCTACGATTTCTCGTTGAAAGACAACCTGGTCCTGGCGCCCTTCCTCGCCGGGAAGTTCAAGAGCGGCATGTTCCTAGACGACGGGAAACTCAGAGAGCGGACGCGGCAGCTGCTGACCGAGTACAACGTGATGGCTCCTTCCGAGGAAGTCCCCCTGAGGACCCTGAGCGGCGGGAACAAGCAGAAGTTCCTCCTGGCCCGGGAGCTGTTCTGGGGCCCGAGAGTCATTGTCGCCAACAACCCGACCAAGGGGCTGGACGTCGGGTCTGCCGAGTACATCAGGAATGCGCTGATGAAGGTGAAGGCGGAGGGGAAGGCGATATTGATGATATCTGCTGACCTGGATGAGATTCTGGACATGAGCGACAGGATCGCGGTAATGAATCAGGGCAGGATCGCGAAGATCGTGGAAGCCAAGAATGCGGACATCCGCGAGCTCGCCACCCTGATGACCACTTCGCTATCGAACGCCTGAGCAGGCTACCCTTTGCGGTAGGGCTTCAGGAGGAACTTGGGCGCCCTGGCCTTCCTTCCGAAGACGGGGATCAGCGCGAGGAGGAAGACGTAGGGGAGCATGTTGAAGAGAGTCGAGACAGACGCCTGGCCGAACCCGGAGAGGGCGAGGTACCTGTTCTGAGCAGCATAGACCACGTTGAAGGATAGCCCCGCAAACAGGGCCCGGTAGGGCTTCCAGTTGGCGAAGTAGACCATGGCGAGCACGATGAACCCCCTGCCTGCTATGATATCTGTCTGGAAGCCAGCCACGAAGTTCCCAGCGAAGTAGAAGCCAGCTACTCCGAACATCAGACAACCGAAGAGGGTCGCCAGGAACCTCACCTTGTTGACGTTGACCCCCATGTTGTCCGCGGCCTTGGGATTCTCACCAACCGCCCGTACTCTGAGCCCCAATGAGGTCCGGCTGAGGAAGAAGGATGTTATGACGACCAGGATCAGGGAGACGTAGACCAGGATGTTCTGACTGAGGAACACCGTTCCAATGTAGGGAATCTTGTCCCAATTGGCAACGAGTGGCGGCAGGCCCACGTAGTTAGGTGTCAGTCCAGAGGGGTAAGTCGTATTGAAGATCACAAAAGAGAGCCCAAGTCCGAGCAGATAGATGGCAAGGCCGACAGCTATCTGGTCCAGGCGGACACGGATTGCCAAGAAGGCGAAAAGAGTGCCGACCACCCCGGCGACGCCGAGGGCCCCGAGGAGTGCAATCCATGCGTTCCCAGTGATGTACTCGACTATGAAGGTCGACATCAGAGACATCAGCATTATCCCTTCGATGCCCATGTTGGCCACTCCAGACTTCTCGGACACGATTTCGCCCATGCTGGCGAACAGGTAGAAGGGAGAGAGCTGCAGGGTGGTGGAGAATATCGGGATCAGGATGTCCGTGAACAGGTCTGTCATGTCACATACCTCCTTTCAGAGAGGTAGTTGCCGAGGAGGATACCGATCATCATTATCCCCTCCATGGCGAAGACCACGTACGTTGGCACGTTCGCAGAGAGCGCCATCGACTCGGCTCCGATGGTCATGTAGGCGAAGAAGAACGAAGCGAGCCCTATGCCCAGCATGTGCTTCCGCCCCACCAGGGCGCAGATGATGGCGACCAGGCCGTAGTTGGTGGAGAACGACCCTATGTCGAGTTCATAGCGGTACCCCATCAGGTAGGTGGCGCCGGCTACCCCCGCGAGAGCCCCCGCCGCCAGCATGGTGATCACCATGATTCGGTTTATGCTGATTCCCGCGTACTTCGCCGTCTCCAGGCTCTCCCCCACAGTATTCGCCTTGACCCTGAACGGGGTCCGCTCGACTAGGAAGTAGAGAATGATGCCTATGACGATGGTGGCTGGTACGGCATAGGTAATCGGAACAGCACTGGTAATACCTGGTATCTTGAACAGGGCGGGGAGTTCGACGGTGTGAGGGAAGCCGAGGGCGGTCCCGGCGCTCTTGATGGGGCCGCTCAGCATGTAGAACGCGAAGTTGAAGGCGACCACGTTGAGGAGAATCGTAACGACGATTTCGTTCGCCCCGAATTTCACCCGCAGGATTGTCGGAACGGCAATCCAGAGCAGCCCCCCCAGGGCCGCTCCCAGGATCATCGAAACGTAGAGGAGGGGCCAAGGAAGGAACCCCATGAAGGTGTACACGACGAAGACCATCACCATCCCGACAAGGAGCTGCCCTTGCGCACCTATGTTCCAGAGTCCCGCCTTGAGGGCGAGACCGACCCCCATTCCCATCGTGTAAAACAGGACGAAGCGGACGAAAATCTGCTGAATCCCCCCTGAGAAGGATACGGGATTCAGAAAAAGGGAGGACAGGGCGACCCCGAGGTTGCCCCCGGCGTACACCACTACCACCAGCCCGGCCAGTATGCCGAGCCCAATGGCGAAGGCGTTGTACGCCGTCGTCTGCAGCCATCGGAGGCCCTGCGTATCCGCTCGCACTCTTTACGGTGCTTGTGGTAGATAGTTGAACTGAGCTGCCATGTTGCCCGTCGGCATGCCGCCGCCGGAAGGCACAAGCAGCGTGCTGTCTCCGCAGCTAGCGTCGTGCGGGTTCACGAAGCAGAAGGGAGCTCCGCCCGACGTAGAAGCGAATGATATGACAATCTGGCCCTCCACGATTTCGCTCTGAAGGAGGAGGCCCTCTGCCTTTACGGCCGCGGGCAGGTTGGGGCCTGGCTGCACCTGGATTTGGCCGTTTGCCATGTCAACCTTGGTGTAGCCCCAGTGCCAGGTGTTGCTGATGAAGTCCTCCATCGCCTTGAAGAATGGCGAGTAGTAGTCCAGGACTATCGACCCCAGGAGGATCTTGTTGTCAGCTGGAAGGATTTGGGTTAGGTTGGTGTATACGTTGGACGCCCATACCTGTGGCGAGGCGGGCTGGCTTAACGCTGCGCCCAAGACTCCGACGTCGACCCCGTCTCCTGACGAGAAGACCACGTCGGCTCCGGCCTTGTAGTCATTGGTCGCGGTGGTCTGGGCCCCGTTTATGTCGGCCCATGCGAAAGCCTCGAAGACATTGGTGAAGCACGTCCCATCGCACTGCGGGTACGTGTATGTGACGCCAGCGATGAAGCCCTCGTGCCCCTGCCATATGGATGGGATGTCGCCGCCGCCGACGAGTCCGAACTTGTGGGATTGGCTGATCATCCCAGCCATGGCGCCGAGGACGAATCCTCCGCCGCTGAGGTCAAGCCAGATCCTATAGACGTTCGAGTAGTTGGCAACGGTGCAGTCAACGCACACAGACATGATGCCTGAGTGCTGCCCTGCGAAGGTGTTAGCCTCTGCCTGATACTGTCCACCCTGGAATATGACGATGTTGTACCCCTGCGATGCCCACTGCTGGGCTGGCACGTCGGCGTCGGTCCCGGAGGCCTTGTTCTCTGAAACGCTGAGTGTGAAGTTGAATTCGCTCTTTAGCTTCTGGATCGCGTTATACGCGTTGTAGTTCCACGAGTTGTCAGAAGGCGTGAGCGGGAGGATGATCCCGACCTTCAGAGCCCCGATGGCGCTTGCCTGCGATTGCGTGACTGTGACTGTCTTGGTCTGAGGATAAGCGAACATGTATGCCACTGCACCGAGGAGGATGATGACAATGATGACGAGTGCACCTACGAGTGTGGTGATTCCGTTTCTTTTCGTCCCTTTCATCAGCGCGAAAAGACCGTCAGACGTTATTTAAGCGCGATTGCTTAGGTGTTAGGTGCCAGAAGAACCACATGCGGTTCAGCTAAGCTTCGCTTTGACGCAGTCGAACATCTGATTGACTATCTTCTTGATGTTCCCCTCTACGAGTGGCTTCGCAAGGCTCCCCAGAGGCCCGCTTATGTTCACGTTGGCGTCCCAGGTGATCTCCGACTCTGCTCCCACGGGGGTGACGAGGATGTTGACGGTCGCGCTGAAACCGCTTCCAGCCCCCGACCCAGACAGGTCAAGGACCGCCGTGTGAGTCGCCAGGTCCTCCTTCACGACCTTGGTGTTCGCCTGGAAGGTCCCTCTGATGAAGCCTATGGTCACTTTCACGACAGCGGAGATCCTTTTGTTTTCACCCACGGTGAAGCTCTGAAGCCCAGGGACACATTCGATTATCTTGCTCGGGTCGGAGACAAAGGTCCAAGTCTTGTCGATGCCGCTCGGCAGTTGGAACTTCCCTTGAAGGAGCATGTGGAGAGAGCGACGTCCTGACCTCTTAAGGGTTCGTCGGCAGGATGCGGCCTCTCCGAATGAATTAGGGGGTAGGGATATACCCCCTCGCGGGCGATTCCGCAACATGAAAGCGAACCCCCTGGCTGGCTTTTTGGAGTCGGTCGAACTTCGGATGATAAGACCATCCAAGTCGGCGCTCAGGACGGACAACGGCCCCATGAACGGCCTCATGATGTCAATTGAAGACAAAGGCCTCCTTGAGCCCATCATTGTCAGGCCGGCCGGGGACGGCTTCGAGGTGGTCGCAGGGATGCGCCGCTACGAGGCGTGCAGGAGGCTCGGGTGGCGAAGGATACCCGCGCACGTGGTCGAGCTGAGCGATAGGGAGGCCTTCGAGGTTTCCCTCCTTGAGAACATCCAGCGCGAGACCCTGAACCCCATCGAGGAGGCGAGGGCGTTCAGAAACTATGTGGAAGAGTTCGGCTACGGCGGTGAGACGGAGCTGGCACGGAGGATCGGGAAGAGCCAGGAATATGTTAGCAGGAGGATCGGGCTCCTTGCCCTGCCCCAGAGGGTCCAGGACGAGATTATGCGGCGCCGAATAACTCCGAGCGTCGCCCAGGAGCTAACCCTCCTGAACGACGAGGACGCCGAAGAGATGGCGGAGGAGATAGGGGCGAAGGGGCTCTCGATGAGGGAGGTGAGGCGGATAATACGCCGGAGCCACTCGAAGTCATACCTCGTCGACGGACCGAGCCCCGCGTTCCTGATAGCGGAGCAGGTAGGCGTGGAGAAGCGGGTAAGGAGGGTCTCGCGGGAGCTGAACGTTGCCATAGCGTCGCTGGGCGGTACGGTAATCAGGCTCGGTGAGGTGGCAGAGACGCTCGACGATGAATGGTTGGTGAAAGAGTCGATATTCGCTTGCAGGGATGCGATGAGAGGGCAGATCGACAACCTCACGCGGCTCAAACGAAAGATCGAGCACGCTGAGCAGACGACCCCACGGGTCCTGAGGCTGATAGAATAGCGCACGGCGGACTGCAACACCCTTAAAGCGAAAGCAGGGAGTTGTGGCCGCAATGTCAAACGACTGGTCGCCGCCTGAAAAAGTGACTCTGAGTGAAGTCAAGATCAACGTCGAAGACATCGAACCCATCCTCCGCGGTTTCGAAGCACCGCAGCTGAAGATAGACTACCCGCCCGGCTACGTCAATCTGCCAACCGGCGAAAAGATGGTCATCCGCAGGGCGAAGAAGGAAGAAGCCACGGTCGTGATGCAGACAGCCCTGAAGCTTTTCGACCACGACACCGACTTCTTCGACCTCGTTTCGTCCAGGGTCTACGCCGAGTTCCTCGGATGGTACAGGGCGAGGATGAAGGACCACGTCGCCCTACTGGGCATCATCAACGGTGAGCTGGCAGCCATTGGCAACTACAGGCTCTGGGACAACGACGTCGCCATCAGCCTACACACTCTGACCTTCAAGAGGCGCGCAGGCATCGGCGCCACCATGTACGCAGCCAAGGCCGAGTACGCCTTCGATATGATGGGCATGAAGGAGTGGTGGGCCACCTACGAGAGCTACACGGGTTTCAGGTACTGGGGGATCAAGTACGCCCAGCTCCAGAAGCCCTACCCGGAGATGCAGCACGAGCTCGGAGGTTCGAGGATCTTCTTCACCACCAAGGAGGACTGGGACAGGTTCGTGAAGCCGATGCTGAAGGATAGGCTTCCGATACGCCCCTGCCCGAAGGACCTTCTGGCCACGGCGGACAATGTGATCCCACCAAAGACCGTAGAGGTGTAGAGTCAACACACATAGGCGCCGCTGGCGGATTCAAGTCGGCGGTGCCTGATGTCTTTTATACCGCAGGAGGGTTCGACGGAAAACAATGAAGCTGTACGACCTGTCGCAACCACTGAATCAGGAGACACCGTTCTGGCCTCTGTACCCGCCCTTCGAAGTGAAGTTCATCAAGAGAAAGGCGGAGCAGGGAGTCAACGCACAGTACATCATGACTTCGAACCATATGGGGACGCACCTGGACGCGCCGCTGCATTTCGTCACCAACGGCAAGACCATCGACCAGATCCCGCTGACTTGGCTCTACGGCCCTGGAATAATCGTGGACGTAAGTGAGGTCGGCGACCTGGGCATCTACACCAAGGAGATAGTGGAGAAAAACGCAAAGGCCGCGGGAGGCGTGAAGGACGGAGACCTTCTGATCCTCTACACAGGATGGAGCAAGTACGCATGGTACCAGCCTCCGAAGCCGTCAGGGACGGCAGACGAGGAGAGATACATCCACATGCACCCCGGACCGACGGGGGAGTTCTGCGACTACCTGCTGGAGAAGAAGATCCACGTCTGGGGAGTCGACGCGGTGTCCACCGACCACCCGATGAACCTCCCGATAGGAAGGTTCCTGCCGAGGGTGAGCACCAAGGTCAGGGCGGCCGCGGACCAGAAGTTCGGGAAGGAGAACATCGACAAGCTCTTCCCCGAAAAGGACTATCAGGTCACCCACAATGTGCTCTTTCCGCGTGACTGCATCCACATTGAGAACATCGGCGGTCAGATCACCGAGCTCCTGGGCAACAGGAAGGCGTTCAGGACGACCATCGGCTGCTTCCCCTGGCTCTTCAAGGGAGGCGAGGCTGCCTTTGCGAGGGTAGTCGCCTTCGTAGAGTAGGTCGGCGACAGTAGCGATGCAGACGGAGACCCCATCGGTGGGATGGCTACTACAGGTAACGGACGACGGGAAGCTGACGGACGTCGAAGGGACGGAGGTCGACCTGAAGGCGCCTTTCTCCGTGGAACTGATGGCCCACGATGATGGGGTCGTGGCAGGAGTTGCCAAGATCGGGGGTGCTGAAGCCGCCGTCTTTGCCCAGGAACCTTCCTACAAGGGCGGGTCCATGGGCCTGGGGCACACGAAGCGGCTGGAGAAGCTGGTTTCCCAGGCGGCTGAGAGGAAGCTCCCGATCATAGGTTTCTTCGACTCGGGGGGAGTCAGAGTCCAGGAGGGAGGACACTCGCTGGAAGAGGCCAGCGCGCTCGTCGGTCAGCTGATCAAGGCGAGGGAGGTGGTGCCCGTGATCAGCGTGCTGATGGGGACTGTCAGCGGGGCGGCCGCCTATTCGGCGTACATGGGGGACGCCATCGTGATGATCAAGGGGAGGAGCAGCCTCTTCGTATGGGGGCCGGGGGTCGCGAAGGCGGAGACACACGCCGAAATCGGCCCGGAGGAGCTCGGGGGATGGCAGGTGCAGTCCGCCAACGGCACCGCCTCCCATGTAGTCGAGAACGAGAAGGAGTGCCTGGAAACGGTGAGGAGGTTGCTTGCATATTTCGTCGGGAGGGGCGCCGGACTCGGCCCCGAGGGAGCAGCTCCTCTCCGCTCGCTGAAGACCATCGACGATGCGTTCGACCCGGGGTCGTTCACCGAATTTAGGAGCCTGTACGCCCGGAGCGCGGTCACAGGACTCGCACTCCTCGAAGGGCACACGGTTGGTGTGATCGCATCGAACAAGGAAGTGCTGAGGGGATTCCTGGACGTCGAAGCCTGCAGGAAGGTCTCGAGGTTCGCTTCCATGTGCAACACCATTCACATCCCGATGGTCACACTTCTCGACTGCCCCGGGGTATACCCGGCGGCAGAACAGGAGAAGGCAGGGCTCATCCGTGCCAGCGGCGAGGCCATCAAGGAATACGCATCAGACAAATGCCCGAAGGTCACAGTGATAACCGGGGAGGCATACGGCGGCGCGTTCGTTGGATTCGCCAGCAAAGCCCTCGGTTCGAAGAAGGTCTTCGCGTATCCGACGGCCAAGATATCCGTACTGAGCCTCCCTGCGTACTCGGAGATCTTCCTCAGGAGGAAACTCGAGCCACTAAAGGAAGAGGAGAAGAAGGCAGAGTTGGACAAGGCGTCGGCGGCCTTCTTGAAGCAGATGGACCCGTCCATAGGAGTGGCCCAGGGGTACGTCGATGAGGTCATCCAACCAAGTCAGACCAGGGAGAAACTGATACAGGCGTTCAAGGGCGCGGGCGTTTTCTAGCGCTTCACTCTTCGTGCCCCTTCTGGGTAAGCTCCACGAGTATCCCGCCCGTGGACTTTGGGTGCATGAAGTTCACCCTGCTCCCGAACTTCCCCGGAGCCGGCTGGTCGTAGATGAATCGGAAGCCTCGACCCTTCAGCTCCTCGGTGGCGCTGGCGATGTCGTCCACCTCGAAGGCGATGTGGTGCAGCCCCTCCCCCCTGTCGCGAATGAACTTCGCCAGCGTACTTTCCTCGCTCGTCGGCTCAAGGAACTCCACGCTTGTGTCCCCGGCCCTCATCAGGAGGACCTTCGCCTTCTGTCCGGCGACTTCGGTTTGCCTCACCTGAAAGTCGCCCAGCTGCGAGTAGATGGCCAGCATCTGCTCGACGCTCTTCACAGCTACTCCTACATGGTCGAATTTCATCTTCAATTCTCAGATCGTCACCCTCGCCTTGTACACCCCGTGGACTTCGCGTAGGGCGTCGCTTATCTCCCCCACCGTGCACCCAGCCCGGACAGCCTGTGAAATGGCCGGGAGCCGGTTCTCGCCGCGCCGCGCCGCGCTCTTGATGCGCTCCAGCTTTTCGGTCACTGCGCTGTGGCTCCTCTTGACCTTGATCAGCTTCAGCTTCCGCACCCGCTGGTTCTGCAGTCGCTCAGGGAGCACCTGCACCTTCCTCCGAGGCTTGCTGGTTGGTTGGAATGCGTTGACGCCAACGACAATGCGTCTCTTGTTCTCTATGTCCATCTGTTTCTCATAGGCCGAGTTCAGAATCTCGCGCTTGACGTAACCGGTCTCGATGGCCTTGAGCATCCCTCCGAGTTTGTCGACTCTTTGAATCTCTTCGAAGGCGAGCCGCTCCAGCTTGGCGGTGAGGTACTCGAGGTAATAGGAACCGCCCAGCGGATCGGCCGTCAGGGTAACTCCCGACTCGTTGGCGATGACCTGCTGCGTCCGGAGGGCAAGCTTCGCCGACTCCTCCGAAGGAAGGGAAAGAGCCTCATCCATGGAGTTCGTGTGGAGAGATTGCGTGCCTCCCAGGATCGCGGCAAGTGCTTGCACCGTCACCCTGACCACGTTGTTCTCCGGGTCCTGGGCGGT
>Ga0187779_10002501_pt1 | contig 11234 bp, 17 predicted proteins | sample 1015_Q2_SP10_10__FD_132435 | JGI IMG/M metagenome (GOLD analysis project Ga0187779, IMG submission 132435) | Tropical peat soil microbial communities from peatlands in Department of Meta, Colombia - 1015_Q2_SP10_10_MG | ecosystem: Environmental > Terrestrial > Soil > Wetlands > Peat | place... | reverse complement strand
GATGGAGGGAGTCTTCCACAACGCCGCACTCATCTCGATGAAGAAGAGCTATCCGGGTCATGCGAAGAAGATAATCCACGGTCTCTGGGGCAAGGGGCAGATGATGTTCGCAAAACTGCTCATCATCGTCGACGACGACGTCGACGTGCAGAATATCTCCTATACGGCATGGCGCGTCCTGAACAATGTGGACTGGAAGAGGGATGTCGTCATCTCCGAAGGACCAGTGGACGACTTGGACCATGCCGCAAACTGGCCCCGCTACGGCTCGAAGATGGGGATAGACGCCACGCGGAAGACGAGGGAGGAAGGCATGATGCGCGAATGGCCGGAGGAGTTGTTCATGTCTGAAGAGATCAAACGGCTTGTCGATGAGAGGTGGAAGGACTACGGGTTTATCTGATTCTTTTCTCGCGCGCTGAGCTTTCTGGTATTATCGGGAAACTATCTAATAACTTGTTATGAATAAAATAATAATAAGAAGCATAATCATTTCCCTTCTCCTTGCCGTGATTTTAACGGTGATCGGAGATTTTATTTTCACTCATATTTCATCATATTCAATGAAAACAGATGACTGGGAAAAGATGTACAGCATGAATTATAAAGATGCAATGCAATATATGGAACAACATAGAATTGAAGTGCCGCCTGACAGTATCCTTCAAACCTATCAGGACCCTGTTTTGTTGAAAGCTAAATTCAAATTGTTTTCGCTGCTTTTTGTCGGCATTTTTGCGGGCTGCACTCTCATAGTGTATTCCCTGGATAAAAACAAGAATAGTGAAAACAGAAACTATTCATAACAAGGCCATCGAGCCAGCCTGGGAATAATGCTCGTTTCGTTTTGTTCAAAGCTCTATGGCTCGGCTGCTCATGGCTGTCGTTATTCTGGAAATGAGATGGGCATATGAGCATACTTCCCGATACAAGACTTGAGAAGAGAATCACTTTAATCGTAGCGATACTCGCAGCGCTCGCGATTCCTATTTACGTCACAACATCCCCCAGGAATAACGAGACAAATAGGCTTGCATTGTTAAAGATCAGAGACACAATTGAAATTGGAGACCCATTACAGAGAGTCTTCGACGTGTATCAGCAGAACAAGGCCCATTTGAAACTGAATACGACAAACCCAAATGAAGTTTATATCGAAACGCCCTTGGTATTTGGCGCAAGCAATTGGACTCTGCGCATCGAAATAAACAACTCAAAAGTTGCCGCCGTCAAAGTAAGAACCGCAGATGGACCGTCACCGCCGAATGGGCCAAAAGATAAAATAGCGAGTGACAAATAACCTGCCGGTCCACAGCTACGCGCCGTACGGCGCGTGACAGGCGCGTTAAACCTCAGTAGAGATTATGACTATTCGATCCGAAACAGATAACAAAAAACGAAAAGCAATGATAACAGGCTATTCCGGACTGGTATTCTCCGTACTCGCAATGATCCTTAGTTATAAGTCCACAGGATTGCCAATTTTACCCTTTGCCGGATTTGCCGTGTTTGTCGGTTCAATGGTCTATCTTTTTTGGGCAATACGATGTCCCTGCTGTAAAAACCGGCTCACACCTATTATGTCTTATGGGAGTCCTTTTTCTGTCTCAAAGAAGATCAAATATTGCCCGTTTTGTGGGATCGACATGGATACGGAATTAAAGGGACCAAATCAGGTTTAACAAAGCAATCAACCCGACCGGGAAGAGCCCGGTCGGGTTTTAGCCCAGGGGGGCTGCCCCGGCGGGTTATTTCATTCGTTATCCGCAGTATTTCTTGGCCTAATCGCCTCAAAGCGCCAACACTTCTGATAAATTTTATATTGACAACTCCTTACGTTATATTTACAATGTAATTATGATACCACTTCGCTTTGAATGGGATTCCGGCAAGAATATTGAGAACCTACGGAAGCATGGTATTTCATTTGAGGAAGCCCAGGCTGTTTTTCTTGACGAGAATGCCCTGCTAATCCGCGACCCCGATCAGTCTGACGACGAAGATCGGTTTATTCTTCTTGGATTAAGCGCCAAACTTCGCATTTTAACAGTATGTCACTGTTACAGAAAAAGCGATGAGATTATCAGAATCATTTCTGCCAGAAAGGCAACCCGCAACGAGCAAAAACGTTATTGGGAAAGGTGATGAAATATGAGAAAAGAATATGACTTTTCAAAAGCAGTAAAAAACCCTTACGCCAGCAGACTCAAACGTCAAGTAACTCTCAGGATGGACGAAGGCACTATCAGCTACTTTAAGAAACTCGCGCAGGAGATCGGCGTCCCCTACCAGACGCTCATCAATCTTTATCTGAGAGATTGCGCCGCTTCGCATAAGAAACTGGCTCTTCACTGGAAAACCGCTTAGCCTTCCAACCCGTCGTTCGAGTCCCGCGCTCTGGGGCGCGGGTCTCAACTCGTAGTTATGCCACGACATAAGTCAAGAAGAAGAATGCTGAGAAGCATCCTCGTTCCTCTATCCGTTGCTATTGGAGCAGCCGCAGGTTACTTTGCGCTACGATTCTTAGGCATGCCTTTTGGGGAACACGTTATCGCTCCTGTCTTCAATTTTGTAGTAAATGATATAGTCGGCGCTTTCATAAGCGGCAGTGGTTTGCTGGGAGGACTTCTGTTTGCTTTCAGTTATCTGTTGTTTGGTATCTATTTTCTTTTCTTTGTCATAGCAGGCGGCTATTTGGCAGCGAAGCTCTGTTTAAGGCATAATCGATCATTGACCCTTGCAGACGCCTGGCTATGTAAATTTTCGCAAAAATGACTAGAATTGAGCATGCACTTCAAGATAAATCGGTAAGATACGAGAAATTGAAACAATCGCTACGGGACATGGAATACAGAATTTTGAACAGATTGAAGAAGATATACGGAAGGGCAACTTGGAGAAAAATGAAGGGCATCTGCCGGATAGAACTGGAAGATGATGCAATGCTCGATGCAGAAGTGCATTGGTACGAGGGGCACGGCATTGGCAAGAAAGAACTCAAAATTAAGAGGTATTTATGAGGAGACCACTATGAAAAGTCATTTTATGATTTGTGTTGAAAATCACGGCCACGAAGCGTCTTTGGAGAAGAGAAAACTATACGAAGTACTGACTGACAGGGCGGCTGAAAAACATCATCAGATAAGGGTCGTTGATGAATCAGGCGAGGATTACTGGTACCCGGAGAAGTACTTTGCGCCTGTACGCCTACCAAGTATCACAAAAGACAAACTGGAACTAACGGCGGCATAACAACTCCCCTTCAACCCAGACGCGGAGTTGGCCGGTAGCGTCTTTCGCATAGGGGGTGCCAGCGCTGGTTAAGGCCATCGTTATGGTTAAGGAGACCAGATTCATAATGCGTATCATTGGACTCTTCATGGTTCTTTCATTTTTTGTATCCGGTTTTGCTTGGGGACAGGAAACAGCAGATTACGACAAGAAATGCACTGCAGTCGTTCAGGGGCAGAGGGCGCAATTTAGTTTCTCACTTCCCGAAAGGCAACTGTGGGAGTGGAACTTGAAAGAAACTGAAGATAATAAGCTGGAGTATACTTGGGAGATTTCTCTGACGGGAACCGACTCAAAGGGCAAGTATAATTTTGGCGTCTATCTCTTTAAGTATCCGCATTCTCAAGAAGTAAGAGGAGACATTGACAGACTTATATCCGACGCTCAAACCTCGGTGTGGGACCAGTCATTAAGTATTCGCGATGATCTAACGATCAAATCAACTATTCAAGATAAAAAACTACTACTGAACGTTACGGACAGCAAGACCTTCGCTGAGTTATTCTCCCAAAAACCAACAATCGCTCACTGCCGTGTCAGTACACCATACCCGGAAATTAATTATATCAGCGAAACGCAAATCGAATTCAAGAAATGAGGATCGTAAGGCGGGCAGTTAACGACCAAATCGAGGCGACAGAGAATAGCCCTGTCGCCCTTCTCCAGAGACCGGTTGCCTCTGCGCCTTATTCTTTTTCGTGAGATCGTTCGATGATAAGAACAACAAAGGAGGACATCATGATTAAGTGTAAGTGGGTAGTTGTCTTGGTTCTGCTTCTGACTGCAGTGCAACCGAGTTTCGCTGATGATCGAGCACAGATTCAGGGCGCATGGAAACTTGTTTCCTACGATGTCGAGGTTCAAGCGACAGGCGAAAAATTCCCTCCCATGGGCAAGAACCCGACGGGCTACGTGATCTTCACCCCCGAGTCGCGCGTGTGGTTCGTACTGACCGGAGATGGGCGGAAGCCTGCGAAAACCCCCGAGGAGAAGGCGGGACTGCTGGATACCCTGATTGCATATACGGGTACATACCGTGTGGAAGGGAACAACTGGATCACAAGTGTCGAAGTGGCCTGGAATCCGGCGTGGGTCGGCACGGAACAGTCACGATCCTTCACGGTGGAAGGCGATCGGCTTCAAGTCCTCACCCCGTGGCGGGTTATGCCCAACTGGCCCGACAAGGGAATGACCCGGAGCATTATCACATTCGAACGGGCGAAATAGGGCTTGACGACAACAAGAGAAGGCGATCTAACAAGGCGCTCATGACGGAGGCGGCGAAAGACCGCCGCTGAACTTTTTGGTCAAGTGTCAGTGGCGAGGCCATGAGGACTGTCCAGACTGAAGCTCTGCAAGAACGATAAGAGGAAGAGGAGGAGACGATGCCGCTAGAAAAGAACAAGGCTCTCTTGAGCCGCTACTACCAAGTCTTTTTTAACGAGGCAAATCTCGCGGCTGGCGAAGCCCTGCACACCGCGGATTTCATATTCCACGAAGGAAACAATCGGCCGATCGGACAAGAGGAATATATGCGGCGCAATGCGATGTTCATGAGCGCCTTTCCGGACCGGATCGTGACGATCGACTTCCAGGTCGCCGAGGACGACAAGGTGGTGACACGCTCGACTCTGCACGGTACGCATCGCGGCGACTTGCCGGGCATTCCGGCCACGGGCAAAAAAGTGACCATCACGGCGACCATCACCGATCGCATCGAGGATGACAAGATTGCCGAAGAATGGGAAGATTGGGATGGGCTGGGGCTGATGCACCAGTTGGGTGTGATCCCGCCGCCCGGCTCGAAAGAAAACACCTGACGTCTCTTCTCACTGCAGATGGATTCTGAAAATCTTGATTTGCCTTCCGGAAAGTTCAATAATAGAGCATTAGAGGAGGGAAAAATGTCAAAAGTGGCAGTTCTTTTAGCCGACGGTTTCGAAGAGGTGGAGGCGATGGCCATCGTCGATGTCTTGCGAAGGGCGGAGATCGATGTGGTGATTGCGGGACTCCACGCGGGAGTTGTCGAGAGTGCGCGCAAGGTCAAGGTCGTTCCCGATACCACGATAGACGCCATCCGGGCTGAAGACTTTGATATGATCGTCCTGCCGGGAGGGCAGCCGGGTTCGGATAATTTAAACGCAGATGAAAGGGTGAAGACGCTCGTCAGGGAGTTTTGCTCGAGGGGGAAACTGGCCGGCGCCATCTGTGCCGCCCCGTATGTCCTTGCCGCCGCTGGGGTTCTCGAGGGGAAGAGGGTAACCGCCTATCCGAGCTACAGAGACAGACTCGGCAATTCCCGCTATGAAGAAGAGATTGTCGTGGAAGACGGGAACGTCCTGACGAGCAGGGGCCCAGGCACGGCACTCTGCTTCGGTCTCGCGATCGTCAGGAGACTGAAAGGCAAGGAGACGGCCGCAGCGATAAAAGAAGGAATGCTCATCGACAAGTATTGCGACTAGAATGTAATTGCCTGACTTGATCTAACAGACAGTAAATGATCATGTCCGCGCTGCTGCTTATTCTTTGAGAAGAGTCGGTTGCGATAACTCATCGAATGTTGAATTCACCGACAAACCGAGAGTCGCCAAGAAGTGAGACTATTGTGGATTTCTGAATGAATTATAGCACAGCTTTGCCGTGTCCGTCGAAGCTCCTGTTTGGGCATTTCGCTTGTTAGTTCTGTTCACTATCGATAAAGCGATAGACGCCTCTCCCCCTCCAGCTTCAGAACAAACCTGTAACCACGGCAGGGAATAGTGATTATTGAAGGGTGGACGCAAGGGTCTTATCGGAAGCGCTTGTCTTTGCAGTTTTGGCTTTCGCTGAATCCGCTGGGGACCGGCTCCTTGCCCCAAATTTTTTTGCCAGCAACTTTGGGGTGGTTGCGGCAATGCCGATTGCGTTCGTCAAAATATCGGTCAATAGCAGCTTGAGCCTCTTCAACCGATGCATAGTTGCTGTTGTGTATGATTGCTTTTGCCATGCCGCTGAATACGGATTCAATGACATTGAGGAATTGAGCAGATGCCGGAAAGGGAACGAGTGTAACCCTCGACGTCCCGTGGCTATTCCTATAGGATGATCGGTTTATTTCGGCAATCTTAGTTTTCAATTTTTGCGAGGAATGCCATGATGCAGAATCCCAAGAGAGATAGATATGACTACAGCCTCGACAAGAGCTCAGAAGCACGTCTATCAAACGGATCATTTCGTCGGTATTCTTTCCTTTAGAGTAGAGGTGCGTGATCTGATTCGTTGATAGTTCCAGCGCCGCTGTCACGATAAGCGTACCTTTGGATCGCTGAAACTGAGGCACCAAGATGCGCTCTCCCGGTGCAACCAGCTTTCGTCCTCCAATCATCTTGATAGCAAGAGGCCCGAACTCATCGACGGAAAAAAAACGCTCTTCGGTGCCCAACGACGAAAGGATCTTCTTGATTCTGTCCAGCTTTCGCCTGTAGTTCGGATCGTTGCTCGTTAACGCGATTCTAGCTTTCTTCCAGGAGTATCCGGCATTCCTAACAATTGTTCTTATGATCCGCCTAGAGACACGCACCCCGCGTGTCTCAAGGCATGCGCGAATATCCTGTATCCTCCAGGTGGTTCTGTTAATACCATGTTCGTTTGGTGGTGAGTGAAGGATTTCAAAAACTGCATTGATGTTAGACTCATCGTTAGCTTTCAGGGTTCCAATCGATTTGGGACGTCTAGATCGGTCTCTTAATCCGTCCTCTCCGAACTCAAGAAATCGTCGATACCAATTGTAATAGGACTGCCTGTGTACGCCGAAATGCCTACAAGTTCCGGTTATATTATGTGACTCCAGACCGTGTCGGAGAATTCTCAGTCTCCATCTCTGTAGTCTATTTAATTCCTGGTTTCTCATACAACCTCACCCCGTGCGAACCTCTTTGCTACTCAGGGTTATTTGTACTTATATCCTTATTGTATAACGATGACCTTAAATGTAAAATGGAAACTGTTCAATTATATGGCGTAAGAAGCGTTGGCTACTGACACTAAGTCAAGGGTCTATGACTGGTGTGTAACCTGAATTCTCTCAAACAAACCTGTCGTTATGGTTTTGCAAACGCTTTAGCAGATCGTTAGAGAATTCTAGAGGGGGATAACTGCTTCGACATGGAATCAGTAGTTAGCGATTATCGAAACTGTCGTTAATTAGGAGAAAGCAGTGAACGTTATGCGTTCGCTCATACCATCAGTCCTGGTAGTTCAGGCGATCTTCACTTCTAGTCTCTTCCCGAGGGCATGGGCCACCTTTTCCAGCGTGGACAGCTTGATATCTTCCGCGTGGTTCTCGATCCGTGAGATAGCGGTCTTCTTCGTCTTCAATTTATGGGCTAGTTCTTCCTGTGTAAGGCCTGCAGTCTCCCGGGCTTGCTTAAGCATCACGCCAATCTTGAACTGTTTGTATCCCCCGTCATAACCTTCGGCAAATGCCTTGTCTCTCTTCTTTCTCTCGTGAACATATCTCTTCAGATCACTCATCTTCTTGTCCTCCTTTGTAAATAGTCTCGTCTGTAAACCTCAGCCCGCTCAATCTCTCGATGAGGAGTCTTTTGAGTCTTCTTGATCAATCCGTGGGTCAACACAACAAGGGCATTGCCATCAAAGAAGCAGAATATCCGGTACGCATTCGAACCAAGCTGTATTCTGCACTACCATATTCCATCCGTACCAACGAGTTTCTTGAAATATGTCGCCGGCACAGCATCGAGATCCTCAACTAGGCTCAATACCCATGCAATCTTCTGTGCCACCTTACCGGATAGCGATTCAAGAAATTCCTGCACAGGGCATTTCCCGTCGACAGTTCTGTAAAAGATTACTGTTTTACCCACTGATGATAGGTTAACGTACAAGTTAACTTTTGTCAAGAGGAGATTCGACGGGTGGTAATATTCGTCTTTTGTGGAAGATATGACGTTAATCAGATATCGTCTCATCTCATGATGCTCGTGAAGGCTTCGCCCAAGAGCTCCGCTAGCTTCTTCCATTTGTAATATGCATAGCTGCGTGAGGTTTCAAGAGGGAGGATTACAGCAAGGAGTTTTGTGCTAAGGCGGCACTCGTATGTTCTTGCGTGTGTTTTGCCCCTCGCTTCAAATCGGTCGGCCGGAGGACAATAGAGTCATACACAGGAAACCTATGCGATGATGCCGGTTCTCTCGGCCTCTCTGCCACGGTTATAGAAGTGGAGGGCTACCAGCAGCAGCGTCGTAATCAGGTAGGCAAGCGCGTAAGCCTTGGCTGCGGCGAAGCCGAACTTATTCTGCACGCCCGCCGGAGTCAGCACATAGGCATGGATAACGCCGAAGAAAGAGAGAACGGCGGCGGTTGCTGTCCAGAGGGCCGCCCTGAAGAATTGCCTCTCGATCACAAACACCATCATCGCGGACAGGATCATGCACGTAAGCATGAACCCCTGACTCAAAGAGATGATGCCGTATACGTAAAGGTCCCCGCCGAATCTCGGTGTCACGTCGTACAGGCTGGATCCCGCCTTGCGCAGCGTCGTTTCTATAATCAGTAGCGCCCATGCCGCAAGCGCCGGCATCAGTCCGACAGCCACAGCCACACTGTGCTTCTTAGGCACTTCTTGAAATGCCTGTGCCGTGATTATAAGCCCGACCCAGAGCAGAATGCCTATCATCGCTTCTATCGGCACAATCTTAAGCACCAGGGTAACTCCTCCGATCAGGCAGAGTATCGTGATTACAGCGCCGTTCACCATCGAGTAGGCCCACCTCGCCCCCATCGCCTTCCAACCCGGATGACCGATGTAAATCGTAGTCGGGAACGGATTTCCCAGGCACGCCGCCACGATCGAACCGAACCCGTTGACCAACAGGGACGACCGCGTATCGTACCGATCGCCGGCCGCTTCCGCACTCTCAAGGTTCTGGAGTGAGCCGACCACGTTGAACAGCGCCATCGGGAAGATGACGGAGAGATACTTCCATCCCTGCCCGTTCCAGAGAAAGGCGAGCATGTCGGAGAAAGTGGTCTTCGGAATGTGGACGGCAAAATTATACGGCTCCTGAAGGGGTTGAAAATACGGATAGCCGGACCATCTGAGAATCCATCCCATGGCAACGCCCAAAGCAACAGCGATGAAACCTCCGGGAAGTCCCAACGGCAATTTAATCTGTCCCCCATAGACAATAATGACTAACAATGCAGGAACGACCGCTATGGCCGGCATAGCGAAGATCTGGAACACGAACCCCATGGATATGAAGGTGACAGCGATGCCGGCCAGCGATGACAGCAGTGCCGCCCGCGGCGTATGCCTTCTCACCCAGTCGCCGAGAAAGGCCCCTACACATTCCAGGACAGCGCTGGCGAGGCACGCGAAGAGACCTGCCTGCCACGCAAGGGTCGGGTCTTTCGTTTCGAAATATATCGGAGCGATAATCAGGAAGACGTAGGCGATGAGACTGACGGTGTTGATGCCGTAGGGCAACGCAGTGACATCGGTCCTCCCCGTCTTGATGGTCAGCCTTCTTGCCTGCCACGCATAGAACAAGTTGCCAAAGAGGATCGAAAGCGCGGCTCCGGGAAGGATCTTTCCGAAAATAATGTCGGACGGCATACCGCAGACTTTCGAGCAGAGGACAGCGATCAGCATCAACTGCAAGAGATTGTCAACGAACAACCCGAAGAATCCGTCGATGTCTCCGCGAACAATGCCCCAGACTTTCATTGACCACGCCTCCCCTTATACGGTGAGCAGGTATGAAACAGTTTGCTGATGATATCAGATTGTCGCTGAGTCGTCAATTCAGATGATGTTTCAAGGCTCAAATCGACACAATCTGTGAACAAGCATTGAACCTTTAAAGCGGTTTGATACTCAAATAGTGTTTTGTGAGGGTTGACGGTTAAATTCCAGTTCAAGCCTTCCGGACCGTGTCAATCCGCGCGGCCATCCACCGTACTACTTATCGCGGGCATAGAGCATGAGACTACCCTCATCGAGGTGATCCCTGTTATTATATCCCATGAGATCGCTAATTGACCTCCATGTGCATTCAAAATTCAGCGGGGATACTGATGCCGAGCCTGAAGAATTGATCATTCAGGCGATCAAGCAGAAAATGGACGGTCTCGCCTTCACCGAGCATTACTCCTACGAAGCCTCCGAGCCTGTCGAGGTGCTGAAGGAACGTTACAGCGGGAAGATCCGGCTCTTCAGGGGCGTCGAATTCTCGGCCGCCGAAGGGCACTGCCTCGTCTTCGGGGTGAACACTGATAAACTGTCGATAGGGCACGCGTCCGTGGAGTATCTCATAAGAATCGTGAACGAAAAAGGGGGCGTCGTGATACCTTCACATCCCTACCGGAAAGGGAACAGTCTCGGTGACAGGATAGAGAGGACGGAGGGCATATGCGCCCTCGAAGGATATAACGGATGCAATATGCCTGCATACAATCTCAAGGCGATAAAGGCGGCAAAGGCATTAAACCTTCCCTATACCGGAGGCTCCGATGCCCATCTTCCCCAGGAGGTCGGTCTCTGCTACACCGAGTTTGAAGATGAGGTGACGGAGGATAACTTCATCGATCTCCTCAAGGCGGGATACTACCGTGGGGTCGACAAACGGAAGTTGAAGACAGGATGGTTCGGTATCTGAAAACGGTCCCGCGGGACATGGGGATAATCGCAATCTATTCCCTTGTCCTCTTCTGCCTGAATTCATGTGCCCCGGTGCCGTATCTAAAGACGGAAGTGACCACCGCTTCAGAGGTGACCGGGACTTTTACCCTCATTCTCTACGGAGCGAGATACCGAGATGACTTCGAGACCATCGCGATACTTGACAGAGAGGGAGACGATTACAGCTTTGAGGTATACGCTCCTGAGTTCGATTACACGATGAAGAAGGATGTCCCCGCCCGAGAGGCCCTTGCCGAAG
>Ga0187779_10002500_pt1 | contig 11234 bp, 9 predicted proteins | sample 1015_Q2_SP10_10__FD_132435 | JGI IMG/M metagenome (GOLD analysis project Ga0187779, IMG submission 132435) | Tropical peat soil microbial communities from peatlands in Department of Meta, Colombia - 1015_Q2_SP10_10_MG | ecosystem: Environmental > Terrestrial > Soil > Wetlands > Peat | place... | reverse complement strand
TCTTTGCTCACTGGCCGCTATTGCATCGGGCGACGACCGGGACGGTAAGAGCCGGATGAGCGGAGACGCTCCTGTCCGGATCTGTGAGCGCCTGGGGGTGAGACTCCCCCGGGCGACTCGACCCATCGTCCATTGCAGAAGTGAGCGACAGGCCGAGGAGGTACTGGAAGCCATCCGGGATCGATTCTTGCAATGCGGTCTCGAGCTTCATGCAACGAAGACGCGAATCGTTTACTGCAAGGACGATGATCGACCTGGGAAGGCGGGAACCGTGAAGTTCGACTTTCTGGGCTATACCTTCCAACCTCGACGGGCAAAGAATCGTTGGGGAAAACATTTTGTGAGCTTTCTGCCAGCGATGAGCACCAAAGCTGCCAAAGCGATTCGTGCCACCATCCGCGAATGGCGGATGGCCTCCACTCGAAATAACCAGCGTCTGGAGGATCTTGCCCGATTCGTGAATCCCGTGGTGCGTGGCTGGATGAACTATTACGGGCGCTTCTATCGCTCGCGATGTGTTCAAGTCCTTCGCCATCTCAATGAGGCCCTCGCTGCCTGGGCGCGATGGAAATACAGGAGATTCCGGCGTCGGGAACGCGCGTCGATGCACTGGCTGGGGTGCATCGCACGGCGAGACCGCACCCTGTTTGCTCATTGGGCACAGGGGGTGCTGCCGGATGCTGGATCGTAGGAGCCGGATGAGGTGAGAGCTTCACGTCCGGTTCTGTGAGGGCGGAGGGGTGTAACTCCCCTCCGCTACTCGACTGGTGATACTGATTGACTCCCATCCGCGCAATGACTGGCTGATGAAGGCGGTGGACAAGCGACTGCGCGAGGAATTAGCCAAACTACGAGTCGAGATCAACGAGGAGAAGAGTCGGAAAGTCGATCTAGCGAAAGGCGGAAGCTTTGTATTCCTGGGATTCGAATATCGCCTGGTTCTGGGTCGTAACCGGAAATGGCGACCGCAATTTGCGCCCAAGCTGAAGAAGCGGACGGCACTTATTGCCAAGCTCAGGGAGATCTTCCGGCAACGCGTCTGTCAACCGGTGGGAATGGTGATTGAGACGATCAATCCCATCCTACGGGGTTGGGTGAACTATTTCCGGATCGGGCATTCGAGGCGATGCTTCTCGAAGATTCGCGACTGGGTAGAAATGAAGATTGGGCGTCATCTGATGCGAGCCAGATTGCGCAAAGGCAAGGGCTGGAAACGGTGGAGTAGTGAATGGATCTATAACGGGCTCGGACTATACAACGACTATCGTCTGAGACGATCCCCATTCGCGAAAGCTGCTTCTGTCCCTACGGGCGCATAGGCCTTGCCGTGAAGCCCACAGGAGAGCGTAACGCGGGAAATCCGCACACTACGTTCGAGGTGGCGGGGTCTGGAAACCGGTTTACGGTCCGGCTAGTGAGTCCACTCCCAGAGGAAACGGGCAGCCCCAGGTAGGCGGGACCTAACAGCCTGTGGTGTAAGTCCGGATTCCTGAGCAAAAGATTCTGAAGAATCCACAGGCTTTGTTTGTAAGCTGCGGGCATGGCGATGGGGACGCGCAAGCAGCGCGAGAAACAAGAAGACATCTGGATCGCGCACGGGGAGTTGGCGTCGGCGCCGGCACACCCGTTCTATCAGCGGCTGAACGAGTTGCTGGAAGCGGGCCAGTTCGATGAGTTTGTCGAAGGCCGGTGCGGGAAGTTCTATGCGGCCCGGATGGGGAGGCGGTCGCTGACGCCGGGCATCTACTTTCGGTCGCTGCTGCTGGGGTATTTCGAAGGCATCGACAGTGAGCGCGGGATTGCCTGGCGGCTGGCGGACTCGCTGGCGCTGCGGCGGTTCGTGGGCATCGGGCTGGAGGAGAGGACGCCGGATCACTCGACGATCTCGCGGACGCGGCGATTAATGGATGTGGAGACGCATCGTGAGGTGTTCGGCTGGGTACTGGGGCGGCTGGCCGATGGCGGGTTGCTGAAGGGCAAGCGGGTGGCGATCGACGCGACCACGCTGGAGGCAAACGCGGCGATGCGCTCGATCGTGCGGCGGGACACGGGCGAGAGCTACGAAGAGTTCTTGCGTGGGCTGGCTCGGGCGTCGGGGATGGAGACACCGACGCGGGAGGATCTGGCGCGTCTGGATCGCAAGCGCAAGAAGCGGATGTCGAACCAGGAATGGAAGAGCCCGGCGGACGGGGATGCGCGGATTGCGAAGATGAAGGACGGGCGCACGCACCTGGCGCACAAGGCGGAGCACGCGGTGGATCTCGATAGCGGGGCGGTGGTGGCGGTGACGCTGCAACCGGCGGATCAGGGCGACACGACCACGGTGGATGAGACCTTGAGCGAAGCGGGCCTGGCGGTGGCCGAGCAGATCGGGCGCGAGGCCGAGTTGCGGCCCGACGAGAAGCCGAAGGTGAACGTGGGCGGGATCGAAGAAGTAGTGGCCGACAAGGGCTATCACAGCGCCGCGGTGGTCGAGCGCGTGACGGGCTATGAAGTGCGCAGCTATATTCCCGAGCCGAAGCCGCAGGGGCAGCGGCACTGGGAGGGTAAGCGCGAGCAGCAGCAGGCGGTGTACGGAAATCGGCGGCGGGTGCGGGGCGAGTACGGCAAGAGTTTGCTGCGGCGGCGGGGAGAGTTGGTGGAACGCTGCTTTGCCCACTGCTACGACACCGGCGGGATGCGGCGTACGCACCTGCGCGGGCACAAGAACATTCTGAAGCGGCAGTTGATCCATGTGGGAGGCTTCAACCTGAGCCTGATCCTGCGCCAGTTGATGGGTGCGGGCACGCCGCGGGAGTGGAGAAACCGAGTCGGCCTGCTTCTTTGGCTGATTTATTTGCTGGGTTGGCGTCCGGAACGTCGGAGTCCGCCGTCTTGGCATTGCCGCGTAAAAGACATGGCGACGCGACCGCTCCAATCACGCCGCTGGCCGTGCCGCAAATCAGCTACTTACACCACAGGCTGCTAATACTACTGTGTTATAAGTGTGGAGCTCCACAAAAAGGGCAACTGGAAAGTTGTCGGAGGAGAATCCGGGCGATGGTTTGTCGGAGCGTGGCAATCGACTGGGGATTATGTCGCTCGAGCCGAACCTGGCGATCCCCGAGGGCGGAATTGGGGCGGCATTTTGGGGACGGATAGTCCCAGTCGGCCGGCGCGAGCGGAGGGGGAAAAACGGTTCCGTTCGGCCACCAGGAACCCATAGGCCGCAATACAGAGGGTGGCGTGATGATGAAAACCGCGCCAACCTCTTCCTTCATAATGACCCAAACCAAGTTCTTGCTTCAGCTCTTCGTAATCCCGCTCGATGATCCAGCGCTGCTTTGCCATGCGGACCAAGTCCTTGAGTTTGGTTTCTGCCGAGAGCGTGGCGAGCCAGTACTTGGTCGGTTCCGCTTGCTCGCTCGGCCACTCGATCAGCAGCCATTCCTCGGGATAGGGTTGGCTCCGCTCGAAATCGCGGTGAGCAGGACGGATGCGCACGGCCGCGAAACGGGATTGCAACTGGCTACGGGTTCCTTCTCGCCAGGATAGTTTCTTCCACGCTTTCGACGGTAACGCGAAAGCCAGATCCTTTGCTGTGACCGGGGCATGGCTTGGGTTGCGGCGCAGATATTTCGTGGGCCGTCCGGTTCCTTTCCAAGGCGCAGCGGGCAGCGGTCCCTGACCCGGTTTCCATACCGTCACCGAAGACATGATCCCCACTACATAGCGCAACCCTAAGTCCGTGAGCTCTTCGCGAAACTTGGTATCGGTGCCATAGGCAGCGTCGGCCAGCACGACCCCGACCGGAATCTCGCGCTTTACGGCCGTGCGAATTTGTTCCAGGGCAATCGCCGGCTTGGTCTGAAATCGAATCTCCGCGGGTACTCCCGTCTCCTTTCTCCGGGTCTCGTCCTTCGCCCATACTTCCGGCAAGTACAGACGCCAGGCGATGGGCAGGCTGGCATGCTCTGTGCTCACCGACAAACTGACCGCCACACGACAGTTCTCCTGCTTTCCGACTTGTCCACAATACTGGCGGGTCACGCCTACCGAGTGCAACCCTTTCTTCACGAAGCCGGTGTCATCCACAATCCAGGCTACGATCGGTCCCTTGTGCTCCAACTGGGGCAGCACGTAAGCCCGTACCGCCTCTAGCATGTCTTCGTCACTCCAGGCGGCATCGGCCACGATATGGTGCATGGACTGATGGGCTTGGCGCACGTTGTTGGGATACAAGCGTGCTGCCATGGGTTCGACGCTCTTGCGTTCTCCCGGCAACAACAAACCGGTGCAATAAGACTTGAGTGGAGTCGCACGATCGGCATGCTCCGCGGCCCGCACCAGGCGATCGAGATAGGCCGCGAAGCGTTTCGCTTGGGCGCCTGGCGCCACAGAGTGGGCGCTCATGAGCAGCAACTTAGCATGGAGCGTTTGCGCAGGAGCTAGGTTTGTAAGCTGGAGGAATCTAGTTTATAACACAGTAGTACTAAGGGACACGGCGCCAGACCCCGACCCTACACCGAGATGTTACACCAGTTGACCAGCGTGGCTTCCGGTTTGCTGAGTCTGTGTTATTGTTTCGCGGCCCGAATTCTCGCTCGCTGGGAGGGGTTATGCAAACTCGCGTCCTTGCGACGTTCTTGGCTATCACGACTACACTTTTAAGGTGTTCTGCTCGTTCGTAATCAGCGAGCTCAAGCCGCACAATCAACTGAGGCGCAGAAGCAGTCTCCTCCCACGCCATTGATTCTGCAGGAGAGTGACGGGGAGCGTCGCTTGCGCCGTCCTGGAGGGCCAACAGGTTCGGGTTCCGTTCCTGAGTTCTTCATCAAGGTTGATAAAGTGAATGGAGGCGCCGAAGACTTTTACGTCGGTTACGAGATTTTGAAACCCGGCGCAATGATTCCTTTCCACAAGCACCACAACTCAGAAGAAGTAGTGATCTTTGAAGAAGGAGGTGCGACGGTAACCGTGGGTGATAAGCGGGCCTTGGCAGGTCCGCACTCCATCGTTTTTATTCCCCGGGAAACGTGGGTCTCGATTACGAATACCGGAAGTAGCCCCATCCATGGATACTTCGCTTTCTCGCGTCAGGGGTTCGAAAATTTCCTGCGAGCCCGAAGCGTTCGCCCGGGAGAACCGTTGACCCCACTGACACCGGAAGAAGTGCGCCGGGCAGCAGAGGAAGGGCACGTGACGCCTTGGGATACCTCAAACGGGCCGTATCCACCCGGCGTTCCTCATCCCTGATCGACGCCATTATTTTCGGAGCAGATGACGGGCAAACAGGAACTCAACTGACGTACCAGGCGTTTACACTTCTAACCCTGCGGTTACGAGTTCAATGGGGATGTTACTCCAAAGGTCAGGAGTGCTGTGGGAATTGCTGAGTGTGATGGAGTCTCTTGCGCAAGGTCTCCACGATTAGACCGACCAGTGCATACGTGACGGCATTGGCGGCTAGAGTCTCGTAAAGACTAATAGCGTGATGCATGCCCGCCATGGCAACGGGGCAGGTTATGCAGACAAAAGTCCAGACGTCGCGCATTCGTTCGCTGGTAGATGGAAAGGTTGCGACTGCGAAAAGTGCCCAGAAGCCCGCGACCAGAAAGCCTACAATCGCCCACATTGCAATTCGGTATTTCAATGGTCGCCACCCCCAAACAAGCATTAATTCTACGCCCTCGGGGTACGAGCGCGTCCGTTAATTTCGCAGCTGGCATGAGCAGCGAGTTGGCCCAACGCTGGTTTCGCGAAAGTTCCTCTCGGCGCGGATCAATGCTAAAGGCAACCGTGAGTAAAAACACGTTCAGTCCAGTCGAGACCAGCAATGCTAGGATCAGACGGCGAAGAGATCCGGGTATCTGTGCTTGGGGCATTGATTTGGCGGTGCGATGCCAACACGGGATGCAACAACAAAGAGTCAGTCTACGCCAAAACCTCTGCGGTCCGTCGTAACTGTTGCAATCGCATTATAAAAGGGCGCCCCTTTTATAATGCGATAACAACAGTTGGCGAGATCAAACCGGTGCCGCGCAACCTCCCCGGAAGACTGGGATCTCACAACAGGTGACTCACGACCGTAGGGTCATGGATCATGGAACGTCTAGCGGAAATTCTCGACCAGCATGAGGACGCTGCCGGATTCGTCAGACTGAGGGTACAGAATCGTCCGACCGTCAGGGGAAACCACGACATGGTTATTCACGGGACGCTTAATGGTTAGCACTTTCCTGATCTGGCCGGTGGCGAATTCGGAGAAGCAGAGGTCAGTGTGCCCCATTTTGTCGGGAGGTCTGAAGAAGTAAATCCCCTCCTTCCCCACGGTCCATTCGCCTTCGGCATCCACAGAATCGAGAACCTTCCCTTCTTGATTTCCATCGATCGAGGCTCTCCAGACACTGACGGCCTCCGGCCACCCCTTCATGTAATAGAGAAACTTGCCGTCCGCCGACTCTTGCGGTATGTCGCCGGAATTCCGCGTGATCTGAATCGCCTCCCCACCGCCGGATGGCATCTTCCAGATTTCCTCCCGGCCGCTGCGGGTTGAGCTGAAGTAAATCCACTTTCCATCATGCGACCAAGAAGGCCACTTGTCCTCTGCTGGGTGGGCCGTCAAGCGCCGGGGAGCGCCCCCGTTGGCGCTAATGGAATAAACGTCATCTTTCATTCCTTTCTGGGCCACGGTAAAAGCAATGGTCTGGCCGTCGGGGGACCAGTTCGGACCGTAGATGGCTGCCCCGCCAAACGAAGTTAATTGCGTGGTCTTGGATCCGTCACTGTCGCAGATCCAGATTTCTTGCGTCCCTGATCGGTCCGACATAAAGGCGATCCTCCGACCGTCCGGCGAATACGAGGGATAGAGTTCGTCCTGTGTGGAGGCAATGAACCGGTTTGGCTTGGGTTCCTGGCCGGGCTCCTTCAAGTCAATGCGCCAGATGTTGACGTCGTACTTTCCTGTCGCGAAAGCCAGACGATTTCCAAGCCGGGAAATGGCTGGCTCGAAGGGACCGCTCGCCCCAAGATTGATTCTCCTGGCAATCGCACCCTTGGATACCGCAATCCGCCACAACCCGAAGTTGGTTCCTGTTCCGGAGCCGAACACCAATTCGCTGCCATCTGGCAACCAGGCTGCGCCTACGTTCGTCATGTTATCTGTTTCAATTTTCTCCTCTTTCCCAAGCGGTTTATAGCCTTCTCCCAGCTGCAGCAGCCATAGAGTCAGGTTGAAGTAATCAGGTGAGACTCTTGAGAAAACGAGAGTCCGGCCATCCGGTGAGATCGCCGGAGCCATGTCGCCGACTTCCTCTCTTGGCGGGCTCGTCAGCGGTCGCTGCTCTCCCGTTTCCGTGGAAAACAATTGCAAGGCCCTGCCCCGCTCTCCTGTCGTGGATGCCGGACCGATGATCCACTTTGAGTCCGGCGCCCAAGTCAGGTACGAACCGATCAGCACGTTCGCAGCAAAACCGTCGATCTCCGCCAGAATCCGTTCGGATCCGCCCCGCTGCGGTATGAGCATGATCGCGGTCTTGCCCGGGGAGAGATCTCGTAAGAAGGCGATCAGACGTCCATCCGGGGACCAGGCAGGGCTGTAATCCATCGCCGGATCATTCGTCAACCGATAAGGCGGCTCCACGCCGATCTGTTTGACGTAGATATCCCAGTTGTCCTGCTTCTCTCCATCCCAGGCAAACGCTACTTGTGTTCCGTCCGGGGAAAACGACGGCCACCACTCGCTGCCGGAATAACTGGTCAGCGGAACAGTCAGCAACGGCGCTTCCGGCGCTTCCCTCTTCGATCGAAGCATCCACATTCCAACCGTTGCAATAACCAGTGCTGCAGCTATGGTGAGGGCCCAGGTGAGGCGACGACGAGGCTTCGGCCTGGACACCGCAGGGGCTCCCAGAACTCCCGAATCGGACTCCTCTTTCAGTTCCTCCAGCACGATCTTGACGTCGTCCATGTGCTGGAAGCGTTGATTGACCTCCTTCCGCAGACAACGAAAGATCAGCCGCTCCACTTCCCTGGGAAGGCTATCCACGAGTTGGCTCGGCGGTCGGGGATTGTCCTTCAGAATGGCCGCCAGCGTCGAGGGTTTGGTGTCGCCGCGGAACGCTTGTCCTCCCGTCACCATCTCGTACAACAGCGATCCGAAACTGAAGATGTCCGAACGGGCATCGACCTTCTTGCCCTCCGCCTGCTCGGGCGACATGTACGCAACCGTGCCGACGATCTTGCCTTCTTCTGTTGAGGGCCGCATGGTGCGCGTGGCCTCGTCCCTGCCACAGGGAGTGGCCTCAGTCAACTTGGCCAGGCCGAAGTCGAGAACTTTCACCAGCCCGTGCTCGTTCACCATGATGTTTCCGGGTTTGAGGTCCCGATGCACGATGCCGACAGAATGCGCCCGAGCGAGTGCATCGGCAATCTGAACGGCATACTTCAGAGCTTCATTCAGCCGCATCCCACGCCGCGGAATCAGGCTGTCGAGCGTCTTGCCGGCGACGTACTCCATTGAAATGAAGTCCACGCCCTCGGCCTGGCCAATGTCGTAGATCGTGATGATATTAGTGTGGTTTAGCGCCGAAGCCGCCTTCGCTTCCTGCGCGAACCGTTGCTTGCGATCGGCGTCGGCTATCTTTTCTGCGGGTAGGACCTTTATGGCGACAAAGCGGTCAAGGCCGGTGTCACGGGCCTTGTAGACCACACCCATCCCGCCCTCACCTAGTTTCTCAAGGATGCTGTAGCGCGAGATGGTCTGTCCGATCATTCGGCTGAAATGTTAGGTCGAGTGGTAGGCCAAGTCAATGAGAGGCAGGGAGTTGACGGAGAATCAACTGGTCATTTGGCGTAAATCCCGATTTCACTCACCGACACGGGGAAAAAGGCGAAGAAACGGCGCAAGCTTGTGTAATCGCCTAAAATGATTGACCATATCCGCGCACGCTACGGATTCCTAAGGAGGCTTCACAGTGAGCATGACGTCCAGCACCCGTCAGGTGGATGGTGTCACGATTGTTGACCTCAGCGGTCGGATCACGCTCGGCGACGGCAGCAATATTTTGCGTGACACAGTGCGAGATCTGCTCTCCAAGGGGAATAAGAAGATGGTGCTCAACCTCAAGGACGTCAACTATGTTGACAGCTCGGGCATCGGCGAACTCGTGAAAGCCCATACCACGTCGAAAGAGCACGGTGGAGAGCTGAAGCTTCTGAACGTGCCCAAGAGAATTCACGATCTGCTGCAGATCACGAAGCTTCACACCCTGTTCGACATGAAAGACGACGAAGCAGTAGCCGTAACTGCGTTCCGCTAACCTGTACTAGGTAGTCGCTGATTCGGATATTGTCCTTATCGCATACCAGGTCCCTCTTTACGTGCGTTTCCTCTCGTGGCGGACGTTCTAAACTCGACCTGCATAGTTGACGTAACATCGCCATTACGGCCCGTCGAAAATCCTCACCAACATTCTTCCGTTTAGGCGGTGGAAAGCTTTATCGGTGTGAGTGTGACCTCGTAGCCGAGCTTGCGAAGCGCTCGTGCCAGCATCTGGGCGCGTTTCTTCTTGGCCAGGGGATCCGGTTCGTGGCCTTGTTCGCTGTGGGTGTTGAAAAAGTCACTGAGATTGGCGGGTGAGATTTAAGCGAAAGCGTGTTAGAAGGAATCATCTCTTCGCATGCTGCGCTGGATTTCGATCTTCGGAGGCCTGCTGCGCTCTTGCCAGACCTGGGAATGAAACCAGATTCTGAGCCCCGCCTCAAAAGCTGATTTTCAGGATCTGGCCGTTGTTGCCGACGAACCAGCCAGCTTTTGAATTCGCGAAACCCACCGCCCAGTAGCCGCTCACATTGGGGATCGGGATCCAGGTGCGTCCTTCATCCGGAGTCCAGGCAGCCTGTCCGGAATCGTAGTTCGGCTCGGTCTCAGTGGTGATGACGACCGCGCGCTTGAGGCCGTCGTCCTCTTCGTCTTCATCGTCGTGGCGCGTCCCGCGGACGTAGGCCAAGCAGAAAATGGCCCCCTGCACTGGAGGAGCCGTGGTGAGAGTCCAGGTCCGGCCGCCGTCATCCGAGATTGCCGCATCGGCGGAAGAGTTCGACGCCAGGTCGCCGCCGCCCACGATGCCATGCCACCCATCACGAAAGGCCACTGAAATCGCGCCCGCGCTCGGCGAAGTCAGCAGCGGCGTGTCATAGGCATTCCAGGTATTGCCTCCGTCGCGGGTAGCCAGGACGCGCGCCGCGATCGACTGAGCGCCGGTCACGACCCAGGCGTTTTCTTCTCCTTCGGTGGCGACGCAGGTGTCGCTGGCCGCAAACGACGCTTCCCCGGGCAGGGCCGGAGGCATGTTGGCGGCGATCGACTGCCACGTCTTGCCGTCAGTGGTGCGTAGCTCGGGAAAGACTCCGTTCACCGAATCGCTGTGCGCGATGCCGCGCTTGGGTGTCCAGAAGCCGAAACAATCGTAGAAGGCGTTAGCGAGCTGGTTGGTGAATTCGATCGTCCAGTTCTTGCCCCCGTCTTTCGTTTTGTAGATGTGAAAGTCAGTGGTGTTGTTTCCGATCGACATCAGATACGCGACTTTATCGCTGACGGCGTGCACGCTGCGAAATTGCAGGCTCTCAGCCCCGTGGACAACCGCAGCTTTCCAGGTGTTTCCACCGTCGGTCGTGACCACATAGGTGCCGCCGGTTCCCGCGGCCCACACCACGCGGGAGTTCACCGGACTGACAGCGATCAGCAACTGCGTTGTGCCGCTCACTTGCGGAGTGAGCTTGGGCTGGCGATGTTCTTCGGCGAGGGTGTGGGTGGCAAAGGCAGCAATCAGGAAAAGACCCAGGGATCGTTTCGTCATGGAAGTCCCTCCGGGCGGGCGTTTTGGGCGATCAGCAGTATAGGAACGCGGCAGATCCCGTGTCAAACGGGCAAAGGGGGATAGTGTCAAGACTCTTTAGAAATGTCCCCATCCTTAACTCGTTAGAAATGTCCCCTTTTTCGGGTTGATGTTGGTTGTTGTTGTCGTTGGGATGCGGACTGAAGCGAAGCCCTGTTCTTTAGGGCGAAGCGGAAGTTCGCATCCCAACGAGCGGCCCAGTGCTCCCTGTCTTCGGAACCCAAGGCTTCATGGTCTTGTAGCTCTGCTGCCAGGGGTGGTCTTTCTTGGCTTTTCTCACCACTACCGCTCGTGCCGCTGGCGCCCGAGGTGGAGATGGTTTCCGCACTGGCTCGGATATTTCCGTAAACTGCATCC
>Ga0187779_10002499_pt1 | contig 11240 bp, 7 predicted proteins | sample 1015_Q2_SP10_10__FD_132435 | JGI IMG/M metagenome (GOLD analysis project Ga0187779, IMG submission 132435) | Tropical peat soil microbial communities from peatlands in Department of Meta, Colombia - 1015_Q2_SP10_10_MG | ecosystem: Environmental > Terrestrial > Soil > Wetlands > Peat | place... | reverse complement strand
GGTTCGCGCGCGATCAGCGCCGGGCACAGTTTGCCGGCGACCGCGAGCGCGACGTCGACGGCTTCGGTCTCGAGCCGCATCTCGATGCCGCCGAGCGCCTTGAAGAGGCGATCGAGGCCGTCGGACAGGACCTGCAGTGCCTGGGCGGCGCGCTGCGCGGCGTCGCCCTGCGCCTTGATCTCGCCCGCGGCGAAGCCCTTGCGGAAAGCCTGCGATTCCGCGTCGGCGCGGCGGCGTTCGGCCTCGACCAACGAGATGGTCGGCTTCTCGCCGGCGGAGAAGTCTTCCTCGAAGAGGTATTTGGCGGTCGATGCCATGTCAGTAAATCATCTCTTCGTCGCCGCGGCCCTTGGAGATCAGGATTTCGCCCTTGGCTGCGAGGTCTTTGGCGACGTTGACCAGCAGCGCCTGCGCCTCGTCGACGTCGCGCAGCCGCACCGGGCCCATTGCCTGCATGTCGTCGACCAGCATCTTCGCCGCGCGGGTCGACATGTTGGAGAAGAAGAACTGGCGCACCGTCTCGTTGGCGCCCTTGAGCGCGACCGCGAGCTTGTCCTTGTCGATGTTGCGCATGAGGGTCTGGGTCGACGCCGTATCGAGCTTGACCAGATCGTCGAAGGTGAACATCAGCGCCTTGATGCGCTCGGCGGCGTCGCGATTTTCCTCTTCGAGCGAGGTCAGGAAGCGGGTTTCCGTCTGTCGGTCGAAGTTGTTGAAGATTTCCGCCATCACCTCGTGCGCATCGCGGCGGCGGGTCTGCGACAGGTTCGACATGAATTCGGTGCGCAGCGTCTGCTCGACGCGCTCGATGACTTCCTTCTGCACCGCTTCCATCTTGAGCATGCGGTTGACGCAGTCGAGCGACAGCTCCTCGGGCAGGATCGCCAGCACGCGTGCCGCATGCTCGGGGCGCAACTTCGACAGCACGACCGCGACGGTCTGCGGGTATTCGTTCTTGAGATAGTTCGCCAGCACCTCTTCCTGAACGTTGGCGAGCTTTTCCCACATGTTGCGGCCGGCGGGACCGCGGATCTCATCCATAATACCGCCGACGCGCTCGGGCGGCAGGTATTGCTGGAGCAGGCGTTCGGTGGCGTCGTAGTTGCCGAGCAGCGCGCCCGAGGCCGACATGCGCGAGACGAATTCGAGCAGCAATTGCTCGACTGAATCCGCGTCGATGGTGCCGAGCGAGGACATCACGATCGAGATTTCGCGCAGTTCGTCGTCGTCGAGCAGGCTGAAGATCTTGGAGCCGTAGCGCTCGCCGAGCGCTAGCATCAGCACCGCGGCGCGCTCGGGGCCGGTGAGCTTACGCCGACCGGGATTGATCTGCGGCTTTGAGGCGAGCTCCGCCATCAGACCGCCGATGTCGTCGCGGACATTGCCCTTCGGGTCTTTTTTCTGTTCGGCGTAGGCGGAGGGCATGGGTTAGGCCGCGTCCTCGTGGAGCCAGCTGCGGATGACGGACACCGCTTCGTGCGGGTTCTTTTCGGCGAGCTCGCCGACTTTCTGCACCGATTGGGCGTGCACCTGGCCCTGAACCTTGGCGACGTCGATCATGGCCGAGGTACGGTTTGAAATTGCCACCTGTTCGCCGCCGCCGACGATCGAGATGTTGGCGCCGCCGCTGTCGGTGATGCTGCCGGCCGCGCCGGGGATGGTCATGCCGGGGGCCGCGCCCGCGGCTGCCGGGGCCGCCACGCCGATCGCGCCGGCGACGCCGGCGGCCCCGGCGGCGCCGGCCAGCGCCGCTGGGTTGTCAGACGCAATGACGCGCCTGACCAGCGGGCGGACGACGAAGAACAGGGCGACAAGGCCGAGCAGGCCCATCACGCCGAGATTGGCGGCGCGCATGATGTCGTCCTTGGTGAATTGCAGATAGCTCATCCAGCCGGTCGGCTCGGTGATCGGCACCGGCGTGGTTTCGGCAAAGCGCAGGTTGACGACCTCGACCTGGTCGCCGCGCTTGGCGTCGAAGCCGATGGCGGAGCGCACCAGCGCCGAGATGCGATCGATCTCCTCCTTGGTGCGCGGCTTGTAGACCATCTCGCCCTTGTCGTTCTTGTCATAGCTGCCGTCGACGAGGACCGCGGCGGAGATGCGATTGACGCGGCCGGCCTCGATCACCTCGGTCTTGGTGACGCGCGACACCTCGTAGTTGACGATTTCCTCGGTCTTCTTGTTCTGGTCGCGGGGGCCGGCGGCGCCCTGCTGGCGCTGCGCGCCGGGCAATTCATTGCCGACGGACACCGCGCCGCTGTTGTCGGCGGTCGACGACTGTTCTTCGCGCGTCTGGCTCGAGCGAACGACGCGGCCATCCGGATCGAACTTGTCTGAAGTCTGGGTGATGCGGTTGACGTCGAAATCGGCATTGATCTGCACGCGCGATCGGCCCGGGCCGACCACCGAGGTGACGATATCCTCGACTTCCTTGCGCAGGCGGCCCTCGTAGGCGACCTTGCGCTCGTCGGCATGGGCGTCGGTGAGCGCGTTATCGTTGGACGCGCCGTCGGCAAGCAGCTTGCCGCTTTCGTCGATCACGGAAACCCGCTCCGGCTTGAGGCCGGTGACAGCGGTTGCGACCAAATGCCGGATGGCCCGAACCTGAGCAGGCTCGAGCCGGCCGTTGACCTTGAGCACGATCGAGGCGGAGGCCTCGATCTTGTCGCGGGAGAATAGGGGGCGGTCGGGCAGCACGAGGTGAACGCGCGCCGCCTCGACGCGGTCGAGGCCGCGGATGGTGCGGGCGAGCTCGCCTTCGAGCGCGCGCAAGTGATTGATGTTCTGGATGAATGAGGTGGCGCCAAGCGCGTCCGACTTGTCGAAGATCTCGTAGCCAACGCCACCGCCCTTGGGCAGGCCGCTTTCGGCGAGCTTCATGCGCAGCTTTGCGACGTTGTCCTTCGGCACCATGATGATGGCGCCGTCGTTGCGCAACTCGTAATTGATGCCCTGACGCTCGAGGTCCTTGGTGATGCTGGCGCTGTCGTCCATCGATAGGCCGGTGAACAACGGCACCATTTGCGGCGTCGTCACCCGGATCATCAGGAAGGAGAAGAAGCCGATCAGTGTCAGCGTCACCGCGGCCATTGCCGCCATACGCGCCGCACCGAGCGACTTGAGGAAGTCGAAGAAAGCTTGCACCGGCTTGTCCTACCCAGGGGGCGCTTCACCGCGCCTTACCCGGCAAGATTTGCCCAGTTTATAGTTAGCGTCCGGTTAACGCGATGAAGGCACTGCGCTTTTTCTGGAGGCGCGGCGCAATTTCGGCGCTCACTTGGGTTGAGCCGCTATCGCTCGTTCTTCTGGAAGATGACGGGGTGCCGTTCAATCAGTTCTGTGGTGGAACAAGTATCAGCTCAACGATGTCTGGGCGGGCTCGGTCGGTTTGATCTATTTCTCCTGCTCCTACTCCTACGCCTCCTCGGACGACACCGTGTCGCTGCCTGGCTGTCGACCTCGGCCTCTTTGCCAAGATCAACGAGATGTGGAAGGCGCAGTTCAACATCGAGAACCTGTTCGGCAAGGGTTATTGAGCATCCGCGGACGGCAACAAAAATCTCTCGCCCTGGTAGCCGCGCACCTTCCGCGTGAAGGTGACCGCAAATTTCTGATCGCGGTGCCCGCGCCTGGCCAAAACGACAGCGCCGGCCCGAAGGAGCCAGCGGCGTTAAGGTTCCGGTAAGAACCAGTCTACTGGCGATACTGCTGGATGCGGGTGGTGCGCAAGCCGGCCAGCCCGTGCTGGTCGATCGAATACTGCCAGGACAGGAACTCTTCGACCGTCAGCGTGTAGCGCGCGCAGGCCTCTTCAAGTGACAGGAGGCCACCACGCACGGCCGCAACAACCTCGGCCTTGCGCCGGATAACCCAACGCTTGGTTGACGGCGGCGGCAAATCCGCGATCGTCAGCGGACTTCCATCAGGCCCGATGACGTATTTGACCCTCGGGCGGTGGGGTTCGGTCATTGGTATACTCACAAGCACAAGACTCGACTGACAGCACCTTCGCGGAAACTACATCCGGCGACTTAAAATTTACCTAAGCGAACCGGGCAAACGGGCAAATCATTGCCGCGGTTCTGCTAACGTTTTGGTTACGGATGGGATACCGGAGTACCGCAAATTGTCAGCCCCGAAAAGGCCATCAGTTGTCGAATATATGTCCTCCGGAACGATTTTGGGGGGCGGCCTTTGAAAATGTTCCCAGGGGCAAACTGGGGTGCCGTAGTCCGCTATGTCGCCGCCGTGCCCGTGGTCGCCGGCGCCTATTTCGTCTTCGCCAAGCTCGGTCTCCTGCTCGCCTCGGTCAATCCGAGTGCAAGTCCTATTTGGCCGCCGAGTGGTATCGCGCTCGCTGCCGTCTTGCTCGGCGGCCTGCGCATGTGGCCAGCGATCTTCGCCGGCGCCTTCGCCGCCAACCTGTTGACGGCCGGAACGCCGGAAACGTCGGCGCTCATCGCGCTCGGCAACACCCTTGAGGCAATTGTCGGCGGCTTCCTGATCGGGCGCTGGTCCGGCGGCGCCAGTACCTTCATGACGCCGGTCCAGGTCGCGAAGTTCGCGCTGGTTACGGTCGGGCCGGCCACCATCGTCAGTGCTAGCGTTGGAGTGAGCACATTATGCTTGGCGGGCCTTGCGAGCTGGGCGAAGTTCGCGCCGATCTGGATCACCTGGTGGCTTGGCGACGCCGCGGGGGCGCTCGTCGTTGCGCCGGCGATCGTCCTGTGGGCGCAGTCGCAACGCAAGAGCTTCAGGCGGGACGAAATCGTCGGCATCGGCGCCGTGCTCGCGCTCACGGTCGCGGTCGGTCTCGTCGCCTTCAGTCCGCTGCTGCCGCGCACGCAATACTCAAGTCCACTCGGCTTCCTCGCCATCATGCCGCTGCTGTGGGCGGCGCTGCGCCGCGGCCCCCGTGACACGGCGACTGCGAGCGTCATCCTCACCGGCTTCACGATCTGGTCGACGCTCGAGAATGTCGGACCGTTCGGTCAGATGGGCATCAACGAATCCTTCCTGATGGTGCTGACCTTCATGATCAGCCTCGCTGTGCCGAGCCTTGCGCTCAGCGTCGACGTCGCGATGCGAAAGCGCGGCGAGGAGCATCTGCGCCGCACGCAGACCGAGATCGACCGGCGGATGCGCGAGCGAACAGCCGAGCTCAACGAAGCCAACATCCATCTCATGGAGGCACAGCGGCTCGGCAATCTCGGCAGCTGGGCCTGGGATATCCCGGCGAACCGCATCAACTGGTCCGAGCAGCTCTTTGAGATCTACGGCGTCGTGCCCGAGCGCTTCCGCGGCACGCTCGACGAGTTCGTCGGCTTCATTCATCCGGACGACCGCGCCCAAGTGATGGAGGGTATCAAGGCCGCGCTCAAGTCGGGGCATTCGTACAGCCATGAAGAGCGCATCATTCGCCCCGATGGCGGCGTGCGTCATCTGATGAGCATGGGCGAGGTCATCCGCAACGCCAACGGCGAAGCGCAGCGGCTGCTCGGCGTCTGCGTCGACGTCACCAGCCGCAAGAAAGCCGAGCAGGCGCTGCGGGAATCCGAGCAGAACTTCCAGCTGCTGCTCAAGGGTGCGCGCGACTACGCAATCTACATGCTCGACACCGAAGGCCGCGTGCGGTCGTGGAACGACGGCGCCGAGCGCATCAAAGGTTACACAGCGGACGAAGTCGTCGGCCGCCACTTCCGCATCTTCCTGCCCGAGGAGGTGCGCGCAACTGACATGGCCGACCAGGCGCTGATCGCAGCTGCCCGCGACGGCCAGTTCGAAGCCGATGCCTGGTTGGTGCGCAAGGACGGCACGCGTTTCTACGCCAGCGTCGTCATGGATGCGATCCGCAATGAGGCGGGCGACCTGCTCGGCTTCGCCAAGCTGGTGCGCGACATCACCGACCAGCGCGAGGCGCAAATGGCGCTGGCGCAGGCGCACGAGCAGATGACGCAGGCGCAGAAGATGGAGGCGCTCGGCCAACTGACCGGCGGCATCGCCCACGACTTCAACAACCTGCTGATGATCGTCTCGGGCTACGCTCAGATCCTGCAAGGCCGCGTCAAGGAGCCGAAGGACAAGCAGGCGGTCGAGGCGATCCGCTCTGCCACCAATCGTGGCGAAAAGCTGACGCGGCAATTGCTCGCCTTCTCGCGCCGACAGCAGCTGATGCCGGTGATCGTCGACCTGCGGCAACGTGTCGACTCGGTGCGCGATATGCTGGCGCCGTCGTTGCGCGGCAATATCGAACTTATCTGCGACATCGAGGACAAGATCTGGCCGGTCGAGGTCGACCTCGGCGAGCTCGAGCTTGCGCTGGTCAACATCGCGGTCAATGCGCGCGATGCCATGCCGGATGGCGGCAACATCACGCTGACGGCGCGCAACATGGTGCTCAAGCCCGGCTCGGCCGCGGGCGCGCTCGAAGGCGACTTCGTCGCGCTTGCCATCATCGATACCGGCAGCGGCATGTCGCAGGACGTACTGGCGCGCGTGTTCGAGCCGTTCTACACGACCAAGCCAGTCGGCAAGGGCACCGGGCTCGGCCTCTCGCAGGTACACGGCTTTGCGTCGCAGTCGGGTGGCGCGGCGACGGTGTCGAGTGAGGTTGGCAAGGGCACCGTCGTCACGATCTACATGCCGCGCAGCCGCGCCGAAGTTACAGCCGACGTCGAGGAGATTGAAGAGGAAGAGATCGAGGATGCGCGCGGCACGGTGCTCCTGGTCGAAGACAGCCGCGAGGTCGCCGACGTCACATCGACGCTGTTCGAGCAGCTCGGCTATCGCGTCGTGCGCTCGGAGAACGCTTCAGAAGCCTTGCGGCATTTGCAGCAGGGTATCCACTTCGATCTGTTGTTCTCCGACATCGTGATGCCCGGCCCAATGAACGGGTTGTCGCTGGCGCAAGCGTGCCGCGAGAATTTCCCGGATATTCCGGTGCTGCTGACCAGCGGTTACAGCGATGCGGTGCAGCTGGCCGACGGCCAGTTCGATATCCTGCGCAAACCGTTCGAGATTTCCCAGCTCGAACACGCCATCGATGTCGTAATGGGTGAGCGGCGCGCCAAGCGCCGCGCGCGCGCCTGAGGTTTAGTGCGAGACGATCTTCTGCAGCTGGTTCATCGTGTAGTTCTGTCCGTTGATGGACAGGAGCGGCGGGTTCTGCGTCAGGTCGACCGAGTCGACCGTCGCCTGCACCTGCGTTGAGATCGCCGTCGTCTGGCCGCTGGCGTCGGTCGCGGTTGCAGTCAGCGTGTATTGACCGGCCGGCCAGAGCCTGCCGTCATTGCCGTGGCCGTCCCAATTGAACGTCTGCGCGCCGGCGTTGACCGCGACGGTGCCGGTATAGGCAGTCTGGCCGGTTGAATCCGCGATCGTCACCGTCGCTGTCGCCGGCTTGGTAGCATTCAGCGTCCAGCTCGCCCCGTTGCTGGTGAGCGCGGTTGTTGCACCATTGACCACGACCGTCGCGCCGACGAGCTGCAAGGCTTCGGTCGACTGCGCCGACTGCTGCAACGTCACCAGCGTGGTCAGCGTGTCGTTGGTCTTCATCTGCTGCTCGACTTGCGAGAACTCGACCAGTTGCTGAGTGAACTGGTTGGTGTCGAGCGGCGACAGCGGATCTTGGTTCTTTAACTGCGTCGTCAGCAGCTGCAGGAATTCGGTGAAGTTGCTGGCGATTTCGCTCTGGTTGAGCGAATTCGATGCCGCCGCACCGGTGCTGGTGGTGTTGTTCGTGGCTGCGACGGAAGAGATCGTGCTCATGGCGTTAGCGTCTCCTAGACGCGGATATCGAGACCGTTGCCGAAACCGGCGAGTCGGGCGTAGGCCGACGGCAGCGCCTCGATCGGGGTTTCGTCGTCAACGGTCATCTGCGGGCTGTTGCCGGAACTGGGCATGTTCTGTTGCTGGCCGGACGACTGGTCGCGCAGCGAGAATTGCAGGCTATTGTCGGAGGTTTTGAGGCCCGCATCCTCGAGCGCGCGCTGCAGGCCGGCAGCGTCGCGTTGCAGGAGGTTGAGCGTTTCGGGGCGATCGGCCGTCAGATGCGAGGTGACACGGCCATCGCTGCTAACGTCGAGGCGCACCTCGATGCGGCCGAGTTCCGGCGGATCGAGCCGGATGTCGAATCGGTTTTTGCCGTCGAGCGCCTTGCCGGCGATCTCGACGCCAAGGATGGCGAGCGGTACGGCCTGCGGCGCAGGTTGCGCCGGCTGCTGCGGTGTCTGCGTGGCAGCCGTGGCCGCCGATTGCGTCGTCTGTTGCTGTGTTGAATTGGCAACGAGTTGCTGCGTACCGTCGGGCGTGGCTTTGGCGTCCGGCGAAGGCGCAGTCGCGGCCAACTGCGCGTCGACCTTGGCGTGGCCGGTCGTGGGCTGCGACGTCGGCGAAACGGACTGCTTGTCGTCGGCGGCAACGGGCTTGGTGCTGTCGTGGTCGGTGGCGTCGGGCTTGGCCGGAGCCTTGGCTTCGTCGACAGCCGCCTGGAAGTCGGCCTGCGGAGTTGCTGCCTGTACCGCGCCTTGCGGATTGGGCCTCGGTGCGTCGGTCTGCGGACCGGGTTTGGGGGCGGCGATGATCTTTGCGGTAGCTGGAGTATTCGCCGCCGCGATGACCGGCGCGGCTGATGCATCTTGCGGTGCATCGGCGGCGGCTTGAGTGGTCGCTGCTGGCGCGGCGGGCGCGGCCTGGGTGGGCAGGGCGGCGACGACCGGCGTGACGGTGACGGGCTTCTGACCGTCCGTCAGCGTCACTTGGGGTGCGGCAGCCTGTGCGTCGGTATTGGTATCGGCTTTGCTGTCATCGGCTTTGCTGTCATCGGCCTTGCTGTCGTCTTCGCTCTTGATCGCCGTGGCGGCCGCGACGGTCTTTTGATCGACCTTGGCAAATTTGGTGGGCGCGTTGCCGTCGCCTTTGACGGCGGGGGGTGCATCGCTGTCGGCGCTTTTGGCCGGATTTGCGTCGGCATTGGCGGTGGACGGCTGGCTCGGCTGGGAACCCGCGTCGCTCTGCGGCGCGTTATTTGTCGAAGCCTGCGATTGCGGAGGCGGCGGCGCATCGGCCTGCTGCGTATCGTCGAGCATGCTCTCGAACGGCGACGGCACGGCATTGTCGTCCGTGGGCTGCGGCCGGATGGCCGGCGGCGGAGCGGACTTGAAAGTCGGCGGCAAAGCTTCGGACGCGACTGACGGCACGGGCGGACCTCCGGATTTCCGCTGCTTGATCTGCAAGCGTCAGGCCAGCCGGTGTCACATGATTATCTGCGCGAAATCAATGCCTTACGAAAAGAGTCCGGGGCTCTGCCCGGCAGCGCCTGCTGATTGAGCGGCAAAATTTGCCGGCTTTATCCATGCCGCGCTGTGTCGCCTTTCATTGTGTGGCCTTGATCGCCACCTGTAGTAAGAAGAGCCATGCGCAACAGCCTCGATCTCACCGGACGGCCGCGGGACACCCGCGTCGTCGTCGCCATGTCCGGTGGCGTCGACTCGTCGGTGACGGCCGCGCTGCTGAAGGCCGAAGGCTACGACGTGGTCGGCGTGACGCTGCAGCTTTACGACCACGGCGCCGCGATCCACCGCAAGGGCGCCTGCTGCGCCGGGCAGGACATCTACGACGCGCGCACCGTCGCCGAGCGCATCGGCATTTCGCATTACGTGCTCGACTATGAGAGCCGCTTCAAGGAAGCGGTGATCGACCGCTTCGCCGAGAGCTACATCCAGGGCGAGACGCCGGTGCCCTGCGTCGAATGCAACATGTCGATCAAGTTCCACGACCTCCTGATTACGGCCCGCGAGCTCGGCGCCGAGGTGCTTGCGACCGGCCACTACGTGGCATCGCGCGCGCTTGCCTCCGGCGGCCGCGGCCTGTTCCGCGCGCGAGAGGAAGAGCGCGACCAAAGCTATTTCCTGTTCGGCACGACGCGCGAGCAGCTCGACGTGCTGCGTTTTCCGCTCGGCGATCTTGCCAAGGCCGAGACGCGCGAGCTTGCACGCAAGTTCGGCCTCGCGGTCGCCGACAAATACGACAGCCAGGACATCTGCTTTGTGCCCTCGGGCCACTATGCCGATGTCATCGAGCGCCTGAAGCCCGGCGCGGCCGAGGCCGGCGATATCGTCGATCTCGACGGCAAGGTGCTCGGCGCGCATTCCGGCATCATCCATTTCACCGTCGGCCAGCGGCGCGGTCTCGGCGTTGCGACTGGTGCGCCGCTTTACGTGGTGCGGCTTGACGCAGAGCGCCGCCGCGTCGTCGTCGGCCCGCGCGATGAGCTGCGCATGCGCAGGATCGCGCTGCGCGACGTCAACTGGATCGGCGAGGGTGGGCTCGACGAGGCGCTTGCGGACGACCGCCGTGAGGTTTTCGTCAAGGTCCGTTCGACGCGTCCGCCGCAGCCCGGCTGGCTGCGCGCCGCCAATGGCGTTTACGAGGTTGAGCTCGCCGACGGCGAGGACGGCGTGTCGCCCGGCCAGGCCTGCGTGTTCTACGACGCCGGCGAAGGCCAGGCGCGCGTACTCGGCGGAGGGTTTATCAAAGCCGCCGCGGCGGCCGTCGTGCGGCGGCAGGCGAGCAAGGCGGCCGCTGCCGCACCCGGCTAGCTCCCGCGAGATGGGGGCGGACATCGACCAGCAAAGTGTTGCTCGCGCCTACGCGTTCTGGGCGCCAATGTACGATCTCGTGTTCGGCGCCGTGTTCGAGCGCGGCCGGCAGGAGGCGATTGCGGCGGCCGAGAAGATTTGCGGACCCAAAGGCGGGCGCATCCTCGAGGTCGGTGTCGGCACGGGAATTTCGCTGCCGTGCTATGCGCGGACGAGCCGCATCGTCGGCATCGACATCTCCGAGCCGATGCTCCGCAAGGCCCATGCGCGCGTCGCCGAGCAGAAGCTCGACAATGTCGAGACGCTTGCGGTGATGGACGCAACGCGCATGGCGCTTCCGGACAAGAGCTTCGACGTCGTTGTGGCGCAATACGTCATCACCGCCGTGCCCAATCCGGAAGGCACGCTCGATGAATTCGCGCGCGTGCTCAAGCCGCGCGGCGAAATCGTGTTGGTCAATCACATCGGCGCCGAGACAGGCCCACGGCGTCTGTTCGAGCAATGCTTCGCGCCCGTTGCACGCCGCCTCGGCTGGCGGCCGGAGTTCCCGTTCAAGCGCTTGAGCGATTGGGCGGCCCGCAACGGTACGATGAGCGTGCTGGAGCGGCGCCCAATGCCGCCGCTCGGCCATTTCGCGCTGAT
>Ga0187779_10002498_pt1 | contig 11241 bp, 11 predicted proteins | sample 1015_Q2_SP10_10__FD_132435 | JGI IMG/M metagenome (GOLD analysis project Ga0187779, IMG submission 132435) | Tropical peat soil microbial communities from peatlands in Department of Meta, Colombia - 1015_Q2_SP10_10_MG | ecosystem: Environmental > Terrestrial > Soil > Wetlands > Peat | place... | reverse complement strand
TGGTTGCCAGACGCGAGGGAACGGAGACAGGACGGACATGAGCGAGGCGCAGCAGGGAAAGACCGACCAGCCGGAGAAGCCCGGGCAGCCGAAGAAGTCCCTCCGCCATTCGACGTGGGAGTGGGTGAAGTCCCTCGCGGTCGCGCTGGTCATCTGGTTCGTGCTGCGCACGCTGCTGGTGGAGGCGTTCCGGATCCCCTCGAGCAGCATGGAGCGCACGCTGCTGGTGGGGGACTTCCTGTTCGTGAACAAGGCGCTGTACGGCGCCGAGGTCCCGCTCATCCACACCCACCTGCCCGCGATCCGCGAGCCGCGGCGCGGCGACATCGTGGTGTTCGACTCGCGCACCGAGCCCGGCGTGAAGGTGGTCAAGCGCGTCGTGGGGATGCCGGGCGACACCCTGCTGATGAAGCACGCGATCCTGTGGCGGAACGGCGTGGCGCAGCAGGAGGGCTACGTCGAGCACGTGGACTCGTCCGACGACACGAGCGACCCGGGGATGCGCGACTGGCAGCTCGACTACCTGCCGCCCAGCGTGAGCCACGACACCTATCGTCCGACGCGCGACAACTGGGGGCCGCTGGTGGTCCCGCCCGGGCAGTACTTCGTGATGGGGGACAACCGGGACAACTCGTACGACTCGCGGTACTGGGGGTTCGTGCCTCGCGGCGTCATCCGCGGGCGCCCCATGTTCATCTACTACTCGTTCGACCACGACTCCTGGCGGGCGCTGCCGTTCCTGACGGCGATCCGCTGGGCCCGCATCGGGCACCAGCCGCGCTAGAGCGCGGCCGGCGCGGCGCGGCGCCCGCGAGCCAGCATCAGCGCCGCACCCATCCCTAGCAGTCCCAGCACCGCCCCCGCCCAGAACGGCGCGCGCAGCCCGGACGCGCCGATGAGGAAGCCTGCCAGCGTGGGGCCCACGATCCGGCCGAGCGTGGACGCCGTCTGGGTGACGCCCAGCGCCGCCCCCTGCTGCGCGGCCGACGCGCGGCGGCTCACCACGGCGTAGACGCTCGGCGTCGCCAGGGCCGAGCCGGCGGACAGGAGCCCCAGGGCCGCGTACAGCGACCAGCGCGCGGTCGCCCCGGGCACGAGTGCCAGCCCGAGCGCGAGCAGCGCCGCCCCGGCCGCCGCCAGCCGCTCCTCGCCCACGCGGGACGCGAGGCGGCCCACCAGCCCGCCCTGCACCGCGGCGGACACGACGCCCATGTAGGCGAACAGCATTCCCATCCGCCGCGTGCTGTCGCCCCACACGTCGCGGCCGAACAGGGGCAGCGTGACGTGGATGACGGCGAACGCGGCGGTCAGGAGAAAGCTGGCCGCGAGCGGCGCGGCCATCGCGCGGAGGCGGTCCCGCTCGGCGGGCGAGGCGCCGCGCCGCGGGGTCTCGGGGAGCCACGCGGCGGCGCCGAGCGCGTTGGCGGCACACAGCGCGGCCGCGACGACGCCGGCGCTGCTGTAGCTGTGCGCCGACAGCGCGCCGCCCAGCGCGGGCCCCAGGATGAAGCCCATCGCGAACGCGGCGCCGAGCACGCCCATCGCGTGGGCGCGCCGCTCCGGCGGCGTGACGTCGGCGATGTACGCCTGCGCGACGCCCACCGTGGCCCCCATCGCGCCGGCCACGATGCGCGACACCAGGAGGACCCAGTAGCTGCCGGCCAGTGCGAACAGCACGTAGGAGACCGTGGAGCCCACCAGCCCCACGATCAGCACCGGTCGGCGGCCGAACCGGTCCGAGAGGCTGCCCCACAACGGCACCGCCACGAGCTGCAGCAACGAGAAGCTCGTGACCAGGAATCCGATGGCCGTCGGCGACACGTGGAACAGCGTCGCGTACGTGGGCAGCAACGGCAGGACGATCCCGAAGCCGAGGAGATCGACGAAGACGACTGCGAAGACGATGCCGAGCTGCTTGGTCACGCGGAGCGGATCAGGACGGGGGCGCCACCGGTCACTTGTAGCGGTACGTGATGCGGCCCCGGGTCAGGTCGTAGGGCGACAGCTCGACGGCGACCCGGTCGCCGCGCAGGATGCGGATGTAGTTCTTGCGCATCTTCCCCGAGACGTAGGCCAGGATCTGGTGGCCGTTCTCCAGCTCCACGCGGAACGTGGTGTTGGGGAGCACCTCGGTGATCGTACCCATCATCTGGATCGCGTCGCCTGCCACGTCCCGAGCCCGCCTCTGGCTGAAGGGGAGTCGCCGGGCCTCGACTCCGCCACGGCAACCCCTAACCTAGCCGCCCGTCAGGGGCGGCGCAAAGGGGTTTCCCACAGGGCCTTGCGGATTTCCGATACCTTGTGAATCAATTCACAACAACCAGCAATCGCCACTTCGCGGCAGCGGCGGGGTAGCACCCGGCCGTTCGTCGAGGCAATCTCCAACTGGAGGAACAGGTCGCAATGAACCGCTGGTCACTGGCAGCTCTCCCGATCCTCGCCCTCGGCGCCGCCGCGTTCGCCCGGCCGTCGACGCACGCCGCGCCCCCGGCGACGCATCACGTGACGATGGTGCAGCAGGGAGCGAAGTACCTCTTCGTCCCGGCCAACTTCACCATCGCCTCCGGCGACATCGTCGAGTTCGAGAACGTGTCCGGCGGTCCGCACAACGTCGCCTTCGACAAGGACCACATCCCGGCCGGCGCGCGGGACGTCCTGAATGGCGCCATGGCGCGGCGGCAGGGCGATCTGATGGGGCCGTTCCTCACCACGCCGCACGAGAAGTACACGATCACGTTCACGGGCGCCCCCAAGGGCACCTACAGCTACTTCTGCCTGCCCCACCGGGCGCTGGGCATGGTGGGCGTCATCACGGTCCAGTAGCGCCTTCCGAGCGCGGCTTGCGGCCCCTCCCGCCCCGGAGTAAGTCTGGCGGCGGGAGGGGCTTCCGTATGGTGCCAGAGCCAACGGCTGAGAACTTCGACCTCCTCGCCGACGTCCCGATCGAGGAGGTACGGGCCACACCGGAGGGGTTCGTGCTGGAGGGTCACGGAAGCGACCGCTCGGGGTACCGTCTCGAGATGCACATCGACTGGCCGGTCGATCCGCGCACCAAGAAGGTGTTGAGCGAAATCCTCGCGCAGGCTGAGGTTAGGGTCATGCGGTGGCGGTCGCCGCCGAGGCGGGGGCGCGCGCACTAGCCGGGGCGTGACTCGTGTCACGGCAGCGGCGGCGGGGGACGTGGTAGTCTGGCTGTTCGGGACCTGGCGGCGAGAGCTTGCCGGCGTTTTTCGGCGCCTGCATACTTGAGCCGTCCCGTCTGTCGCACACTCCATATGAGGTATCGCCTGATGAGGCCTGCGCTGCACGGCCACAGGGTCCTTCGTCTCGCCGTGGTTCTCGCCTGTGGCGCGTGCGCCACCGGCGGCGGCGGCGCGATCCGGGTGAGCGACGTGACGCCGCAGTCCATCGCGTCGCTGGAGGCGGAACGCAGTCAGCGCCCGCACGACGCGAACACGCTCACCCGGCTGGGCGTGGCGTACTTCAAGGCCGGACGCTACAAGGACGCCCGTCCGGTGCTCGACACGGCGGCGACCGGCGACCCCAGCAGCGGCGTGGCGGCCGTCTACCTGGGCATGACCGCGGAGCAGCTCGGTGACTTCGCCGCGGCGCGGGCGGCGTACCAGCGCTACATCGGCATCGCCACCAACCCCGACCTCAAGCGCACCGCGCAACAGCGGCTGGCGCTGGTGGATCGCAACGAGCTGACCTACCAGGCGCACCAGGCGCTCGCCAACGAGTCAAGCATCGCGGCGATGCCGCCCGAGTCGAACACGGTCGCGGTGATGCCGTTCCTGTACTCCGGCCGGGATTCGACGATCCAGCCGCTCGGGCGCGGCCTGGCCCAGCTGCTGGTGACCGACCTGGCCAAGTCGCGGCAGATCCGGGTCCTCGAGCGGGAGCGGATGCAGGCGATCCTCGGCGAGCTGAAGCTCTCCGATTCGGCGCAGGCCGATCCCTCGACCGCGCTGCGGAGCGGCCACCTGCTGCGGGCCGCGCGCGTCGTCCAGGGCGCGATCGCGGGTCTGCCCGGCAATCAGCTGCAGGTGGACGCGGCGGTCGTTGACGTCTCCAGCTCCGGCGTGGCGCCCACCGCGCAGCAGCGGAGTACGCTGGCCCGCCTGTTCGACCTCGAGAAGCAGCTGGCGTACGGCCTGTTCAACAGCATGGGGATCCAGCTCAGTCCGTCGGAGCAGTCCGCCATCGACCAGCGGCCGACGCAGAACCTGCAAGCGTTCCTGGTCTACAGCCGTGGGCTCGAGGCCCAGGACCGCGGAGACTACGCGTCCGCGCAGGCGGATTTCAACCAGGCGACGACCCTCGACCCCACCTTCCGCGCCGCCAGCCAGAGCGCGGCCACGGCGACGAGCCTCTCGGCCGCGTCCCAGCAGTCGGTCAGCCAGGTCGAGACCGCGGTGTCGCAGAGCACGACCATCCCGGCGCCGCCGCCCCCGGCGCCGACCCAGGACATGCTGACGGCGGGCACCAACAGCGTCGCACCGACCACGACGACGACGACCGCGCAATCGACGAGCACGTCGACGACGCAGCCCACGACCGAGCGCTCCTCGCAGCCTGAGGTCACGGGTACGCTTGGCGGACAGCGGGCGACGGGCACGGTGGTGATCATCATCCAGAGGCCGAAGTGAGCGCCCGGCACCTGGTCGTCCGCGCGGCGGCGGCGCTCGTCCTCCTCGTGCCCGCGCCGCTCCTGGCGCAGGGCCCGACGTGGCTCACCGGGGTGGAGGCGCGCGGGATCAGCTACCAGAGCCAGACGGGCTTCTTCATCAAGAGCGTGTCGGAAGTGTCGATTCCCGTGGCCGTGATCTGGCCCGTGAATTCCCGCCTGGCCTTCGACGTGGGCGGCCGGTGGGCGACGGCCACGCGCAAGGGCACCGACACCACGGCGACGATCTCGGGCTTGACCGACATCCAGGCGCGGGGCGTCTACCAGATCGTCCCGGACCTGCTGGCGTTGACCGTCTCGGCGAACCTCCCGACGGGGAAGACCAACTTCACCGGCGGCCAGCTGCTGACCGCGGGCGCCATCGCTTCCGATCTCCTCCCGTACCCGGTCGCCAACTTCGGCTCGGGCTTCAACGTGACGAGCGGTCTCGCGGTCGCGGTTCCGGTGGGAGGCTGGGCCGTCGGCGTCGCCGGCAGCTACCGGGTGAACGGGAGCTTCACGTCCGCGGCCGGAAGCTACAGGGCTGGCGGGGAGTTCCGGGTGCGCGCCGGCGCGGACCGCATCATCGGACAGAGCCGCGTGTCTTTCGGGTTCACGTACTCGGGCTTCGGCGAGGACAACCTCGCCAGCTCGCCCATCTTCCAGTCGGGCAACCGCTACATCGGGCAGGGCTCCTGGAGCTTCCCCGTCGGCAACGTCGGCCTGCAGGTGTACGCGTGGGATCTGTACCGCGCGCCGGGCTCGCAGCTGTTCGGCTCCCCGGTTCCGATGCAGAAGTCGAACGTCCTGTCGTTCGGGACGGCGGCGTCGGTGCAGCTCGGCACCAACGTGCTCCGGCCACAGGTCGAATTCCGCATGCACTGGCTCGGCGATTCGACGCTCGCCACCGCCGGCCGGCTGCTCGCCTTCGCGCTCCAGTACGAGATGACCCTCAACGCGCGGTTCTCCCTCCTGCCGTCGGTCCGATTCGACACGGGGAACGAAAACCTCATCGACGGCAACGGCAATCCGACCGCGCCGACGGCGAGCTTTACCGGCTGGAACGTGGGGCTGATGCTGCGCGCGAGGACGTAGCGGCATCGCGCGCCCACCCTCCGCGGCCCGGCAAGTGTAAGTGCTTGTCGGGCCGTTTGTTATGGATGCTGCAGCCGGCAGGAATCGTGCTCCATCTCCTTGACGAAGCCCCCCCCGCTCGGTAGGTTGGCCCTCGCCAGCCGCCACAGCGGGCAGCGTGCGCCATCAACCGGTGACGGCGCGTAGCCTAACGCATTGTGGGACATGGAGATCGCCGTGGCAACCGAGCTGAGCAGCGGAGCCATCTCCAGCATTCTCGAGTCTGTTCCCGGCATCGCACACGTGCTGCGGAGTCCCGTCGCCGACGCGATGGTGAATCTGTCGCGGGCGGCGGCCGGCGTCGGGCAATTCCGCATCCAGGATGCGCGCGAGTTGATCCGCTACGCCGTGCGGCGCGGCCTGATCGGGAGCGACGAAGGCGACCGCGTCACGGCCGAGATCGAGGGTGCCGCGGCCGTGAAGGCGGAGAAGGCCGCGACGCGCAAGGCGGCGCGCGAGGAGCGGAAGCGGGTAGCCGCGCGCGCGATGCGCGGCCACGCGCGCGCCGGCGACAAGGGTCACAAGCCCCCGTCGGCGAAGAAGCCAGCGCATGCCGCGACGCGGGGCAAGCGCGGCGCGCACGCGGGCAAGTCGGCCGCTCGGGGCAAACACCACCGCTAGTGCCCGGGGCCGGGCGGCGCCTCGGCTCGTAAGGAAGTGACGCGCGGTGGGAGCGTGCCGCACGCGAGCGGTGGCCCGATTCGGGTGGCATCCGCCGGGCGGGCCCCACCGCGCGTCGCGTCAAACGGTAATGAGCGGCCGCCGCGCATCGCCGCCCGAGCGTTGCAGCGCGCGCCCTCCCGTTGCCGCGCGGTGGCATCGGATGGGCGCGGCGATTACTCTCACGGGAAGCGGTTCGTCGAGGTGCTGCCATGATGCGCGGAACGGTTCTGCTCGTGTCCATCATCGTCGCCGGTGGCGTGCGGTCGTCGCTCGAGGCCCAGAAGGCGCCGCCGTCGTCCACCCAGCATCCGGCTCAGCCCGCCACGCAGCCCCCCGCGGCCCAGCCGACGGCGACGGCCCCGGCGAATCCGCAGCCCGTCACGCCGCAGTCCACGAGACCCGCTCCGACCCCGGCGGCGGCGCCGAGCTACACGGCAGGGCTGGCGATGGCCGCGTACGCCGGCAGCACGCAGCAGGAGGCGCTGGACTACGCGGCGCGCCTGGGGCGCATGCTCGATTCCACGATCGTGACGCTGGTCTCCACGTTCCGGAACACGTCGGGACAGCCGATGATCGGTGCGAGCAGTCCGGCGAGCCTGTCGCAGCGGGAGCGCGACCGCTGGACCCGCTGCCGGAACGTATACTGGGACCTCACCACCTACGCGTCGGCGATGGATCCGCTGCGGCAGGCCCTCGGATCGGATCCGGCGCTCCAGCGGGCGGTGGCCGACCTGGACTCGGCGTTCGACCGGAGCGTGGCCACCGTCGAGTGCGACAACGTGGCGAGCATGATCGACGCGCCGGACCGGTGGACGCCGTGGGCGGACCAGTACGAGTCGGCGGCCCGCCACTTCTACCGCGACTTCTACGCCCAGGTCCGGGACGTCCACGAGAAGGACCGGGCCCTGGTCAACGAGCTGAACCGGTTCCTCGGCTCGGGGCACCGCGTCACTCCTCCGCCTGCGCTGCCGCCGAATCCGCCTTTTGCGGGCGCCGCACCCGGCTGATCCCGCGCCCGGGCCGCCGCGGCGGCGTCCGGGCCCTCCCCGATTCGCATCGACGACCACCGACGCGGGGTTGCGCGGCGCCGCGCACGCGCCAAGCGCAAGCGTCCACACGGAATTCCATTCCACATGTCGACATCGTGGGGAAAGGCGGCGGAACTCCTTCGCCCCAGCGCGGTTGGAGTCCACATCCACCGCACATGAAAATGGCGTAACCCGAAGCAAATCCGGCACTTGCATTGCGATCGGACGACGGTATATTCGCACCGTCGTCGGCGGGGAAGGGATCGGGCTCTGCTTGGTCTACGCCTGCTGACGGGCCCGAGCGACAGCTTGGGGGAGGGCGCCGATGCAAACAAGGGCACAGGCGCCCGTCGATCCCAGGGCACCCGTTGACTCGGGTAGGTGAGGCCAATCGCGCGCCTCACTCCACCTCGCCATGGCGCAGCGGGGTGCACTGCGAGAGGCTGGTACGCGATCCGGCCGGACTCGAAGCGCTCGGAGAGGTGAACCACGTGGCGCGGCCACGCTGCGTGGGGATCGAAGCCGGAGCTTCTGGCAGCCCTACCGGGACCCTGACAACAGACAACCGGTGGCTGGTGGAAGAAAAACGGAGGAGCGATCCTCCGGCTCCGGGTAGCCACTTCGGCGACGGCCCGACTGGGGAGACCCAAGCGGGCCGTCGTGTTTTCGGCGTCCGCCGCCCGACCCGGCGGCGGTGACGATCAGTCTTCCCGGGAGCTTCCGAGCTCGACGTACGCCCAGCCGCGGCTGCGGCGCTCGCCGAGCGTGGTGGGCGGGAACAGGAAGCCGGCGCCCGTGGTGGCGAACCACGCGGCGTGCAGGTGGTCGGCGCCTTCCGGCACGGGACCCTTGAACAGCTCCAGCAGCCAGCGTCGCACGTGCTCGAGCTCCGGGGCACGCGCCGCGAAGAGCGCGATGACGGCGCCGCGGCCCTGCGTGGTGACGAGGAAGTGCGCGATGGCGTTCCAGCGCTCGGCGAACTCGTAGCCGAGGACGTACGCCTCGTCCACGACCGGGGTGCCGTCCACGGGCGTCTTCTGCGGCGCCTCGATCCGCGGGCCCAGAAAGCGGTAGACCGGCTTGTCGTCGACGACTCGCTCGATGACGGCCACCCCCGTCTCGGCCGCGAACCAGGCCGCGTGGAGGCGGTCGGACGGCTGGAACAGCCCCGTCTCCCCCGTCCACTGCAGCACCGCGAGGGCGTGGTAGAGCGGGCAGCCCGCGCTGTCGTCCACGGTGATGAGGCGGGGCGCCGTGCCCGCGGCGCGCAGGAACGCCGCGAGCGCGTCCGCACGCTCCGCGAACTCCTCGTCGGTGCGCCGGTCGCTCACCGGGGCCATCCGCTCAGCGCCCTTCGTCCCGCGCGCCGGCGGGCCTGCGCCGGGTGCGGCTCATGAGGTCCCCCGGTACACGCGCCGCCGGTCGAGCGCCCAGATCGGCTTCGACACCGCATCGCCCTCGGCGAAATTCGCCGGCTCCCTGATCGCGGCGGCGATGTTCGCGGTGGCCGCCGAGGCGAGATCGGCGTAGTGCAGCACCTCCGCCTCGAGCGTCATCGGGCGCACCGGGCTGCCGAACTCCAGCTCGCCGTGGTGGCTGAGCACGAGGTGCTGGAGCACCAGGCGCTCGGCGTCGCTCGTGACCGGGGATTCCGGCTCGTCCAGTCGGCGGTCGAGCATCAGGGAACCCAGCACGACGTGCCCCAGCAGGCTGCCGGCCTCGGTCATCGCGAACAGCCCGTCCCAGCGGTACGCCTCCAGCTTGCCGACGTCGTGGAGCAGGACGCCCGAGAGCACGAGATCCCAGTTCGCGCCGCACGCCTTGGCCATGGGGCGGGCGATGGCGCCGACCTCGACGGTGTGCTTGAGCAGGCCGCCCAGCTCGGCGTGGTGGTTGGCGAGCGAGGCCGGGCAGCGCTCGTACCGGGCGCGGAAGTCCGGGTCGTCGAAGAACAGGGCGACGGCACGGCGCCACGCGCCGTCGGCCATGTCGCCGCGCCACTTCTCGACCGCGCTCCACCACGGCGCGACGTCGCCCACCGACGGCAGGAGCTGTGCCCAGTCCACCATCTCGCGCGCCACCGGCCTGAGGCCGGTCACCTTCAGCTGCCGGTCGGTGCGGTACATCCCGATCTCGCCGATGACGCTGAGCGCGGCGCCTTTCTCGACGCCCTCGACCTTGTGGAGGTCGGAGGTCCAGAACGGCGCGGTCTTCAGCCGGCCCGTGCTGTTGGCGAGGGTGAGGATGACGAAGGGATTGCCGTCGGCCTGGGTGCGCTGCTCCACATCCCACACGAGAAACGTGCCTTCCACGCGGGCGCCGACGACGAGGTCGGGGAGGGAGACGGGGGCGGGCATGTGAGTAATAAAGCGGGGGTAGGGTGCAGGGTGTAAGGGTGTGAGCCGGCGCGCCCACACCCTACACCCTACACCCTACACCCCTCTCTTCTTCGGCTCCTTCAACCGGTGCAGGCTCGCGTCCCGGTCGTCGGCCGGCGTCATCCGGCGGATCACCGGCTCGGCCCCGGGCAGCAGGTGCGCGATCGAGTTGGCGTAGTACTCCAGCAGCGGCCGTTGGCGCGGCATGATGGCCACCGACGCGCCGGTGACCATGACGACGTGCCGCATCCGGAACATCCGGCGGGCGGTGGCCCACGTCGCCTCGATGGAGCGGTCGGCGCGCACGACCTTGGCGTTCACCTCGAGCAGGCGGTCCCGGAACTCGCGCATCCGCTCGAGCAGCTCGGGCAGCATGACGACGTGGCGCTCGAAGGAGAGCAGGGCCGCGGAGGCGAGCGCCACCGGCGTGACCGGCACGATGATGCGCACCCGCTCCATCGCGTCGTCCGCGAGGCGCTGGACGTGCGGCAGCCGCGCCTGACGCGGCAGCGCCAGCACGTCGGTGGCCTGGGACGCGAGCCAGCCCCGGACCGACAGCGGGGTGCCGAAGTTCACCGCCGCCCGCCCGTAGCGCTTGAGGCGGCCGGAGACGAGGCGCGCGGTGTTGAGGAGCAGGTACTGCAGGACGCTGGAGGCCTGGCGCGTGCGCGAGAGGCGCAGCTCCGGGTCGAGGCACTCCTGGATCAGCACCCGGTCCTCGAGGGTGCGGTCGTAGTTGAGGGCCACCGGCACCAGCCAGATGTCGCGGTCGAACCCCGGCTCCCGCAGCGTGCCCACGATGTAGTCGAGCAGTCCGATCTTGGCGGGCTGGAGCTTCCCGTCGCGCGAGAGCCCGCCCTCGGGGAACAGGCCCTGGGTGACCCCGTTGCGGGTGATGAGCTGGACGTAGCGCTCGAGCACCGCGTGGTAGAGGGGCTCGCGATAGCGGCGCCGGATGAAATACGACCCGAACGACTTGAAGATCGTCTCCAGCGGCCAGACGCGGGCCCACTCGCCGACCGCGTAGCTGACCGCGACGCCGCGCGCCAGCACGAACGCCACGACGACGTAGTCGGCGTTGGAGCGGTGGTTCATCAGGTAGACGACCACGTCGCGCCGGGGAATGCGCTCCAGCGCGGCCTCGTCCTGATAGTCCACCGTCACGTTGTAGAGCAGGTTGAGCGTCAGCCGCGCCAGGTTGTAGCCGAGCCGGTAGTAGGAGAGGACGTTGAAGAACGGCAGGATCTCGTCGATGTACCGCTCGACCCGGACCCGCACCTCCAGCTCGGTCAGCCGCTCCTGCCGCAGGTGGTCGCGCATCGCCGCCACGACCACGGGGTCGAGCACCAGCTCGTCGTGGATGGCACGGCGG
>Ga0187779_10002496_pt1 | contig 11243 bp, 8 predicted proteins | sample 1015_Q2_SP10_10__FD_132435 | JGI IMG/M metagenome (GOLD analysis project Ga0187779, IMG submission 132435) | Tropical peat soil microbial communities from peatlands in Department of Meta, Colombia - 1015_Q2_SP10_10_MG | ecosystem: Environmental > Terrestrial > Soil > Wetlands > Peat | place... | reverse complement strand
TAGACGAGTCGAAGCTCCCTCCTGCGCAGTGTACGAAGTTCGAGGAAGCACTCTCCCTGATCAATCCTAAATCTGCTGTTCTCATCTTTCCCGCCGCCCACGGCAACGGCCCCGCTTCCATGTTCGGCCATACGCTCATCAGAATAGACGGAAATGCCCGGAATGACCTTCTTTCCTACGCGGTCAATTATGCGGCGGTGACGACCGATCGAAATGGGTTCATCTATGCCTATAAGGGCATTTTCGGTTACTACCACGGTTATTACTCCATCCTGCCCTATTATCTGAAGGTAGGCGAGTATAATGAAATCGAGCATCGGGACATCTGGGAGTATGAGCTCAACCTGACGGAAGAAGAGGTGCGCAGGATGGTCATGCATATTTGGGAACTCAAGGACATCTATTCCGACTACTACTTCTTTGACGAAAATTGCTCTTTTGACCTCCTGTTCTTGCTCGAGGCCGCACGTCCCTCCGTCCACCTTACCGATGCATTCTGGGGTAAAGCTAAATTTTGGGTTATCCCCTCCGATACCGTCCGAATCGTGAGGGAACAAGGGCTGGTCAGCGCGCTCGGATATCGTCAGTCCCAGGCCAAGCGTATTCAGGCCATTGCGTCGCGCATGCCAAGCACGCATCAAGATTTGGCACAGGATGTCGTCGATCAAAAAATATCTCCCCGGACCGTCACGGAGATGGACATCGATCCACAAGAAAAAGTGAGAATTCTTGACCTTACGGCGGAACTCCTCCAGTATCAGTTTTCGCGTAAACAACTGCAAAAGGACGACTATGTGCACAGGTTTTTGCCGACCCTGCAGGCCAGGAGCACGCTGGGGACGCAGGATGAGACTACCGCGGCGATTACCGTACCGGTTTCTCCCGATGCAGGCCATCTCCCCGGGAAATTCGGGATCGGCGGGGGATATCGCACGGATTCTTTTTTCACTGAGCTGAGCTGGCGGCCTGCCTATCATGATCTGCTCGACCAGGACGATGGCTATATCGAAGGGGCACAGATAAATTTCATGGACATTCGGGGCCGGTACTATTTTAAAGATGACACCTTGGTCCTGCAACGACTGCGGCTCATTGATATCATCTCGCTTTCGCCTCGCGACGCATTTTTTAAACCTGTTTCATGGAAAATAAACACGGGTTTGGACCAAGAGATCATGTCCGACGGCCAGGAAAAACTCGTCTACCGCCTGAATCCCGGCGGCGGCTTCGCGTATAAGACATGGTTTCTGGGGATTTGTTACATGTTTCTTGATGCAGACCTCATCGCGAACGATGAACTGCATGACAAGTATGCCGCCGGTATCGGAGCGACTGCAGGCTGCCTCACGAACGTGACTGATGGGTGGAAACTCGACCTCTCAGCCGCGTGGATGTCCTATGAACTGGGTGACGTACACCGTAGTATGAAGGCGACTCTTGCGCAGAATTACAAGATTACCACGAATACCGGTATCACCTTTTCACTATCCCAAGAAAGAACCTTCGACTACGACCGTTCAGAGGCATCACTTATGGTTAACCTCTATCTGTAGTCGGCAGCCGATCATATGATTCAAAGTTTATCAAAGCCGACGCTCGCCACACCCCTAAAATCGGAAGAGAGCCAGGTCGTTCAATCGGCACAAAAATCGCGCGAATTACGAAACGGGAAGAAGGTAAACTGCTGTTTGACAGAATATCTGCTTAGGAATGCAGGGATGATGTTAAAGGGCGACATCAAGAGCATCCGGAAACTTCATTTGCGATCTTGCCTCTGCGTGATTCAATCCCGTAATAAACGATTACCTATGAACGGGATGCTCACACGGCAAGAGCCGCCGCCGAGGGCACTACCAGTTATCAATTACCACGGTGTAAGTTGCACGTGGTCTTCATTCCCGTTGCCACGCAGCCGACATGATATCATTTATTTATCTTCGTCAGAGAAGGACAAAGCAACTCTGCGTGTTGGTTGAAAGCTGGAAGGCACTCTCCCTGTCGGTAACGCGACTAGATGGCCAGAAGAGGCAAACGGCATTACGTTGTCTTGAAATGTCGTAAGCGTGTTTCTGCGAGGAGTAACTAGGAAACTACCGGTGAAGAAGCAAGAAAAACGATAAATTTCATGGCTCAACCTCACATCCAATATGGTAAGGCAACACCTCCTGACTTCGCGGGCATTCTCCATCTCCAGCACCAAAATCTCATAACCACGCTCCATGGAAAAGATTTATCCCAGGGGTTTTTATCCATAGAGTTTACGAGCGAGCAACTTCACAAAATCAACAGTGAACTCGGTATCTTTGTCGCCCTGCAGGACAAGGAAGTCATTGGCTACCTCATGGTGCAATCCGTAGAGTTTGCCGGTGGGTCGCCATTGTTAGCCCATCTCCTCAACAGGATGAAGGAGATCGTTATTCATGATGTTCCTCTCTCACCATGTCGACTTTTTGTTTATGGACCTGTCTGCATCGACAGGCAACATAGGGGGAAACGCATATTGGAAGAGCTCTTCAACGTTATGCTCCAGGCGTTGCAGGGGCAATACGACGTGGGTGTTGCTTTTGTGTCGGCAATCAATCTCCGCTCATTCCATGCCCATAAAAATAAGCTTGGGATGCGGGTGGTAGATGAATTTGAATTCAAAGGACAGAAGTATCGGACCCTCGTCTTTGCGGTTGATCCGAAAGAACGATAGTAAACACTCCATAATGCATCGCGCTCCGTCCTCACCTCACGCAGCATGAGACTATATCGTAAAATTCACATCAATAAAAATGGACTATGCCATAGGCATGTATTCCGATCGTTAATGTCTTTTACAAAATGAATAAAAGTCATTCGTAGGAGGATAAATGCTGATAGCACTACAAGGATGTTTGCGACGAGGTACAGCGTGCATAGCAAATTCGTCGGACCGGCCAATAAATTCGGTCGTTCGTAGAGGGTAATGCTGTGGGTGGAATGATCAGGATTAATTCAGCTTTGGACGCTAACCATGTTGAATGCTGCCAACGCTCCGCATGGAGTGAAGAAATTTTAGGATGCCACGATGAGGGAGGACTTTTTCATTGTCTCGCCCGGGCATGACTCCATGCCCCGACTCCTGCTTTTTTTTTTGGTTTGACCTCTTTCCGTATCGTTTGAACCCAGAACCCTCCTGATTCAACATTAAAGTAATCTGCATGGATATCGCCGCATAGAGATAGAGCCACCTTGGGCTATCTAATTCTTCATGAAACCAAAACATTCCGATGCATACATCTGCTTCAGCTTTCCGGAAGGATCCATGACCGCGATACTACGCGTTCTTAAGAGATCCCCTTATATGCCACGATGGCCCCTGCCTCCATTCGGGCCGCATTAGGAAGGACCGAACTCAAATTATCCTTCACCCATACTCTCGCCTTTTCGTTTGCCGCTATTGCCTCAGATAGCGTTTTGAAAACCGTAATGGACAGCATTGCACCACCGTTTAGGTCTATCCAATAGTATTCGACGAAGCCCGGCAACGATGAGATAAAGGGCACAAATTTCTTCTCTACCAGCTCGGCGGCCGCCGCTGGGTCAGGAACCCCTTCATATCGCCTTACTGTTGTAAACATTCCTTTCTTCATCTTATCCTCCATAAAACGTTCATCCCACTGAGATTTCCGTACCTACGTAATTTTACGGGTTATTCTCCAAAAATTTTTGAAAAGCCTCCTGGTAATGTCGGCTTTACGATTTCGTCGAACGCAGCGATTCCGTTGTACTACCTATCAGCTGATTTATGAACAGCCTGCGATCATCAGTTCAGTGACGTCAAAGGGTATACCCTGTTAATAATCGGCCATGGAACAGTGTTGTGGCCGGTACCCCTTACGAAGATACTGCCTCCGAGTATCGGTAAATGTCCCGAATTTAAAAAAAGAGCGTCAGAACCACTTCCCAATTCTAAGTCATTTGCGATCCCAGCTGTCGGCCCTATCCACTCATTGGGAACTGCAGAGACATGCACCGTGCATGGTCATCGTTTATAAAGGGTAAGACAGCATTATATATGATTCTCTTAGGGAGCTTTTGCGAGATCTGCGTAAGCCAATCAGTCGCCTGAAAGCCGGCACCCCAGTTGCCTCTGCGGCATTGCTGATTCGCCATAAAAAATCGTAAAACCTCTTTCTTTATTCATCTGGCAGATCATTTCCCAAAAATGGGGTGACTTTCGTCTCGATGTACAGGTGGTACTGCGGGTCTTCAATTCAGTTGTCCATTAATATTATCTGCATATCCATGACATTCGTGCCGGTTGGCCCGGTGATAAATAGATCACCTGTCCTGCTGAAAAAAGTATATGAATCATTGTTCTTCAGGTACATCCCAGCGTCGATACCTGCCTCTGCAGCTTTTGCAACAGTTTGACCGTCCACAAACGCTCCCGCCGCGTCGGTTGGTCCATCAGTGCCGTCGGTGCCTGCCGAGAGAAAAGTAATACCCGGAAATCCTTTAATTTCCATTCCGAAAACAAGTGCAAATTCCGTATTTCTTCCGCCCTTGCCGCTACCTCTGACTGTAACAGTTGTTTCGCCGCCCGCGATAAGACATGCCTTGTCCCCGGGAGCTAAAGCTTTTTTGAGAGCTAGTGCTTTTCTTGCAAGTTCCTCAGCAACGATTGACGCTTCACCGCATAGTTCGGTTGAGAGGACCGCTGTTTTGTATCCTGACAACTCTGCCGCCTTCCTGGCGGCCTCCGTCGCTATTTTGTTACTTCCAATAATGATATTACTTACTCTCTGAAAAATGGGATCGTTGTCCTTCGGCGTTTCCGGCAGAAGGCCCCGTATGCCTTTCCCGAGTACTTCCGCAATGCTTGTAGGCAATCTGCCCTCCAGGCTATATTTTCGTAAAACAGCAAGTGTATCATGGTACGTTGTTTTGTCTGGTGCAGTAGGACCCGATGCAATCATATCTACTCTGTCTCCCACAACATCGGACAGTATCAGTGAGATAATCGTTGCAGGTTGCGCAGTCTCAGCAAGCCTGCCCCCTTTTACTGCCGAAATGTGCTTTCTTACCGTGTTAAGCTCATAAATATCGGCTCCTGCCTTAAGAAGCATGCTCGTGACTTCCTGTTTATCAGCCAGCGTGATTTCTCCGAAAGGCGCGACGAGAAGAGCAGAGCCTCCTCCCGAAATGAGGCAAATAACGAGAGTATATTTGTCCGCTTCTTCGAGCACCCTTACAATTTCCCTTGCGGCTGTCAGTCCGTTTTGATCTGGAAGTGGATGACCAGCTTCATAGGTTATAATTTTGCCATTTCGGCCCGCCCGCGCAGAATGGCCATATTTTGTTACAACAATTCCTCCCGTAAGAAGGTCTCCTACATTGTCTTCGATTGCGCTTGCCATAAGCGAAGCTGCTTTCCCGAAGCCTATGAGGACAAGCCTCCTGAAATTACCGCTCTTGTATGCGCGGCGAATTGTGTCTGAGTACGCTGCCACGGCTTTGTACGGGTCTACTGCCAGAAGCGCTTTCTGGAAGATCTCTCGAATGATAATCCTGCAGCCTTCTCCTGACTTTATCATGACTGGCACTTTCAGACCCCGGGCACAAACTGCGGGATCACGTAAGGCCCTTCAGGGATAACGGCCACACGTCGATCACCATGAGCATTCACGCTCTCCATGATAGCTGCCGATGGAGATTCAATGATGGTGACCCCTGTAAGTGCCTTCTGGTCTTTCGTCAATCCTTCGGTGTAGAGGAATATATTGGCCCTTTTCATTGCTTTGACCTGCATCTCCGTCTGCCATTCATCGATAGCGGCATATTTTTTCTCGATGATTCCACGGAGAAACCTTTCAGGTCCTCTGTCATTCAAACACAGTTGCGCTTCAGCATAGTCGGGAGATCCCATTCCCTCCGAACATGCAGAGACAATGATGAGATCCCCGCCCGGCTCAACTATGTCAAGGGCACTGACCATTCCCTTGACGGTCTGGTAATAAGTCTTATCCAGCGGGTAACCCGCGGAAGTGGTCACGACGGTCCTATACCTTGAGTTAAGGCGAATCTCCGCATAGGGCCGCACGAACGAGACCGCTTCACGGTGACTCTCTACGATTTCGCCGAAATTGACAAAGGATATCCGGTGGTCCTCATCGATGACGGAATTGACAGCCAGGCACTTTCCCACCATTTGCACTACTTCCATCTGCGCTTCGTGCAGCGGGTTGCCCTCGAGAATGCAGTTTGCAGCATTGTTATCCTCCAGCACCCTCGCACAATGCAACGAGCGTATCGTCTTTTCATGTGCGACACCCGGTACGACAATTTTTCGTCCGCCGGAGTAGCCGGCCATGAAATGGGGCTCCACCAGCCCGACGACAATGCGGAGTTCGGCCTGGATGAAACGGCGGTCGAGACTTACCTCGATGCCTCCTGAGGTAGTTCCAATGAATACATGGTCATCATCCCGCCGCGCAAAATGGTTCGCGACGGTCACCGTGTCAAGGACCCAATCGCTTCCGACCAGTTCCCGTAGCTCATCGCCCTCATTCGGTCTATGGAGTCCCGTTGCAACGAGCACCGTGACCGCATCCGGGGCCATCCCAGCCTCGACCAGCTCCTTTATCAGTTGAGGGAGAATAAGGCCGTTCGGTACGGGCCGGGTGATATCGCAGATGAGAATACAGCAACTTCGGCAGCGCTTCGCCTCCTCACGGAGCGTCTTGCAGTTCACGGGATGCGCAAAGACGGCCTCGATTGCTCTCTCAGGGTCCTTGAGGACAGGCATGGTTTTCTTCTGGATCAGCGCAACGTCGATATTCCCCGGAAGATCAAGAAACAGTCCCGTCTTGCCATATTTCATGTTAATTTTCATCGTCTGGCCCTCCGTTCACATCCCGAGGTATGCCTCTCTAACTTGATCGCTCTTCAGCAAATCCTTCCCTTGTCCCTCCATGACTATACGGCCTGTCTGAAGAACGAAGGCGCGAACGGAAATGTCGAGGGCTTCATAGACATTCTGTTCAACAAGCAAAACCGTGACGCCCCTGGCATTGATCTCCCGAACAATCCTGAAAATGTCCGAGACCAGCTTGGGTCCCAGTCCCAGTGAAGGTTCGTCCAAGATGAGCAGCGAAGGGTTAGACATAAGTCCCCGTGCAATAGCCAGTTCCTGCTGCTCTCCGCCGCTGAAAGTATCTGAGCGTTGCCCCTGCCGTTCTTTCAAGATAGGAAATAGAGTAAAGACATTTTGCAGATTCTTTTCGACTTCAGCCTTGGATTGGACCGTATAGGCCCCTAACATGAGATTGTCCAGCACAGACAGGCGGCCAAAGAGCTTCCTGCCCTCAGGGATCATGGATATCCCCTTTGTTACGATATTAAAAGGCTGGGCCTGATGAATGGGGGCATTCTTGAATAGAATTTCCCCTTCCCAGGGATGAATCAGACCCGCAATGGTTTTGACTATGGTGGATTTTCCAGCGCCGTTGGAACCGATAAGGCTGACTATCTCTCCTTCGTTGATCCTGAAAGAAACATCCTGAATAGCCAGAAGACCTTTGTAGCCCACGGAAATATTATTTAAGGATAGCACCGTACTTTTCCCCCAGATATGCCTGAATGACTTCTCGGTCCGAGCTCACTTCTTTTGGCGTGCCTTCCATGATTTTTTTCCCGCTGTTCAGGACAATGACACGGTCAGATATCTGCATGACGGCTTCCATCACATGCTCGACGATGATCAGGGTCATGCCCCCGTTCCGGATTTTCCTGATGAGATCAATTATTTCCAGCAGCTCGACTTTGGTCAATCCGGCCATGGACTCGTCCAGCATGAGCACTCTCGGCTGCGTGGCCAGCGCCATGGAGACCTCCAGCCTCTTTTTATCGGCAATAGTCAGCTCCGTCCCCAGGAAATCCCTTTTTTCAGAAAGACCCGTGAAAGCCAGAATCTCGTCGGCCTTGTCCATGGCCGGTTTGGTCCGGCGATAACGCAACAGCGCACCCGTGGTAACGCTTTCGAAAACCGTCATTTCGCCGATTACTTGTACAATCTGGAAGGTGCGCGCGATACCAAGCTTGCACACCTTGTCGGACCTCATGCGTGTTATGTCCTTGCCATAGAAGAAAACGCTGCCGCCGTCCGGTTTGTAGAAGCCGGTCACGCAATTGAACAGGGTGGATTTCCCGGCCCCGTTGGGACCGATAACGCTGACGATTTCCCCTTCCTCCACAGAAAAGTGGATATCGTTGTTAGCCGCCAAGCCACCAAACCGCTTCGACAGCCCCGTGACTTTCAAACAGATCGCGTTGCTCATTTCAAATTCCTGCCTATCCTGACAAAAAGCTTCCAGACCCCTTCGGGGTAGTACATGGAAATGAGCGTGATCAATAACCCGTATATCAGCATATCCATTCCCGTTCCTTTGTAACCGAGAGCCACGCGCGTGTATTCTGAAGCGGGTATCAGTATCGCCGCGCCGATAACGGGCCCCATTAAGCTCCCCGCCCCTCCCAGCATCGCGATGAGAACAATCTGGATGGACGTAGCGAGGAGCATGACGCTCCCGGGATCGATGTAAAGAATATATTGCGCGTAAAATGTGCCTGCCATGGCGCTCAAGAAGGCGCTTATCATAATAGCGATGAGACGGTATAAAACGACATCAACACCCAGGGATTCCGCAATAGTATGGCTCTCCTTGATCGCCCGGAAATAGTAGCCCATTTTCGAGGTGGTAACAAAATAAGATACAGCCAGAGAAACCAGAAGAAAGGCAAGCATGATGTAGTAATAAGGCAATTTTGAAGAGTTGAACAGGAACTGTGCGAAGGACTCGTTCTGCATGGGCAAAGTGAGTCCTTCTGCCGCTCCAACCCTTTTCCAGTTGTTGAAGACAATCCTGACGATTTCTGCGAATGCGATACTGGCGATTGCAAAATAGTGACCCCTCAGGCTGGAGCAGGGATATCCGATCGCTGAAGCCACTAAGGCAGCGGCGCAACCACCTGCAACGAGTCCTATCCAGGGGTTGATCCCATAGGTGACGGATAAATAGGAAGACGTATACGCCCCGATGCCGAAAAAGGCCGCCTGCCCGAAAGAAAACATGCCGGCATAGCCGCCCATGATGTTCCATGCAACTCCCAGCATGCCGAACATGAACACCAGAATCATGACATGAATATGAAAGGACTGGCGGATAACCAGAGGAAAGGCAATGAGCAGGAGGAGGATGGCAAACCCCACACTGATCTGCCGAACAGTGAAATTACGCATGCGCTACCACCCCATGAGGCCCTGTGGTCTTATCCAGATGGTGATGAGATATATCATGAAGACAATGGCATACTTGTAAGACGGATCAAAGAAGAACCCGCCTAATGTCTGCGCTAATCCTACCAGTATGCCCGCGATAAATGCCCCCTCGATGCTGCCGAACCCGCCGAGTGCCACGACACAAAAAGCGATAGTCCCGAACAGACCTCCCACCTGGGGATAGATGTAGTAATACGTAGATAAGAAGGCCCCCGCCACTCCGACGAGGGCCGCACCGATTCCGAAAGAAAGCGAGTTGATGCGTTCGGTATTGATACCCATGAGCAGGGCCGCCTCGCGGTCCATCTCGGTCGCCGAAATAGCCTTGCCTGTTTTCGTCCTCTTCAGGAACAGAAACATGCAGCTAGAGGCGATCACGCTCCCGATGGAAGCCGCGACTTTGGGAACGCTGAGTTCAACGCCGCCGATCCGCCACGTACCCTGAAGCATTGTAGCTGGCAGAAGCCGGAAATCCGGAGTCCAGAAATAAACGGCAAGATTGGAGATAAAGATGCTCACGCCGAAGGTCACGACCAATTGGGCCAGAACAGGACCTTTCATCACTTTGCTCACGATGAAGCGGTAGATCAGCATGCCCAGAACAAACAAGCACACAAAGCTTATGGGAATCGAAAAGAGAGGATCGACGCCAAACAGGGTGAAGAGCCAGAAGGAGGTGAACATGCCGAGCATCAGGAAGTCACCATGGGCGAAATTCACGATGTTCATAACACCCCAAATAAGCGTCAATCCGATGGCGACCAATGAATACATCAGGCCGATTAATAAACCATCAGCAAGCTGTTGCAGCAACTGATCAGGCATGGATCGGTCCCCCTGCTCCTATCTATCTTTCTTTCCATCCCGGAAATGGCCATACTACTGGCTTCGACGCCGAGTCAAAAGGCCAGACGGTTGCATATTCCTGATTGATTATTTGAACAAGAGTCCCCCTGGCATAGATGTTCTGGTTTGTTTGAGGATCGAACTTGATTCCCTTCCAAGGATAAATAGTCTGGTCGCCGGGAATATCAGTCTCATGGAGGGCTTTTACAATAGCTTCCGGATCTGTGGATTTCGCCCGGTTGATAGCCTCTGCCAGGACAAATGGGGCCATGAAGCTCCTGGCTGCGTTTTCACTCATGTCGATGCCGTATTTCTTTCTGAAGAGGTCATTCACCTTGGCCACGAGCGGTTTATTCTTCGCAAGATCAAGTGCAAAAGTCGACCGGACGATGATGTAGTTGCCATCAGCTTTTACCGCCGCCAGATACCCCGGCTCAATATAACCCGCCATAGTCATAATGCCTTTGGGTTGAAACCCCTTTTCCTTGAAGGTCTTGGTAAAGAGAATGGCGTCTGTGATATAGGATGCATGCATCAGTACGTCCGGCTTGCTGACAATGAGCTTGCCCACCTCGCTGGTCACGTCTGTCGCGTTCGCCGAGTATGCTATATCGGCAACCACGTTATAACCGAATTCAGCAGCATATTTCTTGTAGGCCTTGCCGGCATTGGAGCCGAATTCCGTATTTTCGTATAGCACGGCGACAGTATGAACAGTCTGCCCGGTCTTCTTTTCCAGGTCCTTCAGGAACTGGAACTGGTCCCGGGCAAAAATGTCATCGTGGGGGCTAACCCTGAAAAAGTACTTGAATCCCCTGTCCGTCAGGGTTGGAGAAGAAGAATCCGAACAGACATAGGGAATCGTCAGCCTTTCGGTCATCTGGCTGGCGGTTTTCGTTACCGCACTCTGATAGGCCCCGATCATGGCAACCACCTTTTCCGAGGTAATCAGCCTTTCAGCCTCAGACATTCCGTTTTTCGGATCCCCCTTGGTATCGGCATATACCATTTCGATTTTCGCACCGTCAAGATTCGGTAGCCCCTCACTCTTCGCCAAGGGGAGGTCAAGATCGTATTTCCCGTTAATAAT
>Ga0187779_10002494_pt1 | contig 11246 bp, 8 predicted proteins | sample 1015_Q2_SP10_10__FD_132435 | JGI IMG/M metagenome (GOLD analysis project Ga0187779, IMG submission 132435) | Tropical peat soil microbial communities from peatlands in Department of Meta, Colombia - 1015_Q2_SP10_10_MG | ecosystem: Environmental > Terrestrial > Soil > Wetlands > Peat | place... | reverse complement strand
CGCGTGCCCGAGCAAGGCAACCGCAGCCTCAGCTACCGCGAGCTCGCGGAGCAGCTGCCCGAATACGCGGCGCAGCTGGGCTTCACGCACGTGGAGCTCCTGCCGGTGATGGAGCACCCGTTCTACGGCTCGTGGGGCTACCAGACGACCGGCTACTTCGCGCCGACCAGCCGCTACGGCACGCCGCAGGACTTCATGTTCCTGGTCGATCGCCTGCACCAGGCGGGGCTCGGCGTGATCCTCGACTGGGTGCCCTCGCACTTCCCGACCGACGAGTTCGCGCTCGGCTACTTCGACGGCACGCACCTGTACGAGCACGGCGATCCGCGCCAGGGCATCCACCCCGACTGGAAGAGCTTCGTGTTCAACTACGGGCGCCACGAGGTGCGCAGCTTCCTGCTCTCGAGCGCCCTCTACTGGCTCGAGGTCTTCCACGCCGACGGGCTGCGCGTCGATGCGGTGGCGTCGATGCTGTATCTCGACTATTCGCGCAAGCCGGGCGAGTGGATCCCGAACGCCTTCGGCGGACGCGAGAACCTCGACGCGGTCGCCTTCCTGCGCCGGCTCAACCACGATGCCTACGCCAGCGCGCCCGCGGCGCAGACCATCGCCGAGGAGTCGACCTCGTGGCCGATGGTCTCGCGGCCGACCGACGCGGGCGGGCTCGGCTTCGGGCTGAAGTGGGACATGGGCTGGATGCACGACGCGCTCGAGTACTTCGCGCACGACCCCGTCCACCGCCGCTTCCACCACGCGAACCTGACGTTCCGCATGCTCTACGCCTGGACCGAGAACTTCGTGCTGCCGCTCTCGCACGACGAAGTGGTGCACATGAAGGGGTCGCTGCTCGCCAAGATGCCCGGCGACGAGTGGCAGCGCTTCGCGAACCTGCGGCTGCTGTTCGGCTCGATGTTCGCGCAGCCGGGCAAGAAGCTCTTGTTCATGGGCGGCGAGCTCGGGCAGACCCGCGAGTGGGACCACGAGTCGAGCGTCGACTGGGGCCTGCTCGAGCGCGAGCGCCACCGCGGGCTGTCGCGCTGGGTCCGCGACCTGAACACGCTGTACCGGGGTGAACCGGCGCTGCACGCGCTCGACTGCGACCCCGCCGGCTTCGAGTGGATCGAGTGCAACGACGCCGCCCACAGCACGCTCGCCTGGCTCCGCCATGGCGGCGAGCCCAGGCGCACGGTGCTGGCGGTGTGCAACTTCACCCCGGTGCCGCGCGAGGGCTTCCGCGTCGGCGTGCCGGTCGGCGGCTACTGGCGCGAGCTCTTGAACGGCGACGCGACCCTGTACGGTGGCAGCGGGCTCGGCAACCTGGGCGGAGTGCGCGCGGACCCGCTGCCCTGGCACGGGCGGCTGCACTCGCTGCGCATCCGCCTGCCGCCGCTCGCCGTCGCGCTGTTCCGGCCGGAGACCGACTAGCTCGCGCTGCGGCGGCGGAGCACGCGGTGCGCGGGGATGGGGCGCTGGAAGCCTTTCAGCGCCAGCTCCCCGACCGGCGCCGTCTCGACCGCGCTTTCGACCAGCGCGCGCAGCCGCTCCGAGACCAGGATCTGGCCGGGCCCCGCGGCCTCGCACAGCCGCGCCGCCTGGTTGGTGACGGTGCCGATCGCGGCATAGTCCTGCCGCTCCTCGAAGCCGATCGCCCCCAGCGTCGCGTAGCCCTGCGCGATGCCGATCCCGAGGTCGAGCGCGTAGCCGCGCCGGCGCCAGCCGTCGCCCAGGTGCGCGACCGCGTCGCGCATCTCGAGCGCCATGCGCACCGCGCGCTCCTCGGGGTCGTCGATCTCGAGCGGGTCGTTGAAGAACACCATCAGCCCGTCGCCGGTGAAGCGCTCGAGGGTGCCGTCGTAGGCAACCACGAGCTCGCCCATCGCGCCGTGGTACTCGCGCAGCAGCTCCATCACCTCTTCGGGCTCGGCCGACTCCGCGAACGGAGTGAAGCCGCGCAGGTCGATGAACACGACCGTCACCCGGCGGCGGTGGGGCCGCAGGATCTCGTTGCGGCCCGCGGCGATCGCCCGCGCGATCTGCGGCGAGAGGAAGCGCTTCAGGTAGGAGAGACGGCCGAGCTCGGCGACCTGATCGCGCACGCGGCTCTCGAGCTCGCGGTTCCAGCTGGCGAGCTGCACCGCCTGGTCCCGCACCGTTTCGTGCAGCCCGCGGATGCGCAGCAGCGACCGCACGCGCGCCACCAGCTCCGACAGGTTCACCGGTTTGGAGAGGAAGTCGTCCGCCCCCGCCTCGAGCCCGCGCACCCGCTCCTCTTCGGGGTCCAGCGCGGTGACCAGGATGACCGGCAGGTAGCCCGCGTCCTCGGTGCGGCGGATCTCGCGGCAGACGTCGTAGCCGCTCATGCCCGGCATCACCACGTCGAGCAGCACCAGGTCGGCGCGCTCCTTGCGCAGCCACTCCAGCGCCTCGGGCCCCGAGGCGGCGGTCGCCACCTGGAAGCCCTGGGCTGCGAGCAGGTCGGCGAGCAGCTTGGAATTGCGCGGGGTGTCGTCGACCACCAGGATGCGCGCGCCGGCCCCCGCCACGGCTATGCCTCGTGCGCCACCAGGCGGCGCACCTCGCCCAGCAGGTCCTTCACCGAGATCGGCTTCGCCTGGTAGCCGTCGAAGCCCGCGCGCAGGATCGCGTCGCGCTCGAGCGGCATCGCCGACGCCGTCACTGCGACCACCGGGATCTTGGCCGTGCGCGGATCGCGCTTCAGCTCGCGCACCGCGGCCATGCCGTCCATCCCCGGCAGCTGAATGTCCATCAGCACGAGCGCGGGCGCGCGCTCGCGCGCGATCGCCAGCCCCGTCTCGGCGTCGACGGCCTCGGCCACGTCGTAGCCGCTCGCGACGAGCACGTCGCGCAAGAGCTTCGCGTTCATCGGCCGGTCCTCGACGACCAGGACGAGCGGCTTGGTCACGGCCGCGCTCCCGCCCCGGTCGGCAGGACCGTCGGGATCGAGAAGCCGAACGTGCTGCCCTGGCCGAGCGCGCTCTTCACCCAGGTCTCGCCGCCGTGCAGGGCGACCAGCCGCTTCACCAGTGCGAGGCCGAGACCGGTGCCCTCCTGCTTGCGCCCCGAGGAGTCGCCGACCTGGCGGAACTCTTCGAAGATCAGCTCGTGGTGCTCCGGCGCGATGCCGATGCCGCTGTCCTGCACTTCGACCCGCACACAGCCGTCACCCCGCGCGGCGCTGACGCAGACCCTGCCGCCGGCGTCGGTGAATTTGACCGCGTTCGCGAGCAGGTTGATCAACACCTGCTTCAGCTTGCGCTCGTCGGCGGTGATCTCGTCGAGCGACGGGTCGAGGTCGCTGGCGAGCTCGACGCCGCGGTGCGCAGCGCGCTCGCGGATCAGGATCAGCGCGTTCTCGATCGCGCTGGGCAGGTGCACGCGCGAGGCCTGGAGCTCGAGCTTGCCCGCCTCGATCTTGGACAGGTCGAGGATGTCGTTGATCAGCGCCAGCAAATGCTGTCCGGACGAGTGGATGTCCTGCAGGTACTCGGTCTGCTTCGGGTTCATCTCGCCGAACAGCTTGGCGAGCAACGCCTCGGAGAAACCGATGATCGCGTTCAGCGGCGTGCGCAGCTCGTGCGACATGTTGGCGAGGAACGCAGACTTGTGTTGGTTCGCGAGCAGCGCCTCGTCGCGTGCGCGGGCCAGCGCGGCCTGCGACGCCTCGAGCTGCGCGGTCCGCTCGTGGACCTTCTGCTCGAGAGAGCGCTCCGACGCGGAGAGCGCCTCGTTCGCGGCCTCCAGGTGGTCGACGGCCTCGCCCAGGGTGATGCGCGCGTGCCAGAGCCAGAACGCGGCGGTCGCGCTGAGCGACGCGACCCCGACCACGAGCACCACCAGGCGCAGGGTCTCCGGCAGCTCGACGCGCCAGTCGGGCACGTCGAGCAGGAGCGAGAGGCCCACCGCGCAGACGACCGCGGCCGCGGCCAGCGTGAGGACTACGAGCGATCTCTGGCTCACGTACGGGACGGCATGGACGATCGACAGGAAGGCGAGCATCGCCGTGAACGTGAAGTACGAGGGGCCCGCCAAGCCCACGAAGAGCGCGGTGGCCAGCATGCCCGCGGCCTGCAGCGCGATGGCGGTGCGCATGTGGCCGCGGCCGGCCTGCCAGTAGGCGAAGGCCGCCCCGATCGCGTTGGCCGAGACCACGAAGGCGAGCACCAGCACCAGCGGCTGCGGCACGTAGGCGTACAGGACGAACAGCCCCGCGGCGAACGCCAGCCCCGGCGGCGCAGCCCAGCGGATGTACTGCCGCATCCGCGCCTCGAGGGGATTCTCAGTTGACCGCGCGGTCGTCATGCCCGTGCTCCCGAGTCTCAGGCCACGGTAACACAGCGAACGGCGGGCCAGTGAGCGCGACTCACCAGAGTCTCTCGCTCTCGACGAAGCGGGCGCGCGGGCGCAGCACCCAGGGCGACTCGGCTTGCTCGAGCACGTGCGCGACCCAGCCGGCGGTGCGGCCGATCGCGAAGATGGCCGGGCCCATGCCGATCGGCAGGTCGAGGGCGGCAGCCGCCGCCGCCAGCGCTGCGTCGACGTTCGGCTTGGGCCGTCCGGACTCCTCCATCGCGGTCACGATTGCCGCCAGCGTGCGGACGCGGGGCGCGCGCGGGGCCAGCGCGAAGGCGGCCGCCAGGAGGGGGGCGGCGCGCGGGTCGCCCGCGGCGTAGAGCGGGTGGCCGAACCCGGGCAGGTGCTCGCCGCGGCGCATGCGGTCGCGCACGGCCGCCGCGGCGCCGCGGGCGTCACCCGCCTCGCGCGCGAACACCTCCACCTGCTCGCTCGCGCCGCCGTGGCGCGGTCCGCTGAACGCGGCGACCGCGGCGGACAGGCAGGCGTAGAGGTCCGCCCCCGTAGAGGCGGCGACGCGCGCGGCGAAGGTCGAGGCGTTGAGCTCGTGGTCGGCACAGAGCACGAGCATCTGCTCGAGCAGCGCGACTGACTTGCGGCGCAGCGACACACCGAGCGCCAGCGCGAGCGCGTGGACGGGATCCGCGGCGGCGCTGGCGGCGTTCACCCGCGAGGGATCGAGCGCGAGCGCGAACGACGCCGCCAGCCGCGGGATGAGCCGCCGCGCGCGCTCCAGCACCGCGTCCGGCGCGGCGTCGAAGCGCGACGGGTCGGCCGCGGCGAGCGCGGGCAGGGCGAGCGCGAGCGCCGCCAGCGGCGACCCGCCCGGGGGCAGCAGGCGAGCGAGCTCGCGCGCGGGCAGGTCGGGTCCGTCGCCGGGCCAGTGGGGCGCGCGCGCCGGCAGCGTTCCCGTCCACAGGAGCTCGGCCACGGCCCTGAAGGGCGCGCCGTCGCGCGCGAGCTCGGTCGCGAGCCGGCCGCGGTACTCGGGCCCCTGGGGCGTCATACGCGTGATCCGGGTGTCGAGCACGGGGTCGCCGAAGCGCAGCGCGCCCGCCGCGGGCCCCGCGCTGCGCAGCCGCAGGCCCTCGAGGTCGGCGCGGGTGTAGCGCCGGCCGCGCCCGCGCGGGCCGGGCAGGCTCCGCACCAGCCCGCGGCTGGCATAGGCGTAGAGGGTCTCGAGCTTGATGCCGAGCAGCTGGGCGGCCTCGCGCGAGGAGAGCGTCTCGGAGCGGTTCACCAGCCCCTGATCTTGATCCATCGATCAACGTTGATCAAGGTTGATCCGAACGCCATCTTCTGTCCAAGAGGAGACACCAGATGGCGATGGACGGATTGGAAGGCGTGGTGGTGGCCGACACCCAGCTCTCGGACGTCGACGGCGAGCGCGGGCGGCTGGTGGTGCGCGGACACGACGTGGAGGAGCTGGCGCTCACGGCCGACTTCGAGGCGGCCTGCGCGCTGCTCTGGAGCGGCCAGCTCCCCGGCGCGAAGGCGCACGAGGAGCTGCGCGCGAAGCTGGGCCGGGCGCGCGGGCGCGCCTTCGAGCGCCTGGCTCGGCTCGGCGACGCGCTCGACGGCGCCGACGGCATGGAGGCGCTGCGCGCCGGGCTGGCACATCTGCGCGCGAGCGAGCTCGACCCCGAAGAGCTGCACGCGGAGCTGACCGGCGCGGTCGCCGTGCTGGCGGCCGCCTGGGCGCGCCGGCGCCGCGGTGCGGCCCCGCTCGCGCCCGATCCCGGGCTCGGACACGCCGCCGACTTCCTGCGCATGGCGAGCCCGCACGGCAGCGACCCCGCGCGCAGCCAGGCGCTGGATGCCTATCTGGTGACCGCCGCAGACCACGGCATGAACGCCTCGACCTTCACCGCGCGCGTGGTCGCATCGACGGCCTCCGATCCGGTCTCCGCCGTGGTGGCGGCGATCGGCGCGCTGAAGGGCCCCCTGCACGGCGGCGCGCCGGGGCCGGTGCTGGCCATGCTCGACGCGATCGGCGCGCCGGAGCGTGCGGCCTCGTGGATCGCGGACGAGCTCGCGGCGGGCCGGCGCATCATGGGCATGGGCCACCGCGTGTACCGCGTGCGCGATCCGCGCGCCGCGGTGCTCGAGCGCGCGGTCGAGCGGCTGCGCGCGAGCGGCCTGCGCAGCGACCGGCTCGACCTCGCCCGTGCCGTCGAGGCCGTCGCGGTGGCGTCGCTCGGCGAGCGCCGGCCAGAGCGCCGGCTCGCCGCCAACGTCGAGTTCTACACCGCGGTGATCCTCGACGCGATCGGCCTCCCCCAGGAGCTGTTCTCGCCGACGTTCGCGGTCGCGCGGGTGGCGGGCTGGCTCGCACACGTCGCCGAGCAGGCGCGCGGCGGGCGGCTGATCCGGCCCTCGTCGCGCTATGTCGGGCCGATGCCGGAGACGCCGGCGGCCGCGTAGTCGATCCCGCGCGCGCAGGCGGCTCCGCCCGGTGCGACACTGGCGGACGTGGTCGTCCGCAGCGACGTCGTCGGCAGCCTGCTCCGGCCGGAGCCCCTCAAGCGCGCCTGGGAGGCGCGCGAGGGGGGCGAGCTCTCGGCCCGCGAGTACAAGCGCATCGAAGACGCGGCGGTGGACGAGGCCGTCGCGCTGCAGGCCGGCGCGGGGCTCGACGCGGTCACCGACGGCGAGATGCGCCGCTACGCGTTCTATGGTCACCTGATCGACAGCGTCGAGGGCTTCGACAAGCGCGGCGGCTGGGCGATCGCCTTCCGCGACGAGTCGGGCGAGGAGACGCGCCTCGAGCGCCCGGTCGTGGTGTCGCGCCTGCGGCGGCGCCGGCACCTGTGCGCCGAGGAGTTCGCCTACCTGCGCGGGCGCACCGAGCGGGTGGCGAAGACGACGCTGGTCAGCGCGATGCAGGCGGCGGCCTACTACGACCCGGGCAAGTCGGCCGGCGCGTATCCGACGCTGGACGCGTATCTCGCCGACGTAGTCGACATCCTCCGCGACGAAGTCGCCGAGCTCGCTCGGCTGGGCTGCACCTACGTCCAGATCGACGCGCCGCAGTACGCGGGGCTGCTCGACCCGGTGATCCGCGCCGGCTACCAGGCGCGCGGCAGCGACCCCGACCGGCTGCTCGCGCGCAGCATCGAGCTCGACGACGCGGTGATCGCGAGCCAGCCCGGAGTCACCTTCGGCCTGCACCTGTGCCGCGGCAACAACGACTCGAAGTTCTACGCGAGCGGCGGCTACGACCCGATCGCGGAGCGGGTCTTCCGCGGCACGCGCTACCAGCGCTTCCTGCTCGAGTACGACGACGCGCGCTCGGGCGGCTTCGAGCCGCTGCGGTTGGTGCCGGACGACCGCGTCGTCGTGCTGGGCCTCGTCACGACCAAGAAGCCGGCACTCGAGAGCGCGGAGTCGCTGATCGAGCGCATCCGCGCGGCCGCGCGGGTCGTCCCGCTCGAGCGGCTGGCGCTCTCGCCCCAGTGCGGCTTCGCCTCGACCATGCAGGGAAACCGCCTCCACGCCGAGGACCAGGCGGCCAAGCTCCGCCGCGTGGCCGAGGTCGCGCGGCGGGTCTGGTCCTGAGCCGCGCGACGCCTACTTGTCCGGCTCTTCCGGGGGCATCGGCAGGCCGCGGGCGCGCGCCGACAGGCGCGTGAGCTCGCGGCGGATGTGCGCCGCGAGGTTGCCGATCCATTCGGGCACCTTGCGGTGGATCTGGCCGTTCTCTTCGAGCAGGTTGCCGCTCTCGACGAACTCGATGCGGAGGCGGTCGAGGGCGAGGTGGATGGCGACCTTCAGGTGGTGGCCGCGCGTGTCGACCGTGGCATAGCGCACGTCGCCCGTGCGCGTGCCGGGCATCCAGCTGTGGCCTCCGGCCATCGACAGGAAGTTGTGCTCGATCAGCGCGTCGTACTCGACCTGAGGCACCTCCTTGGTCGGGTCGTACCAGCCGGGCACCTTCACGTTGTTGATGCCCGCCAGCACCGCGACCTCGACCGCCTGCAGGGTGAGCCCCGGCGGCACGTCGATCAGCGTGGGTCCCGGGATCGGCACCGTGCGGCAGGCCGAGAGACAGAGCGCGAGCAGGATCGCGCCAGAGACCGCCGCTGCGAGCGCCGCGGCGCGAGTCGCTCTCCCACTCATCGGCTCAGTGTGACACGCTGCCGGCGCGATTCTCAAGCGCAAAGGTCTCTCGGGCCGGGATGTCTCAGCGCGAGAGTTCCGCTCTCGCCCGGAACAGCTCGAGCGCCTCGGGGTTGGCGAGGGCCTCGAGATTCCTCGGCGTGCGGCCGTGCACCACGTCGCGCACGGCGAGCTCGACGATCTTTCCGCTCTTGGTCCGCGGAATGTCCGCGACCTGGACGATGCGAGCGGGCACGTGGCGCGGCGTGGCGTGAGTGCGGATGGCCGCCCTGATGCGGAGCTCGAGCTCGGCCGAGAGAGTGATTCCCTCGCGCAGGCGCACGAACAGCACCACGCGCACGTCGCCCTCCCAGTCCTGGCCGACCGCGATCGCCTCGACCACCTCGTCGAGCTGCTCGACGGGCCGGTAGATCTCGGCGGTGCCGATCCGCACGCCTCCCGGGTTCAGAACCGCGTCGGAGCGGCCGTACAGCGTCATCCCGCCGTGGGAGGTGAGCTCGACCCAGTCGCCGTGGTGCCACACGCCCGGGTAACGCTCGAAGTAGGCGGCGCGGTAGCGCGCGCCGTCGGGGTCGTTCCAGAAGCCCACCGGCATGGACGGAAACGAGCGGGTGCAGACCAGCTCGCCCTTTCGGCCGGGAGGCAGCGGGCGGCCGCTCTCGTCGAAGACCTCGACCTTCATGCCCAGCGCGAGACACTGCGCCTCGCCGCGGTAGACGGGCAACGTGGGGCTGCCCGCCACGAAGCACCCGGCGATGTCGGTGCCTCCGGAGATCGACGAAAGCAGCACGTCGGGCTTGATGCCCTGGTACACGAAGTCGAAGCTCTCCGGCGCCAGCACCGAGCCGGTCGACAGGACGGTGTGGACGGAGGTCAGGTCGTGGCTGCGGCGCGGCTCGAGCCCGGACTTCCGCAGCGCGTCGAGATACTTCGCCGAGGTGCCGAAGACGGTGATCCGCTCGCGCTGCGCCAGGTCCCAGAGCACGCGCTCGTCCGGCTGGAACGGGGAGCCGTCGTAGAGCACCAGGGTCGCGCCGCTGGCGAGCCCGCTCACCAGCCAGTTCCACATCATCCAGCCGCAGGTCGTGAAGTAGAACAGCCGGTCGCCGCGGCGCAGGTCGGTATGGAGCCGCTGCTCGACGCCGATCTTGAGCAGCACCCCGCCCGCGCAGTGCACGATGCCCTTGGGAATGCCCGTCGTTCCCGAGGAGAACAGGATGAAGACGGGGTGCGCGAAGGGCAGCCGCTCGAACTGGGGCTCGCAGCCGTCGGCGACGAGCGCCTCGAAGCGCTCGCTGCCGGCGAGCGCCTGCCGGCCGAGGAACGCGATCGACACCATGCGCTCGAGCGACGGCAGGCCCGCGCGGATCTCGCCGATGCGCTCGGCCAGCGCGTGCGCCTTGCCACCGTACCAGTAGCCGTCAGCCGCGAACAGCACCTTGGGCTCGATCTGGCCGAAGCGGTCGAGCACGCCGCGCACGCCGAAGTCGGGCGAGCACGAGGACCACACCGCGCCGAGCGAGGTCGCAGCCAGCATCGCGACCACCGCCTCGGGGCAGTTGGGCACGACGCCGGCGACGCGGTCCCCCGCGCGCACGCCTGCGCCGCGCAGCCAGGCCGCCAGCGCGCCGACCTGGCCGCGCAGCTCGGCGAAGGAGAGCTCGCGGCGTTCCCCGTTCTCGCCGGCGAAGATCAGCGCCGGCGCGCCGTCGCGCCGGCGCAGCAGGTTCTCTGCGAAGTTGAGCTGCGCCTGCGGGAAGAAGCGCGCGCCGGGCATGCGGTCGTCGACCAGGAACGGCGCCATGCCCGGCTCGCCCGTCAGCGCGAGGAACTCCCAGGCGGCGCGCCAGAACGCCGCGCGCTCGCCGACCGACCACTGCCACAGATCGGTGTAGCCCGGCAGCCGGCGTCCGGTCTGCGCCTCGACACGCCGCCGGAACGCGGTCAGCTGGGCGCGCTCGACGCGCTCGGCCGACGGCGTCCAGAGCGGCGCGCTCACGCGGAGCTCGCGCTCAGCGCAGCCCGCGGCGCATCAGCTCTTCGCCGATCTGCACGGCGTTGGTCGCCGCGCCCTTGCGCAGATTGTCGCCCACCGTCCACAGCCACAGGCGGTCGCTGGTGAGGTCGCGCCGGATGCGCCCGACCAGCACTTCGTCGATGCCGGCGCCGTCGGCCGGCGTGGGGAACACGTTGTGCTTGGGGTCGTCCATCACCCGCACGCCGGGAAAGGCGGCCAGCGCCGCGCGCGCCGCCTCGGGCGAGAGCGCGGGCTCGGTCTCCAGCAGCACCGACGCCGAGTGACCTACCGGCACCGGCACGCGCACGCAGGTCATTGCGACCCGGAGCGCGGGGTCGTCGAGGATCTTGCGCGTCTCGAGCAGGAGCTTCACCTCCTCGGTCGAGTAGGCGTCGTCGCGGAACGTCTCGCACAGCGGCACCACGTTGTTCACGATCTGCCGGGCGAACTGCTTGGGCGGCGGCAGCGGCTTGCCGCTCGCCAGCGCGGCCTGCTGACTCTCCAGCTCCTCGAGCCCTGGCAGTCCGGCGCCGGTCACGGACTGGAGGGTCGTGACCACCGCGCTGCGCAGCTTGGCGACCGTGCGCAGCGCCGCCAGCGCCATCACGAACGGCGTGGTGGTGCAGTTCGGGCTGGCCACGATGCCCTGGTGCTTCTCGAGCGCGGCGCCGTTGATCTCGGGGATCACCAGCGGCACCTGCGGATCCATGCGCCAGGTGTTGGACTTGTCGATCGCGAT
>Ga0187779_10002493_pt1 | contig 11247 bp, 5 predicted proteins | sample 1015_Q2_SP10_10__FD_132435 | JGI IMG/M metagenome (GOLD analysis project Ga0187779, IMG submission 132435) | Tropical peat soil microbial communities from peatlands in Department of Meta, Colombia - 1015_Q2_SP10_10_MG | ecosystem: Environmental > Terrestrial > Soil > Wetlands > Peat | place... | reverse complement strand
TTCCTTCGGGCACTGTCTTGCCGCGCTCGCTACCTTCTTGCGCGTAACGGTCCGCCGAACCCGCCTCCATGGCGCCCAGCGATCCCATGCCGCGGTAGGACTTGAAGGTGCGACCCTGATAGAGAATGGTTTCACCCGGAGACTCCTCTGTGCCGGCGAAAAGACTGCCGATCATCACCGCCGACGCCCCGGCCGCGATGGCTTTCGTAATGTCGCCAGAGAACTTGATTCCGCCATCGGCGATTAAGGGAACACCAGACCCTTCCGCCGCACGTGCTGACTCGGCGATGGCCGTGATTTGAGGCACGCCCGCCCCCGTGACAACGCGCGTGGTGCAGATCGAGCCCGGACCAATGCCGACCTTGAGGCCATCGACACCGAGGTTGATCAGATCCCGGGTCGCTTCTGCTGTGGCGACGTTGCCCGCGATCAGCTGCATTTCCGGCAACCGATGCTTGACGGCGCGGATCGCATCCATCACGCGAGTGGTGTGGCCGTGCGCCGTGTCGATCGCGAGCACATCCACCTTCTCATTGGCCATTGCCACGGCGCGATCCAGGAAATCTCCCGTGGCGCCGATGGCTGCTCCGACGCGAAGCCGACCCTGCTCGTCCTTGGTTGCGTTTGGAAACTCAAGCTTTTTCTGAATGTCCTTGACGGTGATGAGACCCTTAAGATTGAAGTCTTTGTCAACGACGAGGAGTTTCTCGATGCGGTGTTTCTGCAGGATCCGTTCGGCCTCATCCAGCGTCGTACCGACCGGGACCGTGATGAGATTCTCCTTGGTCATCACATTGTTGACGGGCTGATCGAGATTGCGCTCAAAGCGCAGATCGCGATTCGTCAAGATGCCGACCAGCCGGTGGCCACGCGTTACCGGGAGGCCAGAAACTTTGTACTTGTTCAGAATTTCAAGGGCTTGGCGCACCGAAATTTCGGGTGCAATGGTGACGGGATCGACGATCATCCCGCTTTCGGATCGTTTCACGCGATCGACTTCCTCGGCCTGACGCTCGATCGTCATGTTGCGGTGGATGAATCCGAGGCCTCCCTGCCGTGCAATGGCGATGGCCAGGCGCGAATCGGTGACCGTATCCATCGCGGCCGCGACGATCGGAATGTTCAGAGCGATGCGACGCGAAAGAAACGTGCGCGTGTCAGCTTCGGCCGGAAGAACCGAGGATTTGCCGGGTAGCAGGAGCACGTCGTCAAACGTCAGCCCTTCCGGAATGATGCGGTCGCTGAGCCGCTCGCTGGCGCTCTCTTCCTTCGCTGCAACAAAAAGGGCTTCTCTAGCCATCGGCTCGTCTCCCCCCAAACGCAAAAGCCCAGCGCGGCGCGCCGGGCTTTCCAGAACTTCCCTTGTCGAGGGCGAACTTCATGAATCGATTTCTGATTTTAGGCGCTTCGGCAGCGGAAAGCAAGGCACGGAAGGAAGCCGAGAAGCCGCCGTTTTTCAGGGTGTTCCGAGCGTATTTGGTTTGCCGATGACGCTGCGAATGAGCGAGCGGGGCGGGGGAGGTGCGTCCGCGACCTGAAAGCTCCTCTCGATGAGTTTCCTGGCCTCAGCCGCACGCGAGGCTGAGTTGTGATGCAGCGTGCAAAGCGGCTCTCCCGCAGAAACGCGATCGCCGATTTTCTTGTTTAGCACGATTCCAACCGAGGGATCGATACGGTCTTCCTTCGTCTCGCGACCGCCACCGAGAACGATGCACGCCGTGCCGATATCCTCGCATTGAATCGCACTTACGTAACCGCTTCGTGCGCTGGTGATGGCGCTCCGGTGCTTTGCGCGCGGAAGACGCGCAGGGTCTTCGATGGCGGCGGGATCGCCGCCCTGGAGAGAAACCATTTTGCAAAATGTCTCGAGCGCCTGACCGGAGCAGATCAAGCGATCTGCGAGATCTCTCCCCTCCGGGATTGTTTTCGCGCGACCGCCGAGATGAAACATCCAGGCGGCCAGCTCCAGCGCAAGATCGCGCAGGTCTTGAGGGCCGCGGCCGTGCAGAATATCCACGCACTCCTCGACTTCAAGCGAGTTGCCAACTCGCAGGCCGAGGGGTTGGTCCATGTCCGTGACCAGGGCGACGGTTTTCTTGCCCATGCGCTGGCTCGTTTCGACCAGCAGCTCGGCCAAACACACGGCGTCCTTCTCCGTCTTCATGAACGAGCCGGATCCCGTTTTCACGTCGAGTACGAGCGCGTCAAGACCCTCCGCTAGTTTCTTGCTCATGATCGATGCACAGATCAGCTGAGGGCTCTCGACCGTGCCGGTGACGTCCCGCAAGGAATAGAATTTGCGGTCGGCCGGGGCGATTTCGGCTGTCTGTCCGATCATGGAGCAACCACAAGCGCGTAGTACTCTGCGGAAACGCGTGAGGGAAAGATCGACGCGAAGACCGGGAATCGATTCCAGTTTGTCAAGCGTGCCACCCGTATGCCCCAGGGCGCGCCCGCTGATCATGGGGACGATGAGTCCCCCCGCAGCAGCTAAGGGCGCGAGAATGAGAGACGTTTTGTCTCCGACACCCCCGGTTGAATGCTTGTCGACTTTGGCGGCTGTGAATTCGGAAAGATCCAGGATCCTGCCGGAGTGCAGCATGGAATCGGTCAATGCGGCGGTTTCCGCGCGCGTGAGTCCGCGGACAAGGGCCGCCATCAGCCAAGCAGAGATCTGATAATCGGGAATTTCGCCGCGCGTGTAGCCTCGGACGAGATAGGCAATTTCCGCAGGTGAAAGTTCGTGGCCATCGCGCTTCCGGCGGATCACATCGATGGTGCGGATAGCACCCGAGGTGAGGGATTCTTCTCGCGCGCTCACTTGAGGCGGAAGCCCTCCGGTAGGAGTTTTTCGATCGGAAGCGTTCTCCAGCCCTTCCTACCGCGAAAGAAAACCGTCGCATTCGGCCCAAATTCATAAATCACCTGTCGGCATAGACCGCAGGGCGGACAAGGAGCGTCGTGCCCATTGACGACAGCGATCGCCTGCACTTTCATCTGCGGTCCCAACCCGGCAACGGCGGAAAAAACGGCGGCGCGCTCGGCGCAATTGGTGGCGCCGTAGGAGGCGTTTTCAACGTTGCAGCCGGTGAACAGAGCTCCACTGGTAGTCAGAAGTGCTGCTCCCACTTGAAACTTCGAGTATGGCGCGTAGGCATTTTTCATGGCAGTGCGCGCCGCTCTAACCAGACGGTCGCGCACGTTGCGCTTGGACCGAGAAGTAGGCATCATCCTCGCAGCCGGAATCTCGAGGTAGCGTAGTAAGATTTGGTCGCCATGTCGAGCCGAAACTCAGCCCTGGATCCCAAGCGATTGTCGCAAAGCTGGCAAAGCGTCGCGAGCCGGATCGACCATACCAATCTGCGTCCCGAAGCGACTTTGAGCCAAATCGTGCGCCTGTGCGAAGAAGCGCGCGAGTTCGGCTTCGGCGCCGTGATGATCAACCCCTGCTATGTGGCCTTGGCCTGTGAGCAGCTGCGCGGCAGTCGGGTGAAAGTGGGCGCCGTGGTCGGTTTTCCCCTGGGGGCTACGCTCACGGCCGTGAAGGTGCTGGAAACCCGAGAGACGCTCAACTTGGGTGCACGCGAGATCGATATGGTGATGAACATCGGCTGGCTGAAATCCGGCGGGAAGGAAAAGGTTCTGTCCGATATCCAGGCCGTTGCCGAGGTCGTCCACGCCGACCATGCCCTGCTCAAAGTGATCCTCGAAACGGGGCTCCTCGCCAACGAAGAAAAGCTGGTAGCCTGTGAGATCAGTGAAAGGGCCGGCGCTGATTTTGTCAAGACATCAACGGGATTTCTGGGGGGAGTCGCAACCGTTGAGGATGTGGCGCTGATGCGCCGGGCGGTGAGGATTGGGGTGAAGGCATCGGGCGGGATTCGGACCGCCGACGAGGCGCGCAGGATGTTGGAGGCCGGAGCGGACCGACTCGGCACCAGCAGCGGCGTACAGATCGTCAGCGAGCTGCGCAGCGAGGAAGCTGGCAGACCTTAGCCCGCTCGGTTCTGCCAGCTGGCATCTAACCTCCAGGTAAATCTTTCCTTTGGTAGTAATTCCGGGCATGTTGGTCGACCACCCTCAAACGACAAGCACTGTTATTCGTGAAGCTTACGGTTGTGAATTTTTGGAAACTGACTTGCATGACAAAATGTGGCGGTTTGGGCGCCGCTGACCGTTCTTGAGTTGTTGACTTGCCCGTTCTGCGGAGCTTCCTCTGGTCCGCTCCCGCTTGCGTCACCGGAAATGCAACCACAGGCAACTGCACGAAATGGGCTCAGCCATCCGGCCGCCGCTCAGACGTTGAGCCCGATTGCTTGCAAGGAGCCATAGGGCGATGAGTTCAGTCACCAGCCCACTCGCGAATCCGCACCCTGCTTCGAAGTGGCGCGAACGAATCCAAGCGCTGCATAACATCCCGCCTATTTTTCGGATGGTTTGGGAGTCGGCTCCCCAAGCGGTGACAGCGGGGGTCTTCTTCCGGCTTTTGGTTGCGCTGACGCCCGTCGCGCTGCTGGCGGTAACACGGTTCATCATCGACTCCATTTACGCCTTCCGGTCACACCAGCAGCCGCTTCCGACATACTTTTGGTGGCTGGTCGGGCTCGAGTTCAGCTTGGCGTGTTCGGCAACGATTCTAGGGCGCGTTGTCGATTTCTTTGACAGCGTGCTTGCCGACCGGTTCATTCGCCACATCAGCACGCAGATCATGGAGCACGCTTCGCGGCTAGATCTTACGCTTTACGAAGATCCCGCCTTTTGCGACACGATGGAGCGCGCGCGGGTCCAGGGCACCGACCGGGTGATGATGATTCAAATGGCCGGGCGTCTGGTACAGCAGGCGATTACGACGGTTAGCCTGGCAGCGGGTATCTTCTTCTTCTCACCTTGGCTGCTGTTGTTCTTAATTATCTGCGTCGTACCTGCATTTCTCGGTGAGACGCATTTTGCGTTTCTGGGTTATTCGCTGAACTTTCAACAGACTACTGCGCGACGGCTATTGGAGTATCTTCGCGTCCTCGGTGGCAGCAAGGAAAGTGCCAAGGAATTAAAACTCTTCGGCCTCGGTCCCTTCCTGGTCCGCAGATATCGGAACATCTCCGACGAACTCCATCGTCAGACGGTGGGGCTCGCAAAACGCAAGCTCCTGTTGGGTTCCCTGCTCACGCTGCTGGGCACCGTCGGCTACTACGGGACCTATGCCTATGTCATCTACCGGACGGTGATCGGCGCCTGGAGCCTCGGCCAATTGACATTCCTGGCCGGAGCCATCGCCGGGGCGAGCACGAACATTCAAGCGCTCTTCTCGACCTTCTCGGGTATCGCTGATCAGGCTCTGTTCCTGACCGACTTGTTGGATTTCCTAGCGGTTCGGCCTCGAATCGTCAGCAAGCCTGGAGCCATTGCCGCACCGCGGCCGATTCGCCAGGGGATCGAGTTCAAAGACGTGTGGTTTGCCTATCCTTCGAATTCCAGCCCGGTCTTGCGCGGCATCAGCCTTCACCTATCTCCCTCGGAGCGCATCGCCTTAGTGGGAGAAAACGGGCAAGGGAAAACCACGATCGCAAAGCTCTTGACCCGTTTATACGATCCCACCGAAGGACAGATTCTGCTCGATGGCATCGATCTTCGCGAATACGACCTGGAAGACCTGTGGAAGGAAGTCGGGGTCATTTTTCAGGATTTCATGCGCTATGACATGACCGCGCACGAAAACATCGCCATGGGACGCATCGAGTCTGCCAATAGTCGTTTTCAAATCCGATCTGCGGCGATGAAAAGCTATGCGGAAAGCCTGATTCGGAAACTTCCGAAGGGCTACGACCAATTGCTTGGGTGTCGGTTCGAAGGGGGAATCGAGCTCTCCGGCGGGGAGTGGCAGAAGATTGCCCTTGCCCGCGCGCACCTGCGCGAGGCGCAGCTGCTGATTCTCGACGAGCCGACGGCGGCCCTCGACGCACGCTCCGAACACGAGATTTTCGAGCGTTTCGCGGAACTTGCAGAGGGCAAGATGACCCTTTTGATCTCGCACCGTTTCTCAACGGTTCGCATGGCAGACCGCATCCTGGTTCTCCAAGACGGCCGGATCGCCGAACAGGGCTCTCACGATGAACTCGTGAGAAATGGCGGTCATTACGCCGAGATGTTCGAGCTACAAGCCGCGGGCTATCGATAATGGCGACGACGCAGCAGTCCCCAATTGATTTCACGCTGGTTTTGCCTTTCAGGCAAGACGTGGCAGCCGATGAGGCGAACTCGGCCGGCCAGAAGTCCCTGCGGCAGACCGTCTTGCTGGGCCAGGTTTCCCGGTGGGAACTCGTTGACCAGGCAAATAGCGACGCCCTCGAGACCACCTGGACGGCCGCATCGAAACGAATCGGAGACATCGCCGAGGAACTCAGGCAGGTGATCGCCACCGGAGAGGTGCTGAAGGGAACTGCGCGGCTGTTCTCGGACAACCTAACGCTGATACGCGCAGCCCTTATGGAATCCCAGGCGGGAATTGCAGCGGCTCGTCAGCTTCCGTGCGTTCGAAGCGCCGAGTGGAACTCTCCGCTGCCGCGTGCGTTTGCGCTTGCCGCCGCCTATCTGGAACAGGCCTCCTACGCTTTCGAGGGAGATCATTTCGCTGTGTTTCTTTCGTCGGTGCAGGAAACGATCGCGCTTCAGATGGCGGAGGTCTGGAGTCTGAAATCATTTCTCGATCTTGCCCTTCTTGGACCGATTTCCGAAAACACTCGCGACCTCACCGACGTTTCCGGTGCGACACCAAAGGTGTCGGAGAATCGACTGTTTGTACTCGTACAAAGTCTTCAGCGTTTATCGGAACTGGAGTGGAAGGAGTTTTTCGAGCGAACGGCATTTGCCGAGCGGGTTCTGCGCAGCGATCCGCAGGGCGCGTACGAGAAGATGGATTTCCAAAGCCGCGAAGCCTACCGGGCGATCATTCGAGAACTTGCCGAATGCTCGGACTTGACCGAGCCGGAGGTTGCGGAAACCGCGATCCATCTCGCGCGAGCAGCCCAGAAGGCCGGCCATTCCAGTGAGCGCGTGAGGCAGCGCCGAGCGCACGTCGGCTACTATTTGATTGATCGAGGACGAACCGCTCTCGAGAAGGCCATCGGCTACCGTGCGCCCCTACTTCGTCAGATTCGAGAAACCGTGCTGAAATGGTCCGACTTCTTTTACCTGATTGGCATCGAAATGGCTACGCTGGCTGTGATCGCGCTCGTAATCATGTTGTCGCATGTCAGATCTCTGCCCGTCCTGGCCGTGCTTCTCTTTGTGCTTCCAGCAATCGAATGTGGCGTAACCACCATGAATTTGCTGGCCACCCGTCTATTCCCTCCGAAGCGGCTTCCCAGGTTGGATTTCTCAAAAGGCATACCGGATGACTGCGTGACCGTCGTGGCCGTCCCAACTCTGCTCACCAGTGAGGCCCAAGTGCGGGCCGCTGTTCATGGACTCGAGATTCGATTTCTGGCCAACCGAGACAGCAACCTCCATTTTGCTCTCCTGACCGATCCTCCCGATTCGAGCCAGGAATTCGATGACAAGGACCGGTTGGCCGGCCTCTGCGCAAGCCTGATTGACCAGCTCAACGAGAGGTACGGACCGGAGAACAGAGGCTCGTTCTTTCATTTTCATCGGAATCGCGCCTACAACCCGTCGGAAGGCATATGGATGGGTTGGGAAAGGAAACGCGGCAAACTGCTGGATTTTAACCGCCTTCTTCTCCACCAGAGCGATCAATTCCCACTCAAGACGGGAGACTTGTCGCTTTTGTCCCACGTTCGCTACGTCATCACACTCGATCTTGATACCCAATTGCCGGCTGACGCGGGGCGCCGGCTCGTTGCGACAATGGCGCATCCGCTGAATCGCGCCCTCATCGATCCTGCCAGCAACACGGTCGTGGAGGGTTACGGGATCCTGCAGCCACGGGTGGACATCAGCATTCGATCCGCGAGCCGTTCTCGATTTGCGGCTCTTCTGTCCGGCGACACGGGCGTCGATTTCTACACTCGAGCCGTCTCTGACGTGTATCAGGACTTGTTTGGCGAGGGCATTTTCACAGGCAAGGGAATCTACGAAGTCGAGACTTTTCACAAGGTACTGGAGCACCGCTTCCCCTGCAATGCGGTCCTGAGCCACGATTTGATCGAGGGCGTCTATGCTCGAAGCGGTTTGGTGTCCGATCTTGAGGTGGTCGATGACTACCCCTCTCATTTCAATGCGTACAGCAGGCGCAAACATCGCTGGGTCCGTGGCGATTGGCAGATTATTTTCGGATTGTTCCCGCGCGTGCGGAACTATTTTGGGAAGTTGGTTCGAAATCCCCTCAGCCACATAGCACGTTGGAAAATCATTGACAACCTACGGCGCAGTCTGATGGATTGCGCCATCTTTTTGGTTTTCCTGTCCGGCTGGTTTTGGCTGCCGGGAACGCCGGCCTACTGGACGCTCGCGGCCCTCGCTTTGATGTTGTTTCCGACGTACTTCCGATTCGTATTGATGATCGCGACCGCCCGAACAGCCCTGCTCCAGCTCCACTTCTGGAAGAGCCTTCTGGGTGATTGGGTGACCGAGCACTCCAGATTTTTCTTCCGACTGGCGTTTCTGTGCCATCAGACCCTGGTGGGTGTCGATGCCGTCGCACGCACCCTGATTCGCTTAAGGTTTACCCACAAGAGGCTGCTGCAGTGGGAGACCGCCGCCGACGCTGAGGTGGGAACGGGCGAGAGCCTTGTGGACGCATACCTGCGATGGAGCCCTACCATTTCACTAGCCATTGCTGCGCTCCTCTTGGTAGCTCGTCCTACCTCCCTGCAAGCTGCGCTTCCCATCCTGATTCTTTGGGCTTCATCGAACGGAATCTGCAAATGGCTGAACCAGCCGCAAGGGACGAACGGGTCGCGCATCCACCCCAACGACCGCGCCTTTCTCAGAAGCGTCGCGTTGCGAACCTGGCGATTCTTCCGCGAGTACAGTACGCAAGAAGAGAATTGGCTGGTTCCCGACATTGTCCAGCAGACCCCTCCCCTGGTTGCACACCGCATTTCCACAACCAACCTGGGACTTCTACTGACTTCCCGGCTCGCCGCGCTCGACTTCGGTTTCCTGACTCTCAGGGAGTTCGTGGAGCACACGCGTCGCACGCTGGAAACGGTCGAAAGGATGCCAAAGCGGAAGGGGCAGCTCTACAACTGGTACGCGACCGATACACTCGAACCTGTCGAGCCGCTCTTTGTTTCTACCGTGGACAACGGCAATCTCCTCTCTAGCTTGTGGACTTTAAAGCACGGCTGCTTGGACGCACTGAAGCAGCCTGTATTTCGCCCAGCCCTATGGCAGGGAATCCACGATCTTGTCGACCTGCTGGTGGAACTGGCCGCCTCTTCTTCGCATAATGAGCTCGTTTCTCTGACGAAGGACCTGAGCCGGAGGGTGCGCGACCTTTCGGGACCTGAGATGAACCGTTTCGATGTTCTTTCTGATTTGGAAATCGACGTGGCAGTCTTCGTCGGCAAGGTCTCCGAATACGATGCGGGCAGTGAGATGATGTGGTGGGTCCATGAGTTGTCGGTGCGGGTAGCGAACTTGAAGCACCTGGCCGAAGACGTGGCGCCCTGGCTGCTCGGGCCACTTTCAGCTGCTGATCCGGCAGGTCACATCCAGGACCTCCCGAAAAGCCTCGCGCTGGAGTCGCTGCCCCAGGCCTATGAAGACGTGCTTGAGAAGCTGCGGGGGAAAGGCTGTGAACAGGCACCCGGGTCGGAACTCCTGTGTGAGGTCGTTGAAAGATCTATCCGCGCCGTTCAGAGCCTGCAGAACCGACTCAGTACCGTTGCCAGCTCGATTCAATCACTCGTGGACGCGATGGATTTCCGTTTCCTCTATGACCCCCAGAAGAAACTGCTTTCGATAGGTTACGACGGGGACCAAGACTCAGTCAGCAAGTATCACTACGACCTGCTGGCGTCGGAAGCACGAACAGCTGTGTTTGTTGCGATTGCCAAGGGCGAGATTCCGCATGACAGCTGGTTCGAGCTAGGGAGATCGTCGGCGACCTATCAGGGGGCGGCGGTACTCCGCTCCTGGACCGGCACAGCCTTCGAATACCTAATGCCTTGCCTCTGGATTCGGACCTATCCGAACACGCTCGTTGAACGCAGCGTCCGGGCCGCGATTCGGGCGCAGCAACAGTTCGTGGCCGATCTCGGGATCCCCTGGGGAATCTCTGAGTCCGCCTGCAACCAGCGAAATCCCGACGGTCATTATCGCTATCACGCCTTCGGGGTACCCGGCTTGGCGATCAATCGTGACGATTGCTCGGGCGATGTCGTCATCGCTCCGTACGCTACCTTCCTCGCTCTGCTGTTAGAAGCCGCGGGTGCTTTGAAGAATCTCAAGAAAATGAAAGAGCTTGGCTGGCTTTCGGTCTACGGATTCTACGAAGCTGCGGATTTCACCCCACGACGCGTCGGGCCCGGAAAGGATTACGAAGTCGTTCGCAGCTGGATGGCGCACCATCAGGGAATGATTCTGCTTGCTGTCGCGAATTCCGTGTATGACTCTGTCATGGTGCGCCGATTCCACGCCGAGCCGTGTGTAGCGGCTCATGAACGTCTGCTTCACGAACGACCACCGCGGGTTCTGCCGATGGAGGAAACAACCGAAGTCTTGCCGACAGTTCCCAAGCGCCTGCTAGGCCCGCCGGGGGAGGCAAAATATCCGGAATTTTGCTTCGTGGCGTCGAAGACACAGTGAGGTGGCTCGCGCAAGACGCTCTTCGCCATGCGCGCATCTTCCCCTTGTGCCTCGCTCTGACCTGCTTGGTGTCCCCGGTTTGGGCACAAACAGTTCCAGTCTCGCCGAAATCCGCTGAGGCGTTTGCGGAATCAATCCTCGTCGATCCGTCCGCCGCCACCCATCCGTTTCCGCATTATTGGGAGCAAATGTTCGGTTCCGGCCGGGCGATATTGAGCCTGCGGAGCAGCTATCGGGACGATTTGCGCGAACTGAGACTCGCCACGGATGCTAAATATGTCCGCTTCCATGCCATTCTCGACGACGAAGTGGGGGTGTATGACGAAGCTGCTGACGGTCACCCCGTTTACAACTTCTCGTATGTGGATCAGATCTATGACGGCCTGCTCGCAAATGGCGTGCGCCCTTTCGTGGAGCTGAGCTTCATGCCGAGCAAGCTGGCTGCTCAGCAGACTGTCCAGGCTTTCTGGTATCACC
>Ga0187779_10002492_pt1 | contig 11249 bp, 7 predicted proteins | sample 1015_Q2_SP10_10__FD_132435 | JGI IMG/M metagenome (GOLD analysis project Ga0187779, IMG submission 132435) | Tropical peat soil microbial communities from peatlands in Department of Meta, Colombia - 1015_Q2_SP10_10_MG | ecosystem: Environmental > Terrestrial > Soil > Wetlands > Peat | place... | reverse complement strand
GCCGCTTCCTCCGATCTTAGCAAGGTGTCTGTGATGAGGTGTGTGAGCGTGTCCAATTCGCCCACATGAAATTTCGTGCTGAAGAAAGCCGAGTAAATGCCTGCCCGCTGGAGATCGTTGGCTAGCGCGTGAAATTCTCCACGCGCATCAGGCAAGTGTCCTTCGTTCAGTTTGGGGACGACGATGCCGCCTCGCTCGACACGAATCTCCAATCCGTCGAGCGAAGTTGCCGCACCGCGCAGACCGTCATACGCCTGATCCAGGCTGTCCAGAACGCGCGGATGAGTGGGATCGTAGAGCCGGTGAGCGCGGAGAAGCAGATTAAACGTGCGAAGCGCCAGTACAACGCCGGAGAATTGCGGATCTTCGTGAGGGACGCGCTCACGGAGAACGGGGGAGGTCATGGCCGATTGGCCGGTCCGCGGCTTGGCGGATGGTTTGTCGTCCCAGAGGGCTGTGGCGTGCGAGGTCAAGTCCGTATCCCGTGTGCCAGGTTGTACTTGCCGGATGGGCCCCGCGTCCTGCGAGCCTAGGGGCGTGCCAAAGAGAGGTAGAGTGCCCCACAGATGGTGGCCAATCTGGCATAGTAAGAATGGGGGCAGGGAAGGGATTAGCCTATAGTACTAGTAGCCTATCCTATTAAGGAATGGGCACATTTTAGGCCCAATGGAATGAAAGAGATCGAACTTTTTTGCTTTCTCTTTGCTGTACCGCAGCCGATTTTATTTCTGGTGAAGAACTTCGTTGACATTCACCGTGCCGCCCTCGCTGGCCTGCACGCCATGTTTGGCAATTTCGTAACCCTTTAGCCGTAAAGCAATAATGTGGATTCCCGTCGGGATTTGGACGCGGGCAGGAGACGTTTCGCCGGTCGGAGCGCCGTCGATGAAGATTTCCGCACCTTCCGGAGTCGATTGGACCTGCGCCCAAGCTACGTGCCCTTGCGGCTGCTGCTTTTCTTTTAATTGTGCGTCGAGGGTGGTCTGCGTGTTGTCTTTCACTTGAACCCGACCAGCATAAGCTTCGTATCCGGGTAAACGCAGCACCAAATCATATTGACCAGCAGCCAAGGGAATCGTGACCGGGGTCTGGCCCGACTGCTTGGCGCCATTGATAAAAACGTCGGCGCCGGCGGGATGGCTGGAAACGTAGAGACCCTTGGCGATGGCTTCGAGATGAAGTTTTTGGTCGAGCGCCTGGCCGGGCTTTAGTTCGAGGGCGGTTTGCAGAGGTGAGTAGCCGTCCTTTGTAATTTGCAGGCTGTAGCGCGCCGGAGCGAGATTGTTGAAGCTGCAGGGAGTTTGACAATCAACGAGCTGGCGGCCTGCGGGACCAAAAAGTGTCGCCGTTGCGCCAATCACATCAGTGACGATGTGAATCGCACTTTGGCCGGCGGGTGGAACGGGATGAGCACCGTTATCGCCGTGTTCTGCCCCAGCGATGGGTGTGTCGTCATACTGAATATCGTCTACAACGCGGACGTTTGCCGGAGCATTGCGCATGAATTTGAGAAGGGAAGCATGCTCCGCAGGACGGAGCTTTCCGACAAGCATGAGCGTGCTCGCGTTAGCGGTCACCTTAACGTGGCCCGTCAGGTCCTTGTCTGCGATTGCTCCTTCAATCTGGCGCTTGTATTCCGCGGCTGCGGGAGAGACGGATGGCTCCGTTTTCTTGGGAGCGGGAGCGGGCGGCAGAGCCCCGGGCTGTTCTACGGCCGGCTTAGCGGTGGTGCTCGTGTCCGGGGTCGCGTTGTTCGGGACGTCGCTGGAAGGGGTCGAAGCGGGCTGAGGATCTGCCTGCGTGGCCGTGTCTGGCGGATCCTGCTTTTGGGCGGCAGCGGGGGGATCAACCGGATGTGCGGACGATGCCTTATTGAGCTGGCGGGCGGCTTGGAACTCAGGACGCAGGCGCATGACGCCGTAGACGATCACGCAGACAAGGAAGATTGCGGCGAGCACCGTGCCGAGGGTGTTGCTCTTTTTCGGCGGCTCCTCAGGGAGAGGCAGCAGCGGGCCCGTGCGGCGGACGCTCGGCGTTTGGGAAGGCGTGGCGGCGCGCTGCTGCAGAGAGCGGGCAGCGGCCATGTGATCTTCGGTGGATGGCGTACGAAGTGGGGCAGTGGGAGTGGCGAAGGGCTGGCCAGCACCCTGGCCGCGGGGAGAAACGAGTGTGGCGTCGGGATTGCCCGCATTGCCAAGGGCGCGGTAGTTCCGCAGATCTTCCTGCATCTCGCGGCAGCTTTGGTAACGCGCATCCGGGTCCTTGGCTAGGGCGCGCATGACAATGTCATTCAGGCCGGGGTGAATCGAAGGATTCAGTTGGCGCGGCTGGATCGGTTCTTCGTTGACAATTTTGTAGATGACCGTGGTGATGCTCTGGCCGGGAAACGGCTTCTCTCCGGTAAGCATTTCGTAGAAGACGACGCCAAGAGAAAAAATGTCCGTGCGGCCGTCGACGGGGCGTCCCTTTACTTGCTCGGGAGACATATAGCTGGGCGTGCCCATGACGTGCGTGGTTTGCTGCACGGTGCCGAACTGAAGAATCTTCGCCGTGCCGAAATCGGTGACCTTGACGGTATCGTCGGCGGTGAGCATGAGGTTCGCGGGCTTGATGTCGCGGTGAACGATGTTGCGGTCGTGCGCAAACTGCAGGGCGCTGCAAGTCTGCTCGAGAATACGGAGAATGCGCGGAACGGGAAAGGCTTCGCCGCTATCAAGGACGGCCTGCATGGATTTGCCGACAACCAACTCCATGGTGATGTAGTAGAGGCCGTCTTCTTCGCCTGCGTCATACACCACAACAATGTTCGGATGAGTGAGCAAGCCGGCAGCGCGAGCTTCGGTCTGAAAACGGGAGAGAAGTTCAGGGCGGGAAAGGCCGGTGCCTTCTTCCGTCAGGCGGATGGTTTTGACGGCGACGTTGCGTCCGATGACCGGATCGACCGCGCGATAGACGACGCCCATGGCACCGCGGCCGAGTTCGCCAACGATCTCATACCGCCCGGCTTTCGTCATCGTAGTCATGCGGGTCGCGCCACGAACGGGTGGCTCATCCTTATCAACACGAAGTCGCGGGAAAGGGTTGTGTGAGTCGGTCGCAAGCGATCGACAGAAACAACGAAGCAGGATCCCCGGCCGCGACGCGATTCCGCGCCGTGGCTACAGCAGACACACACCCTCGCCATTTATGACAGTAGCGGGGGAGATTTTTGCGGGTCAACGCTACGGGAGTACTAATGTGCTGCCGGGGAAATGTACGGAAGGACAGGTCTAGGGCAGGGGCTTTTGCTCGAGTCCAGGAAGAGTGCGGGTGGGCATGGCGAGGTTGGTTTCGGGCATGGGCTGGGCCATCTCGTTGGCGCGAGTGGGGGCGTCGAGGCCGTCGGTGAGAAGGAAGCCCTGCAGAGTGAGAGATGCGGTCCAGACGGTTTCCAGGACCTGGACGTATTCGGCTTCGAATTGAAAATTCTTGCGCCGGGCGCCGAGCATGCGCGGGTAAGCGGCGAGCATCTGGCCGTACTTCTCGGTCAGGAGAGTGTTGGCTTTTTTGGCGCGAGGGAGGATTTCGTCTCGATATTGCGAGGCGACGATTTTTGCAGTGGCGTATTGATCCACGATCGAAGCGGCGCGCTCACGCAGCAGAAGCTGAATGCGCTGCTTTTCAAGTTGGGTACGATCGAAATCGGCATTGGCTTCGGCGATGTTTCCCTGGTTGCGATTGAAGATCGGGATCTGGACGGACACCTCGGCGAGGCCTTCCCAGCCGACGGCTTGCGGGACAGTTCCGAGTCGCTCGTTGTTGTACTCGAATCCTCCGAGCAGGTTCAGATCGGGGATGACCTGGCTTTTGGCGCGGTCGATTTCCGCGGAAGCGCGAGCACCGGCGGCGTCGGCGATGCGTGTCGCGGGGCTTTGCGCGGCGATGGTTTGGAGGATTTGGTCCTCGTTGATTTCCGGCCAGCCGTGTTCGAGGTCACCGGCAACGACAGATTGCGGGAGGTCGGGCTGGCCGATCAGGGCGGCGAGTTTTCGCCACTCCCCGCGCAGTACATTTTCCTGTTCGAAGGCCGCCACGCGAACGCGCTGCAATTCAATCTCGTCTGCTAATTCTTCGGATTCGTCGACCTGACCGGTTTGGACGAGTTGATCTTGAGATTGTTGATACGCCCCGCCAATCTGGGAAAGTTCACGGCGAAGTTCGAGAAGTTCCTGGGCAGCGAGAACGCGGTAGTAGGCGAGCTTGACGGAAGTTTCCACACGGGTTTTCTGTTGTTCGGCCGCGATTTCCGCCATGCGCGCTTCTTGTTCGAAGACGGCGCGGCCTTTGGCGAGTTTCCCTCCTGTGACGATGGTCTGTTCCGCGAAAAAGCCCTGCTTGCCGCCATTGCTGGAGCCGCCGCGGATCTCATCGCCCGTGTAGCCGACGGAAGGATTGGGGTAGAGACCTGCCTGCCGCGTTCGGGCTTTGGCCGCGCGAATTTCTGCTTCGGCCTGGCGAAGTGTGGGATTGGATTCGGCGGCGAGGCGCTTGGCGTCTTCGAGGGTGAAGAGTTTGCCTTGCGCTTGCTCCTGCGCGCGGCCCAAGCGAGGGAAGACTGCCTCCACGGGTTGGATGTTGCCGTGGTGATGCATGTGCATCTCCTCCTGGGACATGGGAGAAGATTGTTGGGCGCGGCAGGGCGAGAGACTTCCCAGGAAGGCGATTGCGAGAGTTGGAAGCAGCTTTGATTTCGACGACATATGTTTCCTTTGATTTTTGAATCCAGTTGAAAAAGCATTTGAGTAGGTTGGTTTAGATCGCAAAAGCGGCGGCCCTTCGAGACTCAGGGCAAGCGAGCCGCCGTACTCCAAGGTCAGCCGTTATGGTGATGGGTTGGCGGTTCGCTGCTGGGTTTGTGCTCGCGGATCAGGCGCTGGATCTCTTCGTATTGCTCGTCAGGGAGCACGCGAACCATGGTCATCATGCCCATCATGCCGGCGCTCCAATTGGGTGGAAGGCCGTGGGTTTCCGGCTTGGCGACAGCGGCGTCCATGCTCATTTCCATGAAAGCGTCCTGCGGGAAGCCGGGGACGGAGTTGGCGTTTTCGGCGATGGGAGAGTGGTGCACATGCTCGACGCCGATGTCATTGGCCAGGGTTTGCATCTGGCTGAGCGCGTCCTTGTCGTTCGTGGCGGAGGTTGGGATCGGGCGATCGCGCAGGAGGTCGGTCATGCTGTTCATCATGTGGTGCGGAAGGTGGCAATGAATCATCCACGCGCCGGGATATTTGGCCTCGAATTCGACGACTTTGGCTTGGGCGACGCCGACGAGGACGGTATTTGCGGGATACCAGGTTGACTCGGGGGCGCGGCCGCCTTCGGTGCCGGTGATCACGAATTGGTTGCCGTGCAGATGGATCGGATGGTGATCCATGCCCAGATTGACGAAGCGCAGGCGAACGCGGCTGCCGAGACGAGCAATCAGCGGCGTTGTCATTGGAGCGGAGACGCCGTTCAGCGTGAGCCAGTTGAATTCCATGTTGGCGGTATTCGGAACAGAGTTGTTTGGCAGAACGGCCCACTCCTGAAGCACGATGCCGAAGTCGTGATCGACATGCGGAGTGTGCGGCGTCTGCGGATGCGCGATGAACATGCCGATCAGGCCGATCATCTCCTGCATGGCACTGTGCGCGTGATAGAAGAAAGTGCCTTCTTGGTGGACGGTGAATTCGTAAGTGAAGGTTTCGCCGGGAGCGATAGGCTTTTGGCTGATGAACGGGACGCCGTCCTGCTCGATGGGAACTTCCAAACCGTGCCAGTGCATGGACGTGCTTTCGGGAAGCGCATTCTCGACGTGAATGCGGACGCGGTCGCCCTGGGTGACCTGAATGGTCGGGCCGGGACAACTACCGTTATATCCCCACGCGTCGATGGTCTTGAAAGGGGCGATCTTCTGCTTGAGGGGAGTGGCCTTCAAGCGGAAGACCTTTGCGGTCCCATCCATTTCAAATGGGCAATCCGGGACGTCCGGCGTAAGCACGGGGACGTGGGGCTGGGGCGGAGAACTCGTGGGGCCGCGGTGCGGCTTCGGATTACCGCTTTGTTGCGAAGATGCGGCTGCGGTAAGGCGCGCGGTGAAGCCGAAAAGGCCGGCGCCAAACAACATGGTATCTTGAAAGAAACTTCTGCGTGAAATGCTCATAAGTTCTCCCTGCACACAAGTTGATTCAAACGGAAGCGGCATAGGCCAGCGGCCGATATGGATATCGGTTCCAACGAATGCAAGAGCCCTCAAGAAAGGGCAGTTGTTAGGGGCGAGTTTGCAGGGGACTCAGATGCGCAGAACAACAAGGGCAGAGCGATTTGACAAGGAGAGAGACGGAGGAGAAATACCGAGTCCGCGAGGCTCTCTCAACAGGGATGGGGCGGCCATTTCAAGAGAGAGGGGGCCAGGCGCGAAAGTGGGATCAAGCGGCTTGGCTGCGACGGAAATTGTTTGCAAACGGGGCGCTGTGAAAAGTAGTTCGCCTGGGATGCACAGAGCCGTTGGCGCTGCACCCAGACTGGCCGCGGCTGAACCTGTGTGGCTTGAGGAATGATGGCAATCGCCGGTTGAGTGGTTCGCGGCAAGAGGAGTGCAGACCATTGCGGCGCAGCGAGACGCGCAGAGAGGCGTTATGGCGAGGCACAGGATCACGCTCACGGCAAGCGTCACGCGGGTGAAGGAACGAAAGAGCACTCTTAACTTCCAAACCATTTCATCAAGGTACGGTCTGTGCGGCGGCGCGTCAAGAGCGAACGAGATTTCTCGACACCCTTCCCGCGGCCGGGGATGGGCCTTTCCCCCAATGCTCATTCTTGATTCGCTTACCGAAAGACGCTGGCATAAAACTAGGGCTACATAGAAGAGTGCGGAGAGCGGAGGCTTTACGCCGCCACAACCCCTAGTCGCCGTGAGCGTCGGTTTCCGTGCTGACCTTTCCGGCGAAGGTTCGGTAGACGTAGATGAAATAGCCCGCGGCAAGAATCATGCCAACAACCCACCAGGCCAATCCAATCTTCAGTCCGTAGTTGCCCGCCTTGGCGTTCGTGACGGTCAGGGAATACGCGGGATTTCGCGCGGGCAGCACCATGGGATAAACGCCGAAAACCACGCTGGTGAGCATGCCCAGGAGGTAAGTGCATGAGGCGAGGAAAGCGTTGCGCTCGTTCCCGCGACGTAATTCGAACTGGATTCCGGCAAGGCCGGCGATGGCGAGGGCAGGAAGGACGTAACCGACGGGCCAGGTTTTGAAATTGGCCAGCACCTGCGGCTGCACGGAGAAGGTCACCATTGTGAGCAGGCCGGTAAAGACGAGCACACCCCACCACGTCCACGCGGCAACGCGCGATGAACGATCACGGACGGCAGCGGTGGTTTTCAACTGAACCCAAAGTGCGCCATGCATCATCAGGACCAGTAGCGCCGTAACCCCGACGAGAACAGTGTACCAATCGAGAATGCCAGTGTGATCCCCGAGCTGGAAATTGGTCCACAGAGGTTCGAAGAAGTAGCCGCTATCATCGAGTGGAACACCGCGAACGACATTGCCGAGCGCGGCGCCAAAGAAAACGGCGAGCAACAGGCTGGCGGCGGAAAAGAAGAAATCCCAGAAGGGAATCCAGATGGGGCTCTGGATATGATTGCGGAATTCGATGGCGGTGCCGCGAAGAATCAAAAGCCACAACACCATCATCAGGGGAAGATAGAAACCGCTGAATCCGCTGGCATAGAGCAGGGGAAAAGCGAAGTAGAGCGTTCCACCTGCAGCGAGAAGCCAGACCTCATTGCCGTCCCAAACGGGGCCGATTGTAGCGATTACCTGACGGCGCTCTTCGTTTGTTTTGGCCACCAGAAAGTGAATGGCGCCGGCGCCGAGATCAAAGCCATCAAGAAGCACGTACACCGCGACCATTACCGCAACAAGGCAAAACCAAAGGGTTTCCATCGTTGGCTCCTTAATCCGCCTCGACCAGGGCAGGCGAGTTCACCCCTGGCGTTGCTTCGGGTTCGGGACCCTTCTCAATTTCGCGATAAACGAGGAAGAGCCAGAGCATCGCAAGCAAGGTGTACATGCCCATGAAGCCCAGCAAGGTGAACCAGGCATTTCCGGCAACAACGCGCGTCGAATAGCCGTGCGCGGTACGCATGAGACCGTAAATCAGCCAAGGCTGGCGCCCCAGTTCGGCGGTCATCCAACCGGCAGTGTTGGCGATGTAAGGTAAAGGAACGCAGAGCATGAGCAGCCAGAGCAGCCAGCGAGTTTCGAAAAGCCTGTCGCGCCACAGCAGAATGGCGGAGAGGCCCATGATCGCGATGAAGATGGTGCCGAGGCCGACCATAACATGATAGCTGTAATAGAGAAGTTCAATGCTGTCCGGCCAATCGGTCTCCGGAAAGGCATCCAGGCCGCGCACGTTAGCGCTCCATTTTCTGTACGTAAGGAAGCTCAGCATGGAGGGAACTTGCAGGGGGTTATCGAGTTGCCGCTTCTGCACGTCCGGCTGCCCCAGGATCGCGAGGGGTGCCCCTTCTTGTGACACGAACAATCCCTCCATTGCAGCCAGAGTGGTAGGCTGGTGCTCGGCGACCAACTTGCCCTGGATGTCGCCTGTGGGAGCGAGCTGAAGGACTGCCGCAATCACCCCAACCCAAACGCCGACTCGGATGAAACTTTTTCCATAGAGAAGATCGCGTTTCGAAAGAACGTAAAAGGCGCCCACGGCGGCCATGACGAAACAGCCAGTTTGCACTGCTCCTATCATGTTGTGCGCGTATTGAGCGAGCGCCCAGGGATTGAGGACCAGACCCCAGAAACTTGCGAGGCCAAACTCGCCGTTTGGAAGGATGCGATAGCCGGTGGGGTGCTGCATCCAGGCGTCCGTGGCCACGATCAGGTAGCCGGAAAGCCAGGAACCGATAAAAACGAGAAGAGCAGAAACCCAGTGACCGACGCGGCCCAGCCTCTTTTCACCGTACAGGAAGAGACCAAGAAAACTGGACTCCAGAAAGAAGGAGAAAATGCCCTCCATGGCAAGGGTCTGGCCGATCACTCCGCCAGCAGCTTTGGAGAATTCAGCCCAATTGGTGCCGAACTGAAATTCCATGGGGATGCCGGTCACGACGCCCAGAGCGAAGTTGATGCCAAAGATTTTGGCCCAGAAACGAGCAGCGCGATTGTAATGTTCATCACCGGTACGAAGGGCCATGGTTTTGAGGATGACAATCAGGAGAGCGAGGCCCATGGTCAACTGAGGGAAAAGATAGTGGAACGTCACCGTGAAAGCGAAGTGAAGACGGTGCACATCCAAGGCAGATCCCATGCGGGCACCTCCGGCCAGAATTGAATAAGTCCGTCAGGACGACGGTTGAAACGAGCAGGGAGCGAACTGCACGGAGATTGCTATCTTTCTACCATCTTTGACGGGCAAAGGTAAACGCCAATATTAGATGAAGAGAAATGGACGATGGGTAATGGACCGGAACGGATTTAGTACTTGTTGTGGAAGATCGCGCGGTTGACGTCTGGCCAAAATTCCTTGAAACCGAAACTAATCGCGTCCTGCAGAAGTTGGCTCTCCCAACGTTGATATGTTTTGACCCAGGTGTTCCCGGGAGGATAGTAAGAATTGCTGATGCCGGCAGCGGCGCCTGCTCCGACAATTTCCGAAAAATTGAATGTGTTCGTGCCGGAGTCGGTTCTTGTGATAAAGACGCGGCTTATAGCGTAACCTGTGCGTTTGAAAAATCCGCCGTGTCCCAATGTGTAGTAGCGCGGGTCTTCCTTGGTGACGGTGGGGACAATTGCCTCGACCAAATAGTTTTCAATCGTTCCGTCAGCAAACGAGTGGGCATAATAAATTCCATAGCCGGAAGCGCCTTGTCCGAATGAGGGCTCCGACTTTCCAGCCATGGAGATGCCCGCGACGATTCCCTGATAGATGAAAGCCGAATAATCAAAGCTGTCCTGGGTCGCGAGCCAAAGTTTCTCCTTAACACTCAGCGGAGGAAGAACAGCGGAGGCGCTTACGGAGCGGAAGTTCGGAATGATCCACAGGATGCGCTTGGTCTGCAGGGGAAGGTCATCGGGATTCACTTTGGGTTGTGGGGAGTCGATGGTTGAGCTTGTTTTGTTGGAATCCGATTTTGGATCGGTTCCCGTGCCGGACTGGGGAGGATCCTGGGTAAAAAGATCCGCTAGATTTGCCGAACTGGCAGAGCCTTGCGCCACCGGCGCGCTCTGGTCGGATACCCCTGCCTCCTGTGCCCGCCCGCGAGAAGTCCCCAACCCTACGAACAAGAGAACAAAAACCAGCGCAACCCGAGTTGGTCCCAAAACTCCCCCCAACGGACAGTGTATCCGATACTGCTTCCGAGCGCCCCGCTCAGAATTCTGCCACGTGCATAAGCCCATTGGATTCCAGAGAAGGCTGGGGGGATGTATCGAGCAAGAGAAATTAAGGCAGGCTTCTCAAGGGATTACGGCTAACTAGTCTTTCTCGGGCAAGGCAGTCATTTAGCGTTTCGTATTGACTCGTTTTGGCCTCCGGACCTACTATCATGCCACTGCGGGGGAGGGGAATCCGCCCAACGGATTCTAAGGGTGCCTCACCTCGCGCCAATTCAGGAACCGCGCATATTTTTAACGAATAGCCGTTGCCCACGAGGTTGCCCATGATTTTGAAACTGCAGAAGAGTCAACCCGCGCCTGATATTTGCCAGATCGATTTCTCCGGCAAGCTGATGATGGGGAACGATAGCCGTCAGGTGGAATGGACCGTGGCAGAGCTACTGGCAGCGGGTGTGAAGAAGATCATCTTCGAACTTAGCAGCCTGGACAGTATCGACAGTACGGGCGTGGGAATCATTGTCATGTGTGAAGGAAAGGTGCGCAAAGCGGGCGGAGAAGTACGCATTGCAGGATCCGCGGGGCTGGTGCATGACACGTTAATCATGACCCATGTGGACCGCCTGGTCCGGCTTTTCCCTTCGGCGACCGAAGCGGCGCAGGATTTCCGTATTGCTTGAAGGCTAGACGCTACTGGCTATTGAAAGGAAGCGACCGCTTCCTTCGAATCCTCAAATGTAGTGAAGAGGTTCAGCAGGCCCACCATCTTCAAAGTCTGAACCGTAAACTTGGAAGGCTTCAGCAAACGGATGGCCCCGCCGCTCTGCTTGGCCAGAGTCAAGTGTCGAACGAGCATGCCAATGCCGCTGGAATCAATGGTGG
>Ga0187779_10002491_pt1 | contig 11264 bp, 8 predicted proteins | sample 1015_Q2_SP10_10__FD_132435 | JGI IMG/M metagenome (GOLD analysis project Ga0187779, IMG submission 132435) | Tropical peat soil microbial communities from peatlands in Department of Meta, Colombia - 1015_Q2_SP10_10_MG | ecosystem: Environmental > Terrestrial > Soil > Wetlands > Peat | place... | reverse complement strand
TTTTCCGCTCTCCTGCCCGGTCCCCTGCGTCACCCTGTACCCCGGCACCGACAACTCGTCGGCGAGCGCCCAGGCGCTGGGGTAGCGCTGCGCGCGCTTTTCTTCGTCCGGATCCCAGCGGCGCAGATCTTCCGCAATGAGCGCGTGCCTGCGCTCCACCTGTTCGGCGCCGGCGCCCAGTCCATTGTAGACGAAGCTCTGCAACGACAGATCTCCGAATTGCAGGGCGAGCCATGTCGCCGGTAACACCGAGAGCAGGACTGCGCTCTCGAACAGGCAGGCAACATACGCGAGCTCACCGGGCGCGAAGCGGGCACGAGGCGTCTTGCTGCCAATCGGCAACGGCGCGTCTTTCGTTTGCCTGCTGCGCCAAAACTGGTACAACGCGATCCCGAGCGCGAGCAACCCCAGCGCGAAGATGGGCGCGGGCAGCGCCCAATCGCGCCTGGCGCTCCAGACGAGCGCGGCGACCATACAGAAGATGATCCCGGCCCCTGCCCACGCGAAGACGACATACGCCGCGCGGCGCTCCCAGCGGGGCCACATGCGGCGTCGACAGGAGCCGGCGGTGCCTCCGCTCAAGCGCACGGCAACCACGACGACGACGAGAATGATCCCGATCAGCAGGACAAAGGTCACCAGAGACGCCAGGCCAGCCTGATAGGGGACGTCGCCGAGCGCTTTCGTCGAATAGAAGACGATCACGCTCCACGGCATGTGGCTCACCGGGCGGACATAGAAGCGGTGTGCTTCGCTCAGATAGTTCGTGGTGAAGAGGTCTTCGAGCCAGGGCTGGACTGAAGACCGGGAATTCGAGCGCCTGCCGATCTTGCCTTGCAGCTCGCCGCTATGCTCGGTCTCGACGAAAAAGTTCTCGACCAGGCTGCGGTCTTCGTTGCTGTGAAACAGGACCACTCCCGTGGCATTGTCCACGACCGCGAAGCGCAGGAGCAGCGGCGCCACCGATGCAGTAAGCCCGTATGCGCGCGTGTCGCCTGTCACCGCACGATGAAACGGCCCATGCTTGTCGGCGACGGCAACCTGCAGCACGAGCGCTCCGTCGCCGCGGTTGAACAGCCGCTGAGCTACAAACCCGGCATCCGGCGCCACCGCCCACGAGCTTCGGGGTGGCGTAGAACCGCTGGAATCCGCCCTCGCCGGCCGAGGCGCTTCGGGCAACCATGTCTCGCCGGCTGACAACGCCTGGAAGTATTCTCGATCGCGCAGTTCGAGTTTCAGCCGTTGAGGGGTGATGCCGAAAGCAGTCAGCCGCGGTCCATAACTGTAACCATCCCGATTCAAGCCCAGGACCGTCCGCAGCGGCGACCAGCCGGCGGGACGGGTGCCATCAGTCGCTTTCTTACGCAGATACTGAATCTGGCACTCCTTCTCGCGCATGCTCCGCGCGACGGCCGCCGAACCAGTCCCGAGGTCGGACGCATCGAGCGGCACTTCGTCGAGCACGGGACCGTAACCGAAATCTTTCACGGATTCGCACTTGAGACCCGTGTATTGGGAATACACCTGGTCGCGGTAACGCTGCAGCAAAGATGTGGTCGTCTGCAGCTCTGCGACCAGATAGGATTCGACGTCGTCTGCGTATCTGCGCGCGCTGTCGTCCGCCCAGTTGATCAACGTCACCCGGCTCCATGCCCACACGGCGGTGATGCAGATGACGCCGGGAATGAGCAGAAAGCAGACCATCGCCGCGAACGCAGTCGTGCGCGAGATCGGCTCCAGCGGGTTCGAGAACTTGAGTCGGAGCAGCGGCCACAAGAGCAGCAGGAGAAGAGACACCACCGCGATTGCGAACGCTCCGTCCGGCCACAGCTGGTAGGTGATCTGCTGACTCACTCGCGCCTGCTTGAGCCCGACGACGTACAGCGTGCCCTCGGGCTGCGCTGTCTTCGCGTTGCCCGAGCTATCGTATCGCTGCACATACCAGGACGCCGACGGCTGGAACGGGAGCACGAAGACGCGGTACTTCTTGCCGGCGATGGTCTTGTCGAAGGCCGCCGCATAGCGGACCGGATCCCGCGGTCCGGGCGCAGCGGTGGCCTTGGCATCGGGCCGGGCGGGATTGTCGTTGTTCGCGTCTGCGTCGGCCGCCCGTCGAAGGAGCTCTCCGGCATCGACGATCATCTGTGCGTCCCCGCCACCGGGGTGCAATTCGACCTGGGTCAGGTTTCCATCGCCGCTGCGGATGGTCGCGAGTACCGTCCCGTCCTGCCCTGTGACCAACGCTTCGTCGAAAAACGTCTGTGCGACGAAGCGGGGCAACCCGCTGCGAAGGCTTCCGTGCAGCTCGAGAGGCTGCACACCGCTGTCGTGTGCGGCGCAGGAGCGCATGGTAAAGGGGCGGCCCGGCTCGCTGGCCCGGATCCAGAGCTCGTAGCGTCCGTCGGGCGAGCCGCCACCAGGCATTTGCGCGTGAGCGTTACAACCAACGGCGCCCCGTCCGCCGGCGTCCGGCCTCGAATCGCTCGGGGCTGCGGAGAGGCTGATGTCCGGCACGTTCAGCTTGCCGGTGTACCGGTCCCACTGCTGCTTGCAGTCGAGCGCGGGTTTGCACTCCTCGAACTCCGGGAGAAGCCGGATCAGGTTCACCATCGTGCCCTGGAAGTTGTCCAGCTGGACAACCATCTCGTTCAGCACGCGGAACGCGCGGTCATTGTTGAACGCGCTCGAGCGTAGAACGCCGATGCCGTAGTAGGCGGCCCACCCCAGCACCAGCACTGCGCTGCCGGCGACAATCAACTGGACCAGGCGTCCGCCCGACGCAAAGAGGGGCCTGTTCGCTGAGGCCGGTGTGCTGGTTTCCGTCTTGGTCGCGCCTGTTCCCGCCATGGCACCTCGGACTCGAGAAGAACGTGGATCAGTCGCGCTGCACTGAGCGCGAGCACAGTTTGAGCGTAACGGCAGTTCCGCTCCCGGTGCATATGACCAAAGTTCTACAGCCCCCGCCGCTGGGAGCCAAAACCGACGCGCAACGGAACGACGACAGCCGCGGCACGGGAGGCGTGCCGCGGAGCCTGTCCCACGAGCGCGAACGGTCTACGACGATGCCGGACCCCCTCTGCCGGCGCAATGACGGTGGCCGCGGTCTTTTGGTCATGACGCGCGGAGCGGCCATCCGCGCGTCGATCCACGTCAACGCTGTGTCAGACGGACGATCAACTGTTCGTAATACTGCTCCTGCAGGCGCAGGTTGACTGTGGGTTGCGACGCATCCAGCCGTGCGCGTATCAGGTGGAGCTTACGCAGGGCGCGCGAGCGCTCGTCGTCTGATTCCATCCGCAGCACGAGCTGCTCGAGGTTGTGGATCTGCTTGCGCGCTTCGAGCTCGGGCGGGAGCACGCCGGCATTCTTGAGCACGCGGTAACCCATGCGCAGACCCTCCGGCACGAGCGCGTCGTCGCTCAGATCGAGCGGCCGCCCCCGCCCAGGAAGGTCGGCAAGCTCGCCGCGCTCGATCGCTTCCCGAATCCTGCGCTCCGCGATAGACTCGAGCCAGAGCATTTCTACTTGTGCGTGACGGCCGCCTGGAAGCCTTGGTTCTGCAGGAGATTGCTCGTAGCGACGCTGAGCGCATCACTGAGCGACTCGTAATAGTTGTCCGCGCGGTAGGAGCTCCCCATGCGGTTCGAGCTGCCCGCTGTGGTCCCCTGCCACAGCGACTTGCCGCTGGCGTCGGTGACTGTGATACCCAGCCGCACGTCGCCGACATAGTCTTCCGTCTCGGTGACGAAGAACTGCTGGACATCGCCCTTGATCACGACGCTTTCGCCACTGTCGACGACGGTCATGCCGGCGGTCGAGAGCAGCGCCTTGAATTGGTTCGTGACGAACTGCGCCACGTTATCGCTGGTCGTCACCGTCCGAACCGGCTGCTTTTCTCTGTTCTCCCCGATCAACGCCGCATCCTTGCGCGAATCGGTCATGGGCGCGACCTTGATCTTGACTTTGAACAGGTCGGACGAGGCGGCTCCTGCCGAGGCGTTGGGATGCTTCTCGGGTTTCCATACCAGCGGAATGTTCTCGAGCTTGGTCGGGTGCGATGCGCAGCCCACGAGCAACGCGAGCGCCAACAACAAACGCTTGTTCATCACTGACCTCCCTGGGTTAGACACCGGCCGCCCCACGCAGCAACAGCGAGGCGATCCGCTCGGGTCGCTATAATACTCGCCAGCGCCAGGGGGCGCTCGGGATCCAGCGGCGGATTGAGGGATCTTTCTAGTGAAGTCGACGAAAAACGACAACGGACACCCAACTCAGCCAGAGACGTGCGATGTGTTCATCCTCGGCGGCGGCCCCGCCGGCTCGACAGCCGCGGCGCTATTGGCCGGGCGAGGCCGTGACGTGGTGATCGTGGAGAAGGAGCGGCACCCGCGTTTTCACATCGGCGAGTCGCTCTTGCCGCTCAACCTGCCTCTGTTCGACCGCCTCGGCCTGAGAGACAAGATCGACACGATCGGCATGATGAAATACGGCGCCGAGCTGGTGTCGCCGAAGCACGCCGCATCGGTGACGCTTGACTTCGGTGGCGCGTGGGACAAAGCGCACCCGTACGCCTACCAGGTGCGCCGCTCCCAGTTCGATCAGGTCCTGTTCGAGAACTGCGTCGAGAAAGGGGCCCGCGCGTTTCAGGAATGCCGCGTGACGAGCGTCGCGTTTCGCCCCGACCGCGTGCGCGTGAGCGCGCGCGACGCCGGCGGGACGATGCGTGAATGGGATGCAAAGTTTCTGATCGATGCGTCGGGCCGCGACACTTTTCTCGCCAGCCATTTCGGCATCAAGCACCGTAACCGCAAGCACAATACCGCCGCTCTGTTCGGCCATTTCGCCGGCGCCCGCCGGCTCCCCGGGCGGGAGGAGGGCAACATCAGCATCCTGTGGTTCGAGCACGGCTGGTTCTGGTTCATCCCGCTGCGCGATGGCATCACCAGCGTGGGCGCAGTGTGCACCCCGCAGTACATGAAGACGCGCCGCACCGACCCGGCGGCTTTTCTCCACGACACCATCGCACTGTGCCCGGCGCTCGCCGAGCGGCTACGCGACGCGCGGCTCGTCAACGACGTGACCGCTACGGGCAACTATTCTTACCAGGCCGAGCGCATGGTGGGTGAACGCTACATCATGGTGGGGGACGCCTTCGCTTTCGTCGATCCAGTGTTCTCTTCGGGCGTCATGCTGGGAATGAACAGCGCCTTTCTTGGTGCCGAGGCGGTCGATGCCTGGCTGCGCGACCCGCGCGCGGCCGAGGCGCTGATGCGTCGCTTCGACCGTGAAGTGCGACACGGCGTCCGCAGCTTCTCATGGTTCATCTACCGCATGACCGGACCCGGAATTCGCGCGCTGTTCATGCAGCCGAATAACCGGCTGCGCATGCGGGAAGCCGTGGTCAGCCTGCTGGCCGGCGACTTGTTCCGCGGCACTCCGATCCGCCCCAGCCTGACCGCGTTTAAGGCGGTCTACTACGTCACGAGCCTGCTCAGCGCGCGCACCAGTCTCGCCGCATGGCGTGAGCGGCGCCGTGCGGTACGAGTTGCGTCGGCTCAAGCTCAGACGTGAGGTTCTCCCGATTGCGGGAGCCGAAGCGAGCTTGACCGCTCGCCATTGACGCGCCGGCCTGTTGTTATGCGATGGTTCGCGTCCCTCGCCGCAGTCGCACTCTGTGCGGCCTGTGCAGATCCCCCGCCCAAGCCGGCCGAGCTCGGCCCGCCGGTCACGACGCCGGTGCGTTTTCTGCTCACCTTCGACGACGGCCCGAGCACGTGGGAGCCGTACAATCCGACCCGGGCTATCCTCGAGCAGTTGCAGCACAACCCGGTACAGCCGGACATCAAGGGGATCTTCTTCGTGCAGACCCGCGACCCGCGCGCCGGCGGCGGGCCCGCGGGGCAGGTGTTACTGCACCGCATTCACGCCGAGGGGCATGTGCTGGGCCTGCACACGGGCACCGCGGGAGGACATATCCGCCACACGCGGCTGTCGGACGCCGAGCTCGCGCAATCCCTGCACGATGGGATGGCGGACATCGAAGCGATAACGGGCGCGGCGCCTACGCTGCTGCGCCCGCCATCCTGGCGCTATGACGAGCGCACGGTCGCCGCTTACCATGCCGCGGGATTGCACATGCTGCTGACCGACATCAACGCCCGGGACGGCAAGATCTACGGATGGAACATGAGCCTGCGGCGGCGCAGCCATTTTCAGGCGGGCCTCGTCCGGGTGAGGCAGGCCATCGCGCAGGGTCGGCTGCAGCCGATCGACGGTGTGGTCCCCGTGATCATCACGTTCCACGACGTCAACACCTACACCGCGGGCCACATGCAGGAGTATCTTGAGATCCTGATGGAGAAGGCGGGCGTGGCCGGTTTGCCTCTTGCCCGCCTCCCTTTCTACAATGAGGGGGGCGAGATCCAACGGGTGGCGGAACAGCGCGCGAAGGCCGGGGTTTACGCCGGCCCGCCTTGAGCGCAAGCCCGCCTGCGACACGCTGGGAGGAGACGCAGTGACCGTCCGGTGCGCGGCCCGCACGCTGCGCGAATACATCTTGTTCTATGTCTGTCTGCTGTACTTCGGCGTGTTCGGCGTGGCGCTGAGCATCGCCAGCGTGCCGCTCTATCACGTGCTGCCGCAGGCGCAGCGCAGCAGGTTCGGCCGATGGATCATCGGCGTCCTGTTTCGCGGGTTCCTGTGGCTGGCGAGGCTATGCAAGCTGGGGCGCCTCGATCTGTCCGCGCTCGACGCGCTGCGCGGTGAGCGCGGCATCCTCATCGCGCCCAACCATCCCTGTCTGCTCGACGCCGTGTTCGTCATCGCGCACGTGCCGGACGTAGCGTGCATCATGAAGGCGGAGATCTGGGACAACGTCGTGCTGGGCGGCGGCTCACGGCTGGCGGGCTATATCCGCAACGACTCCACCATAAGCATGGTGCGGCGCTCCGCGAAAGCCCTGCGCGAGGGCTCGCCGCTGCTGGTTTTTCCGGAAGGCACGCGCACGCGTCGAGGGCAGGTGAATGAGTTCAAGGGCGGCTTCGCGCTGATCGCCAAACGCGCACGGGCGCCGATCCAGACCGTGTTCATCGAGACCGATAGCCCGTTTCTCAGCAAGGGCTGGCCGCTGTTGCGCAAGCCTCGCTTCCCGATTCTGTATCGCGCGCGGCTCGGCAGACGTTTCACCGTGGACGGCGATCTGAAGGTCTTCATGCACGACCTGCAGACCTACTACCGGGAGGAGCTCGCCGCACTGGCGTCCGAGGAGCCCTCGCCCGTTCTGCATCCGGCCGGCTCGCCCCGCCCTGGTCCGGCGGCGTGAACCCTTCGGCGCGGGCCGTTTCCGGCGGCGCGCAAGCGGCCGATCCGCCGCCGTGCAGCGAGGCGTCGGCGACGCACCTCGTGCTCATCCCCAGCTACAACCCGGGCGCGAAGGTGCTCGAAACGGTCCGCGCGGCGCGCACCTCCTGGAACCCGGTCTGGGTGGTGGTGGATGGGAGCAACGATGGCAGCGGGGAATGGCTCCAGCAGATGGCCGCGGGCGACGCAGGGTTGCGCGTGTTGGCTCTGCCGCGCAATCAGGGCAAAGGCGCCGCGGTGCTGCACGGGCTGCGCAAGGCGGCCGCGCAAGGTTACACACATGCGCTGACGATGGACTCGGACGGCCAGCACCCGGCGCAGCGCATCCGCGAATTCATGACCGTCTCGCAGCGCTTCCCTGAAGCCCTGGTCCTGGGTAAACCCGTATTCGACGCCAGCGCGCCCCGCGTACGCGTGGTTGGACGCCAGGTGTCGAATGGCTGGGCCAATCTCGAGACGCTCTGGGCCGGCATCGGCGACTCGCTGTACGGCTTTCGCGTCTACCCGATCCGGCCCCTGATCGCAGTGATGGAATCTCAGCGCTGGATGCGCCGCTTCGATTTCGACGTAGAAGCCGCGGTCCGTCTGGTCTGGCGCGGCCTCGAGCCGGTCAATCTGCCCGCGCCGGTGCGGTATTTCCGCGCGGACGAAGGCGGCGTATCGCATTTCGACTACGTGCGCGACAATCTCTTGCTGACCTGGATGCACACGCGCTTGTTCATCGAATTCCTGGTGAGGCTGCCCGTGCTGCTGTGGAGGCGGTTGCGCGCCGCTAGCACTAGCCCCTGACCGGGCGGCTGGCAGCGAGGATGGCGCCGAACATCAGGCTCAGGAAGGCGCCCAACGCAACCGTGCTGCCAATGGCGCGCAGCACGTTCGCGTGCGCCAGAGACAGCAGCCCGAAGCCGATCACGGTCGAGGCGTTGCAGCTGGCGAGCGAGATCAGCGTGCGCTGCGGGTCGCTGCGGGGAAAGATCTCGCGCTCGAAGAACAGCGTGTAGTTGGACCCCACGCCCACCACCAGCAGCAGCCCGACCAGGTTGAAGACCGTGAGCTGATGGCCGCCGAGGCTGAGCAACGCGCAGGTCACCACGACGGCCGCAGCCAGCGGGAGCAGCACCTCTGCCGCCCTGCGTGCCGAGCGAAGGGCAGCGAACAGCAGCAGTGCGATGGCGGCGGCACCGATCAGGGCCAGGTGCAAGGCTTGATCCCGATAGCCGCGATACAGTGCATCCGCCTCGGCCTTAAGATCGAGCAGATGCACGCCGGCGAGGCCGCTCAGCTCACGGGCCGCTGCCGAGGGTTCCCGCACTGCCCGCAGCGGAAGCATCGCCGTCCAGGCCCCGTCGCGTTCGCTCAGCAGCGACTCCAGACGCAGCGCCAGCGCGGTTCCCGCCATATCGTTCGCGCTGATGAGCGGCTGCTGGCGCGCCGCTGCGGCGTCCTTCAGGAACGGTTCGAACAGCCGCGGCTGGAACGGCAGACCCTGCGCTGCCTGTTCGAGATTGTCGCGCAAAGCGTCGGGCTCGGGGATGGCGGCCTGTCGCGCGCGCTGCGTCGCGTCACTCGGCAAAATATGCGCGGGCGACTCGAATCCGCGGATCGCTTCAGCCCGCCGCACGCGTTCCAGCACGGCGCCCACGCGTTCAGCCGCCTCCAGCGCGCCCTGCTCCGTATCAGCCGCAGCGACCGCCAGATAGCGCACATCGGGGGCGCCGAGGTCGCGGCGCAGGGTTTCATCGAGGCGCTTGTCGCTCTCGGCTACCGGGCTCAAGCTCTCCAGACGGTCGTCCCACAACGCATGGCCGCGTGACGCCAGCCACGCCACCGACAAGACCACAGCGAGGAGCAGCGGAATGCGCAGCCAGCGCGCGCCCCTCGCCAGCCAGGCGAAGGCCGCGCCGAGCGCCGCGGGCGGGCGCACGCCGAAATGATCGGGGATCAGCTCGGGAAGAACGAAGCGCGTGACGACATACGCCACGATCAGCCCGACGATCGAAAACAGGCCGAGCTGCGCGAGGCCGGCGAACTGCGACAGCAGCAGCACGCTGAATCCGACGACCGAGGTCAGCACGCCGAGCAGGAGCGTGGGCCAGATCCGCGCGAGGCTCCGGCGCAGCCCGTTGCCCGGCGCGGTGTTGGTGAACAGATAGATGGCGTAGTCCACGCCCTCGCCCAGCAGCGTCGCGCCAAAGCCCAGCGTCACACCGTGCACCGAACCGAACGCGACAGCGACTGCTGCCACACCGGCGACCGCGCCGCTCGCCGCCGGCAGCAGCGTCATGAGCAGCGCGCGCGGTGAGCGGTACACCGCGAGGAGCATTACCGACACCAGCACCACGGCGAGAAGCGAGATGCGCGACACGTCATGCTTGATCTGCGCGCGGACGCCCACGGCGAACACGCCCGGACCGGTGGCACTGAGCCGCGCCTCCAGCGCACTCTGCTGCGCAGCGACGGCATCGAATACGCTGCGTATACGCGCCAAGGCACGCTCCTGCGCGTCAATGTCGAAGCCCGCGGCGCGCGTCTGCAGCAACAGCAGCGCACGCGTCCCCGCGGAGTTGAACCAGACGCCGTTCTGCCGCTGCGGACCCGCTTCGGGCTCGAGCAGCTCGACCACGCGCATGAATTCCCCGGTCGGGTCGCTCGGCAACAACCGGCTCGTCAGCGCGCCGAGCGCCGAGCCAAGATCGGCGAGGTCGCCGTCGAGCGCCTCGCGCAGCCCGGCGACGCTGAAGTGTTCGGGTGTGACGCCCGGGCTCAGCAGGTAGCGATGGCGCATCAGGAATTCGCCATCCGCGGCAAGCTGCTCCTGGGATCCATTCGCGGCGTAGGCAAACTCGGCGTCGCGCGCGAGGCGCGCGGCCAGCGCTTGACTGAGTGCCGCCAGCGCCTGAGGCGGAGCGCCTTCGATACCGACCAGAATCAGGCGCGAGACCACGCCTTGACGCAGTTGCTCCGCCAGCAGCTTCTGCGACGGGGTCGGCGTGCGGGGGAGAAACGCACTCAAATCCGCGGTGTAGTTGGCGTGCCAGGCGATCCACGCACAGCCGGCCATGAGCGCCACCCAGGCGCCGACGGCAATCAGCCCGACGCGGCTCACTGAGCGTCCTCGACCACTGTCATGACAGAGCGGTCGCCTTGCGCCTCTCGGATTTCGATCTTGTTGATTCGCCCCTTGCGCCCGTCGATGAGGACAGACTCGATCAGCGCGCTCATCTTCGGATCTCGCGGAGTCAGCGACAGTTGCCAGCGCTGCGGGCCACCTTCCAGCGCGAGGCGGTAGAAGCGCTCGAGTGCCGCCATGTCCCCCTTGAGCGTCGCGCGGAAGCTTTCGACGAAGGCCCACGCCACCGGATAGTCCTCCAGGCGCAGCGTGCGGACGCGGCCCTGGGCTTCGATGACGACCCGCTCACCATCTACCGTCAAGGTCTCGGGCCTCGGCTCGAGCGTCCGCCTGACCAGGCGATCCGGCGCGTCATACGACAGGGTGCCGCTCAGCTCGACCGGAGACTTGAGCACCTTGAGATAGCGGCGCTCGACGAAGCGTGCCGTGGCATGCTGCACCTGTCCCAGCTCGATCATGAGCTGCTCCAGACCCCACTGCGCCTGTGGCGGGGTGTCGTCAGCAGCCGCGCGCAACTCGGCCGTGCACAGCACAGCCGAGGCGAAACACGCGGCGAACCGCGCCCACAGCTCAGGCCGCCGCGCGCGATGCGTTCCAGAAATCATAGAAGTTGAACCAGTTGTACGGCGCCTGCCGGCAATAGTGCTCGAGGCGCTGAGCGTACAGCCGCACCGCCTGCTCGAGAGCCTGTGCGCGGCTCTTCGCGCTAGCATCGCGCGGCTCGAACAATTTCTCGAAGTGCAACTCGTACCGGTTGCCGCCTCGATAGAGGCCG
>Ga0187779_10002489_pt1 | contig 11269 bp, 8 predicted proteins | sample 1015_Q2_SP10_10__FD_132435 | JGI IMG/M metagenome (GOLD analysis project Ga0187779, IMG submission 132435) | Tropical peat soil microbial communities from peatlands in Department of Meta, Colombia - 1015_Q2_SP10_10_MG | ecosystem: Environmental > Terrestrial > Soil > Wetlands > Peat | place... | reverse complement strand
CGTCGCGGACATGCTGGACGAGCCCGAGTAACGGCCCGAGTAGTAGTTGTACCCGCCGCTGTGCGAGACGTCGCCCGTGGCGCCGCCGGCGGTGGTGGCGGTGCGGTTGGTGTTCAGGCTGCGCTCGCCCGTCTCGGGGTCGTAGCTCTCCTTGGCGTTGTAAGTCCCGTGGGTTCCGGTCGCCTCGTTCTTGTAAGTACCGCTCGAGTACTGGCTGATTCCGTTGGCGCTGGTCGCGACCTCGGTCTGGCCCTGCGTGTGCACGCTGCCGTACTGGCCGTACACGTTCGCGCTGGCGGTGCCGCAGCACGGGTAGCCGTGGTAGGCGGACGAGTAGTAGGCGTTCGAGACCGCCGCGGTGTTCCACGAGCCGACCATCGCGGCCGTGGTGAGCCCGAGGCCGTAGCCGTACGACCAGCCGATCGCCGGGTTGTAGACCGGCTGTGCCATCACGCCGTAGGTCGCCGGTGCGGCGTAGTACGTGGTGCCGACCCACGGGTCGTAGCTGTAGCCCGTGCCGTAGGCGACCACGCCCGTCGGCTCGACGACCGTGCCGAAGTAACCCGGCGTGTAGCCGACGTAGACGTCGGTCGGCGTCGAGCCGTAGACGTGCGCGTAGGTCACGTAGTGGAGCGGCGACGAGGGCGGGATGGTGTAGATGACCGCCGGCACCGACGCCGCGACCACCCACGGGCCCCCGGGCGAGGTGGCCACGTACCAGATGCCCGCGCTGAGCGCGTACCAGCTGCTCGGGTCTACCTGGATGATGGGCGTGCCGCAGTTCACGACGTACTGGAGCGGCGTGCCCGCGATCGGCGCGAGCTGCGGAGCTCCGTCGTAGACCGCGCTGTAGGTCGGCCCGCCCGTGCGCGGGATCGTCGCGGTCTGCGGGATCGAGTTCTCGATCGCGGCTTCGCGCGCCTGCGGGGTGCCGGCGACCGAGGAGAGCACCACGCCCGCGCGCGAGTCCGGCGGGATCTTCGCGAAGTCGTGCGGGAGCAAGTCGCTGGGCACGAACGTCCACGGCCCTTTGTGCCAGTCGTCGCCGCGGTACCAGCGGCCGGAGATCAGCACGAACGTCTTGCCCGCGCCGTCTCGGATCACGTCGGAGGCGGTGTTGCTGGCGACGAAGAGACCCGTGCCCGCGATCGGCTCGAACACGGGCTCGCCCTTGAACACGATCAGCTCGGCCGGCTGCTCGGAGAGGAAGAGCCCTGGGACGCCGCTCGCCAGCGTCGGCTTGGGGTCGGCCTTGCCGCCGTCGAGCAGCACCACCTGCCCCTTGTCGGCGAGGTCGTGCGCGAGCGGGTCGAGCAGAGCGGGGACCGTCGAGGCCAGCGCGTACGGCCCCTCGAGCTTCGGCGCAACGAGCCAGCCGTCGTACACGTGGACGTACCAGGTGGACCCGCCCGCCTCGCGGGCGATCAGCGCGCGCGTGTTCAGCACGCGCTCGAACTGCGTGTCCGGGACGGGGTGGATCACGGGCTTGCCCTCGATCGGGATCAGGATCGTGGGCGAGGTCGCGACGTGGATCACCGGGACGTCGTTCCTCACGGGGACCGCTGCAGTCGTCGCCGCGCTCTCCGTGCGGGTCGCGGCGAGCGAGGCCTCGAGCCGGTCGAGCGACATGCCGCGCGCGTGGGGCAGCTGCAGCGAGAGCTCGGACAGGTAGGCGGCGCCGTTGTCGGGCAGCGTCGGAAAGCTGCTGCGCGTGAGCAGCATGTCCTGGAGGAGCACATGGCGAGCCACTCGATCCACGTCCGTGCGCGCGACGCCCCAGACGACGCCGAAGATCTCCTCGCTCGACGACGACGGCTTCAGCCCGACGGCGATGCGAAAGGACAGCTCGTTGCCGTCCCATGACTCCACCTGCGGCTGGTAGACCGTCGCGGCCGCGTCCGGAAGTTGGAGCTGGCGCGGCCAGTGGTCGGAGACCTCGGCCAGCTCCGGGGCCGGCGCGCCGCTCGGGCCGCCGTTCATCGCCATCGACGGATCCGGCGGCGGATTCCAGGTGCTCTGCGGCGGCGGAGCTTTCGGACCGCAGCCGGAGGCGATCAACACCGCGAGCAGCAACGTGTGCGCGAGGCGCACTAGCGGTCGCCCCGAGCCGCGAAGCAGTTGTCCGAGGTCTGGGGGCAGATCACGACGTAGGTCTTCTTCTGCCCGCAGCCAGCGACGCCGACGGTGTATTCAGCGCGCTCCTGGCCGCCCCAGACCACGGGCTGCAGCATCTCACTCGAGAGCAGGGTCGCTGCAGCGTCGGGACAGCTGAGCTCGAAGCGGCCGCGACGCACGGCGGTGTCGAGAGCCATGTTCTGCTCGCTGGCGAGGCGTTGTGCCTCGGTCTGACATGCCGCCGCGCAGGCGACCGCTCCCACTGCCAGAACGACTCGCATCCGGATCATCGCAACCCCTCCGCGCCTCCCCGGGCGCACGACGCGCGGTAGGATACCCCGCATGACCCCGTGGAAGTCCATCGAGGCGCGCGCGCAGAAACGCATCGGCGGCGCGGCGGCGCTCGCCGCCGAGCTGCCGAAGGCAAAGTCGCGCGCGGCGCTGTCGCGGGTGCCCGACTCGCGCTGGCTCGCCGAGATGACGCGCGGTGTGTTCCAGGCCGGCTTCGTCTGGCGCGTGATCGAGGCGAAGTGGCCGGGCTTCGAAGCCGCGTTCGACGGCTTCGACCCGGCGAAGGTGGCGCGCTACTCCGAGAACAAGCTCGCCGCGCTCAAGAAGGACGACCGCATCGTGCGCAACCCGCAGAAGATCGCGGCGACGCGGGCCAACGCGGCGTTCCTGCGCGAGCTCGCCGACGAGCACGGCTCGGCCTCGCGCTTCTTCGCGGACTGGCCGGAGTCGGACATCGTGGGGCTGTGGGAGGTGCTGAAGAAGCGCGGCTCGCGGCTGGGCGGGTTCACCGGCCAGTTCGTGCTGCGCCACGTCGGCAAGGACACGCCGATGATGACCGAGTCGGTGTTGAAGGCGCTCGCGCTGGACGGCGTGCTCGAGGGGAAGAGCGCGAGCTCGCAGGCCGCGCAGCGGCGCATCCAGGAGGCATTCAATGGCTGGCGCGAGGAGAGCGGGCGCCCGCTCTGCGAGCTGTCGAAGATCCTGGCGCTGTCGGTCGACTGAGCGCTCGAGTCAGAGCTTCGGGGTCGGGATCCGCCACACCCACGGTCGAGCGGCGCGGTCGGCCTCCTGCCAGGCGGAGATCTCGCGGGCGTGCTTCAGGGTCAGGCCGATCTCGTCCTGCCCCTCGAGCAGCGCTTCGCGCTGCAGCGCGTCGACGGCGAAGGGCACTGCTGCGCCGGAGGGCGGAGTCACGCGCAGCGCCTCGAGGTCGACCTGGAAGTCGCCGTCGCGCGACTCCGCGGCGAGCCGCTCGATCGCGCCCTGCGGCAGCTCGATCGGCAGCATGCCGTTGCGGTAGCAATTCGCCTGGAAGATGTCGCCGAAGCTGGGCGCGATCACACAGCGCACGCCCATCGCCATGAGCGCAGTCACCGCGTTCTCGCGCGACGAGCCGCAGCCGAAGTTCGCGCCCGCGAGCAGGATCGGCGCAGCGGCGAAGCGCGGCTCGTTCAGGACGCACTGCGGGTTGGGCGAGCCGTCGGACAGGAAGCGGAGCGGCGCGAGCGCCGCGCGGCCGAGGTCCGAGCCCTGGGCCAGGGCCTCGATGCGGATGATCACGTCGGTGTCGACGTTCGGCAGCAGCAGCGGCGCCGCTGCCCCGGTGACTCGCGTGAATGGCTGCACGGCTCAGAGCCTCCGCACGTCGCAGAGCTCGCCGGCGAGCGCCGCGGCCGCAGCCATGGCGGGGCTGGCGAGGTGCGTGCGCGCGCCCGGCCCCTGGCGGCCGACGAAGTTGCGGTTCGAGGTAGAGACGGCGCGCGCTCCGGAGGGCACGCGCTCGCCGTTCGCGGCCACGCACAGGCTGCAGCCCGGCTCGCGCCACTCGAAGCCGGCAGCGCGGAAGACGTGGTCGAGGCCCTCGCGCTCGCCCGCGCGCTTCACCTCTTCCGAGCCGGGGACGACCCAGGCGGTGACTCCGGGAGCGACGCGCCGCCCGCGGACCAGCGCCGCCGCCTCGCGCAAATCGGAGAGGCGCGAGTTCGTGCACGAGCCGATGAACACCCAGTCGACCTTGGTGCCCGCGATGCGGCGCCCCGCCTCGAGCCCCATGTAGTCGAGCGCCGCCTGCGCGGCGCGGCGCGAGGCCTCGTCGCGTTGGCTCGCGGGCGCGGGAATGGCCGCATCGATCGGGATGGCGTGCTCGGGGCTCGTGCCCCAGGTGACCATGGGCGCGACGCGCGCGGCATCGATCTCCTCGTCGCGGTGGAACGGTGCGCCGTCGTCGCTCGCGAGATCGCGCCAGCGTGCGACGGCGCGGTCGAAGTCGCTCCCCTGCGGCGCGAAGGGCCGCCCGCGCAGGTAGGCGAAGGTCGTCTCGTCCGGCGCGACGAGCCCCGCCTTCGCGCCCATCTCGACGCTCAAGTTGCAGATGGTGAGCCGGCCCTCGATCGGCAGCGCGCGGATCGCGGAGCCCGACCACTCGACCGCGTGCCCCGAGCCCGCGGCGACGCCGAGCTCGACGATTGCGTGCAGGATCAGGTCCTTCGCCGAGACGCCCGGCCCCAGCGCGCCCTCGAAGCGCACGCGCATCTCCTTGGGCCGGCGCTGGCGCAGCGTCTGGGTGGCGAGCGCGTGCGCGCTCTCGGAGTTCCCGACGCCGAAGGCGAGCGCGCCGAGCGCGCCGTTGGTGCAGGTGTGGCTGTCGCCGCAGATCAGCGTGAGCCCCGGCAGCACGAGCCCGAGCTCGGGCCCGATCACGTGGACGATCCCCTGCCCCCGCTCGCCCAGGTCGAAGAAGCGGATCCCCGCGGACGCGGCGCGGCTCTGCAGCGCGCCGCGCAGCCGGCCGCCGAGGTCGCCCGGATTCGCGTTGCGCCCCGGCGCGCTCGAGATCGCGTGGTCCGGCACCGCGAAGGTGAGCTCCGGGTTCCGCACCGCGAGCTTGCGCCGGTGCACCTCGGCGAGCGCCGGCGGCCCCGACAGGTCGTGCAGCAAGTGGCGGTCGACGTGCAGGAGCGCCCAGCCGTCGCCGAGCTCGCGCACCACGTGCGGCTCCCAGATCTTGGCGAAGAGCGTCTGCGCCACTACTTCGGGTCTTCCTGCGCGGCGAAACGGCGGCGCAGCGCGCTCCACTCGTCGGAGCCGAAGCGGCGGAAGGTGTCGGCGACGCTCGCGCCGGGCGCGGCGACCGGAGGTGCGCCGGTCTCGCGGAGCGCGCGCAGCGCGCGGTCGCACGCCGACATCGCAGCGCCGAGCAGGAGCCCGGGCAGGATCGCGACGCGGTAGCCGAGTGACTGCGCCTCCGCGAGGGTCACGGCCGGCGTCTTGCCGCCGGGCACGATGTTCAGAAGACACGGGCCGTTCACGCGCTTCGGCACCGCAGCCAGCTCCTCGCGCGTCTCGACCGCCTCGACGAAGGCCACGTCCGCGCCCGCAGCGAGCGCGGCGTTCGCGCGCGTGATCGCCTCGTCGAAGCCCGCGACCGCGCGCGCATCCGTGCGCGCGATCACCACGAACTCCGCGTCGCGGCGCGCCGCGACCGCTGCGCGGATCTTCGACACGAACTCGGGCGCGGGGATGATCTCCTTCCCGTCGAGGTGCCCGCAGCGCTTGGGCGATTGCTGGTCCTCGATGTGGATCGCCGCCGCTCCGCGCGCCTCGAACTCGCGGACCGTGCGGGTCACGTTCAGCTCGTTGCCGTAGCCGGTGTCGGCATCGGAGATGAGCGGGATCGCGACCGTGCGCGCGATCGTGCCGGCGTTCTCGACCATCTCGCTCATGCCCAGCAGGCCGAAGTCCGGAAAGCCGCGCGCAAGCGAGGTCCCGGCGCCCGTCATGTACACCGCGGGGAAGCCGGCCTGCTCGACCAGCCGCGCCGTGAGGCCGTCGTAGGCGCCGGGGGCGACCACGAGCTCCGAGCCCGCGAGCAGCTGCCGCAGCCGCGCCGCCGGGGTCACGCCGGCCCCTCCGCGGGCTTGGCCCACTCGGGCTCGTAGCCCGGCACCCACTTCTCGAAGCGCGGCAGCTCGTCGGCGATCTCCCACCAGGGCGCCTTCGAGCCGGCGAACTGGTGCAGCGATGGCCGCACGCCAGGATCGTCATCGAGCAGCCCCGCAGGCACGGCCATGATCGTCCCGTTGCGCAGCGCGAGCGGCGCCTTGCTCCCGCAGACGCGGCAGGAGGCGCGGCGGCCGTCGGGCGGGTAATCGTAGAAGCGGACCAGGTCTTCGCCGCGCCGCCAGTGGAAGTGCTGGGGCCGGACGACGGCCAGCGTCCCGAAGGCGGAGCCCGTTTCCTTGCGGCAGGTGGAGCAGTGGCAGTGCCGCAGGAACGCGACCCGCTCGATCTCGAACGCAATTCCGCCGCAGAAGCAGCTGCCCCGGATCATCGGCCCTCCTTGCCTCGTCACAGAGTAGACTAAGGCGGCGAATTGCAGGGGAGCGCGGCGATGGCAGTGCGGGTCCAGACTGTGGGACCGATCAGCTGGAACCTGTTCCGGGCCGTCGGATCGATCCCCGACACCGACGAAGAGGCGCAGATCAACCCCGAGATCTCGCCGGTGCCGAACCTGCACCCACAGCGCACGCAGGCCGGCAAGTTCGTGATGCCGTCGTTCACCTTCACCGTCAACGTGAACCGGCAGAACACCATGATCGTGCGCACCGCGAGCAAGACCGCGGACCTGTTGAAGCACGAGCAGGGGCACTACGACCTCCTGGTGCTGGTCTGCCGCGCGCTCGCGCGCGAGGTCGAGTCACTCGAGGCGGACACGGTGCAGGAGCTGGGACAGCTGGTCGCGACCGCGCAGCAGACGCACGACGACCGCGCACAGGCGCTCGACCAGCTCTACGACAAAGAGACCGACCACAGCCGCAACCGCACCGGGCAGATGCGCTGGGACACCGCGATCGCGGCGGCGCTCGCGAACGGTCAGGCCGCGTCGATCCTGAACCAGACGCTCTAGCGGGCGCATGGAGATCTCCTGGCTCGCGGTCGGCATGGGGCTCTTCGGCGGGCTCGCGCTCTTCCTGTCCGGCCTCGAGCAGCTCTCCGACGCGCTGAAGCAGGCGGCGGGCGCGTCGCTGCGCACCGTGCTCGCGCGGCTGACCACGAACCGCGTCGCCGCCGCGCTGACCGGTGCGGTCGTCACCGGCATCCTGAACTCGTCGTCGGTCACGACCGTGCTGGTGGTGGGCTTCGTGACCGCGGGCGTGATGACCCTGCAGCAGTCGGTCGGCGTGATCATGGGCGCGAACATCGGCAGCACGGTCACCGCGCAGCTGCTCGCCTTCAACCTGGCCGAGTACGCGCTGGCGCCGGTCGCGGTCGGCTTCTTCATGTCGTTCGCGAGCGCGCGCGAGCGCGTGCAGCAGTACGGCAAGATGCTGATGGGCCTGGGTCTCGTGTTCTTCGGCATGGGCGTGATGGGCGAGGCGATGCGCCCGCTGCGCAGCTACCCGCCTTTCGTCGATGCCCTCGCGAGCATGGACCGGCCGCTGCTGGGCATGCTCGCCGGCGCGCTGTTCACGGCGCTGGTGCAGTCCTCGGCGGCGACGATGGGGCTGGCGATCGCGCTCGCGAGCGAGGGGCTGCTGAGCCTGCCCGGCGGTCTGGCGCTGGCGCTCGGCGCGAACATCGGCACCTGCGCGACGGCGCTGCTCGCGGCGATCGGCAAGCCCGTGCCCGCGGTGCGAGCCGCCGTCGTGCACCTCGCGTTCAACGTGATCGGGGCGCTGCTGTGGCTGCCGCTGCTGCCGCTGCTGGCGGCGCTCGCCGTGCGCGTCTCGCCCTCGGAGCCCGGCCTCGAAGGTCTGGCGCGCGCTGCGGCCGAGGTGCCGCGGCAGCTCGCCAACGCAAACACGCTCTTCAACGTGGTGAACACGGTGCTGTTCCTGCCGTTCACGGCGCTGTTCGCGCGGCTGGCCGAGTTTCTGGTGCGTGACCGGCCCGACGCGGCCGGCGCGGCGATCCGGCCCGAGTTCCTCGACGATGCCGCGCTGGTCGCGCCCGATCTCGCGCTCGGGCGCGCGCGCCAGGAGACCGCGCGCGTGGGCGGGCTCGCGCGCGACATGCTGGCCGAGTTCGGAGCCGCGCTGCGCGACCGCGACGAAGAGCACCTCGTGAAGATCGCTCGCCACGCGGTCGAGGCGCGCGAGCTCCAAGGCGCGATCCTCGGCTATCTGGGTCGGCTCCGGCAGGAGGCGCTCAGCCAGGGCGGCGCGCGCGAGGTGCAAGAGCTGATGGAGGCGGTGTTCGGCTTCGACTCACTGGCGCGACTGGTCGCAGACGATCTGGTCGAGCTCGCGCGCCAGGCGCAGGAGCTGCGCAAGCCGTCGCCGGAGACGATGGACCTCTTGCGCGAGCTCTACGGCACGGTGTCGGAGGCGGTGGCGATCGCCGTGCGTGCCCTCGGGGGCCCCGACGCGGGCGCGGCGTCCCAGGTCCTGGCGCTGCGCGAGCCGGTCGAGGCGCAGCGCCGCAGCTTCCTCGCGCGCCAGGCGACACGCCTGCGGCCCGACGATCCCGACTATCTCGCGCTGATGCGCATCCAGGTGGCGACCGTCGACAAGCTGCGGCGCATCTTCGAGCTCGCGCGGCGCGTGGCGGAGCAAGTGCCCGCCCGCGCCGGGTAGAATGGGCCATGCCGCACCTGGTCATCGTCCCGCACACGCACTGGGACCGCGAGTGGTACCGCACCCACGAGCAGTTCCGCGCGCGGCTGGTGGCGCTGCTCGACGGGCTGCTCGACCTGCTCGAGCGCGACCCGGAGTTCCGCTGCTTCAGCCTGGACGGGCAGACGATCGTGCTCGACGATTATCTCGCGGTGCGGCCCGACGCGCGGCCGCGCATCGAGAAGCTGGTGCGCGGGGGGCGGCTCGCGATCGGGCCGTGGACGGTGCTGCCCGACGAGTGGCTGGTCTCGGGCGAGGCGCTGGTGCGCAACTTGCGGCTCGGGCTCGCGCGCGGTGACGCCTTCGGCGGCGCGACGCGGCTCGGCTACGTGCCCGACCAGTTCGGCCACGTCGGGCAGCTGCCGCAGATCTTCGCCGGCTTCGGCTTCGACGCGGCGGTGCTGTGGCGTGGGGTGGGCGCGGACGTGGCCGAGACGCTGTTCCGCTGGCAGGCGCCAGACGGGACGACGCTCGTCAGCGGCTATCTGCCGAACGGCTACTTCAACGGGCAGCTCCTGCCGGGGAGCGGCGAAGCGCTCGCACAGCGGCTCGCGCGCGAGATCGAGCGGCTGGCGCCGTTCGCGAAGATCCCGACGCTGCTGGTCATGAACGGGAGCGACCACCAGGTGCCGGAGCGCGCGCTTCCGCGCGCGCTCCAGGACGCGGTGGGGAAGCTCGACGGAGTCACGGCCGAGATCGGGACGCTGCTCACCTATGTGGAGCGCGCACGACGCGAGGTGCGGGCCGAGCTGCCGCTGCACCGCGGCGAGCTGCGCTCGGGGCTCCGCGCGCCGCTCTTGCCCGGCTGCGCCTCGGCGCGCATTGCGCAGAAGCAGCGCGACTTCGCGAACGACCGCCTGTTGGTGCGCGCGCTCGAGCCGCTGTCGGCCTGGGTGGCGGCGCTCGGCGGGAAGGCCGACCCGGGCACGATCGAGTTCGCCTGGCGCGTCGCCCTGGAGAACCACCCACACGACTCGATCTGCGGCTGCTCGGTCGACGCCGTGCACGCGCAGATGGAGACGCGCTTCGACCGCGTAGCCGAGATCGCCGGCGAGGCGCTGGAGCGGGTGGCGCGCCAGTGGGTCGCCCGAATCGCGCCGGCGCCGGGCGGGGAGCCGGGTGCCGGCGACCCGTTCGCGGTCTGGAACTCGAACGGCGGCGGCGTCGCGCTGGTGGACGCGGAGCTCGAGCTCGACGTGCCGGGCGTGCCCGCCGAGCGCACGGGCGGCCGCGTCTCCGCGCACGTGCGCAACGCTGCCGGCGAGCGCATCCCCACCGACGTCGAGGTCGTCGCCGCGGGCAGCGCCTGGGGCGCGAGCTTCCCGCGCGGGCTCGCGCAGTCGATCCTGCCGGGCATCGGCCGCGAGTTCCTCGGCTACCACGTGAACGAGGTGCAGTCGTCGCGCGAGGGCGAGCGGCTGCGCGTGCGCGCGCGGCTCGGCGCCGCGCCGGGCGCCGACCTCGACGTGGAAGCCACGCGCCAGCGGCTCGCGCGCGCCCTCGCCGAGCCCGGGGTCGAGACGGTCGAGGTCGAGGCGTGGCGGCCGCCGCGGGTGCGGCTGCGCTTCGTCGACCGGCTGCCCGGCCACGGCCTGCGCAGCTACCGCGTGTACGGGGGGCCGGCGCGCGGGCTCGCGAGCACGGTCGCGAGCGGGCGCGACGCCTTCGGCGGAGCCTGGATCGAGAACGAGCACTGGCGCATCGGCGTGGCCCGCGACGGGCGCGTGCGGATCGAGCGGCGCGCGGACGGAGTCGTGATCGAGGACGCGCTGCGGATCGTGTCGGAAGGCGACCGCGGCGACGAGTACAACTTCGACCCGGTGCCGGGCGCGGCGCCGGTCGAGCGTCCCGAGCGCCTGCGCATCCGCGTCGAGCGCGGCAGCGCGGCCGCGGCGCTCGCGGTCGAGGCGACCTACCGGGTGCCCGCGTCGCTCGCACCCGACCGCTCGGCGCGCGCGGCGAAGGCGGTCGCCCTGCCCGTCTCGCTGCGCATCCGGCTCTCGGCCGGGCTCGACCGCATCGACCTCGAATTGGCGGTCGACAACACCGCGCGCGACCAGCGCCTGCGCCTGTTCGCGCGCGCGCCGTTCGCGGCGAAGCGCTTCCGCGTGGAGTCGGCCTTCGAGCTGGTGGAGCGGCCGATCGCACCGGGTCCCGACGCGTTCGGCCCGGAGCGCCCGTCCGAGCTGCCGATCGGCGCCTGCCCGCAGCGGACGTTCGCGGCGATCGACGACGGCGCGCACGCGCTCTCGGTCGCGAACCGAGGCAACGCCGAGGCCGAGGCGGTGCCCGAGCCGGACGGCACCACCTCGCTCGCGGTCACGCTGTTGCGGGCGGTGGGCTTCCTGTCGCGGGGCGACCTCGCGCTGCGCCGGGGCCACGCCGGCCCGCCGTTCGAAACCCCGGCGGCCCAGGTGCCCGGACCGCACCGCGCCGAGCTGGCCATCCGCTTCCACGGCGCCGCCGACGCCGACACCGTGGCGCAGCAACACCGATTTGCGTACCCGCCGCTGGCGATCGCCGGCGCG
>Ga0187779_10002487_pt1 | contig 11271 bp, 7 predicted proteins | sample 1015_Q2_SP10_10__FD_132435 | JGI IMG/M metagenome (GOLD analysis project Ga0187779, IMG submission 132435) | Tropical peat soil microbial communities from peatlands in Department of Meta, Colombia - 1015_Q2_SP10_10_MG | ecosystem: Environmental > Terrestrial > Soil > Wetlands > Peat | place... | reverse complement strand
GTCCCCGCAGATACATGCTCGCCGGGCTGGACCAGCTTCTTCTCCACCCGCCCCGGCGTCACGGCGGAGACCCATCGGATCTGCTCGGGCACCAGGCTGCCCGGTCCGCGGACCTCCCGCACCATCAACCCCTGGCGGACCGTATCCATCCAGAGATTCCCTTCGTCCACGCTGGGCACCGCCGGGCCTAGCCGGGAGAGACCCAGGGTGAGAGCCACGAGCAGGGCCAGTCCGCCCCCTATATAGAGGAAGCGGCGCCGATCCGGTTTCTTCTCTCGCGGTATATCCACCAGCAGTCTCCTCCCGCGCCCCCAGTAGGAAGCTGGGGTTGGGATTGAGGAATCGAGGGCGAATGATCGATTGGACCCGCTTTACGACTGCCAGGTTGGAAGGAAGATCCGTGCCCTCCAAGCTCCGGGACGCTACGCGATAACTCGTTGCCTCTCAATACCTTCAGCCCAGCATCTGGACTGCTCTTCGGCGTTGGCGTCCGGTAGTGGGATTCCGCGTCCCAGAACCGGACAGACCTCGCGGTCGCCCGTCCATGGCGCCTGGGGCGTGTCGCCACCCTGACTTCCGGCGTCCCCTTGCCTGAAGTACCTTGGGCGGCCGTGCCCGGTGTGCTTTCAAGCGTCCCCTAACAAACCGAAAGCAGAATTGCTGCCTTAGCGGCGGCCGTTTGTCTGCTTGCCTCTCGTGAACCAAGGCCCGATATCGCCACACAGGGCTGCTCATGAGGGTCACCGCCGTAGACCATTCGGAATCCAAACCGGAAATGCACGCTATGCGCCGATCAGGCGGCTGGCTGGTCGCATTCCTTCTCGCGAGCTGCACCCACAGTGAGCCCTTCGGGAGTGGCAACATTCCCGCGAACGGGCCTCCGGGTACTGGCTCGCCTCTCCGCCTCACCCTGAACCCAGGCCAGAACCGCGATCCAGCCTGGCTGCGCGATCAATCCGGCATCCAGTACTCGTTCCAGCAAGCGGCGGATCCTGATCTCGATTACTGCCTCGGGGTCCTCCCGCCCGCCGGCGGGACCCGGCTCGCCGAGAAGTGCTACCCCGGAGACCCGAGCGGGCAGAGTACCGATGCCCTGACAAACCCGGCTCCCGGGCCGGGGGGGCGGCTGGCTTGGGTCGAGGCGCATTCCCCAGTGGGGAGCCTGAGCCCGATCACCCGAACGATCAGAACCGGAAGCCTCGCGGTGACCGACAGCGGCCAGGTGGCGATCACGCTGCCGTACGTGGCCTCGAGCGGTCAGTTACATGGCACGGCCATCGATCTGGCCTGGATCGGTAGTGATACGCTGGTCTACGTCGGCGCCGAAGCGCTGATCGGTTCTGTCTGCAACGGATGCAAGAAGGACACGTTGGTCACCGGTCGCGACATCGTGTTGCTCGACCTCAAGGACCCGACCCACACCCCGAACGTCGTGCCCGGCACCACCTCCGCCAGCTCGGTCTGGCCCTCGGCTGACGGGACGGCCATCTACTACACGCTCGGGGGTGACACCAAGGTGTACCGGCGAAGCCTCGCCTTGGGCGCCGTCTCCGTGGTGGCCGACCTGGATACCCTTGGCATCACCCGCGATGTGAGTGTGCAGGATTCGGTGCTGCTGGCGGTGGCGGGCGGCCTGGTGTCTTACAACGTCAACCCGGTCTTTGATCGGCTGCAGGGAGACAGCGGCGGAGTATTGATCCGTCTCGACCTGAGAGCCGGAGGGCCGGTCGCGCTGGGAGACACCTTCCATTACTACCGGAGGCCGCGGCTCTCGCCCGACCGGCGCTTCGTGGTCACCGAGGGGACGGATCGTAAAACCGGACTACAGATTGCTACCCTCTGGTTGATCACGCTCCCATGACGTCTCTCCCAATGATGATTCCGCCTCCTCCCGTAGGCACGGCGTTCGCTAAGCGGCTTTCCTGCTTGCTCCTCCTGACTGCACTCGGGGTGGCTCCACTGCGAGCGCAGTCGACCGGGGCCGTCGCCGGGGTGGTGAGGGAGGCCGGGGGGCAGGGCGTCCCGCTGGGTGGCGCGCGGGTGACGGTGGATGGCAACCGACAGATCGTGACGACCGACGGACGAGGATTGTATCGGATACGGGAGTTGGCCCCTGGCTGGCACAGCGTGACCGCGGCGGCGATCGGACATCGACCCCAGGGACGCGACAGCGTCCTGGTACGGGCTGGCCAGACCACTGCGCTCGACTTCGTTCTTCAGACCGACCCGGTCGGGCTCGAACCGATCGAGGTCATCGCGGAACGCGTGGATTCGGTGCTGGACCCGCTCGCCGTGCAGGATCAGCAGCGATTCACCTCGGAGGACCTCCGCCGACTCCCCGTTTCGAGCGTAGACGAGGCGATCGCGCTCTCGGCTGGGGCGGTCGGTGAGAGCTATCGTGGTGGTCAGCTCGGCCAGCAGGCCTTCATCCTCGATGGACTCGGCCTCAAGAATCAACTCGATGCCTCATCCGGTTCCCTGGGCCTCCGCCTGCCACCGGACATGCTCGCGGAGGCGTCGCTCATCACCAATGGATTCTCCGCGCGGTATGGCCAGGCGATGTCGGCACTGGTCAACCTGTCGACCCGGGATGGCGCCGATCGCTGGGGCGGGCGCGTCGTCTACGAGACCGACCGTCCGCTGGGGAACGGCGCCGATTATGGGCTGGACCGCGCCATCTTCCATGCGGAAGGACCGCTCGTGGCGGGCATCCGCTTCATCGGGGTCGCTGACTTCTCCGGCAAGCTGGACGCCGACCCCGTCAACGCCCCGGCGCCATCCGATCCCCGGGACCCCCGGCACGCCGAGCCCTGGATGCTGCCTCACAACAGCGGCGAACAGGCCGATCTGGCGGCCAAGTTCACCGTCCCCCTTGGATCCCGCCAGACGCTCCGCATCCTTGGATTGCACTCCGCCGAACAGCGGTTGCTCTATGATCCGGCCTACAAGTACGACCAGGCCTTCATGCCGGCCCAGCGCACCAGTGGCAACCTGCTCAACGCCCAGTTGCAGCAGACCTTTCCAGGCCCGAACATCACGGCCGATCTGCATTTCGGCTACTTCACCCGCGACTTCATCCGGGGGACGCCCACCAACCTCCCCGATTACCGCTTCGGCGCCTTCACTGGGGAGAAGATCAACATCCAGGACGAGGATCTCGCGCGCCGGCAGGATACCACGGCCGCCCGGAACCCGCTTCCCGGATTCATCCCGCCTGACCTCAGCGATCGCACGCCCTGGGGTGTGCCTGCCTTCTTCCTGGGGCAGGCCTCACGAGGTGACCTCGCCTGGAACCACTTCCGCGAGGCCCGCACCAAGCTCGACCTGACCTTCCCCGCCGGCTCCGGGGGAGACTTCTATTTCGGCGGCGAGTATTCAGCCCAGCGGGTGCAGACCTTCCAGCGGACCCTCGGGTATCTCCCGGTCGGTGATACGGTACCTGCCGCAAGTGCTGCCAACTTCACTCCATCGGCCGGCGCCATCTACGCCGAAGCCCAGGGACGTGCCCGGGATCTGGCGCTCACCGTCGGGCTTCGCTACGACCAGTTCAGCGGCCGCAACGATCTCCCGGGGCAGGCGGCGAAGACCCAGCGGGCACTCTCCCCGCGGATCGCGGTGAGCACCGTGCTCAAGGGAGCGACCTTCGTCGCCAGCTATGGCAAGTTCCGCCAGGCACCCGACTACCAGTACCTGGTGGACGCGGCGTTCGACGACACCACTCGCACCGGCCGATTCCGCCAAGGCAACCCCGACCTGGGCTACGAGGAATCCACCCAATACGAGTTCAGCCTCCGGGTCCGCCCGACCCCCGAAACCAGCATCCGGGCGAACCTGTACATCCGGCGCCTGGATGGGCTGATTGCGTCAGTGCCGCTTGGGGCCAATCCCGATTCCAGCATCTTCGGAAATGTCGACGCCGGCTCGGTGAAGGGCGTGGAGCTGATTCTGGAGCGGGAGTTCACCAGGGGATGGGCAGCACGGGTCAGCTACACCTTGCAGCAGGCGACCGCGAATTCATCCAATGCGTTCGTCATTCAGGGTGTAGCCCACATCGACCCCGTCACCGGCGACACGATCCGCCCGGCGAAGGTCGAGTTCCCGCTCGATTTCGACCAGCGACACACCCTCACTGCGATCGTCACCGGAACCGCACCGACGGCCTGGGGTCCGTCCCTGTTCGGCGTGCGGCCCCTGGCCGGACTGGAGGGGACCGCGATTCTCAAGGTCGCGTCCGGGCTGCCCTATTCGCGGATGACGACGTTCGGCGACACGATCATCGGATTGCCGAACGACAACCGACTTCCGTGGACGTCGTCATTGGATGTACTGCTCCGCCGGCCCATCAAGCTCGGTGGATTCGGCGGCAGTCTCTATTGTGACATTCGGAATCTGCTCAACCGGCGGAATATCGTGTCGGTCCGGCGCGATACCGGTATGCCCGGCGTCGACTCGACCACCCTGCAGAACCTGGCCCTCGCCGCCTACAACGCCAACCCCGGCCCAATCCCATACGAATCGCCGCGCTACCGATCGTGGGCGGACCTGGATCACAATGGGTTCATCGAGGGACAGGCCGAACTGATGCCGCTGTACCTCGCGGCGGCCCGAGACGCGAGCCAGCCACTGTTCGACTATGGCGCGCCGAGGCAGTTCCGTCTGGGCGTGGAATTCAGCTTCTGATCAGAACCAGTCGCAGTCCCAACGAGTGGCTGGCTCGTAGGTGCAGTGAATCGGGAACGGGTTGGTGTAGTTGAAGGTGAGCCGGTAGTTCGCGCCCAGACGCTGATAGTCGAAGGGGCTGCCATTGGAGAGCAGCGGAAGCTTGGAGAGATACTCGGGGACCAGCGCCTCGAGGTCCTCAGGATAGGCGCCGTGGTCACCCCGATAGCTCTCGAGACCCCGCAGGACGACGGTGGCCTGCCGCTTACCCGCGTCAGCGCTGGGTCCCTTGCCGGGAGGCAGCGGCTTGTGGTAGTACCAGGTGGCTCCGAGTGTGACAGCGAGCACGAACAGGAATCTCACCGCATCCCCCAGGCATTTTTGCGGGTCGGCTCGTCAGAAGTGCAAGTCGGGTGCCGGGCTTGCCAATCCCCGGTGGGTAGCGGCCAACGAGTAGGCGTTTCCCCTCTATCCTGATTGGCCCGAATCATTTAGGCACGGCCGGCTACTGGCGGGCCCGAGGCGAGTCGGCCCAGCCGGACGGCATCGGGCCTCTTGTTTTGCCGCCGGGCTACAGTCCTTCTCCACACCGCCCAGCCAGGGGCTCGGCCGGCAGGACTTGGGGCACCTGACGACTTTCGTATAGCCCCCGGCGAGACTCGAACGGCGCGGTGCCATCCTTGCCGGGGCCTCTGCGCCCGAATACTCTCACCTCGTCTCGACCCTCCGGTATCCGTGACCGATCTCCTCGCCGCGCGCTCTCAGATGGCCCTCTCCCTGGGCTTCCATATCCTTTTCGCCGTGGTGGGCATCGGCATGCCGCTCCTTATGGTGGTGGCCGAGCGTCGCTGGCTGACGGGTCGGAATCCCATCGACCTCGAACTCGCGAAACGCTGGGCCAGGGGAACCGCCATCCTCTTCGCCGTTGGGGCCGTTTCCGGGACGGTGCTCAGCTTCGAATTGGGGTTGCTCTGGCCGAGATTCATGCAGTTCGCCGGTCCGATCATCGGCATGCCCTTCTCCCTCGAGGGATTCGCCTTCTTTACCGAGGCGATCTTCCTGGGCGTCTACCTCTATGGATGGGACCGCATTTCGCCGCGGGCGCATCTCCTCGCCGGATTGCTGGTGGTCCTCTCCGGGATGCTGTCGGGAATCTTTGTAGTGATCGCCAACGCCTGGATGAACACGCCGACCGGCTTCACGATCACAGCTGGCGAGGTCGCCGGGGTGGACCCGGTGGCCGCGATGCTCAACCCCGCCGCGCTGCAGCAGACGCTGCACATGACGCTTGCGGCCTATGCCGCGACCGGATTCGCCGTCGCTGGGATCCATGCCTTTCTGCTGCTGCGCGATCCTCTCAACGCCTTCCATCGGCGCGCCTTGACGATCGGCTTGCTGGTGGGAGCCCCTGCCGCGATCCTGCAGCCGATCTCGGGAGACCTCAGCGCCCGGAACGTGGCGCAGTATCAGCCCGCCAAGCTCGCCGCCATGGAAGCGCTGTTTGAGACTCGAACCGGAGCGCCGCTCCTGATAGGTGGATGGCCTGATGTGGAGCGTAGAACCGTCCGGTTCGGGCTCGAGGTTCCCGCCGGCCTTTCCCTTCTGGCCCACCACGACCCCACCGCGGAGGTGACAGGGCTCGACCGGATCCCGCCTGGGGACTGGCCCAGCATCTCGATTGTGCATCTGGCGTTCCAGGCGATGGTGGGCCTCGGGAGCGTGATGGCCCTGGTAGCCCTCTGGAGCATCTGGGTGGTCTACCGCCAGGGCGAGGTCAGCGGGCACCGACGCCTGTTGTGGGCGATCGCGCTCTCGGGGCCGTTCGGCTTCACCGCGATCGAGGCGGGGTGGACCGTCACGGAGGTCGGGCGGCAGCCGTGGATCGTGCATGGTGTCCTCCGGACCAGCGACGCCGTTACTCCCATGCCCGGCCTGGTCTACACTTTCCTCGGTTTCACCCTGCTATATCTCTTTCTGGGCGCCGTCGTGGCCTGGCTGCTCTACTCGCAGATCATCCGCAGCCCACGGCAGCAGGATTGGCACCGCGTATACTCGCCGCATCCCGCGACCAACCCATGATCCCTACGATCGGCGCCCCGGAGCTCCTCGCCGGAGCAATACTCGTCTCGCTCACAGCGTACCTGCTGCTCGCGGGCGCCGATTTCGGCGGCGGAGTATGGGATCTTGTCGCCCGGGGCGAGCGGCAGCAGGACCAACGGGCCCTGATCTCCCATGCCATCGGCCCGGTCTGGGAAGCGAACCACGTCTGGCTCATCCTGGTCGTGGTGCTGCTGTTCACCTGCTTCCCAACAGCGTTCAGCCAGTTGATGATCGCTCTGCATATCCCCTTGACGCTGGTGCTCCTCGGCATCGTCCTCCGCGGCTCGGCCTTCGCTTTCCGTAGCTACGGAGGCGATGACGAGCCGGCCCAGCGCCGCTGGGGGCGCCTGTTCGCCAGCGCGAGCCTGGTCACTCCGCTCCTCCTGGGTACCGGCTTCGGCGCGGTGGCCGCGGGACGGGTACAGCCACCGAGCGGGGCCGGCTTCATCGCGGACTACATTCGTCCCTGGCTTACTCCGTTCACGCTGAGTGTGGGTGTCCTCACCCTGGTCCTGTGCGCGTTCCTCGCCGCGGTATATCTCACCCTGGAGACGAGCGACCGGGATCTGCAGGAGGATTTCCGGATCCGCGCTCTGGTGACCGGGTTTGTCGCCTTCTTCGCCGCCATGACCACACTGGCCCTGGCCTGGGAAGAAGCTCCGCTGGTGTGGCACGGCCTCGTCGCATCGCCACGCGCGATCCCCGTTCACCTGGCAACTGGCGCCTGCGCGGTGATCGCCCTTCAGGCGCTATGGCGGCGAAGCTTTCGCCTGGCTCGGGTCGCCGCCGCAGCCCAGGTAGGCCTGATCCTCTGGGGCTGGGCGCTTGCGCAGTTCCCGCTGCTCCTGCCCCCGTCGCTCTCCATTCGGGATGCGGCCGCGCCGGTCCTCACCCTGCGCCTCACACTCGGTGCGCTGGCCCTCGGCGCGCTGGTCCTCCTTCCTTCGCTCAAGTATCTCTTCAGCGTCTTCAAGTCGAGCGCACACCGATGACCGTCCGCAATGTCTCCGACACGGCGCGCTGGGTGGCCTGGTACCGCGCGGAGGAAAGCGATCGCCGCGATGCGCTCTTCCGCGACCCCTTCGCCCGCCAGCTGGCAGGGGAGCGCGGGGCGGAGATCGTTCGGACGCTCCCGGGTGCCCGCCGACTCGGCTGGGTGATGACCGTACGGACCTGTGTATTCGACGAGCTGGTCCTGCGCTCAGTCGCCACCGAAGGAGTGGACACAGTCGTCAACCTGGCGTGCGGGTTCGATACCCGCCCCTACCGGCTGGCACTGCCCGCGACGCTACGGTGGTTCGAGGTGGACCTGCCGCCAATGATCGAGGAGAAGGAGGTCGCGCTGGCCGGCGAGCGCCCAGTCTGTCAGCTCGAGTCGGTGCCGCTCGATCTGGCGGATACGGCCGGACGGGCGGCCCTGTTCCGCCGCATCGGGTCTCAGGGGAAGCGGGCCCTGATCCTCACGGAGGGTCTTCTCGCCTATCTGGAGCCGCAAGTGGTGCTCGAGCTGGCCCGAGCCCTCCACGCCGAGCCCACGTTCGCCATCTGGGTCCTGGACGTCGTGTCGCCCTTCATTCTCGAGCATCAGATGCGCAGGACCAACGTGCAGCTCGCCGCGGCAGACGTGCGTCTTCGGTTCGCGCCAGCGGAGGGAGAGGAGTTCTTCCGCCCCGCGGGCTGGATTCCCGCCGAGTTCCGTCGGACCGCCGAGGAGGCCGCGCGCCTCCACCGAGAGATGCCGATGGCCTGGCTCTGGCATCTGATCTGGCGGCTCTCGACCGCGCGCTGGCGGGCAGAGATGGCCCGGCGGTACCGCGCCGGAGTCGCGATGCTTCGCCGGGAATGAGAAGGGGCGCCGGCCAAGGCGCCCCTCCTCGTCCCGCACCCCTGCACTCTCGCGGCGGATCGCCGCGCCCGTCGTTCAATCCCGCTCCAGCATTCTCCGAATCGGCCGCACCAACGCGAACATGATCAGACTGGAGATCAGGGCAAAGGCGGTCACGGCGCCGAAGAGCTGGGTGAGGGAGAACGACTCGTAGAGCCCCGCGACTCGCCCCGCGATCAGGTTGCCCACCGAGGTCGCCAGGAACCAGACTCCCATCATCATCCCCTTCACCCGGTCCGGCGCGAGCCGGGTCATGGAGGAAAGGCCCACCGGGCTCAGGCAGAGTTCGCCAATGGTGTGCAGCAGGTAGGTCACTACCAGCCACATCGGGCTCACCAGATGGCCCCCTCCCGTTGCCTGGGCAGCCCCCATCATGACCAGGAAGCCCAGCCCGACAAACAAAAGCCCGACCGCGAACTTGGCCGGACTGGAAGGATCGCGGCGCCCGAGGGCCACCCAGATCCAGGCGAAGACCGGAGCCAGCGCGATGATCATGAGGGCGTTCACCGCCTGGAACCAGCTGGCAGGGAAGGCCCAGCCGAACAGCGAATTGGCGGTGTTGCGCTGCGCGAAGAGATTGAGCGTGGAGGCGGCCTGCTCGAAGGCGGCCCAGAACACCGCGGCACCGAGGAACAGCACCACGATCACGATCAAACGCTTGCGTTCGTCCCTGGTCCACTCCCCCATGGCGAAGAGCGAGACGAAGAAGACGATGACGATGAGGGCGTAGAGCCAGCTGAAGGAATTGGTGACCGTCTCCACGCTGATGGTCCCGGTTTGCACCAGGGTCGCGACCAGGGCCACGACCGCGGCCAGGGCACCGAGCCCGATCCAGAACTGACGCCGGGCCTTGGCTCCGTCGGGGCTGTCCGGGGCCACACTGGGGCGCACCCCGGCGTCGCCCAGATGCTTCCATCCCAACACATACTGAATCAACCCGCAGAGCATGCCCAGGGCGCCGACCCCGAACCCCCAGTTCCAGGACGTCTCCGGACGGATTCCCCAGTTCTGCAGCACGGTCTTGAACTGCTCGCTCTGCGCCAGCCCGCCGACGATGAGCGGCGAGATGAAGGCGCCGAGGTTGATGCCCATATAGAAGATCGAGAAGCCGGCGTCGCGGCGATGATCATCCTTCCCGTACAACTCGCCGACGATGACACTGACGTTCGGCTTGAGGAGGCCTGTACCGAAGATGATGAAGGCCAGCCCCGGGTAGAACAACGGGGCCCCAGGCACGGCCAGGCAGAGCTGACCGCACATGATCAGGATCCCACCCACCAGGACCGACTTTCGGAGTCCGAGAATCTTGTCCGCGACCCAGCCGCCCGGCAGTGAGAGCATGTAGACCAGGGCGACGTAGGTGCCGTAGATCGCCCCGGCGCGCGCCACATCGAACCCCAGGCCGCCGGTGGCCGCCGACGCGGTCATGAAGAGGATGAGGATGGCGCGCATGCCGTAGTAGGCAAACCGCTCCCACATCTCCGTGAAGAACAGCGTCGACAGCCCGCGTGGATGACCGAAGAACGCGGTGTCGCTCGGATTCGAGGTCGCCAAGGGAAAGGCTCCGGTTGAGGAGTAGAAGTGGGCCGGGATCGGTCGGTGCGGCCAGAGACCGCCTACCGCCTACGGTTCACTGCTCATCGATTGTGCTTTTTCAGAATATCGTTGAGGACGACACGGTCGATTTGCCCGTCCATGCGCACCCGGACGTCGTAGTTCTCCCAATACATGAAGTCGCGCAGGGCCGCGAGAAAGACGTCATTAGCCTTGCCCTGCGGCGCCTTGAGCCATTTCTCCGGCTGCCCTGCCGGCTCGCGGAGCAGGATCGGCTCGAGCTGCCGGACGATCTCCGGAGTGATGGGGATGAGGTCCTGGGGTTCGCTCGGGAAGAAATGCAGCCTGTGCAACGCAAGCAGTCGTTCCAGCTCGGCGATCGGGTTTGGAGCGTCGTAGACCCGGATATCGATGAACCGGTCGTTCGCGCCGAGATAGCCGCCATTCTTCCGGACCACGAGCAGGGCGGCCGACTGCATTCCCCGCCGGTCTCCTCCGCCGGCCTGCCCCGCCTTGAGTGCCGCCATCAACCGGTCCGCAAGACTGCCGTGGGTGGCCTCGAAGGTCCGGGCAAGGTTCAGCACGGTCTGATCCGACACCATGATATTGGCCTGCGCCGCGAACCCCCGTCCGACGATGACCTGCCCCTTGCCGCCCACGACCTCACAGGCCCCGGCCGACGTCTCGATCTTCACTGCGTCCGTCCCGGCCTGCGGCGCGCCGCAACCGACTCGTCCCCCGGCCCAATCGAAGGTCCGGGTTCCCGTGAAGCTCGCGGCGTTCCCGTGTGCATCGACGACACCGACCTGACGATCCTGAAGCATGGTATCCGTACGCATGACGATCCGCAGCGCCTCCTCCGCGGTGGCGCCCTGCGCAATCAGCGAAAGGCCGCGCTCACCGTACGCGGTATTCCCGAGGCTCTGCGTCGCCACCGCGCCCACTCCGCTGACGGCCCACGGTACGATGCCGCCGACGTTGGGAAATTTCGACTGGACTGCAACGCCGAGATCCCCCGTGACGGAGTCGTAGGCAACGATGCTGTAGGTATGGGCGAGTTTCTGAAAATGGGG
>Ga0187779_10002486_pt1 | contig 11271 bp, 11 predicted proteins | sample 1015_Q2_SP10_10__FD_132435 | JGI IMG/M metagenome (GOLD analysis project Ga0187779, IMG submission 132435) | Tropical peat soil microbial communities from peatlands in Department of Meta, Colombia - 1015_Q2_SP10_10_MG | ecosystem: Environmental > Terrestrial > Soil > Wetlands > Peat | place... | reverse complement strand
CGGCGAAACCCCTGTGCGGCGAGTCCGCAGGCGAACGCACGCACTTCCGCAGCCACCTGCGCCCAGGACCAGGTCTGCCAGATGCCGAGATCCTTCTCGCGCGTCGCGGGCGCGGCAGGGCGAGCCTTGGCGTGCTCCAGCAGCAGCCGCGGAAATGTCATCCCGGCCGGATCAGGAAGCGACATCCTCCAGGTTTCCTCTTGTCGTTGTAGGCGCCGCCATCCCGCCGATGTTCGACCCGGCTTGGGATCTCCCTCTGAGTGATCGCGCCAGGCCCAATGATACCCGCGGTCAGTAGGCGCGCAACCCGGCTGTCTGATCCCGCTCATCCGGGCGTCGCAGCAGCGCGAGAGCGAGCAGCGCCGAAGCGACCATCAGGAAGAGGCTCACCGCGTTGAGCACTGGACTCGCGCCCTCGCGCATCCGCCCGTACATCATGATGGTAAGCGGTGGATCCGATCCGACGAGCATCAAGGTCGTATTGAAGTTCTCGAATGACATCAGGAACGCTATCGCGGCCGCTCCGATAAGTGCCGGCTTGAGGTAGGGCAGCGTGATGGTTTGCAACGCCGCTGGTCGAGTTGCGCCCAGGTTCAACGCCGCTTCTTCGAGCGTGGTGTCGAAGCGCTTCAGTCGAGCCGCGATCATGAGCGTGGCGATCGAGACGATGTACGAGAACTGGCCCGCCGCGACGAGTGGCAGTCCCGGACGCAGGAACTCGAGCTCCAGACCGAAAACATCATCCGCGAACTGAGCCAGACGGCTCGCGAACGCGAGGATCGAGATGCCGAGAATCACGCCGGGGATCACCAGCGGGGTCAACATCGCGAGCGCGAGCACAGACTTGCCGCGAAAACGCCCCCGCTCGAGCAGAAACGCGTTCGCTACGCCGAAAGCTACGGACAGCACGGTAACCCAGCATGCCACGACCGCGCTGGTCCAGAGACTCTTGAGCAACGGCGGATCGGCGAACAGACCGATGCGCCCAGCGCCTCCCACTAACCAGTCGAGCGTGAACCCCCGCCAGGGGGGTGCGGGGTAGTTCGCATCATTGAACGCGAAAGCAGCAACGACGACGAGCGGCAGAAAGAGAAATACGAAGAAGCATGCCACGTAGGCTGCGAACCCTGCGCGAGACAAGATCGATCGCGGCAGCGAATAGATCATGCTCGCCGCATCACGTCGCCAAACCGCTGACCGGTTAGCGCAAGGCCCAGCCATACGATCGCCGTGGAAAGGAGCAGCAGCAGGAAGCCGAACGCCGCGCCCTGCTCCCAGTTGAAGCGAGTGATGAATTGGGCGTAGATCTGTTCGGTGAACCAGAGCGAGTTCTTCCCACCGAGCAGCGTCGGCGTCAGGTAGTTGCCGAGCGTGAGCATGAACACGACGATCGAGCCCGCGGCGATCCCGGGCGCGGCGTGGGGAATGACGATCTGGCGCAGGATCGACCAGGCGTCGCCGCCCAAATCGTACGCCGCCTCGATCAAGGCGTCGTCGAGGCTCTCCAGGGCGTTGGCCAGTGGAACGACCATGAACAGGAGTGACGTGTACACCAGACCCACCAGGATGGTCGCGTCGTGGTAGAGCATCTCGACCGGCTGCGCCGTGATCCCGAGGCCGACCAGCAGATGGGGCAGAACGCCCGACTCGCGCAGCAGGATCATCCAGCCGAGCGTGCGCACTGTCTCGCTGACCCAGAACGGGATGAGGCACAGCACGAGCAGCACCGACTTGGTCCGCCCCCGCGCGATCTTGACGATGTACCACGCCGTCGGAAAGGCGATCAGCAGGGTGCACGCCGTGGCGACGATCGACATGACGGCGGTGCGGACGAACGTGTGCCAGTAGAGCGGCTCGTCGATGAAGGTACGGTAGTTGTCGAAACTGAACTCGTAGGTTCGCGGTGCCACGCGCGAGCGCAGCGACAACACCGCCAGATCCACGTGCGGCAGCACGATCAGCCCGACGAGCCAAACCAGCGCCGGCGCGAACAGGAGGCCGAGCGCCAGGCGGGTCCGTGGCGCGGCGAGGTCGATCGTAGCGGTCGCGGTCATGCGCGGGCGAGCTTGAAGCACACGGCGCGTTGGGCATCGAATCCGAAAGCCACCGATTCGCCGGCGCGCAAGTTGGCGAACCGTCCGGTTTGCGGAAGCGCAACGCGAAACTCGGCATCGGTGTGTTCCTCGCGCAGAAGCACGGCGGAGTTCGCGCCGTCGAACAACACACTCTCGACTCGCCCCGCGAAGCTCTGCAAGGGCGCGACGAGCTCGGCCGCTGCCCGAGCCAGGCTCACGACCTCGGGTCGAACGAAGGCCTCCACCGCATCGCCGGCGGCGATCGCTCCGGACGGCCGCGCGCGAACGCGCAAGCCTTGCGCACTGTCTAGGTCGACGACTTCGCCGTCGACACGGGCCGCGGTCCCGGCTAGCCGGTTATTGCTGCCGACAAAACCAGCCACGAAAGGCGTTTGCGGCTGATAGTAGAGCTCCTGGGGCGTGCCGACCTGCTCGAAGCGTCCGGCGTTCATCACTGCAACGTGATCGGACAGCACCAGTGCCTCCGACTGGTCATGGGTGATGTATACGAACGTCGTGCCGAAATCCGCCTGAAGCTGCTTTAGCTCAATCTTCATGTGCTCGCGAAGCTTCAGATCGAGCGCGCCAAGCGGCTCGTCGAGGAGCAGCAAAGTGGGCTCGAGCACGAGGCTGCGCGCGATCGCGACGCGCTGCTTCTGTCCGCCGGAGAGCTGGTCGATACGCTTCGCTTCCGCCCCCGGCAGGCCTACTCGCTTGAGCATCGTGGCGACGCGCTCGCGGATGAGCGATGGCGCCGCACCGCGGCGGGCTAGCCCGTAGCCGACGTTCTCGCCCACCGAGATCATCGGAAACAGCGCGAGGTGCTGGAAGACCATGTTGACCGGGCGGCGGTTGGGCAGCATGCCGCGCATCGACTGTCCGCCGATGCGCACCTCGCCGGCGTCCGGCTCGAGAAATCCGGCGATCAGCCGGAGCAACGTGGTCTTGCCACAGCCCGAAGGCCCGAGAATCGAGAAGAAGTTGCCGCGACGCACCGCGAGCGACAGATCATCGACCGCGCGGTGCGTGCCGTAGCTCTTGGTTACGCGATCGACCTCGAGGTCGAACTCCGGCGCTGCCATCGGACGAATCGCCCTCTCGCGTCGGTCAGAAAGCGAGAGGGCGCCTGCCTCAGCGGCGCTTCAGTTGGCCGCCTTGACGCGGTCCAGAACCTTGCCCTCGATATCCTCGATCCCGGCCGGCACCGCGGGATACCATTTGATGTTCTTCAGCGCAGCTTCGGGGAAGCTCTTCGCAAACTGCGCTTTGAGCTTCGGATCCATCAGTTGGTCTGCGCCCTTCGCCGCGGTGAAGTTACCCGCCGAAGTGGCGACCTTCGCGGCGATCTCCGGGCGCATGTTGAAGTTGATCCAGGCGTACGCTGCAGCGTCATTGCGCCCCTTCGCTGGCAGCGCAAAGGTGTCGATCCAGCCGAGCGCGCCCGATTTTGGCGCGATGTACTGGATGTCTGCGTTTTCGCCGTTGAGCTTCCAGCCGCCGGTATCCCACATCATCGCGGCGACGACTTCGCCGTTGCGCACGCCGTTGAGCAGCTGGTCCTTGTTGTCCCAGAAGAATTTCAGGTTCGCTTTGCACGCCGCGAGCTTCTTGCCCACCTCGTCCATTAGCGCACTGTAGGCTTTCGGATCGTTGTAGAGCGCGAACGGGTCCTTGCCGCTCGAGAACGCCAGCGCGATCAGCGTGGGACGCTTCAGGCGCACGCTGGTCTTGCCCTTGTAGTCGGCGGAGCACAGATCGGGATAGTCGGCGACTTTGCCGGCGACCTTGGTGTTCACCACAAGCCCGTCGGTTCCCCAGATGTGCGGCAATCCATACACCTTTCCGTCGAGCGTTGTGTTCTTCTTCGTTGCGTCGATCATCGATGGAATGAACTGGTCTGTTTTGATCTTGCTCAGGTCCATCGGCTTGTAGATACCGAACTCCTGCTGCGGGCCGACGATGCGGTCCTGCGACGGCTGCGCGAGGTCGAACCCGGCGCCGCCTGTCGCACGAAGCTTGGAGATCATCTCCTCGTTGTTCGACAGAGTGATCTCTACGTCGATGCCGGTCTCCTTCTTGAACTGAGCGACGACGTCCGCCGGCACATAGTCAGCCCACGTGATGATCCGCAGCTTGTTGTCTTGAGCGAGCGCGGTGGTGGTGGTCAAGCCCAGCGCGGCCAACCCCGCGACGAACGCAGTCCGCAGGATGTATGAAGGTTTCATAGAGCTCTCTCCTCAAAGTGACGCGGCGACACCCGCGAGCGCAGCAAAGCCGCGCGAAAAGCTTACCGCAAAGCCATGACCGATGTTGAGCTACTGCGCTTTAATCCCCGCCGCCTTGATGACCTTCGCCGACTCGTCGATCTCGGTCTGCACGAACTTCGTGAACTCTTGCGGCGTCATAGGCATGGGCTCCGCGCCGAGCGCGGTGAAGCGCTCCTTTACGTCCGAAGACTGCGACGCGGCGCGCACGTCGCGAGCGATTTTGTCGATCACCTCAGGCGGCGTGCCTGCCGGCGCGAACAGGCCGACCCACAGGGAGTAGTCAAATCCCGGCACACCCGACTCGGCGACCGTCGGCACGTTGGGCAGCGCGCTCGAGCGCTTGGCGGTGCTCACGGCGAGCGGGACGAGCTTGCCCTCGCGCACGAAGGGGAGCGCGGCCGAGATCGGCGCGAAGTAGTAAGTCACGCGTCCGGCGATGGTGTCTGTGAGTGCTTCGGGTGAGCCCTTGTAGGGAACGTGGACGACGTCGATGCCCGCGGCGAGCTTGAATTTCTCGCCGTTGATGTGCGTCCCGCTCCCGGTGCCGGCGGACGCGAAGTTGAGTTGTCCGGGCTTCTGCTTGGCAAGACCGATCAGCTCTCCGAGTGTCTTCACCCCGAGGGAGGGAGCCACCACGAGGACATTCGGCTGGCCGCCTAGGGCCGCGATGTCGGCGAAGTCCTTAGTCGTGTCGAACGACAGGTTCGGATAGATGGACGGGTTGTAGGCCTGGGCCGCGGAATTCACCAGCAGCGTATAGCCGTCGCCGGGGGTCCTGGCCACGACCGCCTCGCCGATCGTACCGCCCGCTCCAGGGCGATTCTCCACGACGACCGGCTGGCCCCACATCTCGGAGAGCTTCTGCCCGTAAGTACGCGCGAGAATGTCTGTGGCGCTACCGGCGGTGAACGATACGATCACATGAACAGGCTTGTTGGGATAGCCCTGCGCGAGCGCCGGACCAACCCACGCGCACGCGAGCATGAGCGCAACGGCGTATCTTCCGCATCTCATAGTTGTCTCCATGGGAACTGTCTAGCTCAAGCCGTCACTGACGGCCACGTTCTCGGGCGAGAGCTTTAGGCCGGAGGCTTCCGCCTGCAGGAGCAGCAGCTGCGCGAAATCCTGTTCGCTCATACCGCGGCCGATGAGCGTCTGCAAGATGTCGCGCGTCGTGGACGCAAGCGGCATCGGCACCTCGAAGTGTCTGCCCGCATCAAGGCCGAGATCGAGATCCTTGCGCAGCAGATGCGGAGTGAAGGTCACCTTGAAGTCGAGGTTCACGAACGCCGGCGTCTTGTAGCGTGAGAAGGTCGAGCCCATCACGCTCTGGTTGATGAAGTCGAGGAAGGCGTGCCGCGGGACGCCCGCCTTCTGCGCGAGTACGGTGATCTCCGCCAGGGATTGCGTGACCACGCCGAGGAAGACGTTGTGGCAGATCTTGACGATGCGCGCGAGCTCACCCTCGCCCACGTAGCTCGCGGCGGGCGCGATCAGCTTCAGGAAGGGCAGTGCAGCCTCGAAAGCGCTCCGCGGTCCGGAGCACACGAAGGATAGGCGGCCGGCCTTCGCCACCTTGGCATTGCCCGACACCGGCGCCGCGAGGCATTCGATCTTGCGTTTGGCGAGAATCGCGCGCAGCTCGGCCGAACCCTCGAGCGAGATCGAGGAGCACTCGACGAAAAGCCGTGGTGCCTTGCCGCCGGAGAGCAGCCCTGTTGGACCAACGACGACTTCCTTCACGTCCTCCCAGGTGGACACCATGCAGAACACGATATCGCACGCCGCGAGCTCGGCAAGACTCTGTGCGATCTTCGCTCCATGGGCTGCGAGCGGCTCGGCTTTCGCGCGGGTGCGGTTCCAGACGGTGAGGTCGACGCCCGCCTTGGCGAGGCGCTCGGCCATCGCATAACCCATGCGGCCGGCCCCGATCCAGCCGACGCGCGTGGCCGCCGATCGCGCGGCTTTCGCCATTACGCCCCCACCCCGAACGGCAGGTCGACAACCATGCGCCAACTCCCGTCGGCCTGACGCCGCGCGACCACGACCTCCTGCCCGCTCATCTGCGCGCGCTTGCCGTCGGGACCGGTAACTTCGAGATCCCACTTGCCGCTCACGACGGCGATGTCGCCCGACTGCGCCGCCACCTTCGGGGCGAGCGAGATCTTCGGCTTGCCGGCGAGGAATCCGGTCAGCGCGCTGCGGATCGCGGCGTGTCCCGTGACGAGGCTGCCGGGCATCGGCATGAGCGTCGCCTGCGGCTCGTAGAGCGAAACCAGGTCGTCGAGCCGGCCGGCGTTGAGCGCCTGCTCGAACAGGCGGTCGAGGTCCTCTGGTTTTTGTGCTGGCATGGGCACTCCTTGTCGACGAAGTCTGCGTTACGCCGCGCGGTCGCGCGGCCCCAGAAAGAACCACAGGATCAAGCCGAGCAGTGGCAGCAGCACTACGGCGAGTATCCAGATGAGCTTCTTCTCGTTCGATACCGAGCTCTGGAAGATGTTGATGATGGCCCAAATGTCCCCGGCGAGCACGAGGATGCCCAGAATCCCGCCGTATCCGAAGTTCATCATCTTGGTCCCTTTCCTTCCGCTGGAGTTGGCTGTCGTTGGCGCCAACGAAGCGCGCCCGACGCTCAATACGGATTCGCGATCGGCAGCTCCTGCGCCGGGAAGAGCGAGATCACCCTCGGCCCGGTCGGCGTGAGGATCACCTCCTCCTCGATCCGCGCGGCGGAGATCCCGTCCTTCGCCGGGCAATAGGTCTCGACGGCGAACACCATCCCGGCCTTGAGCTCGATCGGGTCCGCCAGCGAATTGAGCCGCGAGACGAGCGGGCGTTCGTGCAGGCCCAGGCCGAGGCCGTGGCAGAAGTTGAGCCCGAACGCTTCCATCTCGCTCGCAAAGCCGATCTCCTGCGCCTTCGGGAACGCGCGCGCGATCTTGTCGGTCGTCACGCCGGGCTTCAGGAGATCGATCGCCTTGTCCATCCACTCCCGCGCATAGCGGTACGCCGTCTGCTGCGCCGGCGTAGCCATGCCGACGTTGAAGGTTCTGTAGTAGCAGGTGCGGTAGCCCATGAACGACTGGATGATGTCGAAGAATGCCTGGTCGCCAGGGCGGATGAGCCGGTCGGTGAAATTGTGCGGGTGCGGGCTGCAGCGCTCGCCGGAGATCGAGTTGATCGCCTCGACGCAGTCGGAGCCCATCTCGTAGAGACGCGCGGTGGCGAGCGCGACGATCTCGCTCTCCTTCACGCCGGGCTTGAGCGCCTCGGCGATGTCCTGGTAGACGCCGTCGACCATCGCCGCCGCCATGTTGAGCAGCGTCAGCTCGTCGATGTTCTTTACCTCGCGCGCCTCGAGCAGGATCTGCTGTCCGTCGCGCACCTCGATGCCCAGCTTCTGGAGCTCGAAGAGCATCGGCGGCTCGACGACGTCGAGGCCGAGCGGCATCGCGCCTACGCCCTCGGCATCGAGCAGCGCCCTGATCTCGCGCGCCGCATCACGGAAGAGCGCACCGTCGCCTCCGACGGCCCCGCGCAGCCCGAGCAGCCCGGCTCGACAGTGGTCGTGGTGAAGCCACGGCGCGTGCAGGCGGTGGTGCTTCGCGGCCGAACCGAAATCCCAGATGTAGGGATCGCCGGTGCCAGTGAGCAGCGCATAGCGCGTGAGCTTGTCGCGCGCCCATTCGCCGATTACCGTGCTCGTGATGTAGCGGATGTTGTGCTGATCGAAGCAGAGCAGTGCTCCGAGCCCGGAGTTGGCGAGCGCTGCCCGCGTGCGCGCGAGCCGGTAGTCGTGCAGCCGGCGGAAGTTCACGCGCTCCTCGAAGTCGACCTGCGTGTGCCCGGGCGCCTGGAGCGGTCGGTCCCACCGGTGCTTCGGATCGACGTCGTCCGCACGGACGACCGTCGGCTCCCTGGATTTCTTCCTCATTGCTTGCCGAATGCCTTCTCGTAGTAGGACAGATCGACGTACCTCATCGGATCGGTGAGCGTCTTCTTCGGAGCACCGTACTTGCTTCGCAGCTCGAGCACGGTGCGAACGCCGTTCATGTCCAGCGAGGCATCCCGCGTGAGGCCGCCCTTGTCGGCGAGCAGCAGATCGTAGGCCTGTTTCGCGAGCGCCGGCGTCATGTCACGTTGGTTCGCAACCAGGATAGCTTCGACGATCTCCCGGTTCGCGCGATCGTAGATCCAGTCCAGGCCGGCCCGATATCCACGCATGAATCCGATCAGCTCCTTCTCGTGGCTCGCGGCCCACGAGCGGCGTGCCGCGGCCGCACTGCCCTGATACGCCCCAAGCGATTCCGCATAGGCGAGCACGTTGAGTCCTCGCGCCTTGCCCGTGAGATCGAAGGGCGTGCGCAGCATCGTCGCATCCTGCTTCCCCGCGAGCAGCTCTCGATAGCGGTTGGGAGTTCCGCCGGCGCGCACAAAGGTGACGTCAGTCTCGGCGATTCCGTTGCGCGCGAGCATCTCCCGCGTCAGGAACGCGAAGCCGGTCGTCATCGCGTCGACTGACACCGTCTTACCCTTGAGGTCGGCGAAGCTCTTCACTGCCGGCGAGGCAACGACCGACGCGAACCCCCCGTCTCCGCCGAGAAACGCGAAGAGATCCGGATTGTCGGGAATCTTCGCGTCGCCCTGTCCTTCCTGATAGGCGACGTAGTTGTCCATCAGCGCCAGCGCGATGTCGAACTTGCCGTCGAGCAGCGATGTGATCAGGTAGACGGAGGTCGGCGTGAACGAAAGTTGGACGCTTACACCGTTCGCCTCGAAGAAGCCCTGGCGCTGCGCCGCCCACAAGGGAAGATTCCAGCCGCCGTCGAACGCGATGACGCGCAGCAGCGTCGGCGGCGCTCCGGGCGCCTGCGCATCGGCGCCCGCAACCAACGCGCACGCGAACACGAACCCCGCAAGCGATCGCCACGCCATGAAGATCATCCGAGGAAGAGGCGCTATCCTGCCCGAAATGGCGTGAGCGTGGAAGCCGGTCAGGCCGCAAGATCGATGCATCGAGGCGCTCGCAAATGTTCATCGTGATGTCGAGGCCAAGCCCGGCGCAGGCGCTGTGTTCGCTCGCCGTTCACGCCTGCTCCCCGATTTATTGAAGCTGCGGCTTCTTCAGAAAGTCGCTGCGATCGGCCGAGCGCAGCTGCAGATGCAGGACCTGCGCGTCGCGCGTGAGCGTCAGCGGGACTTCGACGCCAGCCCGGCCGAGACGCCAGACCTTGCGGAACATGTCGGCGAGCCCTGCGACGCGCTCGCCGGCGACCTCGAGCACGATGTCGCCCGGCTGCACCCCCGCGCGATCAGCCGGGCCGCCCGCGGCGAGGGCGGTCACCGCGAGGCGCTGTTCGGCCTCGCCGGTGTACATGCCGAGCCATGGACGCGGCGGTCGTGCGGGTCCGCCGAATCTCAGCATTTCGTCCAGGATCGGCTCGAGCAGATCGACCGGTACGAACATGTTGCCCGAAGCCGACTCTCCGCCCTGCCCTTCCTGCACCAGCAGAGAGCCGATGCCGAGAAGCCTGCCGTTTGCGCCGACGAGCGCCGCGCCGCCCCACTGCGGGTGCGGCGGCGTCGTGAAAATCGCCTCGTCGAGCAGATACTCCCAATAGCCGGCGAACTCGCGCTTTTCGACGATGCGCGCCTTGAGCGCGTGCTCGCGCCCTCCGTAGCCTATGACGATCACCTCCGCGCCCGTGACGGCGGAGGCCGCCGAGCCGCGGGCGAGAACCGGCGCGCGCAGCCGACCCAGCGGCTGCACCAGTCCGAATCCGCTCGCCTGATCGTATGCGAGCGCGTGGCCAGGTACTGCGGTCCCGTCGTTCAACGTCAGCCAGATCGTCTGCGCCTCGGTGATGAGATAGCCGATCGTGAGCACCAGGCCATCCTCGCGGATCACCACCCCGTTGCCGAGGCGCTCCGTGCCGAGGATCGACGCCGTGAATGCATCCTCCGCAATCTCGGAGTGCAGCATCACAACCGCATCGAGCGCAGCTCTCAGATCGAAGGCGACATCCGTCGGCGCAGGTTGCGCAGCGAGCGGAAAGGCCCATTGCATCGATTCGGCCATGGATTTGCCCGCGTGGGCTCGGACGGCGCCCGCGAGGCACCCATCTTACGCGATGCCGTGCGATCCGGCACCGGCACACCGCTAGCGCGAACCGGGGTAACATGCCGGCGCCACCTTCGACGTTCATGTCCGCGTCCCACAAGGCTCACATTCTCGCCGAGGCTCTGCCCTACATCCGCGCGTATCACGGAAAGACGCTGGTGATCCGCTTTGGAGGCGAGGCGATGGCGGACCCGGCGCTCAAGGCCGGCTTTGCTCGCGATGTGGCGCTGTTGCGACTGGTGGGAATGAAGCCGATCGTAGTGCACGGCGGTGGCTGGCGCATCGACGAGCTGACGCGCCAGATGGGCATCGAGACGCGCCGCCATCGCGGGGTGCGTGTGACCGACGAGCGCACGCTCACCGTGATCGAGATGGCGCTCGGAGAGCTCAATCAGGAGCTCGTTTCCCTCATCAACAGACACGGTGGCCGTGCGGTGGGCTTGAACGGACAGGACGGCCGCTTCATCCACGCTCGCCCCCTCGTGCTGGAGCCGGCGGGCGACGAGGCTCCGGAGCTGGGCTACGTGGGCGACGTCGAGAGCATCGACACGGGTCTGATCGAGCTGCTGCTGACCCGCAAGTTCATTCCGGTCGTCATGCCGATCGGCGTCGGTGCGGATGGCACGGCGTACCACATCAATTCCGATCTGCTCGCCGGACGCCTCGCACGTGCCCTCAGGGCGGAGGCGCTGATTCTGATGACCAACGTGCCGGGCGTCATCGGCCGCGACGGCAGGCTCGCTTACATCATGCAGGCGAGCGAGGCCGACGCACTGCTGCGCGAGGGCGTCGTACAGGGTGGAATGCG
>Ga0187779_10002485_pt1 | contig 11272 bp, 9 predicted proteins | sample 1015_Q2_SP10_10__FD_132435 | JGI IMG/M metagenome (GOLD analysis project Ga0187779, IMG submission 132435) | Tropical peat soil microbial communities from peatlands in Department of Meta, Colombia - 1015_Q2_SP10_10_MG | ecosystem: Environmental > Terrestrial > Soil > Wetlands > Peat | place... | reverse complement strand
TATTCTTTAGCAAATCCAGGGCTCTGTGGAGGCGCATGTAGCGGATGAATTCCCCGGGCGACTGACCCGTAAGGGCGGTAAGTTTTCGGTTCAGCTGTACCCGGCTCATCCCCATGCTATCGGCCAGGTTATCTACGTGAAATTCTTCCTCCCCCATGTGCTCTTCTACTGCTGCGATAGCCTTGTTCAAGAAAACGTCATCCATGGAGGAGACCGCGATCTCTCCCGGCTTCAGGGGAACGGCAATGGAGAACCGTTCTCTCAGCTTCCTTCGCAATTCGATGAGGTTCTTGACCCTTGCGAGGAGTTCTTTCGGTTCGAACGGCTTGACGAGATAATCGTCCGCGCCGGTTTGCAGCCCTTCGACCCGGTCATCGGTATCAGCCCGTGCAGTGAGAAGAATAATGGGGATATGGCTCGTTCTCATATCATATCTAAGCCTGCGGCAAAGTTCATACCCATCCATACGTGGCATCATTACGTCGCTGATGATCAGATCCGGGATCGTCTCCGCCGCCGAATCTAGTCCGGCAATCCCGTCTGCGGCCTCGTCGACTCGGTATGTCTTATCAAGCTGGCCTCTTATGTACAGACGTACGTCGATATTGTCCTCTACTACGAGAATGAGGGGCTTTTCTGTCTTTGCGGCGCCTCCCACGACTCCCTCGGCTGGTTCCTTTGTGGAGGAATCCGACTCCTGTGGCTCCTCCTCCATGATGTCTGCGGTATCGTCCGCGATACCGGTATCTCCCCAGTGGTCACGGCCCAGCGGCAGTCTGACGACAAACGTCGTCCCCTCTCCGACGGTGCTCTCAACTGTTATCTCTCCGTGATGGAGTTCCACAAGTTCTTTGACGAGCGCCAGGCCGAGGCCCGAGCCCTCGTGTTCCCTTGTCCCGGATGAGTCAACCTGGTAGAACCTGTCAAAGACGCGGCTGATCTGATCAGCGGGGATACCGACGCCCGTGTCCGAGACGGAGATTTCCAAGAGTCCGCCTTCCGGCTCTCCGGCTTTTCGCCGCGCGACAGGCAGAGTGTCAGGATTGATCCGATTAAGTGAAACGCCAACCCTCCCCCCGCGAGGTGTAAATCTAAATGCATTCGAAAGAAGGTTTCGCAGTATCTTCTCCACCATTTCCCTGTCTCCGTAGAACTCCATGCTCTCCGGAGCAGTCTGGATGTCGAGTGCAACACCTCGCAAACCCGCGGAAGTCTCGAATGAGCCTGCAATCCCCTTGACAATCGGGACAATATCCATGCGGCGGGGCCGAATAATCATCGCTCCTGCTTCGAGCTTCGAAAGGTCGAGCAACTGATTGATGAGCCGGAGCAATGCCTGCGCGTTCCGTTTTATCATCGCGAGCTTTTCCCTCACGCGGTCCGTCGGACTCTCATCCATCAAGCTCTCGAGGGGCCCGAGTATCAAAGTCAGCGGCGTCCGGAATTCGTGCGAGATGTTGGCGAAGAAGCGGGACTTCATCTGATCCATCTCGGCCAGATGATCAGCCTTGAAGCCTGCCATCTCCGCATCGTGTTTCAGCTGGACCTGACGCATCCGGATGCGATACCCTGAGTAAAGAACGCTCAGACATATCAGCATGTATCCTGCATAAGCCCACGTGGACCGCCACCAGGGTGGTGCAATACTGATCGCGATGGCAATTTCCTGGTCAGCCCATCTTCCCCATGCCGATGCTGCCCTGACCCTGAAAACATACTCACCTGGAGGAACCCCGGTGTATCTGACGAATCGACGCTCGTTCGATTTGACCCAACTCTGTTCATGCCCTTCCAGTTGGTACTGGTACTCCGCAGGGCCGCGGCCATCGATATCGATTGCTGCGTACTCGAATTCCAACACGTCCTGTGTATGAGACAACCGCAGCAGGCCCGAGTCCCGGGACATCCGTGGAGGAACGGCCGGTACATCGTTTATGGCCATCCGAGTGATGAGAAGGGGAGGCGGTGATCTGTCAGGCTCGATGCTGCCCAGGGAGATGATGTTCAGCCCTGCCCAGCCCGCGATGACGATCTTCCCGTCTTCGAGCGTGTGTACCCCTGTGATGCCCCCGCACAATCCGTCATCGTAATCGAAATTTGTGAGACTACCGGTTGAAGGGTCCAGTATCGACATGCGTCCTTTATCATATCCGATCCACAATCGACCTTGCCCGTCAGATCCAATGGGAGTTGCCGCGCATTCACTGAATGCCGGATTCGGGAAACGGGTGAAAGATCGTGACGCAGGATCCAGGAGGTTGATGACGTTTCCCGCGCCGATCCATATTCGATGGCATGAATCCTCATACGTTGACCAGGTGAGTGTCTGGTTCAACGAGTGTGAATCGGATGGCACGCTGTAAAATCGGTCCGACTTTCCTGACGCCGGGTCGAGGACAAACAAGCCATCAAAGCCGGTGGTCCAGATCTTCCCTTCATGGTCACTCATGACGGTATAGCCGTTCTTGATGCCAGTCTTCAGGAACTTGCCCGAGGTTGGGTTGAATTTGAACACACCATATTCGAATCCTCCGACCCAGAGCGTGTCTCCAGAACCTCGGTCAACGCTGCGGACCCACGGGGTCATGCCGAATGGCGTCTTATAGTTGTAGCACCTGACCTTCCCTGTAACCGGGTTTATTCCGTAGAGGCCGAGCTCCCATGCCGCATACCAGAAATTTCCTTCCTTGTCAAGCGTGAACGAAGTGGGGCCGGAAGGAACAAAACCCGAAGGCCTCTTCCCCGCGAAGAAATCGATGCTCCTCGATACGGTGTGCGCCAGGATTTCAATCTGCCGCAGCGTGCCGTCTGAAATTCCCCAGAGTTTTCCGTCAGGACCGCGCCGGATGCCTTGAATCGATCCCAGCCAGGCTTGGTTTGTTTTGGGAATTTTGTTCCGACCGGGGAACGAGTAGTGCGGAAAAAGTTGAGACCTCCGGCTGAGCCGATAGACGATCCCCCGGGATCCGATCCAGAGCGTGCCGGTATGATCGAATGAAAGCCGAAGGCGGTCATTGCCCAGGGGCGTGTCCTCGAAGACGAAATACGGGACCCTCTTGCCACTCTCCGTGGAAAACAATTCGACCCCGTAGAAAGTCCCAATCCAAAGCTGTCCGTGATTATCCACGGCGAGGTCCCAGATGTCATCGGTACCGATCGAGAGGCTGTCTCCTTCGCGGTGCCGGTAGTTCGCCACCTTTCCGGTCTCCCAGTCGACGCGGAAAATCCCATTGCGTCTCGTCCCTAACCACCCTATTCCGTCCTGCTGCTGAACCATGCAGGAAACTCGAGCGGTATCGAGCTGACGTCCGACAGGATCTGAGAACTGGGGGCGCTTGAGCCTGGATGTGGAAGTGTCGAGGATGAAGAGTCCGGGCCTGGAAGCTATGATGACCCTCCCGTCGCTTCGCTCGCAAATGTCGTACGCCCCGACATTCGGGTTGTCAAATTGGAATTGGGTGATGTGAATTTTGTGCTTGAGTATTTCAGGGTCTTCGAGTCCAGGTTCCCTGGGGATTGCTAAGCGGACGACCCGCGAGTTCATCGCTAGCCAGATGTTTTTCGAGCGGTCCTCGAATACCGAGAAGACTGTCGGCTCCTCCTCCCGGGGCCAGTCTACAGTGTCAGGGAACACCTGGATGAAGCGGTCCCGGGTAGCGTCGTAGAGGCATAGTCCTGTTTGAAGCGTGCCTATCCACAAACGGCCATTGCTGTCCACAAGCAGTGAATGGATGCGAACAGATGGAAGGGAATGTGGATCATTCGGATTGTTACGATATGCTCGTGTTCCGTATCCATCGAATCTGTAGAGACCGTTCGTTGTTCCGATCCAGACGAAGCCCGACGAATCCCGAACCACACGTGACGTCACCGCACCCTGTAGGGAAGCAGGGAGTACCTTGAAGTGAATGACGGGGAGCAGCTTTTCCTGCGCGAGAAGAAGCGAGCAGAATTGCATCACGAGGACCAGGAACAACGGCGCCCGTTGGCGAGAAAGCCGGCGAGGGTGGATGTCACCGAAGCCGATCAAGTCGCGACCTCTGTCCCTAATCGCGCCAACCTCGGCGACAGATAGCGGAATGCCTGCGTGTGTGTTGGGTTGAGCCGCTGGTCGGTCGACCTTGGTGTAGTGGGCTTTATGCACCACACCCACGCCGCCTTCAACAAGTTTGTCGAGAATCCTGTAGTGAGAGACCGTCTGACCGAAACGGGAGGCCATTGCGGTATCTCCTGAGAGGAATGAAAAAAGGCGTCTGGTACCCGTTCAGGGAGATCAGGACGCCTTCCCAAAGAGCTTACGTCGCGAATATAGCTTACTGGCCAGCCAAATTCAAACTCACTTCGATGATCGTATAGTGTGAGGTTTTCTTGACCGCCATTGACAGGAATTACGCGAGGTTTGAGTTCCGCGGGTTGGGTTCAGTACATCGTGCCCAACATCTCGCCGGTGCCAGCTTTGAGGGCCGTTGATTTTAGATCGAGGGCGTGAGAACCGTTGCGCTTATGAGCTTCTCCCACGGGGTACATGCACAAAACCCTTCGACATACTTGCCGAAGCGCTCCCAAGAAGTCGAAAGCGGGGCGCACGGCGGTCGCAGCGAACCCTGCTGGTGGTCACGTTCGCATTGAAGTAGGGACGGGGGCATCCGGGATAGCCCGGGTTTCGATAGCTTGCGGCTGCAGGGCTCGAGTCTTGGGCTGTCACCCTGGTCTTGCCTTCAGAGGCCCGACAGGGCGCGAATATTCATAAACTTCCGGCTCTGATTGCGCCTCCACGCTCGTAATTCACGACAATGACGCCATTAGATGTGACTTCGCTTTCCGTCACCTTGAACGCCGCCGGGATCGTGCCATCGGCAAACAACCGTTTCCCACCGCCCAGGGTTATTGGATATATTTTCAGCCAGAACGCATCGACCAAATCATGCTTGATGAGCGTCTGAATGAGATTTGCGCTTCCGTAAACGTGCAAATCCGGCCCTTGCTGTCTCTTGATCTCGTTGATTTTTTCCCCAATATCTCCGTTTAAAAACACGGACGGCTGCCATTTGTGAGAAGTCATGGTATTCGAGGCGACATACTTGGTCGCCGAGTTGACGCCCGGCCATGCGTCAGCATGTTGCGGCCAGTACGGTGCCCAGATTTCAAAGGTTTTGCGCCCTAACAATAAGTCAAACGGCATGTTCATCTGCTTTTTCATGACCGCTGCAATAATAGGGTCGGAATATGGACTTATCCACCCACCATATACGAAGCCGCCGCTGGTATCTTCGTCTGGCCCGCCTGGGGATTGTATGACACCATCGAGGGAGACAAATTCTAGCGCAATTACTTTTCTCATGACTGAGTTCCTCCAACATCTGGATTACTATCTGGTCGCCTCGTTGAAAGTAGGTAAACGACGACTCAAATACTATGTTATATCACAATGCGCAATGCACCTAAATGTTGAAACGCGACGAAGCCAACCAGGAATTAGATAGAACCCCGTTGTGTTCCAACCCCAAACTACAGGTCGGCACGATGCGGAGAGAGCCTTCGGGACTTTGTACACAAACTGGGGATCGCCCGAAAGAAGCTCAACGAGTCGTTCGTCTGGCCACGAATGCTGGAGCGGGCGGAAATCGGGGACAAGGGCCAACTTGACAACCTGCTGAAGGAGCGCGATGAGTTGGGCAGGATAATAACCCTCACCTATTTCATGTTGGAGCCATTTCAGCACGGTGAGACCCGTGTACTTCCTATCATTGCCCAGGTGGTAGTCGAGATCAACGATTTCAGCTTCCCCTTTACGGATATGGGAAATTACCTCATCGGGGTGAGTCACCTTAATCCAACCTGCCGGGGCTTCGCGAAGGTCATCCAGATATATTTTCATTTCAAGCCCCCACCAAGTTCAGCCGCTGGTTAAGCCGCGTCCGGTCTTCTATCTAATTGACCGGCTGGCCTGTCCACCGATCACGACCTGCCCAGAATGGGCACTTGGGACAGGTTGCTCCCTCTGGATAATCTACACCTTCTTCATGGGGACACCCTATAATCTGATCAGCATACCCGACCGTCTTCACGCCATGCTCGGTGATGAATGCCACAATCTTCTGAGTGATCATAGGATCACTCCGCAAATCACTCTCGTCTGAGGACCATCGTTCCAGGAATTCGACATTATCCCCGTGAGTGATTATGCCAACCGCGACTTTGGTAGCCCGTTTGTCATCTGGGCCATAGAACGCAACGGTTGCCATTGGATATCCCCGAAATCCCTGCCGGGCCTTGCTTTCGAGCCACTTCTTCGTATTCTGAATTACGGCCATATTCTGCTCCCCGACTTTGACCGAAGATTGAGAAGCTGCTGACTTGCGGCTCACCTGAGCATCATTAATTGCACTCCACGGTTTTGTTGCCCTTAGCCGATTGAAAGGCAGTATCTACTTTTGCCTGACTGTTAAAGTCGATAGGAGAATGACGATGGTTTCTCTTGACGTATCATCTCTTGAAAGCACTGATGTTTCAAGTGAATCCGATGACAAGAGCCTAAACGATTCTGTAACCGCTCCAAACAACTCATCGATGTTGAAGAGCTTATTATCTGTGGTAGAATAAACGGATATGGGGCAATGCCAAGGTTGGTGACCCCCAGAGCTTATCATACTGAAAACGAAGAATTTGGAGTCTCTCGTCCACTCAGCCCGAATAATACCATAGCCGTGTTCGCCGTCATTTGAGGTAAACGATTTCCTGCGGAGAACCATTCCCCCGGTGCTCACAAATTGAATCTTGCTTTCCAGGACCTTTCCTTTCTCGTTGAAGTTCTGTATGAGAACTCTTGTCTTCTTATCCGGTGAAACAAACTCACGGGTGTTGCCAGCGAGAGATATGGACGCGACCAGAAACAACAGAGTGATATTGACGTATTTCATGATGACCCTTAAGGGTCTTGTGAGGTACACCTAACGGCTGCGCCTCACCACCGGCGAAGGGACCACCTCAAATAGCCACGCAATATGCTCAGGCAGTGCCAAAGCTCCATTGATACACCGCATGATCCTCATGATTTCTTCCCAGGTTCAGTTGATGGCAGTTGCTCGAAATTCTTACCCGCGTTCTCGTTCACAATCGTCTCCGCTGCTTTGCACTTCTCGTGGGTCAGAAATCCATCCGTAGCGCCCAGCACGACGGTAGTCAAGCTTCCACCGCCACGCCGGAGCTTGATACATATCCGAATGAAAATGCCAATGACGACAATGAGAAGAACTAGAGCAATCAACAATGTTAGAAGGTCGTTCACGAATCACTCTCGTAATTCCGCTCGGTTCAGCCGAAGGTCGTGGATTCACTTCCACCACACTTTTTCTGTCCCATGTCCGAACGTACTCCACCCATTTTTCAAATACTTCGGATTGGGGTAAAACTCACCTTCCCCGACATCCAAGTCGCCAGAATCAGGGATTCGGCAGTCGCCCCAACTACATGGTTTCACCAACCGGTTGTCGTAGCTTTTCCAAGTCCCAAGAAAGGCATTATTGTAGTAGCGGTCAGAGAACTGCATATCTATGTCGTCATAGTGGAGATTCTTGCGTGGATCAATGAACCAAATTGTCGTTACCTGACCTTCGAAGATACCACTGAACTTCTGTTTACGATCTTCAAGGAAACGGTAGGTACAAAGGGCAATTCCACGCTCAAGAGTGTCGAGAGACGCTCCGTCTCGGTCTTTTGGGGTATTTGTGAGTTTTCGTGCAGCGATCAATTGGATGGTACCTTCAAAACTGCAGATATTCTTCCGCACCCTAGTTTTCCCCGTTACGTGGTAGATAGAACGGTCCACTGAATCCCGGCCCAGTGAGTTGAAATAGATATCAAACCTTTGGTAATTGTCGCCATTGAATCCAATCCTGGCCCACCGCTTATTGACCCAAAGTTGTGTAAGATCGTACGGAAGCAGTTCGGGTGTGAAATCAGTTGAATCCAGAGAGGCATCTGGTAATTCGTAAGAATTCCACTTCTGCACTACTTGCGCTGTGGATTCCCGTTGGCCCACCTGCATATTGAGTTTTCCGATTCGCTGTGCAAGCCCCGTTGATGCAATGCCAAAAACGATGGCAACACAAACCACATATCGTTTCATGGAATCACTGTCATTCGATTTGATGCCCTTTCTGATAAATTCAGGTTAGGCTCTAGAAGGTCCTTGAACTGGACGTGGAATACTACTGGCCTCTTACGCGGTTGAACAACAGCAGCGAAATAACTTGCCCCACTGCCACCCCCATAACACACGTTATCACCAGGCCCAGAAAGACCACGAACGCAAGTCCAAACGATCCAAGTCCTCTTTTCCAGCCTCTTGATCGAACAAAGTAGATGAATAGACCAACGGGCGTAACAAACAGGACGGAGAGGTCGAGCACTACCCCCAAATCATATCCAATTATTCGCCTGTCGCTATGGACCCATTCCAGAACAAGAAACTCAATTCCACAAATAAAGAAAAAGCTGAGTAAATCAGTTTTGGTCAAAAAGCTACCTATCACACCTATAAATAGTCCCCACGCGCTCCGATAGAGGAACATCGATCGAAGAACTCGCGCTCTCTGGGCAATATCAATCAAGTCAGGACGTCGTGAGGCAGTCATGAAATATTTTCATATTGCGATCCAGGCTAATCTACACCCTCACAAAGTTCCGCAAAGGTTTCGCCGCCCCGTTTCTCAACTCCACCACTCACTGTGACGAAGGTTCATCCCTGCTTGCCGGGAACGGGGGCCGCTGAGACAGTCAAGTGAGATTGAGGGCGACGCGGCCTATCGTTAACGCTTCATGAGATCGATAACCCGTCCATCAGGTCCTCTTATTGGTCCATACAACGTTGGATCCTCGGTTATCTCTTTCTCAATGGCACGGGAGCACCAATCGAGAAGTTCTCTAAGTCGGCCCACATCGCCTGTCTCATAGTATTCTCCTTCGTCATCAACGATTAACTCCACGAAGAATGGAGCGATGTCATGGAGAAAGCCGGCGAGTCTTACATGAACATCCACTCCGGCAAATTGCGTCTTGACGTATTCTTGAATATAGAGATCTTCATCAAATTCCAGTCTTAAGGGATCGGCGTTTGGATGGAGCTGTACCTCAATGCCCTTAACGGCACCGACATAGTCCCACGGTTGCTCGTTATCGTGAACACGAAGCAGAGTGGCTTTAGGGTTATCGATAATTGTCGCTGTCGACTTCAACTCCGAAGCTAAGTCTCTCCCGAGTCTGATGACCTCGTCGAATGCTGAAGTCCCAAGCAATCTGCCCTTGAAATGTACTGTAACTCCCATAGGTTAATCCGTAGTTAGTGGACAACCGCATTGCCACAGACTATTCCTGATCGCACCCTCTTGCTAGTCCCGACTTATTTCGAAGCGATGCTTTCCCATGCGAGGCACAGAACAACAAAGAGAATCGCATACGCAAATAGCATCTTAGCGTGTCTTAAGATTCTTGAGGTGGCCTCTCCTGCAAATTCCTCCAGAATTCGGCTATGTTTTCCGTTTCTGACAAGCATTAAGTAATTCAGCAGAAATAATACCCCGAACCCAAAATACTTCCCTTTGTCGAGCCAACTGAACAAGGGCAGCCTGATGTAGCGTTCCACGAAGTAAGCAAAAAATATGATATGGAACGACACAATCACGCTCAAGACGCTGATTCCACCTACCCAAGGGTCTTCATCAGCAAAGCTCCACCACTTTTTCATTTGAGAGTAGGAGAGAAAATACAGATAGTGGTAGAAACGGAAGAATTTCATATGCTTTCTCAGGGCATTTGTCTACCGACCCCGCCGCTTGCTGATTCTCACATCACGATTATTGAGATCGCAATCTGGCCTCCAAGCTCTTTATAAAATCGAATGATATATTCGGGGAAGTCTATGCCGGTGGCGGATTGCTCAGCGGTCAACGATACAAAAAGTCCGTAATTCGATTCCGGGAACTGTTTCTTTCTTATGTACTCAATGAGCTTCTCATAACTCTTCCCCTCCTCCAGATCCACACTCGCAACCCGCCGTTCGGGATTCTTGTAATATTCTCCTATGAGCCACGGTATGTCGGGCAGTGAAGTTGTTAGCTCGCTTACATCGTCAGCAGAAATATCGAGCACTCTAAATGCAAACCTCAGATCATAGTAGGTAGATTCAGTCACTGATTGATCCATTTCTTTGGACCCAATATGACTTTTTAGGATTCACAGTTTTCAAAATGATGCGCCATTGCAAGATGAAGCCTCCCCATCACACGACAAGGAGGCTCTGAGAAGGAACACGAAGCAAGGTAGCTTGCCCCTCAACGGGATTCAACCCGCCAGATCAAATGCGACAAGCTCAGCTATAAATCCTGTCAGTTCGGGAGAATCCGATACGACCTCGACGTTGGTCTGGGCGCTGGGAACTTGTCACCTCAAAAGTAAGAGCCTCATTGTTTTCACGAAGTTCCCCGCCTCAATTCGGTAGAAATACACCCCGGTGGCCAATCCCGTACCATCAAACTTCACTTCATAATTACCAGGTTCCTCAGTGCCGTTGACAAGCGTCGAAACACGTTGTCCCAGGGTGTTGAAGACCGAGAGCGTCACCTGAGAGCGCCGAGGGAGAGCGTATTGGATCGTCGTTGAGGGATTGAAGGGGTTGGGATAGTTGTGCCACAGCACGAAGTTGCGAGGTGAACTCTGTCCAGTGGGCTCGACTGAGTTAGGCATCTCTGACAACGGCCTCCTCCACACGCCATCACTATACGTTCCGGCAATGAGAGTCGTGCCCGAGACGGCAAGAGCACAGATATTCAAGTTCGTCAGACCAGAATTGACAGCGGTCCAACTGGTGCCGTTGTTAGTGGAGAGAAAAACCCCGCTTTGATTCGTCCCGGCAAAGAGATTCGTACCGCTAACGGCAAGAGCTTGGACAGCCGAGTCTGTCAGGCCAGAATTGACAGCGTTCCAACTGGTGCCATTGTTGGTGGAAAGAAATACCCCGCCACCCCACGTCCCGGCAAAGAGATTCGTGCCTGAGACCGCAATAGACGAGACCGAAGAAGTGTTCTTCAAGCCGGTACTTGACGGAGTCCAGCTGCTGCCGTTGTTGGTGGAAAGAAAGACACCGCCTTGATAGGTCCCAGCGAAGAGATTCGTACCCTCAACGGCAAGAGCTTGGACATCCGAGTCTGACAGGCCAGAATTGACAGCGTTCCAACTGGTGCCATTGTTGGTGGAAAGAAATACCCCGCCACCC
>Ga0187779_10002484_pt1 | contig 11278 bp, 6 predicted proteins | sample 1015_Q2_SP10_10__FD_132435 | JGI IMG/M metagenome (GOLD analysis project Ga0187779, IMG submission 132435) | Tropical peat soil microbial communities from peatlands in Department of Meta, Colombia - 1015_Q2_SP10_10_MG | ecosystem: Environmental > Terrestrial > Soil > Wetlands > Peat | place... | reverse complement strand
TTGTAAGCCCCGGGGATCTCGGTCGCAGGTCTGACGTAATTCGGGCCGACTGTACAGGCGGTAAAAAGAGCGAGCACTCCTGCAAGTATTAGAAGAGTGGGACCTAAAGGCCATGTCCATACGCGAGAAGCAGTTGTTAATCGACTCATTGATTCTCCTTTTAAAATTCTTCTTCGGTGGCTGTCTCAGAACCCAGTGCAGCTTCGCAATTATTCAATGTCTCATCGGTCCATGGGCATGGGTGTCCCTTTGCGCCCTGCTCGCCTACCTTTGAGCCAAAGTCTCAAACGATCAAGGTAGAGATAAATCACCGGCGTGGTATAGAGTGTGAGCATCTGGCTGAAAATGAGACCCCCGGCAATGGTGATGCCAAGCGGTTTGCGAAACTCCGAACCCACCCCACCGCCCAACGCCAGCGGAAGCGCCCCGAGCAGTGCCGCCATGGTAGTCATCATGATCGGCCGGAATCGCAAGAGGCTGGCTTGGTAGATCGCATCCACCGGCTTCATGCCTCCCCGGCGCTCAGCCTCCAATGCAAAATCTACCATCATGATGCCGTTTTTCTTTACGATGCCGATCAAAAGAATGATGCCGATCAACGCGATGACAGAGAGGTCCGTGCCAGTGGCCCGGAGGGCGAGCACCGCTCCCACACCTGCCGAGGGCAGCGTGGACAGGATGGTAATGGGGTGGATGTAGCTTTCATACAAAACCCCCAGTACGATATAAACGGTCACGAGGGCTGCCAGGATCAAAAGCGGTTCGCTGGCTAGTGATGCCTGGAAGGCTTGGGCTGTCCCCGAGAAGCTCGACCGGATACTTGGGGGCAGCCCCATCTCCTGCGTTGCTTTCTGGATCGTGTTTACGGCATCCCCCAGTGCGACGCCTGGAAGTAAATTGAACGAGATGGTCACCGACGGAAACTGGCCCTGGTGGTTCACCGCGAGTGACGTCCAGGTTCGCTGGAAACGAGCGAATGCGCTTAGCGGGACCATGGCTCCGGTAGGAGGAGAGCTCACATAAATATCCCGCAGCGTTTCAGGGCGTTGCCAAAACTTCGGCTCGACCTCCATCACGACGTGGTATTGATTTAAGAGCGTGTAGGTGATCGACACCTGCCGCTGGCCGAAGGCATCGTAGAGCGTATCATCGATCAGTTGCGATGTGATACCCAAGCGAGAGGCAGTGTCGCGGTCTATCACTACCGAGGTTTGAAGTCCCTTATTCTGCTGATCGCTGCTCACGTCTACCAGTTGGGGCATGCCGCGCATGCGTTGGAGCATACGCGGGGCCCACGCGTTGAGTTCGGTCAGGTTGTCTCCCAGGAGTGTGTATTGATAGAGTGCGTTGCCTATCCTGGCTCCGATACGCAAATCCTGCACCGGCTGAAGGTATGTTGGAGCACCGGGTACCTGGGCAAGCTTTTGGCGCAGCCTGTCAATCACTTGCTTTGCGGTAGCTTTGCGCTGTTCGAATGGTTTTAGAGCAATGAACATACGCCCGATATTCGTGCCGGCACTTGCCCCAGTGTAGGCCGTTACGTAGTCCGCTTCGGGATCGCTTCTGATAATGTTCGCCACTTCTGTAAGCTTATCCTCCATGGCCTGAAACGAGATATCCTGTTCCGCCTGTATGACACCCATGATGCGTCCCGTGTCTTGCTCCGGAAAAAAGCCTTTCGGAATGTGGATGAAGAGGACGATATTGACAATGATTGTGACGAGTAATAGAGCGAGCATAAACAGGGAGTGGCGCAGCGCCCAGCGGAGACTGACATCATAGAGGTGACGCATCCCGTTGAAAATCCGCTCGCTCACCCTGTACAGAGCCCCGCGTCCGCCGGTTTTCTCAGGCTTAAGAAGCGTGGCGCACATCATAGGGGTTGTGGTGAGCGATAAAACGAGCGAGATAGCCACTGCCACAGAAAGGGTTATGGCAAACTCGCGAAACAGACGGCCTACCATCCCGCCCATCAAGAGGATAGGCAGGAAGACCGCAACCAGCGAGGCACTCATTGAGAGGACGGTGAAAGCAATCTCTCGTGACCCTATCAACGCTGCCTCCTTCGGGAGAACTCCCTTCTCCCTGTATCGCGTAATATTCTCCAGAACGACAATGGCGTCGTCAACGACAAACCCTGTTGCGATGGTGAGCGCCATCAGGGATAGATTATCCAGGCTGTAGCCAAAGAGATACAAAAAACCAAAGGTGCCGACAAGGGAGACAGCGACTGCAACTCCGGGGATAATGGTGGAGCGTGCATTTCTCAAAAAGCCGAAGACCACCAGGATGACGAGGCAGGCCGAGATGAGGAGCGTCACCTCGACGTCATGCAAAGAACCGCGAATCGGGGGTGTCCGGTCTAAAACAATCGAAAGGTTGACTCCGCCGGGCATGGCTGCCTCGAGCTGCGGGAGCAAACTGTGGACCCGGTCGACCGTTTCAATGATATTGGCATCGGGTTGACGAAAGACGACCACGATCACGGTCGGCCTTCCGTTGACCAGCCCCAAAACCCGCAGATCCTCCACGGAATCCTCAAGGTTGGCGATATCTAGCAGGCGTACCGGGGCCCCACCTCTGTATGCCACGATCACGGGGCGGTACTCCTCGGCAACGTGAAGCTGGTCGTTGGTCTGAATCTCCCATGTTCTCATCGCCTCTGTTAACTGACCCTTCGGGCGGTTTATGTTGGTGCGACTCAGGACACCACGGACGTCCTCAAGGCTAATCCCGTATTTGTTCAACGCCGTGGGGTTCAGGTCCACCCGGACCGCGGGGAGGGAACTCCCCGCCACGAATACCTGACCGACCCCGTCGACCTGGGATAATTTCTGTTGAAGGATGGTCGAGGCCGCATCGTACATTTGCGCCGTGCTCACGGAATCGGAGGTCAGGGCGATGATGAGAATCGGTGCGTCCGCGGGGTTGACTTTTCGGTATGTCGGTTGGCTTGGAAGAGTGGAAGGCAAGTAACCCCTCGCCGCATTGATCGCCGCCTGGACATCTCGTGCAGCCCCATCGATGTTGCGATCCAAATCAAACTGCAAAGCAATGCTCGTTGAACCGCGGACGCTCGTTGACGTCATCTCAGTCACGCCCGCGATCAATCCAAACTGGCGTTCAAGAGGAGCCGCGACCGATGTGGCCATGGTCTCTGGGTCCGCTCCGGGCAGACCCGCTGACACCAGGATCGTCGGATAGTCCACGCGAGGCAGGGGCGACACGGGTAACAAACGGAAGGAAATCGCTCCGCCAAGCGCCAATGCGATCGTTAGAAGAGTCGTCGCAACAGGCCTGTTGATAAAGGTCGCCGAGAGATTCATGACAAGCTCGTGCGGTTCTCGAGGGTACTTGTATTTCCAGAGCGACCGCTCCGGATTCGTCGCGCCAGGCGATCGAAAGCAAGATAGATGACCGGCGTCGTATAAAGGGTGAGCATCTGGCTGATAATGAGGCCGCCGACGATAGAGATGCCGAGGGGATGACGAAGCTCAGAACCCACTCCTGTGCCCAGCGCTAAAGGAAGTGCCCCCAGCAGCGCGGCCATCGTCGTCATCATGATCGGCCGGAATCGCAGGAGGCTGGCCTGGTAGATTGCGTCAACAGGGCTCTTGCCCTCTTTGCGCTCAGCCTCCAATGCAAAATCAACCATCATGATGCCGTTCTTCTTCACGATACCAATCAGAAGAATGATGCCAATGACGGCAATGACGGAGAGCTCTGTACCAAACACCATGAGGGCGAGCACCGCTCCCACACCGGCGGAAGGAAGCGTTGACAGGATCGTAATCGGGTGGATATAGCTCTCATAGAGCACCCCGAGCACAATGTAAACCGTCACGAGCGCTGCCAGAATTAAAAGCGGTTCGTTAGTCAAAGAGGCTTGAAAAGCTTGGGCCGTGCCCTGAAAGCCGGCCTGAATGCTTGCAGGCAGTCCCATCTGCTGTGTGGCCGACTCGACTGCGTTTATTGCTTTACCCAGTGATACCTTGGGCGCCAAGTCGAAGGAGACCGTCACTGAAGGAAACTGGCCCTGGCGGCTGATGAGGAGCGGTCCTGTTGTCTCTGAAACTTTGGCGACCCCTGTCAGTGGTACTGGTCCCCCGGTCGTACTCCGTAGATAGATCATCTGTAACGAATCCGGACGTTGTTGAAAGTCAGGCTTGACGGCTAGGACGACCCGGTATTGATTCAACTGCGTGAACATCGTGGAGACCTGCCTCTGACCGAAGGCATCATAGAGGATGTCATCAATAAGCTGAGGGGTGATACCAAGCCGGGAGGCAGTGCTCCGGTCCATGTCGACGGACACCCGTAGCCCTTTGTTCTGTTGGTCACTGTTCACATCACGGAGCTCCGGTTGTTTGCGGAGCGTCTCGACGAGTCTGGGAGCAATGCTGTTCAGTTCGTTGATATCCGGATCCTCCAGCGCGTAGTGGTACTGGGTCCGGCTAACGCGCGTGTCGACGGTGAGATCCTGCACCGGCTGCATATACAGCGTAATCCCTTCAACCCTTGCCAGTTCCCGTTGAAGTCGCAGGATGATCTCCGTGGCCCTCTCTTTTCGTTCCTCCAATGGTTTCAAGTTGATCAGGATGCGGCCGCTGTTCAGGGTGGTGTTGGTTCCATCTATCCCGATGAAGGAAGAGAGACTTTCGACTGCCGGATCTTTCAGGATCACACGAGCGAGCGCCTGTTGCTGCTTCGCCATGTCCAGAAACGAAATCGATTGAGGTGCTTCCGAAATGCCAAGAATGACACCGGTGTCCTGGATGGGGAAAAATCCCTTTGGCACGACGATGTATAACAATACCGTGAGGACCAGGGTCGCCACAGCCACCAGGAGTGTTGGCATCTGGTGTTTCAACACCCATTGGAGCGTCTTCCCGTAGATCTGGATGACCCTGTCGAAGACCCGCTGGGATCCACGGAAGAACCTTCCCTGCCTTTCCTCCGGCGTGTGCTTCAGGATCCTTGCACACATCATCGGCGTTAGTGTCAGCGAAACGACGGCTGAGATAAGAATGGTCACGCCGAGGGTGACAGCGAACTCCCGGAACAACCGCCCCACCACCTCACGCATAAAGAGGAGAGGAATGAGCACAGCGATCAGCGAAACGGTCAAGGAAAGGATGGTAAAGCCTATCTGTTTGGAGCCCTTGAGGGCCGCCTCAAGCGGCGAGTCTCCCTGTTCAACGTATCTGGCAATGTTCTCGATCATAACGATAGCATCATCCACCACAAAGCCCGTTGAAATGGTCAGGGCCATCAGGGACAGGTTGTTGAGGCTGAACCCTAACAGGTACATCACGCCAAATGTGCCGACCAGAGACAAAGGAACCGCCACGCTGGGGATGACCGTCGCAGCCATGCTGCGAAGAAACAGAAACATGACCAGCACGACCAAAGCAACCGCCAGCATCAGTTCGAACTGAACATCTCTGACGGAGGCGCGGATCGTCGTGGTTCGGTCGGTCAACACCGAGACCTTCACCGAGGGAGGCAAAGAGCTTTGCAGCTGTGGCAAAAGCCTCTTGATCCTGTCTACGACGGCGATCACGTTTGCGCCTGGTTGTCGCTGGATGTTGACAATCACCGCAGGCGTGTCATTCATCCAGGCTGCCTGTTTCACGTTCTCGACATCGTCGATCGCCTCGGCGACGTCGGACAATCGCACTGGCGCGCCATTACGGTAGGCAACGATCAGCGGTCGATACTCAGCGGCCGAAAAGAGTTGATCGTTCGCATCGATATTGTAGGACTGCCGTGGACCATCGAAGCTCCCTTTAGCCTGATTGACATTGGCAGCGGAGACCGCACTTCTCAGGTCTTCGAGGGTCAACCCGTAGGAGGCCAATGCGGCCGGATTGGCGTGAACCCTTACGGCCGGCCTTTGACCGCCGCTAATGCTGACGAGTCCCACGCCCGGAAGCTGCGAGATCTTTTGTCCAAACCGTGTATCCGCCAGATCCTCTACTTGAAAAAGTGGTAACGTGTCCGAGGTCAACGCCAGGGTCAGGATCGGTGCATCTGCCGGGTTGACCTTGCTATAAACGGGGGGAGTGGGGAGGTCCGGCGGCAGAAACGTAAAGGCCGCATTGATGGCCGCTTGCACCTGCTGCTCGGCAACGTCCAGGCTGAGGTCCAAACTGAATTGGAGCGTGATGATCGAGCTGCCGCTGGAGCTTGTTGAAGTCATCTGTGTGAGACCAGGCATCTGGCCGAACTGGCGCTCCAACGGAGCCGTCACAGACGAGGCCATGACTTCCGGACTGGCACCCGGAAAGAACGTGCGGACCTGGATGGTCGGGTAATCCACGGTTGGCAAAGCAGAGACTGCTAACTGGTTGTATGCGACAAAACCGGCCAGAATAATCGCAACCATCAGCAGGGTCGTTGCGACCGGCCGCAAGATGAAAGTACTGGAGAAATTCATTTAGTAGCCTTTTTGCTGGGTACCGGCGTTCTCTGTTGTACCGCTGCTTTGGGGCCTTAAATCCACCCTGGCTCCTTCTCGCAGCCTGTCCTGCCCGTCGACCACGACAAGCTCTCCGGGTGAAAGTCCTGACTTGATCGAAGCCTCTCCCCCCTGCACTTCGCTTACAGTGACCATTCGTACCGTAGCGGTCCGGTCAGCCTTCACCGCGTAAACGAAAGTGCCCTGGGGGCCTCGTTGAATGGCGGGGGAAGGGACAACCGTAGCGTCACGCCTGACCTCCACAAGCAGCCGCGCATTGACAAACTGGTTCGGGAACAGCTCGTTCCTTTCATTTGAGAAGATCGCCTTGAGGCGCACCGTACCGGTGGTTGGGTCGATCTGATTGTCGAGCGTCAGAAGGGATCCGACGGCAAGCCTTTGTCTCATTTCGCGATCATACGCCTCGACGAGCAACGGCTCACCCGTTTTGAGTCTGGCAAGAACTTGCGGCAGGCTATCTTCCGGAATGGGAAAGATGACCGTAATGGGCTGAAGCTGGGTGATCACCACCAGCCCATTCGTATCGGTCGCATGGACGATGTTACCCGGATCGACGAGACGCAAGCCGACGCGGCCGCTGATCGGCGCGGTGATCTTGCAGTAGACAAGCTGTAGCTTAGCGCTGTCTATCTGGCCCTGATCCGTCTTGATCGCACCTTCAAGCTGGCGAACCAGCGCCTCTTGGGTATCCAGTTGTTGCTTTGCGACTGAATCCTGTTCCCACAGCACCTGGAACCGCTCAAGGTCGAGCTGGGCGTTCTTGAGCTGTGCCACGTCGCGGGCCATCTGGCCTTCGGCCTGGGTCAACTGCACCTCGAAGGGCCGTGGATCGATTCTGGCCAGCAGTTGCCCGCTGCTCACGATTTGGCCCTCTCGGTAAAGAACTTCCATGAGCTCTCCGTCAACACGAGTTCTTACGGTGATGGTATTGATCGGAGTGACTGTCCCCAGCCCGCTGATAAACACATTAAAGCCCGCTTTCTTCGCTTCCACTGCCACCACGGGTACCCTGGGCGTGACAGGGCCTTGTCCTTCTTTAGAGACGCGGGGTTGCGCTTTTGTGAATAGGAAATATGCCCCAATGCCAATCAAACAGACCACTAGCAACACAATCCACCAGTGCCTGAGCAACCAACCAGCACGAGCCCCCTCTGACCTATCCTTCTTCTTATCTTCTGGCGTGAAAGTCATAGTAATACCCTCACAAAGAATCCTGATGCTATCTGGCGGTCGTACATGCCGATTATGTGGGTCATCCTCGTCGCAAGTACATGCAATTTCCGCACGTTATACTTCTGTCCAGTTTTTCGGAGAGCATTATAACTCGCTGATTTTATCTTAATCAAGCGCCATGCTTTAAACTAATAATTCTGGGCAAAAAATCTAGGGGGCGCAGCCAGTATTTGGCACATAAGAATATGGTATTTACTAGAGGTTTCCCCCTTCATTTAATAGGTGTCTGCTCCTCCTGACCACGTCCGAAATTGCAGGGAAAGAATCCTTCGGCGGTTGGATAAATTTAAGCCTTTCAAACACGAAACTCTATTTAATTTTTCCCGTTTGATATGCTGCATGGTGGAGGAAGGCTCAAAACCACGTCGCCAAGTAGAAGCATTGGGGAGTGCCTTTGGCACAATGCATGCGGGTAAGTTTCACTGGTATGTCTCTTGTTCCTTCAGTGCAACACCTCTGCCTCTATTATGAAATGTTACAAATGCGATACAAAAAATTAGACGCATTATTCACGTTTTTATTCAACATCCTTCATTCTTTCTCCACTTCGCTCTGATTTTTGAGTTCGCGGCTGAACCGCCTCTGCTGAAGACTACCCTCTATGAGGGATTGGTCACAGAGTGAACTTTGGGATTAGAACTTCAGGATGACGGATACATTCTCCCTATGGCCCGTTCCAGTTGGGCCTCAGCAACGTTGAAATCACTGAGCGCACCATAATAATTGGTTCTCGCCCGCGCTAAGAAACTCATGGCAATGATCACATCGGTTTGGGTTGCCACTTGGTATTTATACCTTTCCTCAAACATTCTTAAATTTTCCTCGGCCTGCTCAAGGGCCGTCTCGGCAGTACGAATATTTTTTTCAGCCAACACCATATTGAGATAAGCATCTCTCACTTCTAATGTGATCGAATCGATCAGCTGATTTTTTGAATCCTCAGCCTGGCTGACCTTCGTCTTGCTCTCCCCCACTTTGAAGGCAGTGTTTCCCCAATTCCACAGGGTAAACGTGGCTGCGGCCTGGATTCCCCATATATCGATATTGATATCCCTTCGAAGCGTCCACCAATCAGAAGACCGGCTATAATTCCCCGCAAGGCTGATCGTCGGGAAGAACCCGCTTCTGGCAATCTTAACATTCTCCTTCGCCTGATCGACACTGATCTGAGCCGCCTTTATCTCCGGTCTGACCTGGAGTGCTTCTTCAAGGGACTGCTCATACGAGAGAGGAAACGCTTTGTATGCAAGGATATCCACCACCTCAAAGCGGGTCGTGACTTCCCTCCTCAGCAATGTATTGAATGAAGCCTTGGCAGTCGCTACATCATTCGCCGCGCCGGCCAATGATTGCCTCGCATTAGCCAAACTCACCTCCGCCTGGAGAACGTCATTCATAGAAACTTTTTCAGCTTCAAAGAAGGCTTTTGCCACTTCGAGTTGAGCCTCGAATTGTTTCACCTGCTGCTCGGCCACATCCAGGTATTTCTCGGTCCTTAAGATAGTGAAGTACCCCACTCTGACTTGAAGAACCAAATCCCGCTTTGCCGTCTCCACACTCGCCCTTGAAAGATCTACTCCTAACTTTGTAGAACGATAATTGGCGAGGTTCAACCCTCCGGTGAAAAGGGGCTGATTGACGGAAGTACTGAAACTGTAAACATCCCTGCTTGTGAAAGCGCTTAGCCCTGGGATGGTCACTGGCAGGACGATCGGTATCGGTCCTACAAAAGCAGGTGCGTTGTATCGTCCCAAGGTGTATTGGCCCGTCCAGGACGGAAGCAAATTCGTGATCGCCTCTTTGTGCCTGTATTCCGAACCCGCAACCCCTTCCACAGCAGAATGAATAGCCAAGCTCCGCTCCATGGCGATTTTTATGCTCTCCTCCAATGTGAGAGGTTCTTGAGGCTCTTGCGCCAGCGCCCAGCTGCCGCAGAGGATAGACAACAAGACGAATCCAATCGGCCCTAACACGAACTCAACAAAATATTTTACTCTCCTCATTCTACCTTCTCCTTTCTATTTGTTTCACTCCCTGGAAAGATTTTTAACTCTCTACACGATATGCCCGGGATTCCCTTTCCTTCCCGCCTACCCTGGAACCCTCCATTGTACTGTTCTTACCACTACAAAACATTTACTGTAAAGAAAAAGAAACGGTTGTCAACCTAATTTTATTCTTGGATCTTGGGTCGATGCCGACGAGCAGGAGTTTCGGAAAAATGAAATTTTTTACGGAGGAACCCGGATGACTTTTTATGTCGAAGAAAAATATGAATTATGCTACTATTTCGATAAAGATAAACGGAAAGGAGGTTTATGATGATGAAGTCTTTTTCGGCAATTTTGATAGGTGGGGGGATCACACTGCTCGTTTTTTCCTGCGCCTCGGTTCCAAAGGAACCTCTCGCTTCAGGCGAGTTAAGATTATCGAGTATGGATGTTGTTGGAATTGCCATCGAAGCCAATTCATCCTTTGCAGTTAATGTTTTTTTCGAGGCAGCCGGTCCCCCCGAGATCAGAAGAGCTTGTTTTTATGAACCAGGGGAAGAACCGTCCTGTTTTGACGTATCGCTTGCAACCTTAGGAACGAAGAGGGCCTTCCAAGTGTATCTCCCCGGCTTCAACGTCGGCCTGCATAGGGTGGAATGTTATGCGGAGTATATTCGGAACGGGGAGATGCAAAAGACGAATGTGATAGTCACCCCAATCTCAGTTGCAGCCAGTCGCGGCGGTTGAGAAGCGGGTTGAGCGAGGCGTGGCACCGGCTATTCACTCCATCGGACGTGAATGATAACCTCATACCCCGTCTTCATCGTAGCCCTTATTTTTTTATAGCGAAAAAAGAGACCGTGTGAGGCACTCCTCCGTCCAATCGAGGAGCCTTGTAGGGGCTCGATCGTGTTGGATTACGAAGTACCAATCCTAATTGGGCGGGGTTAACATGAGACACAGTGGGAGCTTGTGCGGGGAATAGCTCACGGGTTTCACCATCGAACGCCTTCGAATCAGCTTTTCCATATTTGCTCCTGCAAACCCGCGGCATAACCTCCATTGAGCGCTTGCTTGGCCAAAAATCAGTTCACGGAACGTCTGGCTCAGTACCCTGATTGTTTCTCTCCACTTCCGGGGAGCGTGATGCTCGTTTTCAATAGATGATCATCGATTCCTGAGTAGGACCTCCAACAATGGCTCGCGGGTACTCCTCAATTTAGCTCTTCCTCAAATAGCTTCATGCCTCCAGGGGGACATTTTGGCCTTGCAAAGAATGGGACATCATTACTTTGCTAACACACACATGCATCATTTTGCTTGACTTCTCTGTTTTTATTTGATACGTTCCGCAGAAATTCAGGCGCATGACGATAAAGATGAAAAAAAGGAGATCCAAATTTCTTCAACAACCCGTCCAGCATTTAGATCCTAAAAGAACAAGAAGCCTTCTCGACCTGGTCAACGCCTTCCAACATACCTCCTTCCAAAGCCGAAACGTCTTTAAATGTTTTGAAGTTTTTCGAACGATGCTCGATGATCCTGACTGCATTATCTTTTTGGGATTGTCCGG
>Ga0187779_10002483_pt1 | contig 11279 bp, 9 predicted proteins | sample 1015_Q2_SP10_10__FD_132435 | JGI IMG/M metagenome (GOLD analysis project Ga0187779, IMG submission 132435) | Tropical peat soil microbial communities from peatlands in Department of Meta, Colombia - 1015_Q2_SP10_10_MG | ecosystem: Environmental > Terrestrial > Soil > Wetlands > Peat | place... | reverse complement strand
TGCGGGGCGGATCGTCGAGGTGGAGGCATATCTCGGCGAGGAGGATCCGGCGTCGCACGCCTATCGGCTTCGCCGACACGCGCAGAACCAAGCGCTGTACGGCCCCCCCGGTGATTGGTATGTCTACCGGTCCTACGGGGTTCACTGGTGCGCGAATCTGGTGTGCGGGCCCGTCGGGAGGGGTGCTGCTGTGCTGATTCGGGCGTTGGAGCCGGTGGAGGGACTGCGAGCGATGCGGCGGCGCAGGGGCTTGAAGGCCGACCACCTGCTCTGTGCGGGACCCGGGAGGCTCACTCAGGCGCTGGCCATCACCCGCAGGATGGACGGGGCGGCGATGCGATCCGCTCAGGTCCGGGTCTCAGCCGACCTCCCGCTCGACTCGGCCCGTATTCTTGAAACCCGCCGCATCGGCATCAGCCGCGCGGTGGACTGGCCTCTGCGATTCGTCGAGCGGGATTCTCCCTGGCTTTCGCGACCCGCTACTCCTTGATGGCCTCCGACGAGCGTGCCCCGCCAATGCCGATCCGGATGCCGGCCGAAAACCCGAACGTCGCTCCCTGGAGCAGGCTGCCCTCACCGGTGACGGTGAGCGTGTCGTTGACCAGATCGAACACCTGCTTCTTGGGCGCGGCGGTGAACATCTGGGCCTGCCCGAAGATCGCGATCCGATCCAGATGGAACTGGATGCCGGCGAGCGCGCTGCCCGCCCCGAAGTTGCCCACCCGCTGGGCCAGGCTCTGGGTAAAGTCCACGGCCGCCTGCGAGGCGAACGGCCCATTCGGTGAGGGGTTCACCACCTGGACCAGCGCCAGCCCGAGACCAAAGTAGGGCTCGATCATGCTCCGCACCGGCCGGGCGATGAGCATAGCATTGTAGATCCGGATGTCGTGGAAGCCGATCGGGGCGAGCGCTCCCGCCGGCGGGCTCGCCGCCGCGGTCTGGAAGATCTGGCTGGTCTGGGCCCCGCCGCCGAAGCCCTCCATCACCTGGAGCAGCAGGCCAACGCGATTGAGGCTGACAAACGCCTGACCGCCGGCCAATCCGATAGCGCCGCGGGTCTGGGTTGGGGTCTCGAAAATCAGAATCCCGCCCAATCCGCCGACGTAGAACTGGTCATCGGCGATCTTCGGGACCTTCTGCTGGGCCGCCAACCCGGTCGCGGCCGACGAGAGCACCGTGGCGGTAAGCGCCATCCAGGCCGCAGGACGGAAGAACGAGCGCATCGGACGACCTCCAGTTGATCGGCACCGATCGGGACGGGACCTAGCTGAGCACCCCCAACCCGGCAAGAATGCCACCAGAACCCCGGGTCGCCGGATGGCCACCGTAGCTCAAGTGGGTTATCAAATCTCAAGTTATTATTTAGCAATATCTTAAGTAACAAGACGCCAGCCGTGGGAGGGACCCTGGAGCCGGCCCGAGCCCCCGGAGGCAGGACTAAGATAGGGCGGGGACCCGAAAAAAGCGAGAGGGTTTGGCGCTATGCGTGGTCCGCTATCACCTTCCGACCATTGAAGTTGGCAGGCGAGTCTAAGAAATCACTTTAGGTTGGCTAGATCAGACCCAGTCCTTGACCCACTCGAGTGATCGCCGATAGCGCGTGATCGAGGTCCGCCCGGGTGTGCGCCGCGGATATCTGGCAGCGAATCCGGGCTTGCCCCTGCGGCACCACGGGGAACCCGAAACCGGTCACGAAGACCCCCTCCTTGAGCAGCTGCCGGCTCATCTCGATGGCTTTTGCGGTTTCTCCGACAATCACCGGAATAATCGGCGTCTCGCCGGGGAGGGGTTTGAATCCCCGGCCGAGCAGCTGGTCCCGGAAGTAGCTGGAATTCTGGTGGAGAAGCTGCACGCGCTCGGGATGGCGTTCCAGGTACTCGACGCTCGCAAGGGCGCTGGCCGCCACGGTCGGTGGGAGCGCATTGGAGAAGAGCTGGGGCCGCGCTCGCTGGGTGAGGTAATCGCAAACCGAATCACTGGCGGCCACGAAGCCGCCAGCGGCTCCGCCCAGAGCCTTGCCCAGAGTGGACGTGATGATGTCGATCTGGCCCAGCATGCCGAAGTGCTCCGCCGTGCCGCGGCCGCTCTTTCCGAGAACGCCGGTGGCATGAGAATCGTCTACCACCAGAACCGCATCGTGCCTGCGGCAGACCTCGGCGAGGTCGGGGAGTTTCGCGATGCTCCCCTCCATTGAAAAGACTCCATCGGTGATGACCATGCGTACCCGGCGGTCCCTGGCGGCCGCAAGCTTGTCGGACAGATCGCTCAGGTCGGCGTGGCGGAACACGGCGGTTTGACACTTCGTTATCGCTTTCGCGAGGCGGATGCCGTCGATGATCGAAGCGTGATTCAGCTGGTCGCTGATCACGAGATCCTCTTCGCCGAGCAATGTCCCCGGGACCGCCTCATTGGCGTTCCAGCAGCTTACGAAGCTCAGGCTGGAGGCGGTGCCGACCAGCCGGGCGCAGGCCTCTTCGAGAGCCCGGTGTACCGTGAAGGTGCCGCAGATGAACCGCACCGACGCGGTGCCCGCGCCGAAATGATCCAGCGCATCCTTCCCCGCTCGAACGACCTCGGGCACTGTACAGAGGCCGAGATAGTTGTTCGATGAGAGCACCACAACCTCGCCCACGCCCTCCATCTTCACGCGGGGACCCTGGGGGCTGTCGAGATAGAGGAGGTGCTTGTAGACACCGTCCTTCTTGAATTGGGCGAGCTCGGCCTGAAGACGGGACTCGAGAGAAGGCATGGGTGTCGGGGCCGTGAGAGGGAGAGTGCCCGGCTGGTGGCGGTGTGACGGGGCCTAACGCTAGCCACCGACCTCGAGGATCACCTTTCCTGCCGTGCCATCCTTGATCACCCGGATCGCCTCGGCGATCTGGTCGAGCTTGAAACGATGGGTGATGACCGGACGGGGGTCCAGCTGACCGGCGCGGAGCAGGCGGAACATCTGCTGCCAGGTGTCGTACATCCGGCGACCGGTCACACCGTAGAGAGTGAGGCCCTTGAAGATCACGTCGCGGGCGAAGTTGACCTCGGTGGTGCGACTGGGGGTGCCGAGGAAACTGACCCGCCCACCGAGGCGCACGGCGGCGAACGCCGTCTGATGTCCGGCGGGGTGGCCGCTCATCTCGCACACCAGATCGACCCCATCGCCGCCGGTCAGCTCTCGGCAGCGGCTCACTACGTCGTCGACCGCCGCATTCAGGGTGACATGGGCCCCCATTGCCCGGGCAATCTCGAGCCGGGTGGGATTGAGATCGCTCGCCACGACCAGCGATGCTCCCGCGGCACGCGCCACCCCGACCGCGAAACAGCCGATGGGGCCGCACCCCAGTACCAGGACCGCGCTCCCCGGGACGTTGCCTCCCTCGAGAACGGTGTGCACGGCGTTGCCCGTCGGGTCCATGATGGCGCCGATTTCCGTAGGGATGCCGTCGAGCTTCATCACATTGGAGGCGGGCATCGCGATGTACTCGGCGAAGGCGCCATCGCGGTCCACGCCGATGATCCGCGTCCGCCGGCACACATGGGCATCGCCGGTCCGGCAGGGCAGGCAATGCCCGCAGACGATATGGCCTTCGGCGGTGACCGCGTCTCCCACAGCGAGCAGACCCTCGGCTCTCGCCTCCTGGCCCAGCTCGACGATCTCTCCGGCAAACTCGTGGCCGATGATCACCGGCGGCTTGAGGCGTCCGCTGGCCCAGGCGTCCCATTCCCAGATATGCAGATCGGTACCGCAGACTCCCGCGTGACGCACCCTGATCAACGCGTCGCTCGGGCCACAGTGCGGAATTGGGACGTCCCGGATTTCCATCCCCGGGCCGGGAGCGACTTTGACGAGAGCGCGCATGAGGACTGGCAGGCGACAGACGGAAGCGGATGAAGCGACAGGGATCCCTTCAGGACGGGTCAGAAGGTAACCGGCATACCCGGCGGCGGGCACCCCCGACCTGTCGGCTGATGAGCCGCCGACGGGCTAGATGATGGCCCGGGTTTGCCCGCCGTCTACGCTCCAGGTGGTGCCAGTGATGTACCGAGCTGGCTCAGAGGCGAGGAACACCGCTGCGGCGGCGAACTCAGCCGGATCGCCGATGCGGCGGATTGGTAGGCTCTGGCCCATTTCGGCGAGGACCTCGTCCACCGTCTTGCCCGCGGTACGGCCGCGCACCGCGGCCAGCTCCCGAAGTCGCTCGGTAAGGAAATAGCCGGGGCAGAGGGCGTTCACCGTGATGCCCTGGGCGGCGACCTCGTCGGAGAGCGCCTTGGCGAAGCCCAGGACTCCCGCCCTCGCGGTGGTCGAGAGGATGAGGGCCTGTGAGGGCTGTCGGGCGGCGACCGAAGTCAGACAGATCACCCGACCCCAGCGCCTCGCCCGCATGTGCGGCACGGCGGCCCGGCAGAGATGCACCGCCGACAGCAGCGACACCTCCAGGGCGCGCTGCCACTCCTCTGCCGGGTGTGCCTCGAAGGGACCGGCCGGGGGGCCGCTGGAGTTGCAGAGCAGGATGTCCGGCCCGCCGAGGGCGTCGTGGACCCGCTCCACCAAGGCGGCGCACTCCGTCGCGCGGCTCACATCGCCGGGAAATGGCGCTACGCGCCGATCGGGCGAGTCAGAGACGCTACGCTGCAGCCGCGCGACCGCGCGGTCGAGCTTTGCCGAGTCACGGCCGTTGAGCGCGATCGTGGCGCCTTCGGCGAGCAACCCTTCCGCGATTGCGTATCCGAGCCCGGAAGAGCCTCCGCACACCAGGGCCACGCGGCCCGCGATTCCCAGATCCATGTGCGAAAGGTGGCGCGGCGCGTTGGGGTGGACAAGACGACACGAGGGCGGCCGGGAGAGTCCCGACCGCCCTCGGGAATCCCCAAGCTGGCTGTCCTAGCGAGGCGCCGGCGCCTTCTTGAGGGTGGGCTCCAGCATACCACGGTGCACTCTGATGGCCTCGGCCACGAAGGGGTCGAGTCCCTCCCCGCCGTGCTGATCGAGATGGCCATAGAGGGCGGTGCGCATCCTGGGCTCCCAGGAGCGTCGAATATGATCGGCGGTATCGCGCAGCGCCTGCGCGCGATCGGGCTCGACGCAGTAGAACTTGCCGATCTGGTTGGCCATCTCCACCAGGTGGTGCACGTCCATCGCGGTCTCCTCAGGCCGAAGCCGGGGTGGACTGCTGGAGCAGGGCGATCTGCTGCTCCGAGAACTTCCGGTAGCGCTGCTGCCACTCCGACGAGTGGAACACCGGCATGACCTGTACTGCCGTCACCTTGTACTCGGGGCAGTTGGTGGCCCAGTCTGAGTTCTCCGTCGTGATGACGTTGGCCCCCGACTCCGGATGGTGGAAGGTGGTATAGACCACTCCCGGCTGGACCCGCTCGGTGATGAGAGCTCGCAGGGTGGTCTCTCCGGCCCGGCTCACGATGCCCACCCAGTCACCCTCGCGGATGCCGCGCTCTTCGGCGTCGTGCGGGTGGATCTCCAGCCGATCCTCCTCGTGCCAGTCGACATTCGCGGTCCGGCGGGTCTGGGCCCCCACGTTGTACTGCGACAGGATCCGTCCGGTGGTCAGGATCAGTGGATACTGGCTGTTCACCCGCTCGGTCGTGGGGACGTACTCGGTGAGCAGGAATCGGCCCTTGCCGCGCACGAAGGTCTTCTCGTGCATGACCGGGGTACCTTCCGGGTGCTCGTCATTGCACGGCCACTGGATGCTGCCCAGGCGATCGAGCTTCTCATAGCTCACGCCGGTGAAGGTCGGGGTGAGCCGCGCGATCTCGTCCATGATCTCGCTCGGATGGGTGTAGTGCATGGGGTAGCCCAACGCGTTCGAGAGCGCCACCGTGATTTCCCAGTCCTCCATGCCCGCCAGTGGCGGCATCACCTTGCGTACCGGCGAGATCCGGCGCTCGGCGTTGGTGAAGGTGCCGTTCTTCTCCAGGAACGACGAGCCCGGCAGGAAGACGTGGGCGAACTTCGCGGTCTCGTTCAGGAACAGGTCCTGCACCACGATGCACTCCATCGCCTCGAGGGAGGCGGTGACGTGCTGGGTGTTGGGATCGGACTGCGCGATGTCCTCGCCTTCGAGATAGAGTCCCTTGAAGCTGCCGTCCAGCGCGGCGTCGAACATGTTGGGGATGCGGAGTCCCGGCTCGGGCTCGAGGGCGACGCCCCAGGTGGACTCGAACAGGTTGCGGGTGCTGTCGTCCAGCACATGGCGATAGCCCGGGAATTCGTGCGGGAAGGAGCCCATGTCGCAGGAGCCCTGCACGTTGTTCTGGCCGCGCAGGGGGTTCACCCCGACCCCTTCGCGTCCGATGTTGCCGGTCGCCATCGCCAGGTTCGCGATGCCGATCACCATGGTCGAGCCCTGGCTGTGCTCGGTGACGCCCAGGCCGTAGTAGATCGCCGCGTTGCCGCCGGTGGCATACAGGCGCGCGGCGGCCCGCATCGTCTCGGCGGGGACCCCGGTGACCGACTCGGTGGCCTCCGGCGAATGCTCCGGCCGGGCCACGAACTCCTTCCACAGCCGGTAGCTGTCCGCCTCACACCGTTCGGCGACGAACGCCTCGTTGGCGAGGCCCTCGGTGACCACCACGTGGGCCAGGGCGTTGATCAGCGCGACGTTCGTGCCCGGGCGGAGCTTGAGGTGGTAGTCGGCCTGGACGTGCGGGGAGCGCACCAGGTCGATGCGCCGCGGATCGGCGATGATGAGCTTGGCTCCTTCCCGTAGCCGCCGCTTCATGTATGAGGCGAAGACCGGGTGGCCATCAGTCGGGTTGGCCCCGATGATGAACACGACGTCGGTCTGGCGGATCGAGTCGAAGTCCTGGGTCCCGGCAGATTCGCCCAGGGTCTGCTTGAGGCCGTAGCCGGTCGGCGAATGGCACACCCGCGCGCAGGTATCGATGTTGTTGTTCCCGAACGCCGCGCGCACCAGCTTCTGCATCAGGTAGGTTTCTTCGTTGGTGCACCGCGAGGAGCTGATCGCGCCGACCGCGCCGACGCCGTGCGAGGCCTGGATCCGCTTGAACTCCGCGGCGGCGTAGTTGATCGCCTCCTCCCAGGAAACCTCCCGCCAGGGGTCGGAGATCCGCTTGCGGATCATCGGCTTGGTGATGCGGTCCTTGTGGGTCGCGTATCCCCAGGCAAAACGGCCCTTCACGCACGAATGGCCGTGGTTGGCGTGGCCATCCTTGTTGGGAGTCATCCGCACCACCTCAGCACCCTTCATCTCCGCCTTGAACGAGCACCCGACGCCGCAGTAGGCGCAGGTCGTCACGATCTCATGCTCGGGAGTGCCGGCCTCGATGACCGTGTTCTCCATGAGGGTGGCAGTCGGGCAGGCCTGCACACAGGCGCCGCAGGAGACGCACTCGCTCTCCATGAACGGCTCCATCTGGCCCGGGGAGACCTTGGAGGCGAAGCCGCGGCCATCGATAGTCAGCGCATAGGTGCCCTGGATCTCCTCACAGGCGCGCACGCATCGTGAGCAGACGATGCACTTGCTGGCATCGAAGGTGAAGTAGGGATTCGAGGTGTCCTTCTTGAGCTTGAGGTGGTTCTCCCCCTCGTAGCCGTAGCGCACCTCGCGCAGGCCCACGGCCCCAGCCATGTCCTGCAGCTCGCAGTCGCCGTTAGCCGAACAGGTGAGGCAGTCCAGCGGGTGGTCGGAGATGTACAGCTCCATCACTCCGCGCCGCAGGTCGCCGAGCTTCCGGTTCTGGGTGGTCACCCGCATGCCGGGCTCGACGGGAGTGGTGCAGGAAGCGGGGAAGCCCTTCCGGCCGTCGATCTGCACCAGGCAGAGCCGGCACGAGCCGAACGGCTCCAGGCTGTCGGTGGCGCAGAGCTTGGGGATCCCGATCCCCGCCATGGTCGCGGCGCGCATCACCGAGGTGCCGGCCGGAACGGTTACCGGCCTGCCATCGATGGTGAGGGACACCATCGTCGTGCTGGTGACGGCGGGGGTGCCGTAGTCGAGTTCGTGGATGGCGGTCATCGTGGTACTCCCAGAATACGGTTCAGGCCGACGTCACCGCCCCGCGCTCGCAAGGGCGGGGGTGGGCAGGCCGAAGTCCTCGGGAAAATGATTCAGGGCGCTCAGCACCGGGAAGGGGGTCATTCCGCCCAGGGCGCAGAGTGAGCCGTTCAGCATGGTGTCGCACAGGTCGCGGATCAGCTCGACGTTCCGGTCACGGTCGGTGCCGGCGACGATCCGGTCGATGACCTCCGCTCCCCGGGTGGATCCGATACGACAGGGCGTGCACTTGCCACACGATTCGATGGCGCAGAACTCCATCGCATAGCGCGCCATCTCCGCCATGTCGACGGTGTCGTCGAAGGCTACCACCCCGCCGTGGCCGAGCATCGCGTTGAGGGCGATGAACGCCTCGTAATCGAACGGGGTGTCGAACTGGGACTCGGGCAGGTACGCGCCGAGCGGGCCTCCCACCTGTACCGCGCGGATGGGCCTGCCGCTCAAGCTGCCGCCGCCGTAGTCGTACAGCAACTCGCGCAACGTGACCCCGAACGCGCGCTCCACCAGCCCGCCATGCTTGAGATTCCCGGCCAGCTGGATGGGCAACGTGCCCCGGCTTCTCCCCATGCCGAAATCGCGGTAGAAGGCGCCGCCCTTGTCCAGGATGATCGGAACCGAGGCGAGCGAGATGACGTTGTTGATGATGGTCGGCTTTCCAAACAGCCCGGCAATGGCCGGGAGAGGCGGCTTGAAGCGGACCATGCCCCGTTTGCCTTCGAGGCTGTCGAGCATCGCGGTTTCTTCACCGCAGATGTAGGCGCCGGCGCCGACCCGGACTTCGAGGTCGAAGCGCTTGCCACTCCCCATGATGTTCGAGCCGAGGTAGCCCTTCTGGTACGCGGCCTGGATGGCCTCCTTGAGGGTTCGCAAGGCGTGCGGGTACTCGGAGCGCAGATAGATATAGCCCTGGGTGGCCCCGACCGCGATGGCCGCGATGGTCATTCCCTCGACCAGCACCAGGGGATCCCCCTCCATGATCATGCGGTCGGAGAAGGTGCCGGAATCGCCCTCGTCCGCGTTGCAGACGACGTACTTCTGATCCGCGGTGGTGCCAAGCACTGTCTTCCACTTGATGCCGGTAGGGAAGGCGGCGCCGCCACGGCCCCTGAGGCCGGACTGGGTGACTTCCTCGACAATCGCGGCGCCGGTCATGGACAGGGCCTTCCGGAGTCCGCGATAGCCGTCGTGGGCCTCGTAGTCCTCCACCGATACCGGGTCGGTGATCCCCACGCGAGCGAAGGTGAGCCGCTCCTGCTTCTTGAGGTAGGGAATCTCGGCCGTTGGTCCCAACGCCAGCCGGTGGGACTTCCCTTGCAGGAACCCCGCCTTGAAAAGTTCCGGTACATCGCGGACGGTCACCGGACCGTAGGCGATGCGGCCGGTCGGCGTTTCCACCTCAACCAGCGGCTCCAGCCAGTAGAGGCCGCGGGAGCCGTTGCGGATGATCGAGACGTCCACGTTCCGTGAGGCGGCTTCTACCGCCGTGGCCCGCGCCACCGCCTCGGCGCCCATCGAAAGGGCGCCGGAGTCCCGTGGGATGTAGACGCGGGTCATCGTGTCTTCCTCAGGTGGTCTACCACTGCATCGAAGCGATCCGGGGTGAGTCGTCCGTGGATCTCCTCGCCGACCAGCATCGCGGGCGACAGGGCGCAGTTGCCGAGGCAATAGACCGGCTCGAGCGTGATGGCGCCGTCGGGGGTGGTCTGGTGGAAGTCGACCCCGAGGGCGCGTTTGGCATGAGCCACCAGAGCTTCAGCTCCGACCGCCTGGCAGGACTCGGCACGACAGATCTTAAGGTGATGACGACCGGAGGGAGCACTCCGGAAATCGTGATAGAAGCTGATGACCCCGTGCACTTCGGCCCGCGATAGGTTGAGCCCGCGGGCGATCTCCTCGACCGATTCCGGGGGGACGTGGCCGAAGCCCTCCTGGACAGCGTGCAGCACCAGCAGCAACGGCCCGGGGCGGTTCTTGTTGGCCTCGATCGCGGCGGAGACGGCGGCCGCCCAAGGTGCGAGCGGTGCGGCGGGTTCAGTCGGCATGGAGAGCGGCCTTGCAGGGTACGGAACAGAACTCGGTGATCAGGTAGTCGGCGATCTGGTCCGGGCGGTTGAGGTCTAAGCGGGTCGTCGGGGGCGGCACGACGACCATGGCGTCGGTCGCGAGGGCGCGAACGTGCGGGTCATGGGGCCAGCACTTGGGGGGCTCCCCGTGGGCCGGCCGATAGACCTCGATCTTCGGATAGGCTTCGCCCGCGAATCCTTCGGCGAGGACCAGATCAATCTCACTGGGATTGAACCGGCCAAGGAGGGTGCGAAAGTCCGGTTCGGCGCTTCCCTCAGGCGTCTCGGCCATGAGCACCCAGCGATCCCGAGAGGCCACCAGCACCTGCGCCGCCCCCGCCTCACGAGCCCGGAAGCTGTCCTTCCCCGGGCGGTCCAAGTCGAATCCATGGCGCGCGTGCTTGAGCACCGCGACCCGAAGCCCGGCCTGGCCAAGGTGCGGGATCAGGGCCGCGATCAGGGTGGTCTTTCCGCTGCCGCTGGAGCCTACGAACCCCACGACGGGTACTGGCGAGGCGCGGAACGCGGGACGACTCGTCGGGTTTGCAGCGGGAGGGCGATGGGTCACCTGAGACTCCTCAAGCAAGTGGCCGAAGGATAATGACTTTCCGGGTCACTCCGTGAGCCACGGACATCAATTTCAGGGGCTTGGAAGGCGGCCGCAAATTGACCGGTCGAATGATCCAATAGCCCACATCTATGGCATCCACCCGTACTGCTCTGCAAGCCTATATTGCCGGGGTCCGTCCGGCTACCTGAGCATCCCGAAACGTCGAGCCACGGACGGAGGGAGCATGAAAGTCGATCTCGAAAAGCTCAAGGACCCCCTGGGTCTACACCGGCTGGGCTATGCTGCGCCCCTTCTGGAGCACACGGCCCTGCGCTGGGAAGGGGGCGCCAGAGCGGAGTCGCTGGAGCAGGTCGCTGAAGAGGTTCCCGTGGCCATCGTCTACAACGGCATTCCCCATGTCGTGATGATGGCAACCCCAAGCGATCTCGAGGATTTCGCATTGGGTTTCAGCCTCACGGAGGAACTGATCCGCTCGCCCGCGGACCTCAAGGGACTCGAGGTGATCCGCTACGGCCAGGGGATCGAGCTGCAGGCCACGGTTTCCGCCGAGTGCGAGGAGACCATTGCGGGGCGCACCAGGCGGCTGACCGGCCGGACCGGCTGCGGCCTGTG